>Ga0126369_10004283_pt1 | contig 10441 bp, 7 predicted proteins | sample PanSoiMetaPlot_1_FD_109646 | JGI IMG/M metagenome (GOLD analysis project Ga0126369, IMG submission 109646) | Tropical forest soil microbial communities from Panama - MetaG Plot_1 | ecosystem: Environmental > Terrestrial > Soil > Tropical forest > Bulk soil | place: Panama | collected 2016-02-17
CTTGCCGAAGCTTTCGGGGTCTCGCGCGAAACGCTTGGCGAGATTATAGCCCATGAATGACGCGGCGATGGCGCCGCCCGGCGTAATGCCAAGCCACGCGCCGATCACCGACGAGCGCAGCAGCGTCACCCAATAGCGCGGCAGGTCCTTCCACACGTTCCACAGCACACGCAGGCTGATCCGCGCCGCATGGCCGCGCAGGGCAAGGCGCTCTTCCATCGTGAGCAGAATTTCGCTGATACCGAACAGGCCGATCACGGCAACGAGGAAGTTGATGCCGCGCAGCAGATCGCTGAAGCCGAAGGTCATGCGTAGCTGTCCGGAAACGGTATCCATACCGACTCCGGCGAGCAGCAGGCCAAGCGCCATGGAAATGATCGTCTTGTGTTTCGCTTCGCGGCCCAGGCCGACGAAAGAACAAAAGGTCAGCAGGTAGACCGCAAAGAATTCCGGGGGGCCAAAACGCAAAGCAAAAGACGCTATCCCGGGCGCCAGAAACGTGATGAGCAAAACGGCAAACAGCGAGCCAATGAAAGACGAGGTAAACGCGGCCGTAAGCGCATCGGCTGCCCTGCCTTGCTGCGCCATCGGATAGCCGTCGAAGGTCGTGGCCACTGACCATGCTTCGCCCGGAATATTGAACAGGATCGAGGTGATCGCGCCGCCGAACAGCGCGCCCCAATAGATGCAGGACAGCATGACGATGGCAGACGTCGGATCCATCGTGAATGTAAGCGGCAGCAGGATGGCGACACCGTTCGGACCGCCCAAGCCCGGCAACACGCCGACGAATATGCCGAGCACCAGCCCGACCATCATCAAGGCTAGCGTCTTCCATGTCAGCAGAACGCCGAAGCCCTGAACGAGCAGTCCGAAAGCTTCCATGGAATTAGTATCCAAACATGGCTTCGAGCGGGCCCTTCGGCATGATGACGTCGAACGCGATATCGAACGTGATGAACATGGCGACCGAGAACACAAAGGCGGTGAGTAACGATTTCCATAGTGCGATGCGTCCCACCATCCACATGAAGCCCGCGATCAGCATAAAGCTCGCGACGTAGAGTCCGAGCCATTGCGTCAGCAGACAGAAGAGAAATGTCGGAATGAACACCTGCATCACACGACGAAACTGATCGCGCGTGACGAACACTTTCCCTTCATCCATTCGGCTCAGGAAAATAGAAGCCAGACCATAGATGCAGGCCGCGGCCAGAATGAGCGACAGATAAAACGGAAAATAGCCGGCTTGCGGGCCTTCCGTTTCCCATCCCATTCCGGTCCGCCAATTGTCGAAGGCCAGCAGCAGGGCCAGGCCCGTCAACAGGACATAGACCACCGTTTCCACGGTGCGCGTCGAAGCGACGGCCGGCGAGTCCTCCGCCGGTGCGGTTGGGTCCTCAACCGCAATTTCGTTATTCGAGTCGGACACTGATCCCCCACTACGCGTGTTCAAACAGCTTCGGCTGTCATCATCCCGGCAAACGGATGCTCCCTATCGATTTTTGCAAGACCGGCGCAGCGCCGCATGCCCTTTTCGGAGCATGACAGCGCTGAATCCGTTCATTTCGCGACGAAGCCGGCTTCTTCCATAAGGTTTGAATTGAGCTTGTCGTCTTCCTCAAGGAATTTGACCATGTCCTTGCCGGTCAGAAAGATCGGCTTGAGCGCCTGCTTTTCCATGTAGTCCTTGTACTCGGGCGTCTCCGACACTTTCTTGAACAGATCGACGTAGAAGGCAGTCTGCTCGGGCGTGACCTTTCCGGGCAGGAACATGGCGCGCAGCATCAGGTATTGCACGTCGAGTCCCTCCTCCTTGCAAGTCGGGATGTCGGCCCACGACTGGGTGTCGGTTACTTTGGCCTTGTACGAAATGCGCTCTTTATCGAACACGCACAGCGCACGCACTTGGCCGGCGCGCCATACTTCGAGGTTTTCCGACGGATTATTGACATTGGACGCGGTGTGATTGCCGACCAGCTGGGTTGCCGCTTCGCCGCCGGATTTATACGGCAGATAGGCGAACTTCGCTCCTGTCCTCTTCTCCACGAACACCGTCAGAATGTGGTCTTCGCGCTTGGAGCCGGTGCCGCCCATCTTGAATGGTTGAGGCGAGGCCTTGGCGGCATCGATGAACTCCTTCACGTTCCTGTAGGGCAGCGTTGTGTTGTCCCACAAAACGAACTGGTCCATGGCAATCACCGACACGGGCGTAAGGTCACGCCAGTTGAACGGAATCTTTGCGGACAGCGGCAGCATGTAGATCAGCGAGTACGCAATCAGAACCTTGTTCGGATCGCCGTCGCTTGATTTCATGTACATCAGCGCTTCGGCGCCCGACGCGCCGCCCTTGAGCGACACCACCATCGGCTGCTTCATTAAATTGTGCTTCTGGATGGCCGCCTGGATCATGCGCGCCATCTGATCGGAAGCACCGCCGGCGCCCGCAGCAACCACGATTTCGACCGGCTTGGTTGGTTCCCAGGCCACAGCCGGCGCGGGCGCAAACGCGACGGCGGCAACGGCTATACCGGCAATAACGAGGTGTTTCATCTTATCCTCCCTTTAATAGTTGCCGTGGCTGACCAGCGGATGGCCCACGGCTGTCGTTATTATTGCGCCCATTTTGCGGGTATTGGGCGCAAGTTCAAGCCGCCGTCGGTCTAGCCGCGCTGCTCAGCGCGCACAATATCGGCGCCCCGTACCATCGCCTGCATTTTCCCAAATGCCACCTCGCGCGGCAGGTACTTCATGCCACAGTCGGGCGCAATGACAATGCGCTCGGTGCCCACATATGGCAGCGCCCCGCGAATGCGCGCGGCCACTGTTTCAGGCGTTTCAACGTTCATGTCCGAAAGGTCAATCACACCAAGTATGATGATCTTCGACGGCAGTTTCTCGAGTACTTTGAGGTCGAGCCCGGGCTGTGCTGCTTCGATCGAAATTTGCTTGGCCCGCGAGCCTTCCAGCTCGGACAGGAACGAATAGCCGGTCGGCTTGTCGTGCACGACGGCGGCATAACCGAAGCACAAATGGACCGCGATCGTACCGGCAACACCATCGAGTGCACGGTCCAGCGCTTTCAGTCCGTACTCTCGCGCCCTCTCAGGATGCTGTTGCATCCACGGCTCGTCGATCTGCACGACGTCGGCCCCGGCAGCAAACAAGTCCTTGACCTCTTCGTTCACCGCCGCCGCATAGTCCAGCGCCATGGCTTCATCGGATTTGTAGAATTCGTTCTGCGCCTGTTTCGACATCGTAAAGGGACCCGGAACAGTCATCTTCACAATTCTTTTTGTGTTCGCGCGCAGGAATTGCAGGTCGCGCAGCTCGACCGGATATCTGCGGCGGATCTTGCCCGTCACGCGCGGAACCGGAATCGGCTTGCCGCTACGATTAAGGGTCGTACCAGGATTTTTGGTGTCGACGCCTTCGAGCGCGGTGGCAAACCGATTCGAATAGCTTTCGCGCCGCTGCTCGCCGTCGGTGATGACGTCGAGGCCTGCTTTCTCCTGATCGCGGATTGCAAGCAGCGTCGCCTCATCCTGTTTGGCTTCAAGTCCCTTCGAATCGATCAGCCATAAATCATCCATGCGCACGCGCGGCACCATCTTCGACAACCGCGCGCGATCGATCAGCCAATCGGGTTGCGGGTACGAACCCACGAGAGAGGTGGGAAACAATCTGTCGGGCATCCGCCCGTCCTTGTCATTCATTGACCGAGTTCGGCGCGCACGATCTTCGCGCCTTCGACCATCGCACATACTTTTCCGTACGCGATATCCCGTGGAAGATATTTCAGGCCGCAATCAGGCGCGACGATAATCCGGTCGGCCGGCACGTACGGCAAGGCGCGGCGAATGCGCGCAGCCACAGTTTCAGGTGTCTCGATTGTCATGTCGGAAAGATCGAGCGTACCGAGAATGATGGTCTTACCCGGCAACTTTTCCAGAACGGCACAGTCGAGCCCGGATTGCGCAGTTTCAATTGAGACCTGTTTAACTGGCGAATCGGCCAGTTCCGGCAGGAATGAATATCCCTCTGGACGCATATGAATGATGGCGGCATATCCGAAGCAGATGTGGACTGCCGTCGGCCCGGTGACCCCGTTGAGCGCGGCATTGAGCGCCTTAAGCCCGTATTTGCGCGCTTTTTCGGGTCGAGCTTGCATATAGGGCTCATCGATTTGCACGATGTCGGCGCCGGCAGAGAACAGATCCTTGATTTCGGCGTTCACCGCCGCAGCGTAATCGAGCGCCATCTCCTCTTCGTCCTTGTAGAAATCATTCTGAGCTTGTTGCGACATTGTGAAGGGGCCGGGCACAGTCATCTTGATCATGCGGTCAGTATTCGTGCGCAGGAATTTCAGGTCTCCCACTTCGACTGGATACCGGCGGCGCACTTTCCCGACGACGCGCGGCACCGGATTGGGATGGCCGGACCGATCGAGCGCGGTGCCCGGGTTCTCAATATCGACACCTTCGAGCGCCGTGGCAAAGCGATTGGAATAGCTTTCGCGTCGCATCTCACCGTCTGTAATTATGTCGAGCCCTGCGCGCTCCTGATCCCGGATTGCGAGCAACGTGGCGTCATTCTGCGCCTGCTCAAGGTATTCCGGCGCAACACGCCAAAGCTCTTTTGCGCGCACACGCGGGGGAAAACGTGCCGCAAGCTTGGCGCGGTCAATCAGCCACTCCGGCTGGGCGTAGGAACCAACGAGCGAGGTTGGGAAAAGCTTGACCGTCATAGGTTCTTTTAAACCGTCACGCCCGGCTTTATGCCGGGCATCCACATCTTGAACTTTAAAGACGTGGATCTCCGAGACAAGCCCGGCTATGACGCCGATATCACTGCGTTCCCTCGGCCTGCGGACCGGCCGCGGCAACGCTCATTGCGAATATACGGGCAACGTGGGCGGCTTCACGCTCGCTGCCATCGTAAATCTGATGCCGGCACGAGGTGCCATCGGCAACGATCAGCGCATCGACGGGCGCCCTGCGCACCGCAGGCAGCAGCGATAATTCGCCCATTTTACGCGAGACGTCGATAGTCGAAACGTCGTAGCCAAAGCTGCCCGCCATGCCGCAGCAACTCGATTCTATCGTTTCGACCGAAAGCTGCGGGATCAGCCGCAGCGCGCTTTCCACCGCGCCCATGGTCCCGAACGCTTTCTGATGGCAATGCCCATGTAGCAGCGCTATTTTCGCCAGAGCCCCGAGCGGCAGCGTCAAACGGCCCTGCTTATGCTCGCGCATGATGAATTCCTCGAACAGCAGCGTGTTCTTGGCCAACGCATCGACCGTCTCGCCCTTGAACAAAGCGGGCAATTCGTCACGGAAGGTGAACAGGCAGCTTGGCTCGAGGCCCACGATCGGCAATCCACGTGCCACATAGGGCGCAAGCGCATCCACTGTACGCTGCATCTCCTTGCGCGCTTCATCGACCAGGCCGACCGAGAGGAAAGTACGTCCGCAGCACAGCGGGCGGTCATTGGGATCGGCCGGCAACGGTGCGTAGACGCGATAGCCTGCGGCTACCAGCACACTCAACGCGTCATCGAGATTTTCGCGCTCGAAATAACGATTAAACGTATCGGCAAATAAAACGACTTCGGGCGCGACGGCGTTCTCTTGCGCTGTTGTGTAACGCCAGTCGGAGCGGTCGCGGTAAGTGTCCTTGCGCCATTTCGGCAGGCTGCGGCTCGCCGAAAAGCCGCCGACCATTTCGGACGCCTTGCGCAGGATCGCGCTGCGGTCCCGTATATTAAAGAATTGATGCCAGTTCGCGGCAAACGGCGCGTAATGCGGCAGAAACCCGACCAGCTTGTCGTGCAGCGTCAGTTCGAACTTCGACGCCCGTGCAGCCAGCACTTCGATTTTCATGCGGGCCATGTCGACGCCAGTCGGGCATTCGAGCCGGCAGGCTTTGCAGGAAACGCAAAGCTTCAGCGTGTCGTACATTTCGTCGGCGATGAGCGCCGCGGTGCCGAGTTGGCCGCTGATTGCCAGCCGCAGCGTGTTGGCGCGCCCGCGCGTGACATCGCGCTCGTCGCGGGTCACGCGATAGCTCGGGCACATCACGCCGCCGGTCAATTTCCGGCAGGCACCGTTGTTGTTGCACATTTCGACGGCGCCCTGGAAACCGCCGCCGGCACCGGGATAGGCTGACCAGTCGAGATGGGTCTTGAGCGGCTCGCCGTGATAGCCGGGTGCGTAGCGGAAAAGACTGCGGTCATCGAATTTTGGCGGCCGCACGACCTTGCCCGGATTGTAAAAGCCTTTTGGATCGAACCGGTCCTTTACTTCTTCGAATGCTCGCGCGAGCCGCGACCCGAACATCGGCTCGTTGAATTCCGAGCGCACCAGGCCGTCGCCGTGTTCGCCGGAATGCGAGCCCTTGTATTCACGCACCATCGCGAACGCCTCCTCGGCGATCTCACGCATGGCATGCACGTCTTTCTCTTGCCGCAGATTGAGGACCGGCCGCACGTGCAGGCAGCCCGAGCCAGCATGCGCGTACCAGGTGCCGCGCGTGCCGTGTTTTTCGAAAATCGCGGTGAGACGCGAGGTGTAATCGGCGAGATACTCGAGCGGTACCGCGCAATCCTCGACGAAGGAAACCGGTTTGCCCTCCTCCTTCATCGACATCATGATATTGAGGCCGGACGTGCGCACCTCGGTAATCGCCGCCTGCAGATCAGGATTGAGCACTTCGACAACGCCGCCCCACTTGGCGCCGCCGTTGTCCCAGCCGAAGCCGAGATCGCCCATCAAATCCTTAAGCTGCTGGAGCAGACGCAGGTTAACCTCGTGGTCCTCCTCGCCGAATTCGACGAGCAGAATTGCTTCCGGCGTCTCACGCACGAATCTCTCCAGCGTCGGCCGAAAGATCGTGATCTGGCGTGCAAGCTCGATCATCGTGCGATCGATCAATTCCACCGCGATCGGCTTGAGCCGGACGATGTGCTGGGCCGAATTCATCGCATGATGAAAACTGCCGAAATGGCAGGCGCCGACCGCGCGACGGCCGAGCAGCGGCGAAAGTTTCAATTCGATGCGCGTAGAAAAAGCGAGCGTACCCTCACCGCCGACCAGCACATGCGCAAGATTGATGTCGTTCTTGCCCGGCACCAGCGCATCGAGATTGTAGCCGCCCACGCGGCGTTGAACTTTCGGGAAGCGCGCCGCGATTTCATCGGCTTCTCGCGCACCGATGGCGAGCAGCTCCTTAGCGAGCGGCCGCAACGGCGCCGGCACATCCTTGATGTTGCCTCCGATGCGGCCGAAATGCGCGAGCGTGCCATCCGCCAGCAGCGCCTCGATCGAGATGACGTTGTCGCGCATGGTGCCGTAGCGCATCGAGCGACCGCCGCAGGAGTTGTTGCCGGCCATGCCGCCGATGGTGGCGCGCGACGAGGTCGAAATATCAACCGGAAACCACAGGCCATGTGGCTTGAGCTGACGGTTGAGATCATCGAGGACAATGCCCGGCTCGACCGTGCAGCGGGAGCGTTTGACGTCCAGATCGAGGATGCGGGTCAGATATTTCGAACAGTCGACAACCAGCGATTCTCCGACCGTCTGGCCGGCCTGCGACGTCCCGCCGCCGCGTGCCAACACCGTCGCACCTTCATCGCGCGCAAGGGCTATCGCCCGGTCGGCTTCCTCAATGGTGCGCGGCGCGACCACGCCGATCGGCATCATCTGGTAATGAGAAGCATCGGTGGCAAAACGACCGCGTGTAAAGCGGTCGAACTGCACCTCGCCGGTCAATTCGGCCCTCAGCCGCCGCTCCAGACCGGGCATTACTACCGCCACGTTTCTTATCCTTTTTGGGCTGCGCGAAGCCTATGCATAAAGACTGGTTCGCCTTGCGGAAAACCGCTTGACCGCAATGTTGCATTCATAGTTCAACGCCACAAGCGTTGCTCCCTGAATTGGGACGCGCTCGTGGCCAGGCCACGAAATTCCATAAAAGCTGCCGTTCAGGAGCGGACTATCCATGGCTAAGAATTCCTCGCGTCCGGTTGGGCGTCATTTTCTGCATATTCCGGGGCCCACGCCGCTCCCGGACCGCATTTTGCGGGCGATGGATACGCCTATCATCGACCACCGCGGGCCGGAATTCGCCAGGCTGGCCAAGAAGTGCCTCGGAGGCATCAAAACCATCTTCAAGACCACCAACCCCGTCATCATCTACACCGCGACGGGAACCGGCGCCTGGGAAGCTGCGCTCGTCAATACACTCTCGCCCGGCGACAAGGTCCTTATGGTCGAGACCGGCCAGTTTGCCACGCTCTGGAAGAAGATGGCCGAGAAGCTTGGTCTTGTTCCGGAGTTCATCACGACGGATTGGCGCATCGGTGCCGATCCTGCCGTGATCGAGGCACGCCTGCGCGAGGACAAGAAAAAGGAAATCAAGGCCGTTTGCTTTTTGCACAATGAAACGTCCACCGGCTGCCTGTCGCCCGTTGCGGAGATTCGCAAGGCAATCGATAAAGCCGGTCATCCCGCGCTGTTGATGGTGGATACGATTTCCTCGCTAGCTTCGGCCGATTATCGGCACGATGAATGGGGCGTCGATGTGTCCATTGGCGGCGCGCAGAAGGGTTTGATGCTACCGCCCGGAATGTCGTTCAACGCGGTGAGCAACAAGGCATTGGCCGCCAGCAAGACGTCCAAGCTGACTAAGTCGTTCTGGGACTGGGACGAGATGCTTACGATGAACAAGATCGGCTTTTTTCCTTACACGCCGGCGACACAGATGCTTCATGGCCTCGCCGCCGGCATCGAGATGCTGCACGAGGAAGGGCTTGACAACGTATTCGCGCGCCATGATCGCTTCGCGGAAGCAACGCGCCGCGCAATCCGGGCGTGGGGTCTCGAAATCATTTGCCGCGACGCGAAATATTACTCGCCGACCATTACCGCGGTGCTGTTGCCTGAAGGTCATGACGCCGATGCGTTCCGAGCGCTGGCGCTCGAACAGTTCAATATTTCCTACGGCGCGAGCTTCGGCCGTTTCGCCGGAAAGATGTTCCGCATCGGGCATCTTGGCGACATCAACGAGCCTATGTTGCTGGGAGCACTGGCCGCGACCGAAATGGCGCTCTCGCTGGCCAATGTTCCGCACAAGAAAGGCGGCGTGCAGGCGGGGATGGATTATCTCATTTCCGCGCTCGGCACTTCGGCCAAGCAAGCGGCGGAGTAGTTATTGCCGTTCGTCCCGTGAAAATGCGGGGCAAGCATTTGAGCGTGAGCTCAGCTCATATAAAGCGAAGACCCGCTGCTGCACCACTGAAGGTGAAGCGAAGATATGGCAGGTTACGCGTTGAGCTAACCTGCCCTGCGCTGCCTATGGGCTCGGCAACACTTGTACACGTCGCGCTGCTTTTCACCGCATGTGCATCATACGGTTCATTTGATTAAGTTGCATCGACTGCATCTGCTGGAGTTGCATGTCTTGTAGAAAATAAAGACCGGCCATGCGATGCCCGTCCGCGAGCATTTTTCGGCACTGAGCATAGGCGTGAATTTTTTGTCGAGCTTGCTCACGACAAATTCCGTCGTCTGTCGCATATTGAGACCCCATGCAACCTGCTAAAGGCAACACACAAATAGCAATCCATACGTATCTCATAGTCCGCTCCTGGTGAAAAACCTGGATTCCATCTATGCGCAAGTTGCGGAGCGCGGTGTAACATCGGTGACACTATTTTTTCTCGTTGCAGCAAGCTGTAACGCGGGTTGAGCGCCGGCGACCCTGGATTTCGGGTTCGATGCGGCTACGCCGTCTTCACCCACTCATTCGCTTGCAGTGCCCGCCCCACGAACTCCGAAATCGCTTTGAGCGTCGCCTCTGGCGCATCGCGCTGCGGCGAATGGCGTGCGCCCGGCAGTAATGCAATCTCGACCGGGCAGTAGCACTCCTGCTGCGCGGCCTCGATTTGTTTCGCTGTCCCGTACTGGTCGTCAGCGCCCTGCACGATCAGCACCGGCACGCGGACGTAGGCGAGAAACTCGATGATATCCCATTTGCGGAACTCAGGATCGAGCCAGGCGCTGTTCCAGCCCCAGAACGCGTTGTCGACGTCTTTATGCCAGCGCGCGAGCCGTTCGCGTAAGTCACCAGTTTCATACGCTTTTTTTGCCTCAACGATCGACGCGATACCCGGGTCTTCAGTGAAGAAATGTGGCGCTATCAGCACCAGACCGCTCACGCGATGATCCTGACGCGACCCGGCGTATATCGCGGCAATCGAGGCGCCGTCGCTGTGACCCACCAGCAGTCCACGCCTGAAACCGATCACATCGAGCAGGCGCGGCAGCGTCTCGCGGGCCTCGTCGTGCATGTAGGATAGCGGCCTTGGCAGCTTCACCGGCGATGACGTCCCGTAGCCGGCGCGTGAATAGACAAATACTCCGGCACCGGTCGCAGCTGA
>Ga0126369_10004284_pt1 | contig 10441 bp, 7 predicted proteins | sample PanSoiMetaPlot_1_FD_109646 | JGI IMG/M metagenome (GOLD analysis project Ga0126369, IMG submission 109646) | Tropical forest soil microbial communities from Panama - MetaG Plot_1 | ecosystem: Environmental > Terrestrial > Soil > Tropical forest > Bulk soil | place: Panama | collected 2016-02-17
AATGTCTTCCTGCGACGCGTGGCCGCTGACGTGAATCAGCCGGCGCTTCTCTTCGATGATGTTGGCGCCCCGCTTGTACATGAAACCGATCAGTTTTGAGATCGCCCGTTCGTTCCCGGGGATGATGCGCGCCGAAAGCACGATCGTATCGCCTTCCTCGATCGTGATGCCCTTGTAGATTTGCGTAGCCATCTGATAGAGCGCCGCCCGCGGTTCAGCTTGCGAACCGGTTACCAGAAAGACAATCTCATGATCGGCCATCAACTTGGTGTCGTTCAGATTTACGAGCATGCCGTCGTGGATATCCAGGTACCCGAGACGATCGGCAATCTCAACATTCTTCTGCATCGAGCGTCCCAGCACGCACACCTTGCGATCGAATTGTTGGGCAACGTCGAAAACAATCTGTAAGCGATGAATTGAGGAGGCGAAGGCAGCGACGATGATGCGGCCCCGGGCTTCCGCGAAAATCTCTTCGAAGGCCGGAATCACCGCGCGTTCCGAAGGAGTGCGTCCCGGCACCGTCGCATTGGTCGAGTCGGACAGCAGCGCCAGCACGCCTTCCTGTCCATACCGGCGCAGCGTTCTAAGGTCGATGGGCTCGCCGATTACCGGCGTCTCATCCACTTTGTAATCGCCCGTGTGAATGATTGTGCCTACGGGCGTTTTAATTGCCAGATGAAAACAATCGATCAGCGAGTGCGAGGCGCGAATAAATTCAATCGTGAATGAACCAATGGTGACGACATCACGCGGTTCGACGCGATGCAGCAATACGTCGCCCAGAATCCCGTGCTCGTCGAGCTTGCTCTCCGCCAGACCGAGGGTGAAGTGCGACGCGTACACCGGCACATTAATCTTCTTCAAGACATAAGGCAGTGCGCCGATGTGGTCCTCATGCCCGTGGGTGAGAATGATGCCGGTAATGTCCTGTTTATATTCTTCGAGGATTTCAAAGTCAGGGATACAAACATCGACGCCGTAGACGCTCTCTTCCGGGAAGCCCATGCCGGCGTCGAGGACCAGCATCTCGTCTCCGAAGCGCAGCAGGGTACAGTTCATCCCAAACTCGCCGATACCACCGAGGGGTATGATTTCGAGAACGTTGGCCACTATTTATTGTTGCTCGACTCTCTGGACGGGAGGACTGAGTATAGCATGAGTGAAAGTGTATTGACTGCGTTCTTAAGCCTTGGGGCTATTGTGCGCACACCTCGCGAGGCTCAGTGACATAACCAAGTAGCGAGCCGGTCCAAAACTATCCCGAAGCCGCACCCCTACTTTCGAAAAGCCATGGGATTATTTGTGGACCGGAAAATCTTGATGAAGCGCGGATGATTGCGCAGGGGATCGAGTTTCGGTTCGGTGCCGAACCAGACCAGCCAGGGGTCGCGTTCGGCGGCGGCTTTCTCCAGGCAATCCAGGGCCACTTCGTAATCGCCCAAAGCCACGTGCGCCAACGCGAGAAAGTATTCCTTAACGTAATTGTCTTTCGCGGTGGCAATCATTTCGCCGCGCACGCGCTCAGCCTCTTCGCGCAGGCCCGCAGCCCCCAGGCCAAAACACAGGTAACTCAGCGGCATCGCGGCCGGCGCCAGGCGCGCGCCTTCCCTTAGTTCAGCCAACCCGCGCTCAATCTCGCCGGTCTCCAGCAGCGAGTTGCCGATTTGCAGATGGCCCTGAAAGTTCGTCCGATCGAGATCGATTATCTGTTGCGCCTTGGCCATCGACTGGGCAAAGTCGCGCACTTGATAAAATGACCAGCTCGTCAAAGTCATCTGCCGCAGTGAAAGTGGATCCAATTCTTCAGCGCGCCTAATCTCGACCAGGCCTGCTTCAAACCGGCCGGTGCCAATCAGCGTGCTGGAAAACCATTCGTGGGCCAGCGAGTAATTGGGATTCAATTCGAGCGCGCGCTGAAATATGTGCTCGGCCATAGGCCAGTCACAGTCACAAACGGCTACGGTCAATCCCAGGCTCGCGTAGGCTTCACCGAGCGAGGCGTCCAATTCGATGGCCCGTTGCGCTGCTTCACGCGCCTGCGGATGAGTTTCTGAGGCCGGCAGAATTCCATAGATCGCCGCCCAGTTATAGAAATCTGCCAGGCCGACATAGGCCAGCGCGTAACCTGGATCGAGTCGCGTCGCTTCGTCGAAGGCCGTGAAGGCCCGCGGCAGGGACTGCGGCGTGAAGGAGTTCCAGAAGAAGCGGCCGCGCAGATAAGCTTCGAATGCCCGGGCGCTATCAGTGCCGCGTTTGCGGAACGTGCGGCGGCCAGTGTCGGTCAACTGCGGTAGCAAAGACTCGGCGACCTTTTTCGAAATCGAATCTTCCAGGTCCAGCGCGTCCGAATAATTCTCGTCAAATTGATCTGCCCATGAGTTCGCCGCCTGTCGTATGTCGAGCAACTGGAGCGTCACGCGCACCCGGCTGCCAAGCGTCTTGATGCGGCCGTCGAGCACGTAATCGACTCCCAACTCGCGGCCGGCCCGCAGCGGGTCGGCATGTTCGTCACTGTACGGGGCAACTGCGCTGGTGGGGCGGACGGCCAGCGCCCGCACGCCGCTGAGACGCGTGATCATGGCATCCGCCAATCCCAGACCCAGAAATGCGTCGCCCGTATCGCTTGACTCGCCGAGATTCAAAATCTTCAGCGGCAGGATGGCGATCGACTTCACGTCAGATTTGCGCGCCGGCGCGTACGCCGGGGCCAGCACGGCCATGCCATTCAAGTAGCGCTGCAGATCATCGCGAAACGCCGCCACCGATTCGTATCGCTCGCCGGGTTCTTTCCGCAAAGCTTTGAGAATTATGTTGTCCAGATCGCCGGCAATCTGCTGGCGCAGTTTGGCGATCAGTTGCGGCCGGGCATCGATATCGTCGGACCAGGTCGCAGCTTCGCGATCGACGAATGCCAAAGGGACGTTGGCGTCGGCGTGGGCCACGGCGCGGCTGGCCAGCTCCGGCTCATCTTCGATGATCGCGCGCGCCACCTCATGCGGCAGCAGATTGCGAAATCGATAAGGCGATTGACTCGTGAGCAATTCGTAGAGAATGACACCCAGGCTATAGACGTCGCTGCGAAAGGTCACCGGTTGCGCCTGCACCTGTTCCGGACTCGCGTACTCAATAGTCATCAACCGCACGCCCAGGGTGGTCTGCGGCGTGGTGTCGGAAACCAGCTGTGGATCGAGCAGCTTGGCGATCCCGAAATCAAGCAGCTTCGGTACGCCGGCCGCCGAGACCATGATATTCGTCGGTTTGATATCGCGATGGATCACCAGCTTCTCGTGCGCGTAATGCACCGCATCGCAAATCTGCATGAACAGGCGCAGACGGCCGGCGATATTGAGGTGATTTGCTTCCGCGTACTTGTAGAGCGGCTGGCCGTCGATGTACTCCATGACAAAGTACGGATCGCCGGATGAGGTCGTGCCGCCGCCGAGTAGTCTGCCGATGTTCGGATGATCGAGCGCCGCGAGAATCTGCCGCTCGTTGCGAAAGCGCTTGATGACGAAGTTGTTGTCGAGACCGGCGTTTACCAGCTTAATGGCCACGCGATGGCGGAACTCTCCGTCAGCGCGCCAGGCCTCGTACACCGTGCCCATTCCGCCGTGGCCGATTTCGCGTTCGATGCGATAAGGCCCCACCTTGAGGCCAATCATCGATTCACGACTATCTGCGGCGGGTTCAGTTTTATAGGGATCAGTAACTTCGGCTTGATCGTCCATGCCATCCCGAACAGCGCTGACATCTTACGTGAAACAAATAATCAGAACCACCTGATATTTGTCCTGATGCACCCTTTCAGAGTGCCGAGGGAGATTCTTGCTACTCTCTCCGGTGGTCTTCGCTGCGCTGCGACCACCGGCTACTCTCTCGCAGCCCTTCGGTCTGCCGATATGTGAGTCAGAAATTTGAGGGACCGATCCAGGATGCCCTTGAACCAACATATTTTCTGGACTACGCCGATGTTACCAGTCATACTCTGCGCCAATTTCCCGTATTGAACTCTGTCCTCCTCGAAAGGAACTGCAATGGCCGACGACCCTGGTCTCTCCAGCGACACTTGCATTTTTCTCGAAGCCATCACCGGCGATGGGGGAACTCACAATGCCGGCGACACCTGGTGGTTGAGTCCCGATATTAACCTGCTTGGGGTTCTGTCCGGACCGGATAACGCCGACGCCGGACAGGTCAATCCCGTGACGGTGAAGTTCCACCGAAAACCCGCTGCGAGCAACTGTCTCTTTCCCGGCGACGAAAGTCTGTTGGCCGAACTCTGGGTCGCCAACCCGTCCCTGGTAATTTCACCGCGCATCCCTCACAGCGCGCTCCGGGTTGGTTTGATCGGAACGCCGCTGCCGGCTGAAGGCGAGACCGGCACTCAGCAAATCGACTGGCGCGCTGCGCGGGTGGCCAACGTCGAGGATCCGCAAAGTCCCGGCCCGAAATGTCTGGTCGCGCGCGTTTATCCCAGCAGCCTGACACCCAGCGCCACGAATTTCTTTGCGCCTGACGATCAGCATGTGGCCCAACACAATCTCTGCATCGTGCCAACCACCACCGGCGCCTTCTCGTTTGCGGTGAACACCTGTGGGCCCGGGCCGCTGCACTTGCCGCTGCCGCTCAACCCATCGCCGAATGCAAACCTGCGCGCGGTGCTTGATTTACACCCGACAAATTTCGTTAAGAACCTGGTGCTCAGCCGCCTGAATTCCTTCCCCGACTTTCAGCACCTGACGACCGTGCCGCTGAAGGGAGGTTTCAAGTTCGATCTGACGAACCTTCATGCGACGAACATAATCGATCACTCACGCCCTGCGCTGCTCCCATCGTTTCCGCCCGGCGCGAACCCCAGTTTCGGAGCCAAAGTCGCCCTGGATGGCCGCCAGGTCACACCCATACCTTTTCTGGTGAATCTCAAAAGCCTGCCACCGAACGAGGCCTGCATCTTTCATCTGAGCCAGACTACTCTCAGTAACGCCGTGCAGGGCGGTCTCACGCTGGTGATTCTGAAAAGATAAGTTTCACAGAGCAGCTTTACGTTATGATTGCGATTCGATGGGGGCGCGTACAGTCTTGGCGTGATAGACGGAGATATCATCTCGGGGCCCCGTCGCTACCGCCCCGGGTTCTGACAAAAGTTGATTGCCATGCCTGACCTGATAGTTAACCTGCTCAAACTGCCGCCAATTGAATCAGCTGTCGCAAGTTTGAGCGGCCCGGGCATAACCGTTCGCCGCGCGCAACCCTTCGAGCTCACCGCCGTGCGTAACTTCATCAAAGAAAATTTCTCGGTCCCCTGGGCTGACGAGACCTCGGTTGGATTCATGCATCAACCTGTGACAGTCTTCATTGCCACGCGCGAGCAACGGGTAATCGGCTTCGCCGCATACGAATGCACCCGCAAAGCTTTCTTTGGACCAACCGGCGTGGCGGAAGACGAACGCGGGCGCGGAATCGGCAAAGCTTTATTGATTGCGGCCCTGTGGGGATTGCGCGAACTCGGCTACGTCTACGGAATCATCGGCGGGGCAGGTCCCGTCGAGTTTTATCACGACGCCGTCGGCGCCATTCCCATTCCGGATAGCGAGCCTGGGATTTATACCGATCTGCTAAAGCCGTGAAATCAAATCCCTCCATCAGCGAACTGGCCCGGGTCATGGCAGCGGGCCGAAAAGTCGAGCGCGCCAACCGGCCGCCCGGTCCGAACGGCACGCGCATTATGGGCGTGATGAGGGAATTCAATCGCGACTCGCTCGGCTTTATCGAACGCGCCCAACGCGATTACGGCGATATCGTGTGGTCGCGCTTTCTCTACGTGCCGGCGCTATTTCTTTATCATCCGAACGAGATCGAATACGTGCTCTCGATCAACGCCAGGAACTTCCGCAAGGCGATGACGCTGCGGTCAAACTTCTTTCACCGGCTGGTCGGCAACGGTTTGTTAACCAGTGAGGGCGAGGAATGGAAGCGCCAGCGGCGGCTGATTTCCCCCGCATTTCACCGGCAGCGCATCGCGAATTACGCCGACACCATGGTCGGCTACACCGAACGTCTGGCGGCTTCGTGGCGCCCCGGCGAAACCCGCGACATGCACCACGACATGATGAGACTGACGCTGGAGATTGTGGTCCGCTGCCTGTTCAGCGCGGACGTTTCCAACGACGTCGATCACGTCGGCGAGACTTTGAAGCAACTCGTCAAACCATTTGCGGCCCAGGCCACCCTGAAATGGATCCTGAATAATCGACTGCCGACCCCGCAGCATCGTCGATTCAATCGATGGGCCAGGAAGATCGACGACGTCGTCTACCGCATCATCGCGGAACGACGCGCCCAGGCAACTGACGAAGGCGATCTGTTATCGATGTTGCTGCGGGCGCGCGATGAAGACGGCAGTCAAATGGACGACAAGCAATTGCGCGATGAAGTTATGACCTTGTTTCTCGCGGGTCATGAGACGACGGCGCTGACCCTGGCATGGACCTGCTATCTGCTCGGCACCAACGCCGAGGCCGAAAGGAAATTCTACGCCGAGTTGGACCAGGTCATTGGCGATCGCCCGGCGACTTTCGCGGACATTTCGCGCTTGAAATACACCGAGCAGATTCTCAAAGAATCAATGCGTCTTTACCCGCCGGCCTACGGGCTGGGCCGCGACACTATCAACGATTGCGAAATCGGCGGCTACCACGTCCCGGGCGGAACTCAGGTCTTCATGTTTCAATGGGCCACCCACCGCGACGGGCGCTTCTTCCCCGACCCGCTCGAGTTCCGGCCCGAACGCTGGACTGAAGAGTTTGAAGCGCAACTGCCGAAATACGCGTATTTCCCCTTCGGCGGCGGCCCGCGCATCTGCGTCGGCGCGTCGTTCGCGATGATGGAAATGATCCTGGTGCTGGCCACCGTCGGCCGCAGGTTTCGACTTGAACTCGTCCGCGATCATCCGGTCGAGACCTATCCGGCGATGTCCCTCAGGCCAAAAAATGGCGTGCGGGTAAAGATTTGCCAACGTTAAGCTGATGACTCTTTCGGCGCGACAGTTAGCCACCGCAGGTAAGCGACGCAACCGCCTGATAGCGATCTGCGAGTCACTGCCTGAAGTGATCGTTGAGCCGCTGGGCCATGATCGCGAGCACCTCGTCTTTCAGATCGGCAAGAAGAAGCTCGCCTACTATCAATTCGATCATCACGGCGACGGCATGATAGCGCTGGTGTGCAAATCGAATCTGAACGAACAGCGGCGGTTGGTCCAATCTGATGCGGAAACATTCTTCGTGCCCGCCTATGTCGGCAGTAGAGGCTGGATCGGCATGCGTCTGGACCTGGATGAAGTCGATTGGGAGACCGCTCGAGATCTTTTGCAGCGAGGCTATCAGGAGATTGCGCCACGAAAGCTGGCCAGGCTGATTGACGTTTAGCCCGGCGAACTCTCAGTTGCCGGCGAAGATGGCATTCACCAGCAGCGCCCATTCCTCCAAAGCAAACGTTTCCGCCCGTCGCAGCGGCGGAAGACCGGCATCGCACAAGACAATGCTGGCGCCGCCGCGCTTCTTCAGCAACTCTTGAATTGGTTGCGGCGCTTCACGCAGATTGTTGAGGATTGTCTTGCGCGGATGTGCGAAACCCGCGCTCACCACCTGCCACAATACTTCTTCATCCCTCACCTCGGCCGCGATCCGCGGGCGTGGGCGCAGGCGCACCACCGTACTCCAGACCTTCGGCGCCGGACGGAAGGCCTGCGGGGACACCTCGAACAGCTTTTCGGTTTCGCAATAGGCCTCTACCAGGACCGAGAGATAACCACGCTCACTTGATCCCGGCCCCGCCGTGAGGCGATCGACGACTTCACGTTGCAGCATCAGGGTCATGTCCGTGATGCAGTGACGTTGCTGGATCAGTCTTTGCAGAATCGCCGTGCCGACATTGTAAGGAAGATTCGCGACCACGCGCGCAGAGGTGGCGGGCCGCACCAGGTCACAGTAGTCTGCCGTTAAAGCGTCCGCTTCGATGACTTTGAAATTAGCTGCTGCGAAAAACTTCGCGCGCAGTTGCGGCACAAGTTCGCGATCGAGTTCGATGGCGACAACCTGCGCGGCATGCTCAAGCAGTTGTGAAGTCAAGGCGCCGCGACCGGGACCGATCTCGACGACAGTATCATCCGGCTGGACGCTAACCGCCGCCACGATCCGGTTGATGATATTCGGATCGACGAGGAAGTTCTGCCCAAAGCGGCGCTTTGCAGGCAAGGATGAAGGATGAAGGATGAAGGATGATTTATCGTCAGCAGCCTTGCGCCTTTTCATCCTTCTGCCTTCATCCTTCATCCTTGCTCTTCCGCGGGTAACCGCTGATCTCGACGTCGCGGCCGTGTTGAATGGCCTCCACGCGATCGAGCTGAGGCGCCTCGGTGATCTTTTCGACTCCTGATCCGCCAATCGCCGAGGGCGCGTCCTGGCTGCCGATGATGATCGGCGCCACAAAGAAAGTGACTTTGTCTACCACGCCCGCTTCGAGCATCAGACCCGCCAGCAACGGTCCGCCTTCCAAAAGGACGCTTTGTATTGAGCGCCGGCCCAACTCTTCGAGGACATTAATGAAATCCTGCGCCGAGCTGTCCTGTCTAATCACTTCCACCCCGCGCGCTTGCAGCTCCGCGAGGGTGTGGGAGTCAGGATCTTCATGCGCAAATATGATCACCGGCGCTTCGGCAGTCGTCTGCGCGAGCTGCGATTCAGCGGAAAGATGCAGGTATTGTTCGATGACCACGCGCACCAGCGGCCGCCGCCGTTTGCGCCCGGAACGATCGGTGAGCAGCGGATCGTCGGCGCGGACCGTCCCGCCGCCGACCATGATGGCGTCGTATTGATGCCGCAGCTGATGGGCCCGATGACGTGACTCTTCACCGCTGATCCAACGTGAGTCTCCCGTCGCCGTGGCCACCTTGCCGTCCAAAGACACCGCCATCTTGAGATGAACAAACGGCCGGCCCGTCCGCATGAAATGAATGTAGGCTTCATTCAATTGCGCGGCCTCTTCCTCCATGACGCCCACGCGCACTTCCACCCCTGCCTCGCGCAGGTGATCGAAACCACGGCCTGACACTTGCGGGTTCGGATCTTCGATGGGCGCCACCACGCGTTTGATCCCCGCCTGAACCAGCGCGTCGGTGCACGGCGAGGTGCGGCCCTGATGGGCATGCGGCTCCAGCGAAACGTAAGCCGTGCCGCCGCGCGCCCGTTCGCCGGCCTGTTCCAGCGCGATTGTTTCCGCGTGTTTGATTTTGTCGTAAACGTAGCAGCCTTCGCCGACGATATTTCCGCCGGCGTCGACGATCACGGTGCCGACGAGCGGCCCGGGACTCACCTGGCCCACGCCTTCGGCAGCCAGGGCCAGGGCCCGGGCCATCATTTGCAAATCAAAGTTTGTCGGGTCCTGGTGGCTCAAGGGATGTCGGCGTCAGCGCCATCTGCGTAAGCGGACGTAATCAATTGAATGTCGAGCTTATCTCAATCCGCGCGTCTTTCTCCCATTCGCTATCGAATGGTACTGACCCGCTCATCAATTAAATAAACTGTTCACGTATTGCTCGGGATCAAAAACGACGAGGTCATCCACCTGCTCGCCGATGCCTGCATACCGTATAGGCAGGCCCAGCTCTTTGGCAATGGCCACCGCAATCCCGCCTTTGGCCGTGCCGTCGAGTTTTGTCAGCACGATGCCGGTAACCCCGGCAACTTTAAGAAACTGGCGCGCCTGCTCCAACCCGTTTTGGCCCGTGACCGCATCAACCACCAGCAGCGTTTCGTGCGGGGCGCCTTCAACTTCACGGCCGGCGACACGCTTCATTTTCTCGAGTTCCGCCATCAGGTTCGACTTGTTGTGCAGCCGCCCGGCCGTATCGACGATCAAAACGTCCGACCCGCGCGCCTTGGCGGCCTTCATTGAATCGAACAAAACCGCGGCCGGATCGGTTCCCTGTTTCTGCTGTATCAATGGCACGCCGGTTCGTTCGGCCCAGATCGCCAACTGATCGGAGGCGGCGGCGCGAAACGTGTCCGCCGCGCAAATCAAAACGTCGTTGCCCTCGGCTTTAATGCGCTGGGCAAGTTTGCCGATGGTGGTTGTCTTGCCGACCCCGTTGACACCGACAATCATCATGACATAAGGAGCGACATTATCGGAGACGGTGCTCTCAGAAGCGACACCCTGCTTTTCCGACGCCTGCAAAATCGAAAGTAACTCGGTCTTGATCGAGCTCTTTAGCTTTTCAATGTCATCAATCTCTTTACGGCTGATCCCGCGGCGCACGGTTTCGAGGATATGCATAGTCGTCGGCACCCCAATGTCCGCCGCAATCAGCACTTCTTCCAGTTCATCAAGCAACTCGGCATCGATCCGTTTCGCGCCGGCAAAAACGGAATCGATTCTTTCT
>Ga0126369_10004285_pt1 | contig 10440 bp, 12 predicted proteins | sample PanSoiMetaPlot_1_FD_109646 | JGI IMG/M metagenome (GOLD analysis project Ga0126369, IMG submission 109646) | Tropical forest soil microbial communities from Panama - MetaG Plot_1 | ecosystem: Environmental > Terrestrial > Soil > Tropical forest > Bulk soil | place: Panama | collected 2016-02-17
CCGAGCGCGTTCGCGGCCGCGCCTTTGCCGCCAAGCTTTCGATGCGCATCCTGGCGCGGACCTGGCAGATGCTGCTCAAAGGCATTGCCGAGGTCGAAGCTGCGGGCCGGCCGATTGACGCAGCCGAGATGGTGCTGGTCCGCATCGCTTATGCCGCGGACTTACCGACGCCCGATGAAGTGATCCGCACGCTTGGCGACGCGCGCCGAGGTGAAAATGCCGCGCCGAATAACCCGCCTATCGCCGGCGCCACGGAACTTCGCGCCCAGACGCGTCCGGAGCCGGCCCGTTCGGAGCAAACGCGCCCGGACGTCTCGGCGCGCGGCTCGCGCGGACCGGTAGCCGCAGCAACACCAGTGCCAGCGGCCGCGCCAATCCCGGTCGAAACACTGTCCGCTGATGCTGGACAAATTCGAGCGGTCAAAAGCTTTGAGCATCTGATTGGCCTCGCTGCCGAGAAGCGGGATCTTTCAATCAAGAGCGCGCTCGAACGCGACGTGCGGCTCGTTCGTTTCGAAGACGGCACTCTCGAAATCGCGCTGGAAACCGGCGCACGCAAGACATTGATCGGCGAGCTTTCGAAGAAGCTTTCCGATTGGACAGGCCGACGCTGGATGGTTGCGATTTCGGCGGAACCGGGTTTGCCTTCGCTTCGCGCGCAAGCCGAAATGCGCAAGGCGGAGATGAAAGACGGCGTGCGCGGCGATCCGCTGGTGCAAGCGGTCATGGAACGATTTCCCGGTGCCGAAATCGTCGATGTGCGGCCGCCGGCCGGGCCGGCGCCGGAACAGCCGGGCGAAATGCCGGCGGGTTCACAGCTGGACGGTGATGTTGCAGACGATGATACACTCTAGGCCTGATATGCGCACCGGCAGGCAATCCACGCTGCCGGTCCGGAGAGGCAGGAAATGTCATGGCTGATTTTCTTGGCCTGGTAAAACAGGCCACCGAATTCAAATCGAAAATGGAAGCCATGCAAGCCGAGCTCGAACAGCTTGAAGTCGAGGGGGCAGCGGGCGGCGGCCTGGTGGCCATCAAGCTGTCCGGAAAGGGCGATCTGCGCGGCGCCCGCATAGACGATTCGCTTCTGAAACCGGACCAAAGAGAGATACTGGAAGACCTCATCGTCGCGGCGCACGCCGAGGCGCGACGTAAGCTCGAGACCGCGCTCCAGGAAAAAATGCAGACGCTCACCGGCGGTCTGCCGTTGCCGCCAGGCCTGAAGCTATTTTGACGGCTGCTTGATGCCCGCCATTTCAGCCGGACCCGAAATCGAGCGCCTGATCCAGCTGCTTGCCCGATTACCGGGCCTTGGCCCGCGTTCAGCGCGCCGGGCAGCGTTATTCCTGATCAAGAAACGCGAATTGCTCATGGCGCCGTTGGCCGCCGCGTTGCAAACCGCGATTGAGAAGATTTCAGTCTGCCGGATCTGCGGCAATATCGACACGCAGAATCCGTGCACGCTCTGCACCGATCCGCGGCGAGACGATTCGACCATCGTGGTGGTGGCGGACGTCGCCGACCTTTGGGCGCTCGAACGAGCCCACGCCATCAACGCGCGGTACCACGTACTGGGTGGAATCCTTTCGCCGCTGGATGGCGTCGGGCCGGACGACCTCTCCATCGACGCGTTGATGAAGCGCACAGGCGACCCTGCCCTTAAGGAAGTCATCCTCGCGCTGAGCGCGACGGTCGAGGGCCAGAGCACCGCCCATTACATTACCGACCTCTTGCACGGGACGAAGGTCAAGGTGACGCGGTTGGCCCATGGCGTCCCGGTCGGCGGTGAGCTCGACTATCTCGATGAGGGCACCTTGGCCGCGGCAATTCGCAGCCGCACCCCGTTCTAGAGCCGCGTTTCGCTGGTGCGAGCATTGGAACGGCAGGTGCGTGCCTGCAATTTAATCAGACCACGCCTGCGATCGCACCATTGGACCGATGGAATCTGCACCAAAGAGGCTCGATCGATTGTCGCTCGCCGTGCCAATGGCACGGATTTGCCGATAACGGGGCCGGGCCGGATGCCTCCCCACTTGGCCCGTCCCTTGCATGAGCAAGTGTGGCGGTCTCGGTGTCACAAAGCGTGGCGAATTGAGATTGCTGGAGCCCCGGAATCCCGGCACCGGGGCTCTATTCTTTTGTGGGCTGCCCCAGGCGCCGGCGGCAAATGCCCGACCCCGGGTGGCGAATGGGCCGGCCAACCCTTACAAGACCTGGAATCGAAAAACGCGCCGCTGGCGCGTGAGAAATCCATAGGGGTTAGCGGACCGTCACCCAATGAATGACGACATTCCTTTCGACAAGAGTTTCAGTCTTGCGCCGGATCGGGTCCAGGAGGTAGCGCCCGGCGTGCGGGCGATTGCCGCCGACAATCCGGGCCCGCACACGTTTAAAGGGACAGTCAGTTACATTGTTGGCAGCGAGCAGGTAGCGATTGTTGATCCGGGCCCCGACGACGCCGCGCATGTCGCGGCACTGCTCGACGCCGTGCGCGGCGAAACCGTGACCCACATTTTTGTTACCCATACGCATCGCGACCATTCGCCGGCTGCAGCCAAGATCAAAGCGGCAACTGGAGCGCAGGTATTGGCACAAGGACCGCATCGCCTGGCCCGTCCGCTGCACACCGGCGAAATCCGCAGGCTCGATGCTTCCGCAGACATGGATTTTCGGCCCGACGTCGCGCTGGCCGACGGCGAGAGCGTGAGTGGTCGCGGCTGGACGCTCCAGGCGGTGACGACGCCCGGGCACACCGCCAATCACATGGCGTTCGCGTTCAAGGACGCCAATCTGCTCTTTGCCGGCGATCACGTCATGGCGTGGTCGACGACGATCGTGGCCCCGCCTGACGGTGCGATGGCCGACTATATGGCATCGCTACACAAGCTCGCGCAGCGCAGCGAACCGCTCTACCTCTCCGGACATGGCGCGCCGGTGCGAGAGGCGCCGCGCTACGTGCAGTATCTGATCAGGCATCGCCAAGCGCGCGAAGCATCGATTTTGCACCGGCTGGGTAAAGGCGAAGCCGATATTCCGACCATCGTCAGGGCCATCTATATCGGCCTCGATCCGCGTCTGGTCGGTTCTGCCGCACTGTCTGTGCTTGCGCATCTAGAAGAGCTGGTGGCGCGCGGCGCCGTCACGACCGAAGGACCGCCGTCGATCTCCGGGACCTACCGCTTGGCCTGACTACCCTTTCCGGCCGGTTTCGGAGGCGGCGTCGGTTTCTTTTCGGGCTGCGGCGTCGAGAGCACGTCGTCGATATCATCGATGAGGCCGCGTACGCGCTTGGCGTTGGTTCCGAGATCATGACGGCCGTAGCGCGAGGCGGACCGTACGTCGATCCGCGCCCCGTCGGCTGTCGGTCGAATCCGCAGCACCACGTCATCGCGGAAGCCAAGGATCGGCGTGCGCGCCACCGCTTCGATTATGCCGTCGCGCACAGTGCCGGCTTGCGAGGCCCGCGCGTCAATCACCCGCGGCTGCGGGCCCTGCGGCGGGCGCGAATCCACCACACGCCATTTTCGCTTGGCTATCACCTTCATGGCGGCGGCATAGGCGTCCTGCGGGGTCGCCGTGGTCTCGTCCGGCTCAATATCGGGATAGGCGGCGTGCTGCTGCTCGGCGGTATAGAGGCCGGCATAGGTAACCGGATTGGCGTCGCGGGGGCGCAATCGCGCGATGGCATCGAATTGCGGCGGATCAATCGGATCCGTTGAGATGTCATAGATCGCCGGCAGCCGGAACGCCTTCACCCCGAGATAGACGGGATAGGCAATGAGCGCCGTGCCGATGACCAACGCCGTTACCGCCTGCCGGCCGCCGCCAATCCCGTGTTGCCAGATGACAATACCGGCGGAAAAAGCGAGCAAGATCGCCATACAGGCCAGAACCAGCGCCCCGGCGAGCGTGGAGAGCGCCGGCACGATCTCGAGCGCGCCGGAACGTACGATGATCACCGCGACGAATGTCGCCGCGAGCGAGAATAGCGCAATGCGACGCGCCCAAACGGCGAGCCGCGAGACCGGTGCCTCCGTGAACGATTGTCGTCGCATTCAGGGCCGTCTTGTCGGTTTGCATATTAAATTGGGCAGTTGTCGGGCGGAAAGCCAAAGGCATTATATTTGCCCTGGCAAAGCTCGTCTTGGCTTTAAAGAGCAATCAGGGGAGTTCAATCGTCAAGAAGGCTGTCGATCTCGACCTGAATGCTTTCCCCCGGCGTACAGCGATGACCCGCACCGGCAGCAAGAAGTTCGCGCGCCTGCTCCTCGGTCTCAGCTTCCACGCACCATTCCTCGGCCCGCGTGACCAGCATCCTGGCGTGGAATAGGCGGGGCTGTCTCTCGGGCGCGACCTCGGGGATGGCCCTGGCTGCGCGTAGCAAAGCGTTTCTTGCCGGCATGGTTTACGTTCGAATCAGCGGACCTGCGAATTTTAGTCGCTTAGCCGTGCAGAACAAAGAAGAAACGCCGGAACGCGGTTCCCTTGTGGAACGTGAGTTCCCTCAATATCGTTGAATTGGCGTTCCTCGAAGTTCGGAGTATTTGTCGTGGCCCCGCGCGCGTACTGGAAAGGCTACCTGAAGCTGTCGCTCGTCTCATGTCCCATCGCGTTGTTCCCGGCGACGTCCGAGCGGGAAAAAATCAGCTTCCATCAGGTCAACAAAGAGACCGGCAATCGCATCCGCTACAAGAAAGTGGACGCGGATACCGGTGACGAAGTGGATAATGCCGATATCGTCAAAGGCTACGAGATCGCCAAAGGCGAATATATCGAGGTGGAGCCCGACGAACTCGAGGCGGTCGCGATCGAAAGCAAGCACGTGATCGATATCGACGAATTCGTGCCGGCCAAGGAGATCGACGAACTTTATTTGCGCGATCCGTATTACATCATTCCGGATGGCGAGGTTGGTCAGCAGGCTTTCGCAGTCATTCGCGAAGCGATTCGCAAGGAAGGCATGGTCGCGCTGGGTAAGGTCGTATTCACCTCGCGTGAGCACATCATAGCGCTCGAAGCCCGCGGCAAGGGAATGATGGGCGTAACACTGCGCTACCCTTACGAAGTGCGCGACGACAAGGACTATTTCGACACGATCGAGGACGAAAAGATTCCCAAGGACATGATCGATCTCGCGGTCCATATCGTCGAGACCAAGACCGGACACTTCAAACCGCAACAGTTCAAGGACGAGTACGAGGACGCGCTTAAAGAGCTGCTGCGGCGCAAGCAAAAGGGCGAGAAGATCGAGCGGCCGAAGGAGCGCGCACCGTCCAATGTCATCAACCTTATGGACGCGCTGCGACAGAGCCTCAAAGCGGGCGGCAGCAGCGCGCGCCGGAGCGCCTCGCGATCGAGTTCACGCGCGTCTAAGAAGCCAGCGCGCGCTCACGCGCGGCATAAGAAAGCCAGCTGATGCCCGGCAAGCGGGTACAATTCGACGACGAGACCTGGCGACAGATTGATCTTCTCGGCCGCGATCAGATGAAGGACTTTCAGGAACTTACGGATGAGGCTTTCCGCGATCTCTTGAAAAAACACGGACGCCCGGTCGACCTGAAAGATGCGCTTCGCCGCAGCGCCGGTGTGTCGGCGACAATTCACCGTCTCAAGCCCAAGAAGACCGTCCGGCCGCGGCGTAAATAGAACAACTAGCGTTTCGGCTTCCACAATCTGAGCAACGGTCCGCTGGCCCCGAATACCGGGTCTTTGCGAGGGCGCCTCACCTTGGCTATGGACTTGACCCTGCGGTCGTGCTCATCAGCGTCGGGGCGGCACTCGTCATATGTGCCGGACTGCGGATAGGCGCCAACCACCAGAAAGTTCTTGCTCGCGGCGAGACATTGATGACCGACCCCCGCGGGAAGAACGACAATATCGCCGGCACGGAATTTGAATGTACGGCCGCGGTCGCCGCCGAGCCGAACCTTGGCGTCGCCGCGCGCCACCCCAAGCACTTCGTGAATGCGTGAGTGATAATGCAAATAATCGTAGATACCGTTTCGCCAGCTGTCGCCCCAGCCATTTTTGTCAAATAAGTCTTCCATAACGGCGGCTGGATCGAGCGTTCGCGGCAGCTGGATCGCGTTCCAGTAAACGATCACGGGCCATCGCGGGTGATTTGGAATCTCCCCGTCATCGCCGAAGCGAAACATACCGCGCTTGCCTTGCCGCAGCAGCCCCGCGATCTGGTCGGAGGTTGGGCGCTGCCAACCGCTAAGCCGCTCGGTCGATTTCTTTATGTCTTCCAGCAAAGCCATGGCCTCAGACCCGTTACAGACGCTTGATTCGCGCTTAATTCGGCCGCCTTTCCAACGGCGGCGTCAACGCATTTGTTCCGAGGACCAACGTAGGACCCAACGCGGCGTTACAGGCCGAGAAGCTTCTTAGCGTTGCCTCCGGCTAAAGCTGCGACGGTCGCGGCGTCAAAATCGCCGACTGCTGCGATGTGACCGATCGGATCATATTCAGCCATGTCATAGGGGTAGTCGGTTCCGAGCAGGACGTGATCCGAGCCGAATACGTCCACCAGCGCCGCGAGCTGATGCGGCGTGAACACCACCGTGTCGACATAAATCCGCTTGAGATAGGCCGTGGGGGCCTGCGGCAGCGCGCCGTGGCTATCGGACCGCGCGCCCCAGGCATGGTCGATGCGCCCCGAATAAGCACCAAGATATCCACCGCCGTGCACGGCGAGGATTTTGAGCCGCGGATGATGCTCGAGAACGCCATCGAAGATCAGATAGTGCAGCGCGATCGTCGTCTCCAGCGGATTGCCGATGACATTGTTGAAGTAAAACCGGGTTAGCCTGGACGCGTCGGTGAAGCCATTGGGATGGATCATCACCAAAGCTTCGAGTTCTTCCGCCTTCTGCCAGAACGGGGCGAATGCCGGATCCGACAGCTCTTTGCCGGCGACATTGGTTAGAATTTCCACTCCGATAAAGCCGAGTTTGCGAATGCAGCGTTCGAGCTCCTTGGCTGCTTCCGCGCCGTCGGTCATCGGCACCGCCCCGAAGCCTTTCATTCGCTCGGGCTGCACCGCACAGAATTCGGCGATGCCATCGTTGACCATCTGCGTCGCCTTGACGGCGATTTCGAGCGGCACGGTGTAATAGCATTGCGGCGGCGGTGGCGCGATCAACTGAACATCAATTCCCATGGCGTCAAGGTCCGCCAATCTGTGGTCGTGGCCGGCTCTGGCCCGAATGTCGGCTTCCTGTTTCTGGCTGAGCGCCCGGGTCTCGGCATTGGTGAAATGCGCAAGCGGTATTGTGGCCCAATCGAGATATGGCTCGACAAATTTTGCCGCGGCCGGCACCGCGACGTGGGAATGAATGTCGACCGTTACGCTCTTTGGCCGCAGCTCGCGTCCGGGGCGGCCATGCCGGCGCGCGGCAGTGGGAGCGTATTTGTTCCATTGATCGGGCATGCGAGGTCCTCTCCTACCCGCGTGTTCGACGCGGATGACATCGGTTTGGCATGAAATGGGAAATTCGATTTAGCGCTGCGGCCCGCAAGGCGTGAGGTCGCGTTCGGCACGAAAGACATTACTGTAGAGGTTTGCCACCCACTGCCGACCGCTTGAGGTCAGATTGAGATAACGAATTGCGCTTTGAATGTGCGGCGATACGCTGTTCCAGTAAAATTGCGGATAAAGGTCGGTTAGATCGGCTGGCGAACTGTAGCCGAGCTGTTTGTTCATTCCGACTTCCTCGAACTCGTAATAGAGCGCATTGGCCTTGCGCAAATAATGCGGATCGCCGAGTTGACCGATAAGGTCGGCGGCGCGCATTAACTGGCCCTCTTCGTTCTCGCCGTCGACGGCGTTATGCGCAGGGAAGCGGGTGAATTCGATAGCGTTCGCTATTCTTTCGGCATCGAGTTGTTTTCCCTTGCCGACGCGGTCCATCACGAACATCTTTGAGCGCTCGACGTGGTAAGGCAACAACGCGGCGTCCGAGGAACCGCGAGGCAACTTGACTTTGTTGCCCTTGATGTCGACCACAAAGCCCTCGTCGCCGTCGCCGCTGAGAATTCCGCGAACATAGCCGATATCGTGCAGCAAGCAGGCGACGAGAAGGTGCGCCACATCGCTGGCATAGGTCGGTCGCAGCAAAGCGCGGCCCTTCATGATGTCATAGCCGACGAGCGTAACCAGCATCGTGTGCTCGACATTGTGATAAAGCGCATCGCTGTTGCCGATGCACTCAAGCGCAATTCGGGCAATCGACGGGATCAATTCGGCCAGATGCGCGTGGGTTGAACCAAAATTGCGGTTCAAATGCTCGGACAGGAACGAGCCTAGGGCCTCAGCCGACAATTCCGGTACTGTAATCAAGGAGCACCCCCTCCGCACCCTGTACCGGCCATCGTGACGGCGAGTACCACAATTTGCAACATCGATTGTGCCGTCAGGCCACACACCCGCGCGCCCGTGCCCTTGGCCAATCGGCCCCATTCGCACCGGCGGCCCGGTTCCATGCGATAGCTGTCTAAGGGTATAAGGTGCTGGTAGCCTCGCCCGGCGCTCGCAGGCTTTAGCCGTAATCAAAAATACGATCAGAAAATTCCGAGATGCTGGCGAAGATCGCCGCCGTCGCTCTTGAGCGCCGCAGCGGTTGAAACCACAGCGACGCGGCCGCTGTTGAGAATTACGACCTCATCGGCGATATCGAATACCAGTTTCGGATTCTGCTCCACCAGTACGATGGAAAGCCCGCTTTCCTTGAGCTTGCGAATGGTCGCCATGACTTCGGTGACGATTTGCGGCGCCAACCCTTCGGACGGTTCATCCATGAGAAGCACGCGCGGATTGGCCATCAACGCGCGGCCAATGGCGAGCATCTGTTGCTCGCCGCCCGACAGATGGCCCGCCAGCTGGCTGCGCCTTTCCGCCAGCCGCGGAAACATGACGAAAACCGTCTCGGTCGTCCACGGTGCATGCCGTTGGCCGGCATAGCCCTTATGCGCGGCGACCATGAGATTTTCGCGCACCGTGAGGCTTTTGAAAACCCTGCGGCCTTGCGGCACCAGGGCTACGCCGCGCGCAGCGATCATTTCCGGCGGCAGGCGCGTCACCGACGTGTCGAAGACCTCGACGCTGCCGGCGCGCGGCGGCAACAACCCGACCGTGACGTTCATGCAGGTCGACTTGCCGGCTCCATTGCGGCCGAGCAATCCGAGCAGACGCGCTTCGCCGAGTTCAAATGAAACCTTCTGCAGCACATGACTGTCGCCGTAGAAGGCGTCGATATCGCTGAGCCTGAGCGCGCTATTCACCAAGATAGACCTCCCTCGTGCGCGAATCAGCCACGACTTCGGCGCGCGTTCCTTCCACGATCACCTCGCCGAAGTGCAGCAGCGTTATTCGGTCGGCGAGGTCGAGAGCGACATCCATATCGTGTTCAATCATTACAATCGTCACCTCGCGCGGAATTGCAATCAAGAGTTTGCGCACATCTTGCCGTTCGTCGATGGAAAGGCCGGCAAAGGGCTCGTCCAGCAGGACCAGTTTCGGATTCTGCGCCAGCGCCATGGCAATTTCGACACGGCGGCGCTCGCCATATGACGTCTCGGCCAGCGGCCGTTCGGCAATGTGCTCGAGCCCGACGCGCCGCAGAGCGTCGCGCGCCTGGACGGTGAGATGGTTCTGAGCACTCAGCGGCGCCGCGGGGTTCCAGCGCAGCGGCGACAACCCGAGCAAAGCAAGCTTGACATTGTGCTCAATGGCATCGTGGGCGAACAAGGTAATGATCTGGTAGGTCCGCGCCATTCCAAGATGCGTGCGTTTGCGGGTCGGCACCCGCGTAATATCGCGACCGAACAGATGAACCGAACCGCCATCCGGCGCCAGCTCGCCAGTGATCAAATTGAACAGGGTGGTCTTACCCGCACCGTTTGGGCCGATGATCAAGCGGCGTTCGCCCTGTTGGACGTTGAGATTGACGTTGCGGGTGACGCGCAATCCACCGAAGGATTTGGTCAGCTGGTCGACGACCAGAGCGTTCATTGCCGCCGTCCCGCCGCCATCGGCAAAGTCGGATCGGCTTTGGCTTTGCCGCGCCAGATCGAACGCGTCAGCCGCACCATGCCGGGAACGAGGCCTTCCGGCATGAACACAACGATGGCGACGAAGATCGCGCCCAGCATGAAATTCCAGCGTTCAACATAGGCGCTAACGACGTTTTTCACGATGACGACGAGCGCGGCGCCGACCACCGGCCCGAGCAGTGTTCCGGCCCCGCCGGAAATCACCATGAGCAAGCCTTCAGCCGAGGCGGTTAGCGCCAGCGCCTGCGGACTGATGAATTGGTTGTAATAGACGAACAAGACGCCAGCGATCGCGCTCAGCAAGCCCGAGAACATGAAGGCCCAGAATCTAATCATCCAGACATGATAACCGAGCGCATTCATTCGGCGCGGCTGATCGCGCGTGCC
>Ga0126369_10004286_pt1 | contig 10437 bp, 12 predicted proteins | sample PanSoiMetaPlot_1_FD_109646 | JGI IMG/M metagenome (GOLD analysis project Ga0126369, IMG submission 109646) | Tropical forest soil microbial communities from Panama - MetaG Plot_1 | ecosystem: Environmental > Terrestrial > Soil > Tropical forest > Bulk soil | place: Panama | collected 2016-02-17
CTTCATCGCCTGCGTGCTGGTGATGTGGGTGATCGTTCACTCGCCGTTCGGCAAGGCGCTGCAGGCGATCCGCGACAACGAGACTCGGGCCAAGTTCGTGGGCATCCGCATCCGGCAGTACCGACTGGTTGCGTATTTGGTTTCCGGCGTGTTCACCGGGATCGCCGGCGCGCTCTGGGTGCCCCTCAATGGGCTGACCACACCGGACATTTTGTATTGGCAGTTCTCCGGCGAAATCGTCTTCATGTGCGTGCTCGGCGGCTTCCAATTCTTCACCGGGCCGATCATCGGCGCCGTGGTTTTCAACTATCTGAAGAGTTGGGTGGTGGGACAGACGACGTACTGGCAGGGACTGCTCGGGATCATCCTGGTGGTCTTGGTGGTGGCTCTGCCGACCGGGATCGTCGGGACCGCGAAACAGCTCATCGCCAAAACTCGAGGGGTTGTTTCCACGTGAACCTGCTCGAGACCAGGAAGCTTATCAAGTACTTCGGCGACACCCATGCAGTGGACAACGTTGACTTCAGGGTCGGAGAGGGCGAGGTGGTCGCGTTGATCGGTTCCAATGGAGCCGGCAAGACGAGTTTGGTCAACGTGATCAGCGGCTTTTTCCCGCCTGACAGCGGTCAGATCTTGTTTCGCGGCGTCGACGTTACGCACCTCAGGGTGCACGAGCGGATCAAGGCTGGGATCGCGCGGAGTTTTCAGATCGTCAACCTTTTCGACCAGCTGTCGCTGCTCGACAACGTGGCGCTCTCCATTTTTTCTCGGGAGGGCGCGACCCAGACGTTCTGGTTGGTGGCCGATCGATTCGGCCCAGTATGGCAGGAGGCGGCGGACATTCTCCGCCAATTTGGCCTCGACCGGACCCGAGCGGTTGTGGCGGGTGGCATCTCCCAAGGGGAGCGCAAGTTGCTCGACGTGGCGGTCGCCTACGCTCTGAGGCCGCAATTGCTCTTTCTCGATGAGCCCACCAGCGGCGTGAGCACCCGCGACAAAGCGCAGATCATGGACATCGTGACGTCGGTGGTGCGCTCGCGGAAGATCACCGCGGTGGTCATCGAGCACGACATGGACATTGTCTTCAAGTACTCGGATCGAATCGTGGCGATGCACGACGGGAAGATCCTGGCTGACGGAACACCCGAGGAGATCCGTCGCAACAAGGCGGTCACCAACACTTTGATCGGGGCGGTCGATGCTTGAGATCAACGCCATCGACACCTATCGCGGGCCAGCTCAGATTCTGCAGCGGGTTTCACTCGCGGTTCGCGACCGCGAGTGCGTGTGCCTGGTGGGGCGTAACGGCGCCGGCAAGACCACTACCATCGACAGCGTGATGGGATTGCTCCCGATACGGTCCGGGAAGATCAACTTCCAGGGGGAAACGATCAGCCGACTGCCGGCTTATCAGCGAGCGCGGCGAGGTATCGGGTACGCGCCGGAGGATGCGGGGATCTTCCCCGACCTGACGGTGGCTGAGAATATCGAAATCTGCCGGTTTTTGGCCGAGTCTTCCGGGCGAGTGAAGGGGACGTCGGATGCGGAGACCAAGGAGCGGATCTTCGCCGTCTTCCCCGAAGTGAAGGACTTCATGCAGCGCGCCGGGCTGCACCTAAGCGGTGGCCAGAAGAAGATGGTTACGATAGCCCGAGCCATGGCGCTGGCGCCGACCATCCTACTGCTCGACGAACCCTTCGAGGGTTTGGCGCCCTTCGTGGTGAAGCGCTTCATCGAGGCGGTGAAGAAGATCAAGTCTCTGGGAATTTCGACACTGATCGCCGCTTCGAACCTGGCCAACGCGACCCGGGTTGCGGACCGCCTCTACGCGATCGACCGGGGAGAGATCATCTACGAGGGGGAGCCGCAGCGGGCCTTCGAGAACGAAGAGCTCATGAAGACGATTCGGGGATAGCCGTGGTCGGCCAACGTTTCCTGTTGGGCGTGTCCTCCTTGATTGTGCTGGGGCTCGCGTACACGCTGCTCTCGAACGCTTCCCGGTTCATCGACGTCGACCAGCTGCCGGATCCCCTGAGATCCACGCTGCGACCGGACGTGCTCCCACCCACCCAGGCCCTTGTCCAGGCGATCGTCGACCTGGTCCGGGGCCCGGAGAAACAGCCTCCGCCCGACGAGCCAGCTCACATGCACAACCACGTGCACACCAGCGATCATGTCGGGGTGCTGCTCCAGCAGGGAGTCACGCTGCAGACCTCACTGCTGATCACCACCGGTCGTGTGTTGTTCGGGATGGTGGTGGGCGCGCCGCTGGGGATCCTGATCGGTCTGCTGATTGGACTGAGCCGGCGAGTCGACGACTACATCCACCCGATCTACGTGTTGGTTCGCTCGATTCCACCATTGGCTTTGATCACCTACATCATGCTTTGGCTTGGACACACCGAGGCGCATCGCCTGATCCCGATCGTCTACGCGGTCGCCACCACGATGGTGATTCCCACGTACCATGGGGTGCGTGATCTCGCGAGCACTTATCTGGTGGCGGCGCGTTCCCTCGGTGCACGCGGTTGGCTTTTGCTCAGGAGGGTGTTGCTTCCCGCGGCCGGTCCCGCCGTACTCTCCGGGCTGAGATACGCGCTGGCGATCGCGTGGATGACCGCGGTCGGCTCAGAGATGCTGATGGCCGACAATGGGATGGGGAATCTGATCGTCGGCGGCGGGATGTGGGCCTCGCGGTTTCAGACGCGCAGCGACCCCGCGGTGGTGATGGTGGGGATCCTCGGGCTCGCCGCCGCCGGGTGGCTCATGGACAGCGGGGCTAGACTTCTCACCGTCCGACTCACCCGTTGGGCAAGGTAGCGAACGATGTCGCTGGTTCAGCGCAATCGCATCAAACGCGCGTTACTCTCGTTGGGGGCGATTGCGGTGGTGTACGGCATCGCGGCGGAGATCGGCCGCTGGGTGTTGCCGCATCGGATTTGGATGGACGTCCATTACATCGACAACGTCGAGCTGCTGCCGACGTATCAGTCACTCGCGGAAGAGTTGGCGTTCCTGATTCAATCGTGGATTCTCCCGAGCAGCATCCTGGTGAGCACCGGGAGGATTCTGGCGGGTTTCCTGTTGGGCTCCGTGGCGGGCATCGTCGTAGGGCTGGCCACCGGTCGCGCCGCTCGGTTGGAGTACGTGGCCGATCCGTGGACGACGCTTCTGCGATTTACGCCGGCACTTGCGCTGTTGCCGCTTTACGTTATTTGGTTCGGCTACGGCGAAGCGTCGAAGATCCTCCTTATCGCCACGAGCGTAGCGGTGGTCGCGATGCTGGGAGCGCATCAAGCCGTTCGCGGCGTCCCGCAGGTCTACCTTGACGCCGCCCGCGCGCTCGGCGCCAGCCCGAGGCTCATTTTCCGGAAGATCGTCCTGCCAGCCGCCTTTCCGCAGATCTTCGCCAGCCTGCGGGTCGCACTGGCGCTCGCATGGGTCACGATCGTGGTCGCGGAGCTGATCGACGCCAAGATGCCCAGCCTCGGCTACCTGCTGGCCTTGGCAGGCGCGTATCCGCGCGTGCCGCAGATGTTGATCGGCCTGGCGACAATTGGGACCCTGGTATTTCTCAGCGACATGCTCGCGCTCTCTCTCCACGCGAAAGTGACGCGCTGGATGAGAAGAACCGGATGAGCAGCGACGCTCCGAGAATGCGCCTGGAAGCGGCGGACGTCGGGTACACCTATCCCGGTCAACCGCCCACCCGCGCGTTGGACAGCCTGACCGTGAGCATCGCCGACAACGAGTTCGTTGCGTTGCTCGGCCCGGTGGGCTGTGGAAAGACCACGCTGCTGCGCATCTTCGCCGGCTTTCTCACTCCCACTCAGGGCGTGGTGCGCTGCGATGGGACCAGCGTCGACGGCCCGAGCTGGCAGCGGGGTTACGTTTTGCAGGAGTCGGCGATCTTCCCTTGGATGTCGGTGCGAGAGAACCTCGAGTTTGGGCTCTTGGCGAAGGGAATGGAAGCTGAACCCCGGCGAGCGGTGAGCGACGAGCTGCTTCGACTTCTTGGACTGTCCGCGTTTGAAGCCGCGTATCCGAAGCAACTGTCCTCGGGCATGTCCAAGATGGTGGAGGTCGCCAGAGTCCTGGCCACGGATCCCTCGATGCTTCTGCTGGACGAGCCTTTTGGCGCGCTCGACGCCCAGACGCGCGCCAAAATGCAGGATGAGCTCGCCCGGCTTTGGGAGCAGAGGCGAAAGACGGTGGTCTTCGTCACCCACGATGTGGAGGAAGCGCTCTATCTCGCGGATCGGATCGTTGTGCTCACCGCGCGCCCGGGACGGGTCCAGCAGCAGTTCAGGGTCGCGCTGCCGCGTCCCCGCCCGTTGGAGACGAGGTTTGCTCCGGAGTTCTCTGCGCTAAAGCGCCAGGTCTGGGAAGTGATTGGAGCGAGCTCGAGTGTTTACGCCGGAAGAACGTGACAGGCTTCGCGCCGAGCTCGTGGCCGCGGCCCGCGAGGACCCGCGCATTCACGGAGCGGCGCTGACCGGCTCGGCTGCGAGCGGCCTCCAGGATCGCTGGTCGGACATCGACCTTCTGTTCGGGCTTCACCCCGGTTCGGATCTTCCGTCAGTGCTTGCCGATTGGACGGCGCGGATGTACGGGCAGCACGGAGCGGTTCATCATCTCGATGTTCCCTTCGGCGGCACTGTGTACCGCGTGTTTCTGCTGCAGGGCGGCTTGCAGGTGGATCTCGCGTTCGCGCCCGCTGCCGAGTTCGGCGCAAGAGCCCCGAGCTTCCGTCTTCTCTTCGGGGCCGCTGCCGAGCTGCCAGAGCTTTCGCCACCCACGGCGGAGCATGTGATTGGTCTCGCATGGCTCCACGCGGTCCATGCCCGCGCGTGCATCGCCAGGGGCAAGCTGTGGCAGGGCGAGTACATGGTCAGTGGCCTGCGGGATCACATCCTCTCGCTGGCGTGCCTGCGCTTTGGGCTTCCTGCGTTGCAAGGCCGCGGCATGGATCGCCTTCCGGCTGAGGTGACGCAGCCGCTGCAGGCCGCACTCGTTCAGTGCCTCGAGGCAGAGGAGCTGCGGCGGGCGCTCCGCGTCGCAGTACAGGCGCTGCTCGCCGAGACCCGACTGGTGAACGAACCTCTCGCGACGCGTCTGCACGAAGTGCTCGCCGACCTCGTGAGGTAACTCGCTCGTACTCGAAGGCGCAGGCACGCACCGTGGTCGCGCGGTTGCGCCCACAACGAGCCTTGGGACAAAAGTTGCGTTTTTCGCACCATTTGGGCCGAAGCTTCACTCTTAAGCGAATCTCCTGGTGCACAACGTCTCAGGGGTGGTGTTCCCCAATGGGGGGCTGGGCGCACAGGCGGATCAGCTCTTGCACCCCATCCTCGAGCCGTGCGTTCCACTGTTTCCCCGAGCGATCTCGGATGCTGAGGGAGTTCCCGGCCTGTTCCCGTTTGCCCACAACGGCGACGAAGGGGATGCCAGCCTTGTGCCCCTCTACGATCCTGCGTGCCAGAGTGTCCGAGCTGGCGTCCAAACGCGCACGGACTCCGGAATTGCACAGGCGCTGCGTGAGGGCGCTGGCGTAGTCGATCAGCTCGCTACCCACGGGGACGATCATGACTTGCTCGGGCGCGAGCCAGGGCGGCAACGCTCCGGCGTGGTGCTCCAGGAGCACGCCCAGGAAACGCTCGATGCTGCCGAACAGCGCTCTGTGGAGCATCGCGGGGCGCTGCCGTCCACCGCTCGAATCCGCATAGGCGAGCTCGAACTTTTCCGGCAGGATGAAGTCAAGCTGGATGGTGCCGCATTGCCATGAGCGGCCCAGTCGGTCCTTGAGGGAGAAGTCCAGCTTGGGGCCATAAAAGGCTCCCTGTCCCGGTTGGACGGCGAACTCAAGGCCGGCTTGCCGAGCCGAATCCTGCAGCATTCTCTCCGCCCGCTCCCAGGTGGGGTCATCCCCCGCGCGTAGGGCAGGTCGGCTGGAGAAGGCGATGTCCAACTCGTCAAAGCCGAATGCGCGGTAGAACCCCTTCAGCGCTCCGCAAAAGCGAGCGACTTCGGCGTGCACTTGGCCCTCTTCGCAGAAGACGTGGCCATCGTCCTGAGTGAATTGACGTAGACGGAAAAGGCCGTGAAGCACCCCCGAGGGTTCATCTCGGTGCACAAGACCAAACTCCGATAGCCGCAAGGGAAGGTCTCGATAGGACAGTGCCATCCGCTGGACGATCTGGATGTGGCCCGGGCAGTTCACGGGCTTTAGGGCGAGGGCCCGGCCTTCCTCTCCCAACACGAACATCTCCCCACGGAAGTTCTGCCAATGGCCACTGCTTTGCCAGATGGCCTGGCTCAGCAGCTGAGGAGTGCGCACCTCTTGGTAGTTGTCCCGGTACAGCTGCTGCCGGACTCGCTCCTGCAACAGCGTGTAAAGGACAAGGCCGCGGGGGTGCCAGAAGACCATTCCGGGCGCTTCCTCCTGAAAATGGAAAAGGTCCAGGCGTTGGCCCAGAGAACGGTGGTCGTTTTCATCCAGCATGACTCAAAGCTCCTGTCGGGAAGAGTTGCCTTTCCGGACGGAGCATTAGGATTCGCACCGACGCCCCGGCCGGTGAAAGCGGGGCGTGGAATTCCGCGCTGCTTCTCAGACCTGCGAGCGCACGACTCCCGTCCCGCCGCTGCGGGTAGTGGTAGTCGTGGTCGTGGTTCTGAAAAAGCTCATCGACATAAGGATGAGCCAACACGCCGCTCGTGTCAACCAGACCCGTGGCAGGCGCAAAGCTACACTTTCGTCCGCCCTTTCTCGGCAGTCGATTTCAAGGCGCTGATCTCCTCCGCGATCGATCCACCTTGCCCAAAGGGCCGATGTGCTTGACGGAACCAGTACCGAGCGTTGGCCTCGTTACCCTCCATAAGGTGAACGATGCCGTGGGCCCAGCACGCAAGCGGCGATTGGTCATCCCGCTGCACAATCTCGTGCGCGCCCTGCCAGTTGCCCGCCTCGAGATCAGCGATTGCTTTGTCGAGCTCACTGTTGCCAATTTTCATACGCAACCTCCGACCCGAAGCGTCATCACGTTCCTCCCAGGCCAACGGGCAGTACCTCCGCTTGCACAGCGGTGCCACCCCTTTTTGAGCACGGTGGTTACCAATCGACCGATCTTCGCACTAGCCGGAGTGCCTCGCGGTCGCGGAGCACGTCATCGTGCTAGCGGCCGGTGGTCATCTTGTGCTCCCGAACTTCCTTAGCTTCGAGATGAGCCGGCTTTCCGCCTCCTCAATGGTGTCCCCGCGAGCCTCGAGTGGGGCACCGACCGGAAACTCCCGGATCGGGACCGCGCGAGCTAGCCAGTCTCCACTCTCATCGAGGATTTTTTGAAGCACGTAACCCCGGCCACTTCTGCGTTGAAAGGAGTGCCTCTTCATCCTGCCGTCCTTTGTGCCTTTCCGACGGCTAAAGGGGTAGCAACACCAGCTGACATCTCCGGAAGGATTGCCTTGGACGGCTAGAACGCGCTCGAAGACTTTACAGCGGAAGCCTGTGTGGCAAAGCGACACGCTTCACGTTCTTTCCCACGGACCTCCCCTTTTCATCGGCTGAGCGACTTGGCGAAGTTTGAGCAGCAAATCGCCTAATTGGCTAAGTCTTGCTCAAGGCACTTGTGCCACGCCGGGTCGAGGTCGCATGCGATATTTGGAAGACTTCAGTGAAGGTCAGGTGTTCGAGCTGGGCGAGGAGACCATCCGTGAGCAGGAGATCCTCGAGTTCGCGCGTCGGTTCGATGCTCAACCGTTTCACGTCGACCCCGAAGCCGCGAAGAAGTCGATCTACGGTGGTCTGATAGCGAGCGGGTGGCACACCGGCTCATTCTTCATGGGGATGCTGGTGCGGGGCCTCATCCACGACGTCGCGAGCATGGGCGCCGGCGGCCTCGACGAGCTTCGGTGGCTGAAGCCGGTGCGGCCCAACGACGTGCTCCGCGGACGCTTGACGGTGCTCGGTACTCGTCCCTCCACGAAGCACTCCGATCGCGGTCAGCTGGCATGCTTCGGCGAGCTGTTCAATCAGACCGGCGAGCGGGTTTTCTACGTCCGCTGGTCAGCGATCATCGCCCGCCGACCGTAGCGCCCTTGCAGGGTGAGGCCATCGCCACTACCCGCACAGGCCCCCGCGAGAGCGATGGCCTTATGCTAAGGAAGTTCGGCGAGCGAGAAAGGAAGGAGAAATCGGGTGAGTCTGAGAGTTTCGTTGGTAACGGCGACCGGTACCTCTTTACTTCTTGTGTCGGGCACTCTTCACTCTTCCAAGAGCCTGTCGGTTCGCGAAGATTCGGAAGTTGTCACTGCACTCGATGAGCAATACCAAGCGGCGGTGAAAGCAAACGACTTTGCAACGATGGACAAGATCTTGGCCGATGATTTCGTCTTGGTGACGGGCACAGGTAAGGGATTCAGCAAGTCCGATCTGCTTGAGGAGGCACGCAGCAAGACCATCGTCTATGAGCATCAAGAGGACAGCCAGCGGACAGTGCGGGTATGGGGTGACACCGCCGTGGTAACCGCCAAGTTGTGGGTCAAAGGTTCGACTGAGGGCAGGCCGGTCGAGTACAGGCTTTGGTTTAGCGATACCTATGTCCGTACGCCAGCGGGTTGGCGATACGTGTTTGGACAGGCGTCACTTCCGCTGCCCAAGGCGTCTTGATAGCGACGCTTTAATGGGACACGGACGCCTCGCGGGCTGCCAGAAGCTCCGAGAGAATCTCGCGCTGCTGGGCCTCTGCGGTGCCCGCGAGTACTCGTTTGAACAGCGGCTCCGCGAACCGGCCGTACTTGGCGCACAGGGTTTGCTCAGCCGCCACTCTCTGGCTCGAGGGCAACTCACGCAGGCGCTCCAGGTCATTGCGAACCAACTGCTCCTGCTCGGGTGTCAAAATCTCCAGTCGCCCGATGAGCACTCGAACGAGCTCCGTCGGTTCCGGACTGATCGCCAGGGGAAGCTGCGCTCGAGTGGAAGCCGACGGCATCACGAAGAAGGCTCGAAGTCCATCCTCGAACCAGGTGCTCCGCCAGGTCTCAATCATCGCCTCTGCCTCCTTGGGGTACAGGCCCTGTTGAACCAGGATTCGATGCAAGGCGCGCAGCACGCTGTCCAGCCCTTCGTTCAACTCGGGTCGGGCCACCACTTGCTCTGCTGCTCCCACCGAAATGACCCGAAAGCCAAGTCGATCTCCTACGCGCTCAAAGACAACCACCTCGCCAATCGATTCCTTTTCGCTGCCTCGTAGCCGCATGCTCTTTCCTTCCAGCCTGATTGCAAGCGGGGGCTCAAAATTGCCGACCCCCCGGTAGAAGAGGAATTTCTCCGATTCGGTGCCGGCCTTACCGATTACTCGAATGGGCGTCGCATCTGTCGCTCGAGCTGCGTAGTACGCGCTCGGGTTCCCCTCGCGATGGAAGTCTTGCGCGGAGTCCGGAATCAATCGGATCGTGCCCCAGTCAATTCCGTCAGCGACCCAGCGGGCTTGGGGATACCACTCGGTGACGGTCCCCGAAGGAAATCCGACTTTCACCGAAACCCCCCGTTCCTTCGGCGCATAGAAATAGAGCACCGGGGTCTCCATGCGAACCGTTCCGGAAAGAACGGCCTTGGAAATGGGATGGCGAAGCTCCCCGGTGGCGCTCGCCATGCTGTGGACAAAGGGGGGCAACTCCGACGGCGGCGAGAGTGGTCGCCACGAAATCATCCGTCCATCTTCCCCGGCCACGGAGGTGAAAGTTCCCCACTCGTGCACCACCAATGGCCACCCGAACGCAAGGTCCGCGTGCCCGAGGGCCGCAGCCGCCAACAGAAGTCCCAATCTCAATTGTCCCTTCATAAGACTCTCCTTGGAGCGCCCCGAACGCGGGCACCTGGTTGTCAGAGACGGCCAATTCCTCTAAAGCGTTAACGCTTTAAACCGGCTGTTAACGCTTTGGGTCCATCGATCGTCTTCATCGAGCTTGCCTCGCAAAGGTGCGCTCGTTGTCGACCTCTCCCGAGAGAAAGATGCCGAAGGCCTGGCCCGCTGAGCTGTTGGTAGAGGCGGCGCGCCGCGGTGATCGAGCGGCCTTCGGTCGGGTGTTCGAGCAATTTGCGCCGATGGTCCATGGCATCCTGTTGGCGCGTCTGCCCTCGCAAGACGCGGACGACTTGCTGCAAGAGGTTTTTCTACTTGCGCTGGAACGGCTGGAGACTTTGCGTAGCGCTCCGGCGGTCGGTGGATGGCTGGCGATGATCGCGCGAAATCGCGCAGTGGATTTTCATCGCACGCGGCTCACGCTGGTAGCGCTGCCCCCGAATCTCTCGATCACCGACCCCCGTCGATCCGAAGCGGCCGAGGTGCTTGCGATGATTCGCACGCTTCCCGAGGCGTATCGAGAGCCGTTGGTGCTGAGACTGGTGGAGGGAATGACTGGGCCCGAGATTGCCGAGCA
>Ga0126369_10004289_pt1 | contig 10432 bp, 8 predicted proteins | sample PanSoiMetaPlot_1_FD_109646 | JGI IMG/M metagenome (GOLD analysis project Ga0126369, IMG submission 109646) | Tropical forest soil microbial communities from Panama - MetaG Plot_1 | ecosystem: Environmental > Terrestrial > Soil > Tropical forest > Bulk soil | place: Panama | collected 2016-02-17
CGGTTCTCGAGCACCGCGAGCAGTTGGCCCTGGGTCACCGGACTTCCCCGCCTCACCAGGAATTTCTGCACCGGCGCGCTGATTTTCGGGACAATGGCCGACTGCTGCTTGGGGAACAGAATCGCCTGCGCTTTGATCGTGTGCTGGATCTCGGTTTTTTCCACTGCGACCGCTTGCACACTCACGGTTGGTTCTTTGTCGGTTTGATCTGACGAGCAGGCAATCATCGCCAGCGCGGTCGCCGCCGACGCCGCCAAAGCAATCGCCAATTGGCCACGGCCGCCAGCCTTCAAAACGGGTTTTTCGTTTCGGTTCATTCGAGCTAGAAGCTTCCGGTGAGAGTCTGTAAGTTCGCCACTGCAATACGGTAGCGTGATTGGCCATCGTCATACGCATTGCGGGCCTGGGTCAACGTGTTCTGCGCGTCCACGACTTCCAGAACCGTTGATTCTCCGGCTTGATAGCGCAATGTCGTGAGCCGCATGCTCTCTGCCGCCAAGCCGGCGGAACTGGCGAGCGATTCCATTTCCGAGCGGGCAGTCTCCGCTTCACTGTAAAACTGCCGCAGATGGCTGAGCAATTGGCGCTGGGCAAAGGACAACTCTACGTGTGCCTGATCCCTCCGCAGCTCCGCTTGTCTGAGCCTGCTGCGGTCTGCTCCCCAGCTGAAGATCGGAATCTGCAAGGTAGCCACCGCGGAGTAACCCAGGTTGCGGATTCCGTCGGTTTGAGTGGCAAAGCGATTCGCATCGATGCCGTAGAAGTAGTCCACCGTCAACGCCGGCAACAGGCCTCCCCAGGCTGCTGTGACTTCGTGATTTGCGACCTCATACGCTGCCAGCGCCGCCCGGAGATCGGGATTGTTCTTTTTGCCGGCAGTCTCGATTTCGACGAAGGTTGGCAGAGGCTCCGGATTCTGCAAATCGTCGACGACGGCAAAATCCTGATTGAAATCGGGGAACAGAATCACCGCCAGATCCAGCCGGCTGCGGTCCATGTCCATCTGAGCCTCTTGCAGATCGCGATGTTGCTGTTGCGCTTGAATGCGGGCCTTGATCACGTCGGCGTGGGCGACCTCGCCCCCGGCTTCGAGTTTCTGGCTGATGTCGAGGAATCGCGCAGCTTCCGATGCCGCACGTTGCGCGTTCGCGTATTTGCGCTGCGCCACCACCATGCCGTAGTATGCCTGGGTCACCGTAACCACCAGTCCGCGAGTGGCGATCTCGGCCTTGGCGCGTGCCTGCGCCAGAGCCGCCGCCGAGCGACGATACGCCGCCACACCCGTCAGGGAGAGCCCCTCGTGGACATCGCCCTGGCTGATGTATTCATGCACGCCATTGTTCGCGATGAATCGCGCAGCCGGGCAGCCCGCACCCGGGGCCAGACAGCTGGGCGGTAACGAACCGATGCCCTGGGTGTAGATGAAGGTATTGTTGTAGTTGACGTCGGGTAGAAGCCCGGCTCGGGCCTGCACCCGGTCTTCGCGCGCCAGGCCCAAATCGGTCATCGCCGACCGATACTCGGGAGTGTTTTGGCGGGCACGCTGCAAAGCGTCCTGAAAGGTGACGGTCAGTGGCGCGGTGGAGGCTTGCGTGGCGGGCGCGGTTTGGGCAAAAGCCGGGCGGGTGCATGCCCACCAGAGCAAAATGGAAATCGCGGCGCACAACGATGGTGCGATACCGGATTTCAGTTTTTTGGCTCTTCCAGCATTCTCCGGCATGCGCTTCATCAGTCACCTCGAGATCTTCGAGAAGAATTGCCAACACAGAACAGCCTGCGAGCCTATCCGTCACGGTGCCGAGAGGAGAATCCTGATTCGGGCTCTCCCCGTTTCACAGAACGGACACCGGCGGTGGCGCCCTGCGGGCGAGCCGGCAAGATCGAGCTTCGCATCGGCCCAATCCGGATGGCAAAGGCTACCATGATCCCCCTGAAAACCACCTGAAAACTCAAAGTCGCCCCTCCAACTGATAGGGAAGGAATTGGTTGGGGGAGTCTTACCCTGTGCGACGAGGGATTGGCAAAAGTCTTGCCCGAAAGGCCGACGAGTGCAAGTTCCCCGGGTCAGTGGGTAGACCGGTAAAGGTTACGCCTCGCGAACCTTGAGACGCTGCCGGTGGATCGAAACCTTCGCCGTGGTGCGCCCAGGCCAGGGCGCTGCTGGTTTGGAGAAAATCTGCAAAAGCTTTCATGATTTCAATCCTTGGCGCAGGCTCGCAGGAGTTGGAAGCCCTGTATTTGTCAGGTCTTGCCACGTGGACCCTGCGGCCCTGGAATTGCTCGCCCCTTGCCGGATTTCAGCAGCAGGCTCCCTTGGCGAGAAGCCCCCCGCGCGATCCCCGGGCGAAACCAGCAATGGCGTACATCGAAACGTTTTGGATGGCATGCGACTCCACCGAACAATTGCGGGCTGAATATGGTCCTTTTCGCACCCGCTCCGAAGCGGAAGCCGAGGCCCGCAAGTTGGGCTTCGGATACCTCCTCCGCTATGAGCACCTTCTCGGAGTGAATGAGGAAGTCGAGGAAGTCCGCTGCATCTTTGTGGAGTTGCAGGGAGCGGCACGAGTTGGGCTGGAAACAACCCCCGTCACGCTCTATACCCGTTGCGCCACCTGCGGCGAGTGTTCGGCCCATGAGCGCGGATGGCAGGCTGAGGTTTGGGCGGACATTCACGAATTCGAACACTCCCGTCACCACGTCCGCCTGTTTGAACATGCCCGGGGCAAGGGGTTGAAGGAAATCTGCGGCTGGCGCGGCTAAGACGGCCACCGGCGGCCCCTTCCTGGCTCCTCGCCGGCTAACCCTTGTCGGAAAGGGCACTGGCCGCCGCCCGGTCGAGGAACCAGATTAGCTCCCCGTCGCTCGGTTTCACCAGCTTCGCCGGATACTGCTCTCCAGAAGCACTGCTGTCTTCCAACACGGTTCGCAGAACCGTTGCCTTGTCCGTGCCACTGACCAGGAATGCCACCGTGCGGCAGGCGTTCAAAACCGGCAAGGTCAGGGTCAGGCGGTGGGTTTTCAGTTTCTCCACCCAATTTGCGACAAAAATCCGAGCCTTCTCCCGAAGGGCGGCGCTTCCAGGAAACAGAGAGGCGGTATGTCCGTCCGGACCCAGGCCTAGGAGAATGAGATCGAAACGCGGCACTCCCTGCTCGCCAATCTGGAAAACCTTCCGCAAAGTCTTTTCGTAGGCCTCTGCCGCGGCTGCCGCATCGGGATTCTCCGCTGGCACCCGGAACACGTTTGCCGCCGAAACCGGAACCTTCGAGAGCATGGCTTCACTCACCATGCGGTAATTGCTCTCCGGATCCGTCGGCGGGACGTGGCGTTCATCACCCCAGAAGAAAAACATGCGATCCCAGGGAAGGGTGTTCAGCGCATTCGTGGCCAGCAAGTTGTAAAGGTTCTTGGGGGTCGATCCGCCCGACAGCGCGATGGTAAAGCGTCCCCGCTCGGCGACCGCCTGGTTCGCACCTTGAACAACTTCCTCTGCAGCCGTGGCAGACAACTCCTGCGGCGTCGTCGACACTCGTATTTTTGCGGAGGAATTCAACGGAGTGCTAACCCTGGCAGACGCGAACCGCCGCGCAGCGGGCCGCTCCCAGCAACCCGGCTTTCTCGTTCATGATGACTTGCACCGGCATGGCTTCCACCAATGAACGCATGCGGCCCTTGTCGAGAAACGATTGCATGAACGATGGCCCCTGCAGCTTGGGGAGAATCTTCGGGGAGATCCCTCCCGCCAGGAACAGACCTCCCGTGGCCATCGCTTTCAGCGCGAGATTCGATGCCTCGGCGCCGTACACCTTGATCCACAAGTCGAGCGTTTTTTCCGCCAAAGCATCGGTGCCATCCAGCGCGGCGCGCGAGATGGCGGCCGCAGGATCGCCGTGTTTCATGGCCGATGCAAGTTCTTGCGATTCTTTTCCGCTCTCCGCCTGCCGCAAAAACTCATACACGTTCACCAGGCCAGGACCGGAAAGAATCCGCTCATAGCTCACGTGTCCAAAACGCTGCTCTAAGAACCGCAATAACTCGATCTGCAGGTCCCCTTGAGGAGCGAAGTCGGCGTGACCTCCTTCGCAGGCGAACACGTGATGGCGGCTTCCGTCCCAGAACAATCCCGCCTCTCCCAGGCCCGTGCCTGGAGCGATCACAGCCTGGTTGCCCACCGGAGTTTGGGAACCGCGATTCAACGGCACAAGGTCCGATGGCGCTAAGCCGCCGATGCCCCATGCATTCGCCTCCAGATCGTTAATCAACAGGGTTGGAAGACGAAGCTGATTCGCCAGGCGCGATTGCTCGATCACCCAGGGAAGATTGGAGGTTTCCACCCGCCCGTTGCGAACTGGCCCCGCGATTCCGAAGCATGCGGCCTCCGGACGGGTCCCCGAATCGTCCATGAACTGGCTCACGATTTCGCCTAGCTCGCTGTGCTCCTGGCTGGGAAAGACGCGCTCGGAAACCAGTTTGAGGTGTCCATTCTGGGGTTGAAAATAAGCCAGCCTGGCATTGGTCGCACCAATATCGCCGGCCAGAATCATTTCTCGAAGTTCCTCCAGCGGCGGCCGTCGCGGTCGAGCAGTTCGTCGGCCTCCTTCGGTCCCCATGTTCCCGATGCGTAATTTGGGAAGTTGCGCGGCGGCAGCGCGTGCCACAGATCCAGAACCGGATTCACCACCGACCAGCCCGCTTCCACCATGTCGGCGCGCTGAAACAGCGTCTGGTCGCCGATCATGCAGTCATGGAGCAGTCGCTCGTAGCCCGTGCTGGGTTGCTTTCCAAAATACTCCTGGTATTCGAAGTTCATGTCCACGGTGCCGAGTCGCATGACCGGTCCGGGAACCTTCGCGGCAAACTGCAGCGAGATCCCTTCCTCGGGTTGAATGTGCAGCACCAGCTGGTTTGGCATCAGGTGTTCCACGGGGGTGTCGCGGAACAGCACAAAAGGTGCTCGACGAAACTGTATCACGATATGAGTATTCCGCACCGGCATCCGCTTTCCCGTGCGCAGATAAAAGGGCACGTCCGCCCACCGCCAGTTGTCGATCGACAACTTCATGGCCACGAACGTCTCCGTGCGCGAATCCGGAGGGACGTCCTCTTCCGAGCGGTAAGAGGGAACCCGCTTGCCGTCTTCTGTCCCCTCGCCATATTGCCCGCGCACCGTGCGGCTCAAGACCTCTTCGTCGCTCATGGGCTGGATGGCATGCAGAATCTTGGCCTGCTCATCCCGGACAGCGTTGGCGTCGAAGGAGATGGGCGGTTCCATCGCCGTCAGGCTGATGAGCTGCATGATGTGGTTGGGCACCATGTCGCGCAACGTCCCGGCGTGATCGAAGTAGCTGCCGCGCCCCTCCACGCCGACCGTTTCCGCCACGGAAATCTGCACATGATCGATATAACGGCGGTTCCACACCGGCTCGAAGATTCCGTTGGCGAAACGAAACGCCATGATGTTTTGCACGGTTTCTTTGCCGAGATAGTGGTCGATGCGGTAGATCTGCTTTTCATCGGCAACTTTGAGCAGTTGCTGGTTCAGCGCTTTGGCTGATTCCAGATCGTGCCCGAATGGCTTTTCGATCACTACCCGCCGCCAGCGATTGTTGCTCTGGTCCATTAATCCCGTCGCCGAGAGTTTCTCGACGATGGGTCCAAAGTAGCTAGGCGCGACGGCCAGGTAATAGAAGAAATTCTGGTGCGTGGAGTGCTCTTTATCGAGTTTCGTCAGGGCATCTTTGAGTCTCGCGTAGAGGCCGTCGTCGTTGAAATCCCCGGACTGGTAGTAAAAGCGCTGCGAGAACCACTGCCACAGATCATTGTCGACACATTCGCCGCAGTACGCCTTGACGTCCTCATACACCCGTTTGCGGAAGTCCTCGTCTGACAATTGCGCGCGGGCAACCCCCAGGACCGCAAACTCGCGCGATAACAACCCGGCGCGCGCCAGATTATAAAGCGCGGGAATCAGCATGCGCCCGGTCAGATCCCCGGCCGCACCGAAAATCACCATCACACACGGGTCACCCTGCTTGCCGATACGGGGAGGCGGTCCCGCCGCCTTCGGTTGTTCCGCTAATTCAGCCATAACTCAATTCCTTTGACGCGGAATCTGTTCGAACTCATGCGGTCTTCTTTTGGGCCGGATCTGATTCCACATGGCCGCCGAACTTTTGCCGCATCGCCGAAAGCATTTTTTCCGCAAACGTATGTTGCTGTCGCGAGCGAAAACGTACGTAAAGCGCCGCCGTCAGCACCTCGGCGGGAACCGCTTCTTCGATTGCCGCCTGAATCGTCCAGCGCCCCTCCCCCGAATCCTGCACGTAACCTTCATATTCGGAAAGCGTCGGATTCTCGGTAAGCGCCATCGTGGTCAGGTCGAGCAGCCACGAACTGATTACACTGCCGCGACGCCAGACTTCGGCTATGTCAGGAAGATTCAGGTCGTAGCGAATCTCTTCCGGCAGTTCCTTGCTGGCGGCGTTCTTGAAAATGTCGAAGCCCTCGGCATAAGCCTGCATGATTCCATATTCGATGCCGTTGTGCACCATCTTGACAAAGTGGCCTGCACCCGACAGTCCGCAGTGGATGTAGCCGTCTTCGGCGGTGCCGCCGAGTTTCTCCCGGCCCGGTGTTCGCGCAATGTCGCCTTTCCCGGGAGCCAGGGTCTTGAAGATCGGATCGAGTCGCTCGACTGCTTCCTTCGGCCCGCCGATCATCATGCAGTAACCGCGTTCCAGACCCCAGACGCCACCGCTCGTGCCCACATCCACGTAGTGGACTCCTTTGCCCTGCAGTTCCTTCGCGCGTCGCACGTCGTCTTTGAAGTAAGAGTTTCCACCATCGATGATGGCGTCGCCCGCCTGGAGATGCTGGGCAAGTCTCTGGACGGTTGCTTCCGTTGGGCCGCCCGCCGGAACCATGATCCAAACCGCACGCGGGGCTTTGAGCTTGCCGATGAGATCTTCCAGCGAAGAAGAGCCCGTCGCCCCCTCGTTGCCCAACTGCCTCACCGCATCGGCGCTCAGATCGGAAACGACGAGCGAATGTCCGCCGCGCATCAACCGCCGAGTCATATTTGCGCCCATGCGGCCCAACCCCACCATTCCTAGTTGCATGCCCTTCTCCTTACCCCGATCCCACGCTTCTTCCCCGGATTTTGCGGCGTTGCGCCGGCCGTTGCCGGGACGCACCGCCCCCGCGCCTCGCGGGTGGACTCTAGACACCTTTCTGAATCGCCGCGTGCAGCGTAGCGAGTCCCGCTTTCAGATCTTTTCCCAGGTGGACGCGCAGCGCCCTGCGCCCGCGTTCCGCCAGAACCTGGAAATCCCCACGGGCCTGTGCCGCTTTCACCACGCCAAACGTGTATTTCTGGCCGGGAACCGGCAACTCGACCGTATCGTCGCACGTGATCTGCAGAAACACCCCCGTGTTCGGTCCACCCTTGTAAGCCTGTCCGGTGGAATGCAAGAAGCGCGGCCCAAATCCCAGGCAGGTGGCCACGTGCTTGTTGTCGCGAACGGCAAGACGCAGCGCCTGCAAGCTCTGCTCGTGTTCCGGATTCATCTGGATGTAGGCGAGGACGGCGAAATAGTCTCCCGCCTTGATGCGCGCCAGATGAGCCTTCACGTATCCGGCCAGCGATTTATCGCCTCCCGCCGCCTTGGCCAACTCCGATGCATTCTTCTCATCGGTAAACAACTTGATTCCAGCGTCCTCGAGGACCGGTTTTTCCGCGGGCAACGATCCTGTTTTTTCGTACTCGGCCGTGAGATTGCGCGTTGCCACTTTGCTCGCCTCAACATCAGGCTGGTTGAAAGCGTTGATTCCGATAATCGATCCGGCGACGGCGGTGGCAATTTCCCAGCGAAAGAATTCCGCACCCAAGTCGTAAATGTCGGGCAGGGAAATCCTCACCACCGGCTCCCCGGCCTTCTCCAGTGCCGCGATTCCGGCTTCCTGATCCGCGTCCGCTCCGGTTTCTAGCTTCAGGCAGACGAAGACGCGATCGCTCCCGTAAACCTCCGGTGGGCCCAGATGTTCGCGATCGACGGGAATGATTCCCCTTCCGTTTTTCCCGGTGGACTCGGCGAGCAACTGTTCCAGCCACGCGCCCAGGTCGGAAATACCCGGCGAAGTGAGGATCGTGACCTTGTCCCTCCCGGCCCTTGCGGCAACTCCAAGAATGACGCCCAGCACCGCTCCTGGATTCTCTTCTGCGCCCACGCCGGCCCCGCAAGCCGCGACCATTTCTGCGGCACGAGAGAGGAATTTCTTTGTGTCTACTCCAATAACCGCGGCGGGCACCATCCCGAAGTTGGAAAGCGCCGAATACCGCCCCCCGATGGATGGCCGGCCGAAAAAGACATGCAGAAAGTGGTCGCTCTCTGCGACCTGCTGCATCTTCGAGCCGGGATCGGTGATCGCAATGAACTGAGAGCCGGCCTTGCCAGCGCCCACCGTGTGTCGGGTACGTTCAAAGAAATACTGCTTGAAGATATTCGGCTCGAGCGTGCTGCCCGATTTGCTGGAAACGATGAAGAGGGTTCTTGCGATGTCGATCTGATGTTCAAAGGCTTTGATTTGCGCGGGGTCGGTAGAGTCCAGGACGTGGAGCATCGGAAAACCAGGCAGGTGTCCGAAGGTCATGCGCAAGACTTCCGGGCACAGACTCGATCCTCCCATGCCGAGCAGCAGCACGTGCTCAAAGCCGCGAGTCTGAACCTCCTTCGCGAACTTTTGCAACGGATCGTTCTGAGCTATCTGCTCTTCGACGATGTCCAGCCATCCCAGCCACTTCGATTCGTCGTCCCCCGTCCACAGGCTCGCGTCGCGATCCCAAAGACGCTTTATCTTTCCTCCCGACTGCCATTCCGCAATGGTCGCCTTTACCGTCGCAGCCAGCGATTCCGGCAGAGAAGTCTTCAGTCGGCTCACGTTCGCCCTATCCTTTTTGCGTCGTGCTCTGGTTCACCGCGGCCAGCAACATGTCAAAGGCACCGGCGAACAACTTCACGCCATCGTCGGTCAGTTTGTCCGTTACCTCTTTCATCGAGACTCCCGCGCGCGCCAGGTCATCCATCACCTTCTGTGCACCGGGAACGTCTTCGGTCAGGCTCCTGCGCACCCGTCCGTGATCACGGAAAGCGTCGATCGTCGCCGGCGGCATGGTATTCACCGTGTCAGGTCCGATGAGCTCTTCCACGTAGAGCACATCGCGATATGCAGGATTCTTTGTGCTGGTGCTGGCCCAGAGCACGCGCTGTGTCTGTGCGCCCTTGCCCGCCAGCGCCTGCCACCGCGATCCGCTGAAGATGCGCTCATAGCGCTGGTAGGTGAGCTTGCCGTTCGCAATCGCGACTTTGCCCAACAGACTTTTGAGCAGCGCTTGCTGGCTGGCCTCCGGTGTCTGCTTGATCCGGTCGTTCAGCTGCGAATCAATCAGCGTGTCGATGCGGCTGATGAAGAAACTGGCGACTCCCGCCATCTTGTTCAGTTGGCCGCCGTTCTTTGCGAGATCTTCCAGTCCGGCGATGTAGGACTCGGCGACTTTTTCGTAGACCTCCTGCGCGAACAGCAACGTCACGTTGATGTTGATGCCTTCGCTGATCAACTGCCGGATCGCGGGAACACCTTCCGCCGTCCCGGGAACTTTGATCATGACGTTTTCCCGCTGCACGGTCTTCCACAGGCGGCGGGCTTCGTCCATCGTTTGCTCAGTCTTGCGCGCAAGATACGGCGACACTTCCAGGCTCACGTAGCCATCGCGGAAGTTCGATTCCACGTACACCGGACGGAGGATGTCCGCCGCGGTCTGGATGTCACGTATCGCAATCTGCTCGTAGCGCCCGGTCGCATCCAGATCGTTCCGCGCGACGAGCGATTTCAGTTGATCATCGTAGAGAGAGCTGTCGGCAATCGCCTTTTCGAAGATCGACGGATTCGACGTCATTCCCCGCAACCCGTCATCGGCGATCATCTGCTTCAATTTCCCCGTCGTGAAAAGATCGCGGCGGATGTAGTCGAGCCACATTGACTGGCCATAATCCAACAAGTCCTTCAGCGGATTTTTCGAGGCTTTGGCGTGGTCCAGAACTCCTGTGGGTTGCATGAATACCTCCCTCTTGGTTGGATGACAACGGTTTGGCCCCCGGTTCAACCGATTTCGCGAACCTGGGGGTATCCTTGGCTTCCCGATTACTTTCCCAACACCGCGTGTGCGTCGGCGAGGACCTTGTCGAGCGTGAATCCGAAATACTTCAACAAATCCTTGATCGGAGCAGAGGCGCCGAAGCGGTGCATACCGATGCTCCGCCCCCTAACGCCGACATAGCGCTCCCATCCAAACGTGGCCGCCATTTCTATGGACACTCGTGCCGTGACATCGGACGGCAGCACGCTCTCTTTGTACGCCGCATCCTGCTCCTCAAAA
>Ga0126369_10004290_pt1 | contig 10432 bp, 8 predicted proteins | sample PanSoiMetaPlot_1_FD_109646 | JGI IMG/M metagenome (GOLD analysis project Ga0126369, IMG submission 109646) | Tropical forest soil microbial communities from Panama - MetaG Plot_1 | ecosystem: Environmental > Terrestrial > Soil > Tropical forest > Bulk soil | place: Panama | collected 2016-02-17
GATACAGGAATCGATGTTCGTTATCACATGGCGGTATCCTATCGCTTCAAAAGGCTTCGCACTGGGCGGAATTCCATTAGCGAGCAAATCTCGGACTTCCTCGACAAGACCTGCCTGAAACATTCTGTTGACACGCTCGTTGATTCGTTTATAGAGCTCGTCTCTAGGCGGGTTTAAACCGATCGCATGGACCTCGAAGCCGGTTATCGGCCGCCGCGGCATTTCATCCAGATGCTGGGATAACGGTATTCCAGTCTGTAGCCTGACTTCGAGCGCGCGGATGACCTTGGGTTTGTCATTCTCGGCAATGCGAATGGCGGCTACACGGTCGAGCCGTTTCAATACGCTGTGAAGATATTTGCGTCCTTTCCGTTCAGCCGTCATCTCCAATCGGTTTCTCCAGTAAACGGACCGAGCAGGGCCATCGAAAAGCCCCTCCGTCAGGGCCCGTAAATACAATCCGGTTCCCCCAACGAGAATCGGCAACTTGCGACGATTCCGAATTTCTTCAAGCACCAGACGCGCCTCCTTCTGATAATCGCCCGCCGTGAAGATTTCGGTTGGTTCACGAATATCGATCATATGATGAGGCACGCGTTGCCGGTCCTCGATCGAAGGCTTGGCTGCGCCGATGTTCAGGTGCCGAAAAATTTGAACGGAGTCGTAATTGATAATCTCACCGGAGAGGGATCCCGCAAGGTAAAGCCCCAGCTCGGACTTGCCGCTCGCAGTCGGACCAACAATCGCAATGAGGGGGTACATACGTGGTTGTGAGTTATGAGTTATCAGTTATGAGTTTTCGGTTTACTCAGAACTCCTAACTCAAAACTCATAACTCAGACTCATAACTCAATACAGTTTCTTCAACTCAATGCCCTTGTAGTATTTCCTCAGAATTTGATCATATGTCGCGCCGTCCAACGCCATGCCATAAGCGCCAACCTGGCACATACCGACGCCATGACCCCAGCCGCGACCGTAGAACGTCATGCCAAGCACTTCGCCTTGCGCGTTCCGTTCGATATCGAAGGAGAAGAGACTGTCTCGCAGACCCAGCAGCGTACGCAGGCGCAGAGCACGAACAGTGGCGCGTCCGTTCGATCCCACAATCTCAGTGCTCAGTGGCCGCTCCGAGGGTCCGCGGCCAATGACACGCATGTTCTGAACGCCACCGATGTTCAGTGGCCTGAAGGCAGTATCGAGCTCCTGGCGCGTCTTATGCACCTGCCACAACGCAACTCGGGAGTAACGATCGGCCGCAGGATTGGCAAAATTGATCCGATAAACCAACATCTGAATCGTGTCGAGGACTGCACGAAAATCCAACAACTCACCGCCAATCCACGACCCCTGTCGCATTGGAAGCCGCTCATCGCCTACTCGCTGGTAAATCGGTGCATCGGGACCCAATCGAAATTCCTTCGGCTGATTGTTGACGGTAATCTTCATTACTTTTCCATCCCATGACGTCAGGACACCTTGTTGCCATTCGAAGGCGTTCTTTTTGTCAATGAGCCGAAAAAGAACTTCCTTTAGTGGAATGTTGCCTGATGGCGGCAAGATACCTTGTTCCGTGAGGAACGACGTGTCCGATGCTGTCAAAACCGTCGGATAAAACGATTGGCGGATGAATGGACTTAAAGAGGCCGTATCCATGGACTGCGGTTCGCCTTGGCCAGGCAGGCCCATGAAACGCCGCGCCTGTGTGAAGTTCGAAACACCCGCCACTGCGAGTACGGCATCCTTCCAATCGGGAAAAGCACGCGATGTAGTGAACGCGGTCGGCTCGGGATGCTTATATTCGCAGATCGTCGATACAAGATACGGGACCTTGTCTTCGAAGATGTTTTCCGCGTCCTCCGTTCGTCCTCCGCATGTCGAACTGTACAACGCGTTGATCGGAAGATCGTTGTACGCAGCAATCATTCCGCGTGTATCTGTCACGGCCTGGGTCGACAAGGGATTTTCGGTCCCCTGACCCTGATACACCTGGCACGTGTCACTTGCACAAATGTCATAACCCTCGTTCTTGTATTGCCCGAGGTTGCGAACAATGTACGTACGGGCAGCGACAGCCTGCGCCTTAAGCGCTTCGATCTCGCCAAACGTCACCGGATTCAATTCGTTGGGTACGACGCCAAACAAATATTCTTCAAGCGGAAGCTCGTTCACTACTGTTAATGTGTTTCGGGAGTTTACGAATACCTCGATTTTTCCACGATAGCTTCGATTATCGAACTCGATGGGTACGCCGGCATCGATCTGAACTTTTGCGCCTTTCGGCAGAGCAATGAGCCTGCCGCCATCCAATTCGATAAGCGTGCGGTACTGAAGATTCGCGCTTGTAACGGCGGCCGTCGCGGCCGGATCAAGCGCCAGAACAGGCGTGAACTTTGCCGTTCGTGTTCGGTTCTGTTGGATCGTAAAAGCTGTGGAGGCGCGCAGCGTGACCGTTGGAGCGGTCTGCGTAAGACCAATTCTTACTATAGGTACTGTCTGCGACCGCACCGGACGCTCATAGAGCGCCCCTGCAGTCAGAAGTAACGCGACAACGAGGCGTTTCCGCATCACCTAATGTTATACAAAAACGTGAATTGAAGATCGAGATGATCGCCATCAAAGCCGGCAGGCAACCGGGGAAAGGGATTCGATAAAGTAATCGACGCGAAAGCGGCGCGGTCTAGCGGCTCCGTACCCGAGTTCCCAACGATACGGGCATTTTCGATGTTTCCATTGTGTGTGATCGTGAAAATGATCACGACTTTACCTTTCTTTCCGAAGCGCGCAATTTCCGGAATATTGGCGTACCAGTTGTAGCGAACACGATTGACCACCTGGTTCATATAAGGACCAAAGTCATAACCCTTGGTGTCGGAAAGAATTTTCGGGTCTTCCGTCGAGAAATCCGGATCGGCTTGACCATTCGGCAATCCTGTCCGCGGCCCCTGTACTGAAGGTCGCCGGCGTCCTTCCTCAATCTGCTGCCTAATGATGCGGTCTGCATCATCAAGAAGGTTTGGCGATCTCAGCGCATCCGGATTGGTGTTCCTTGCCAATTGAGGCGGTCTATTCTCCGACTGCTGAGGTTGCGGTTGCTGTTTTGGCGGCTCCGGCGTCGATTGTTCTGGCTGGGACCCGGCTCTCGCCTGTTCCGTCGTATCCCCGCGCGATGCTTTTGGCTGCGCGTCCGGTCGCGCCCCTTCCTTGAGAACGTCGTCTGGACCGATCACCGGCGGTGGCGGTTGTGGCTTTGGCGGAGGGGGAGGCGGCGGTGGTTGAGGCGGCTGATTTTCCGGCCGTGGAGCTGGCGGTTGAACCAATGGCTTGTTTTCAGGTGGCGGCGATGGTGGTTTCGAGCGCAGCGCATTCGGCGGAGCAATTAATTCGGTTACCTGTTGTTTACTTAGATCGTAGTCCTGACTCATGACCTTGATAATTCGTTTAGGAGTAGACGTCAGGATTTCCGGATTCAAGGCAAGAAAAACAAGGAGTAAAGCATGTATGACGATCGAGATCAGCAGAGTCTTCGTCCGACGCGGCTGAAGCTCGAGCTCCTCATCTCTCTTGAACAGCATTTTGCTCACCGTAGCACAAGTCGTTCTGTGATCGCACCGTTAATGCGCATCGCCAAATCCAAGGCCCGAAGGCCGTCTTCGCCGCCCACGACGGGCGTGCGACGGTTCTCTACACACTTTGCAAAAGCAGCCAATTGAAGCTTCAGAGGCTCTTCTTTAGGAGGCTCCAACTTCCGTTCTGTGACATTCCCCATGCGCAACGAAACCATGGTTCCGGTCTGGGCCGCATAGTCCACTGAGATGTAGTCATGCGGTTGAAAAAACCGAAGCTTCCGTGTCCTTTCGAAACTAACGCGGCTTGCTGTGAAGTTTGCAACGCATCCGTCTTCAAATTCGACACGAGCATTGGCGATATCGGGTTTTTGCGATAACACCGGAATGCCGACGGCACGAACCTCATGGACTGGAGACCCAACTAAGCTGAGGACGATGTCGATATCGTGAATCATCAGATCGAGTACAACGTCGATGTCCAGACTTCGTGGAGAGAATGCAGCAAGGCGATGAATCTCGAAAAATTGTGGCTTCGTTGCAAGTTCCCGCGCAGCTGCAACCACGGGATTAAAGCGTTCCACATGGCCGACCTGAAGTACACGCTTGTTGAGCGTCGCAGCATCAATCAGAGTGCGAGCTTGTTCGGCTGATGAGGCGATCGGCTTCTCAACAAGTACATCGATGCCGTGCTCCAGAAGATCCGCGCCGAGCCAAGCATGGTCTATGGTCGGCACCGCAACACTTGCCGCGTCGATCTTCCCAAAGAGTTCTCGATAATCCGTCAAGGACGCGGTTTTGCAAAGTGCGGCCGTCTCATCCGCTCGTGATTTGAGTATGTCGACGACGCCGGCAAGTTCGACATTCGGCAGCTCGGCGTAGACACGCGCGTGGTGCTTTCCCACATGTCCGACTCCGATGACCGCCACCCTCATCGATTCACTCCACCGCTACGATCGTGATATCAGCCGCGTCTGCGTCGCGGATGACATCTTCACGATCTATCATTAAAGTCTTCCGTGCTTCAATCGCCAAAGCCGAAACTCTTAGACGAGCCAAGAGCTGCACGGTAGCTCGCCCGATCACAGGCACGTCGAAGCGCAAATCCTGGTTGGGCTTGGCTAATTTAACAATTCTTAACATCCGTCCGCCGACCAGCGAGGCGGCCCTTTCGATGATTGCATCGGTGCCTTCCATGGCTTCGAGAGCGACACATGCGCCGTCGCAGACAGCAACACTTTGACCCAAATCGAGCCGGCCGAGCTCGCGTGCGATCTTGTATCCATAATCAAGATCGCGTTTTTCATCCTCTGTCGGGGCACGGCGCGTGAGAACGCCCGGCTCCGGCAGCAACGGGCGAAGAAACGACGTCGAGTCGATCAGATGAATGCCTTCGTTCTCTAGCATCTTTGCCACGCCACCAATCAGCGAATCGGTATTCTTCGTCGCAAGGCTGGCCAGCAGTTGGATCATTTTGAGGTCCGGAACGATCGAACTGAAAATCTGCTTGTGCTTCACTTGACCAGCCATGATGGCGTGGCTCACGCCTTCCGATTTGAAGGTCTTGATCAGCTTGCCCAGCTGGCCGAGCGACATCCAGTGTACTCGCTGGGCATGATGCTCGATTTCCGGAAACGTTTCTTCTTTGATTGCCGCGACCACCATTTCAATTCCCTGACTCCGCGCGGCTTCCAGCACGAGAAATGGGAATTTTCCGTTCCCTGCAATGAGACCGTATCTACTTGATGACGCCACGATCCGTCGTCTCTATGAAATCTACGATGACCTGAACTTCTGGAGACTTCAGCTTGGCTTTGATCGCCTCGACAGCTTGCGTGGTGTTGAGCTTCGATTGAAGGAGCAAACGGAAAGCTGCCTTGATGTTGCGGATCTGATCTGACGAGAAACCTTTTCGCTCGAGGCCTAGAATGTTGGGCCCGTAAGCGTGCGTGTCGCGCTCGCTGACTGTTTTTGAGTACGGCAACACGTCTTTTGTGACGACACTATAGCCGCCGACATATCCATGCGTCCCCACACGGCAGAACTGATGTACGCCGGAAAAAGCCCCCACTGTCGCATGGTCTTCGATAATGACATGGCCTGCGAGAGTCGCCGCATTGGCGAGGATGATGTGATTTCCCAACACGCTGTCATGGCCGACGTGGGCGTATGCCATTAGATAATTATGATTCCCGATTCGTGTGTGACCGCCGCCACCCTTTGTACCCCGATGAACGTTCACGTATTCGCGGAACACATTGTGATTGCCGACCGTGAGAAAGGTCTCCTCGCCCTTGAATTTCAGATCCTGCGGTTGAAGACCGATCGTCCCGAAGGGGTAAAAGTGATTGTCGTCGCCAATCTGTGTTGGCCCTTCTACAACAATATGTGATTCGAAACGGCAGCGCTTCCCGATCTTGACTCTCGGACCGATCCGACAATACGGCCCGACGGTTACATCGTCACCGATTTCAGCCTCTGGACTTACAACGGCGGTCGAATGAATCACGGCTGCTGACCTATCGAAGAAAGCAGAATCGCTTCCGCGGCAAGCTCGGAACCGACATAAACCTCACCCTTCATTTTCCAGACGATCGCTTTGCGGCGAATCACTTCGACGACAATCCGCATTTGATCGCCCGGAACGATTGGCCGGCGGAACTTTGCTTCATCGATTCCCATGAAATAAACCAACGTTTTCGTAAGGTCAGCATTGTTCGCGAGCAGACCCAGAATTGCCCCCGCCTGCGCCATGGACTCGATCGTCAGGACGCCCGGCATGACTGGAGCGCCTGGGAAATGACCATTAAAGAACGATTCGTTGATGCTGACGTTCTTGAGCGCAATGAGCCGTTTGTCCGGATCGACCTCGAGAACACGATCGACCAGGAGAAACGGATATCGATGCGGAAGAATCCGCATGATCTCGGCGATTCGGAGTTCGTTCACTACTTCTTGGCAGGCTCGGCCGGCTTTGGCTCGGGCGCCTTTGGCGCAGTCGCAGCGGGAGCAGCTGCCGGTTTTCCTGGAGTAGCGTCCACGCGCCGGATGATTTCCGTAGTGATATCTGCAACGTCCTGACGGTAAATAATGCTGTTGCCTTGGCTGATGTCAAAGACGACAGCGAATCCGTTTTCCTCTGAATACGATTTAACGACGTCCTGCGCTTTCTCGGCGATCGGCCGGAACAACTGCTGCTGAAGATCACCGAGGTCCTTCTGCGCATCATCGTTCATGCGTGAAAGTTCGGTGTTCAACTTCTCGATTTGCTTCCCCAGGGTGGCCTTCGCATCATCACTCAGCGCCTTGTCCCCGTTTTGAAGCTTCGTTTGCGCATCAGTCATTGTCTTTTGCTTTTCTTCAAAATCCTTTTGCCGTTTATTGAGTTCTGCCATGAACTTCTCTTGAGCTTTTTTGCCTTCAGCGTTCTCCGTAACGGCTCTCTGGAAATCGACCACGGCAACGCGACCCGCTCCTGGCGCTGCTGCCGCGGCTCCCGCCGCCGGCGCCTGCGCAAATACCGCAGCAGGCAGTAGCAGACCGATCAAAACAATTAAACTGAGTTTTCTCATCTCACCCTCGTCTTAGAAAGTTCTTCCAACTGTAAATTTGAAATCATGCGCCTTTTCATCGATTCGGAAAGGCAGACCGGTTGCTGAGCCATAGAACTGGCTGTGAATGCGATTCGGATTGAATGCGAAGATCAACCGAAACGGCGCATTAATTACAGGCATCATCACTTGAAGCTCGACGCCTGTGCTCGTCCTGAAGCCGGAATTAGTGCCAGGCAGGAATACCACCTGCTCGGTCGTCAGCACGCCTTCACTGTTAACAACTTGCCGCGTCAGCTGATTCTTCCTTGCCACCCATGCGTTTCCGATGTCGAAAAACGGAGCCATAGTAAACACACGGCCGATAATTGGAATACGGTATTCCACATTCATCACGCCCTGAGTATCACCGCCGACGTAAACCACATCGTCGAATGGGCGACTTACAAGGTTTCCGGTCTCAGGATCGACAGCATTAATGGTACGTACGACGTGAGCAATCGGCCCGATCTGGCGGAAGTCAAATCCGCGGATATCGAAGTCACCACCCAGGAAAAACCGTTGGTAGTACGGAACAGCCGTCCCGCGGAAACCAGTAACAAATGAGCTGAGGAACCGAACAGCAAGCGTATTGCGCCCCTTGTTCATCGGATGGAACATCCGGTAGTCCAGTGTCGGCCGGAGATAGTTCACGGTGCCGCCGAGGGGACCGCCAGTGTATTCAAATGTGGTCGATAAACTGTATCCGCTTGTGGGACTGATCGCCGGACCATTTGTGCGATTGCGGGAAAAGCTGGGAATCAACGTGTGTGCGTGGAAATCGGAAAAGGCCCCGCCCCCCGCCGTCGAAAGGAACGACTGTTCCTGCTGTGTCTTGACCGCGCTGAAATAGTCTTTCGTCGCCGCATTGATTTCGCTCGTCTGCGAATGGTTGATACCGAAATTTAAACCAAATCGGTTCCAAATCCTGAAAGGATAGCTTCCGAAAACATTGAAGCCGGACCCTTTCTGTTCGAAATTGAGACGATTCTCAAAACCGAGTCCGGAAGGCAGTTTGGACGGATCGATTCCGAAGAGTTCACGTGCCTGGTCATATCGAAAACTCGTCTTGAAGACCGTGAAGCCTGTCGTGAGCGGCCGATCGAACAAGTACGGCTCGGTAAAGCTGAATTGATACTGCGATTGGCGGGTTCCGCCCTGAAGAGTGACGGCCAGCGTTTCGCCGAAACCGAGGAAGTTATTGGTTTCGTAGCTCAGGCCCATAAAGCTGCCGCCGATTCCACTAACGCCGCCATTAAAACCGATTGAGTTGCGGCCTTTTTCTTTGACCTTCAGGTTGATGTCGACCTGAGGTTCAGTAGTGCTCGGCTTAACTTCCGCGTCTTCCGTTTTGATTTCTTCGAAGTAGCCTAATTGGTTCAGCCGCTGAAGACTCATGTCCCACACTGATGAGTTGAAGACCTGACCCTCCTCAACCATGATTTCACGGCGAATCACTTTGTCCCGTGTCGTGGTGTTGCCGGAGAATGCGATCCGATTGACGAAAAACTGCCGATCTTCGTCCACATTGATGGTCAGATTTACGATCTTTTTGGACTCGTCGAAATCCTGCAACGGCACTGCGGTGAAGTTGATGTAGCCTTGCGAACCATAAAGCTTTTTCAGATTGTCGAAACTCTTCCGAAGGCGCTCCTCATTAAAAATCTCACCCGGCACCAATCCCAAAATGGCCCGAATCACAAGTTCATTGAATCGCTTGTTCCCGGTAACCTTCACTTCACCGACGCGGTACTGATCGTTCTCCTCGATGTTGATGGTGATGAAATAGCGATCGACCTTCTTTTTCCAAAAAGGAAGCGGTATGCCAAACGGAAACGGCGCTCGAATAAACGGCAGCGTGCGCATGACCTGATGCGGTTTGGTCTCAACGATCGGATCGAGAACGTTGGCACGAACATAGCCGTGCTCGGCATAAAGCATTCGAATACGGGTCAGATCGTCCGCAAGCTTCAGATCAAAGTAGGTGTCCTTGCTGTTAAAGACAGTTATGGGACTGGTTTCTTTGATCAGCTTCATGGACTTCTTAATTTGGCCATCTGAAAAGACCTTATTACCTGCGATGTTTATCTTTTCGATGCGGACCTTGGGTCCCTCAGTTACTTTGAAGGTCACTGCGACGGAATTAGGTGGAATGTCTTCAGTAGTCGCTTCGATGGTGGCATCCTGGTGCCCCTTCTCAGCGAGCATCATCTTGATGATGGTTTCCGCCTTCTTGATCTTGCTGGGATCGTAAGTGGATTCTTGCGAGATGGTCGCCTTTTTGTCTCGCAGCTTTTCTAATACCTCGGAGTTCGTGATCGAATTCAGGCCCTCATACTTGACGCTTCGGATCGTTTTCTTTTCTTTCACCCAGAAAATGATGATCTTGCCCGTTTTACCGTCCTCTTCCTCGACGCAAATATCATCGAAGTGTCCCTGAGCGTACAACCGCTTCACGTCGGCTCGGATCACATCCATATTAAGGCGATCGCCTGCCTTGGTCTGAAGTTGGTATTTAATAGTGTCTTGGGGAACTCGGCGGTTGTTACTGACTCGAACATCTTCGACCCGGTTCGGATCGAAAGTCTGCAGCGTCTGTGGCTCAACCACACCAAAAAACAGAGCCAGCAACACTGTAAGGACCATTATTACTCCTCCAATCGCGGGATTTTACTACACAAATGGAGGGATTTAGACTTCCTTTAACGGGAATGGTGATAGCCACAAAGCAATTCTGGGACGGTTGCGTAGTTACCTAAATTCATTCGAAAATCGTTGAAGAATTTAGGTAACTACGCAACCGTCCCAGAATTGCTTTGTGGCTACTTACATGGAAAGCGGGACGCCGACCTCTTCGCGATCCCGATCCACTGGACGATACCAGAGTTGCCCTCCGTCCATGTAAACCTCAACCTTTGACATCTCCTTGAGATTCCCTTGGATGAGAGCCTCAGACAGCGGGTCTTCGATATATCTCTGAATCGCGCGACGGAGCGGCCGGGCGCCGTAATTCCTGTCGCGGCAGGCCTTATCGAGTATCCACTGCTTGGCGTCGTCAGTAATAGTGACCTCGAGCCTCTTGTGGGCAAGGTTCTGGTTGAGCAGGCCGATCATCATGTCGACAATCCGGCCCAGATCAGCAGTCGTCAGCGAGTTGAAGATGATGATTTCATCCAGCCGATTGATGAACTCGGGATTGAACAGCCGCTTCACTTCCTGCATGACGGCGTCTTCCATCTTCTGAGCGGTCGCTTCTTCGCTCGGTCCCTGGAATCC
>Ga0126369_10004291_pt1 | contig 10430 bp, 7 predicted proteins | sample PanSoiMetaPlot_1_FD_109646 | JGI IMG/M metagenome (GOLD analysis project Ga0126369, IMG submission 109646) | Tropical forest soil microbial communities from Panama - MetaG Plot_1 | ecosystem: Environmental > Terrestrial > Soil > Tropical forest > Bulk soil | place: Panama | collected 2016-02-17
CGCCGCGGCGTAATTCTGCGTAGGAATGGAGTTCCAGATCAGCACGCGATTGTAGCCCAGGTCCGCTACGTAAAGCCGGATTCCATCGGTAGTGACGGAAACCGGATTCAGCATCGTGTTGGCGGCGGGTTGAAGCGCTGAGTTATCCACCGGGACCGGAGTGACAGTGGTGAAATTCGACTGGCCTAGCACGACGTCCGCGGGCTGATTATTTTTGGTGGGAATCGAATTCCAGATCAGGATCCGATTATTCTGCGTATCGGCGACGTAGAGCTTGCCATTCTGAATCCAAACTCCCTGAGGCCCACGAAAGCTGGAGGCGCTGACAGCAATCGCCTGGATTGTATTGAAATCGGGCTGCCCGAGAACCAGGACGGCGGGCTGTCCCGTATAGGTGGGGATTGAGTTCCAGATGAGGATGCGATTGTTTTCCGTATCGGCGACGGCGAGAATGCGGCCATCGGAGGCTAAGCCGGTGGGCGTGCGCATGCCCGTCTGCGAAGTGTGAAAAGCCGTGCTGACAAAATCCGGTTGGCCGAGCACCATGCTCGCCTGCCCCACGCACACCGGGCAGCGCCCGCTATAGGCTGGGATGACGCCATTGGGGAGCGGCCAGGACTGCGATACGTTCTTAAAAACGAGAACCCGGTTATTGATCGGCGTGTAGCCTTCCCGATTGGAATCGGCGATGAACAGAGTGTCGCCGGCAAAGGCTACTCCTCCCGCGCCGCCGATGAGCGTGTCGGAGGCGCCGGGGATCTGGGCAGTGAAAGTCCCTTGCCCGACCACCAGTCGCGCCCCCTGTCCGGTTACGAAACCCTGGGCGAGACCCAAGCTGGCACACAGTGAAAAAAGGGCACAGGATTTAAGCATTTGCAGAGACTTAAGCGGGTTGACCTTCAGTATAACAACGAGTGTGACGTTTGACGGAGGATGCACGTTCCATACCAGTAGATGCCGTGCTAATGTGATTCGCCGGAGTGTTCCATGTCCAGCCTGCCGGCCACGCCTCTAACCCCGGAGCGATACCTGGAAATCGAGCGGAAGGCGGAATTTAAGAGCGAATAATATCGGGGGGGAAATGCGACCGATCCCGGGCGCGAGCCGCGGTCACAATCTTATCGTCGGGAACACAGTCACGCTGCTTCACCCGCAACTGCGCGGGACGGCATTTGAAATCTATGCCAGCGTCATGCGCGTGTTGGTTGGAGATGCGGGTCTCTACGCGTATCCCGATATCATCGTTGCCCGCGATCCCCACTTTCTGGACGCACCTTTCCGACACTCTGTTAGATCCGATCGTCATCGTGGAAGTAATGTCTCCCAGCACAGAAGCCTATGATCGCGTCAAGAACTTCGAGCCTTACCGCCCGCTCGAAAGCCTGCGCGACTATGTTTTGATCGCCTCGAGCGCTTTCAGGTGGAGCATTTCGCGCGTCAGCCAAATGGCCAATGGCTTTTAACCGCGGTGGGCCGCTTGGAAGATAGCGTCACCGTGAAGTCCATCGGCTGCACGCTGCGCCTGGCAGAAGTTTACGAGAAGGTGAAATTGGAGAGTTAGCGCTGAGTTAGCGCAACTTCGCCAGTTGACCGCTCCCTGGCGCTCGCGGCTCTGTAAGTTGCTGTAAACGCAATCGTCCATTCTGAGCCGCGCCTGTCAGGGCGTGCCCATCGCCCTTGCGGGCCACCCAAGCCCAACGAAGACGCCTTGGAGGGCGGGCTTCAGCCCGCGCGAGGCTTCAGCCTCGCTCGGGTGGGCGGCGCTAAAAGCGCCGCGCGGGCTGAAGCCCGCCCTCCAAAGCGTCTTCAACCGAGCGGTTTTTGACAAAGTTTGGCTATCACGCCGCCGGCAGCCACACCTCCAGGCATGCTCCTCCCTCGTTGCGATTGCTCGCGCTGATGGCCCCCCCATGCTGGGTGACGATGCCTTCTGCGACGGTCAGGCCGAGGCCTGTTCCGCGCGCGTCGAGACGCGTGGTCACGAAGGCGCTGAAGATGTCCGGCAGCAGGTCAGCAGGGATGCCGGGACCGTTGTCCTCCACCCGCACGGCGATGCCGGCTTCGCCCGAACGCTCGGCGCGGCGCCCGCGCACGACGATCTGGCCATGCGCCGGTTCGACGGCGTTCAGAGCATTGCGCAAAACGTTCACGAACACCTGCCCAAGGCGGTCCGAATTACCGACGATGTGATCTTCCGCGCTGACTTCGTTCACGAAGTCTACGCTCGAAGCCTTTTCGTCAATGGCCACCAGCGACCAGGCCTCGTCGATCAAATGCCGGAGCCCTAGAAGCTCCAGGCGCTGGTTGCGCACGCGAGAAAAATCCACCAGCGTTTCGCTGATGCGGCGCAGCCTCTGGGTGACGCGCTGCATCCGGCCCAAGCGATCCAGGGTTTGCGGATCCCGCGAGGTTTCGAGCAGCTTTTCGATAGAACCCGCCAGCACGGCCAGAGGCGTGTTCAATTCGTGAGCGACGCTGGCCGATAGCAGACCCAAGCTGACCAAGCGGTCCTGTTCTTCCAGGCGGCGGAGCGCCGCGGCCAGCTCGTCTTCCTGACGGCGCAGCGACGCCACCGTCTTGTTGCGCGAGCGCATCAGGTAGCCGATTTCATCGCCGAGGATCTCCCGCTCCGGAATCAACTCGCGAGCCCGGTCCCCCGCTTGCGTAGCTGCGTCGGCTTCGAGCATTTTCCCTAGCGGGCGGTACACATAGACCGGCATAATTACCAGCTCCAGCAGCAGCACCGCCAGCACATAGATGACCCCGAGCACCAGGAACAACGTAAGGCGCGCGCGTATGACTGCACGCCTGTACGAGTCCCGGGGAATTTGGTTGCCGGCCAGAGTGCCGTAGGTAGCCGCGGCGCGTGTTTGATTCAGTATCTGCACCTCGCGGCTCTGCGCGTCTGCGACCTGTCTTTCGTACAGCGGGATCAAGGTGAAATATGTTGCGCAGGTCAGCACAAGGAAGAAGAGATTGTGCAACACCATCAGCTTCGGCCTGACCTTGAGGTCGCCGAAGATTCTTGCTATGCTAAATTTATTCTTTTGGGGCAAGAATCATTGCTCCGGTTGCGGAAGTCGTCCGGTTATGATAGAAAACTTAACAGCCCACCTGGAATGCAAGTGAAGCATGGCTGCCATTTTTCCAAAGTCTTCTGACCTCATCTTGAAAGTCGCAGGCGCGGTGATCGGCCTGGGAGCGGTGGCCGGAATCAGCGCCTACGCTTACTATTCTTATCCTACGGTGATCGACACAGGTTACCAGCCGGTACAGCCTGTGCCTTACAGCCACAAGCTGCACGCGGGCGATCTCGGCCTGGATTGTTTTTACTGCCACTACACCGTATATAAGGCGGCCTTCGCGGCCGTGCCGCCTACGCAGGTCTGCATGAACTGCCACACCAAGGTGAAGGATCAGAGTCCGCGGCTCGAGTTGGTGCGCGAGAGCTTCCGCACGGGGCAGGCGATTCCGTGGGTTCATATTCACCGGTTGCCCGACTTCGTTTTTTTCAATCATGAATCGCACGTTACGGCCGGAGTGAGCTGCGTGAGCTGCCATGGGCGGATCGATCAAATGGTGGAGGTTCACCAGGAGAAGCCCCTGAACATGGCGTTTTGTCTGGAATGCCACAACGACCCGGCGCCGAACGTCCGCCCGCCAGAGCTAGTGACAAAGCTGGACTGGGTTCCGGATCGCGACCCGCGCCAGATTGGCGAGGAGATCATCGCGCAGAAGCATTTGCATCCGCCGTTGAACTGTTCGGGGTGCCACCGATGAGTCTGATTAACATTACGCAAAAGACGAGTGGGCCCAAATACTGGCGCAGCCTCGACCAGCTCGCCAGTACGCCCGAGTTCCAATCGTGGATGAAGCGCGAGTTTCCCGAAAGCGTGACGGAGCTAGAGATGGATGGAAGCTCCCGCCGAACAGTGCTCAAATTGATGGCGGCTTCGTTCGGCTTGGCTGGATTGACCGCCTGCAGCCGTCCGGTAGAGCATATCTTCCCGATTTCGAAGAACGTCGAGAATTACATTCCTGGCGAAAAGTATTACTACACGACAATCACGTCGCTGGCGGGGCAAGTGACGGGACTTTTGGTCGAGACGCACGATGGCAGGCCGACGAAGATCGAAGGCAATCCCGACCATCCGTTCAGCCAGGGCGCGGCGACTGCGGCGTCGCAAGCTTCGCTGCTGAACTTGTACGATCCGGACCGCTCTGCCAGGGTTCTGGAGAGCTCGAAAGAATCGAGCTGGGAGAGATTTGAGGCGTTCGCTAAAGGGCTAAATCTGGGGGATGGCTCCGGGCTACGGTTCTTGAGCGAAACGGTGACTTCGCCGTCGCTCGTGGCGCTGCGCTCGGAAACGCTCAAGAAATTCCCGAAGGCCAAATGGGTCGAATACGAGGCGTTTCAGCGCAACAACGGCCGCGAGGGCGCGATGATCGCGTTCGGCCAGCCCGTGAATATCCAGACCAACTTCGATAAAGCGAAGGTGATTCTGGCGCTCGATTCAGATTTCCTGGGACTGGATTGGACCACGCCTCTCCCCACCAAGCAGTTCTCTTCCCGGCGGCGCGTCGAGAAGGAAGAAGATCTAGAAAAGCTGAACCGCCTCTACTCGGTGGAAAGCCAGTTCTCGATCACCGGTGCGAACGCCGATCACCGGTTGAGGTTGGCGGGATCGCAGATCAAGCAGTTCGCTGCGGACGTCGCAGCCGCGCTCGGCGCGCTGCCGGGGTTGCCGGTTTTGAACGACGATCGCCGCAGCAAATTTCTGCAAGCGGTGGTGAAGGATCTCAAAGCTGCCGGGCCCGAGGCGTTGGTGATCACCAGTCCGCGGCAACCTCCCGTCGTGCACGCGCTGGCATTCCTGATGAATCAGACGCTGGGATCGCTAGGCAACGTGACCACTCTTACAAAGGCCACGGCCGAGGATCGCGTGGAAGCGGGCGTCGATGCGCTGAAGAATCTGACGAACGAAATGAACTCGGGGCAAGTGACGGCGCTGGCGATTCTGGGCGGCAATCCCGCCTATACTGCCCCCGCTGATCTGCGATTCGCCACGGCCATGACGAAGGTGGCGAATTCCGTGCACCTCGGCGCCGACGAAAATGAAACCGCCGCCGCGGCTAAATGGCACGTGCCGGAAGCGCATTTCCTGGAGAGCTGGGGAGACGGCGTCACGGCCACGGGTGTGGCATCGATTCAGCAGCCTGTCATCGAGCCGATTTTCGGCGGCAAATCGGCGCTGGAAATTGTGGCGCTCTTTGCTGGATCGAAAGAGACTAAAGGCCACGATATCGTCAAGAATTACTGGACGGCTCAATGGCCGGCGGCTGAGCGCGACAAGACGTGGCGCAAGACATTGAACGACGGGGTAATTGCGGGCAAAGCTCCTGAATCCCTTAAAGTTTCCGCCGACGCCAAGCGCGTCGCGGCGGCTTGGGCAGCCGAGCCGAAACCGCCCCAGGGCGGCGTTGAAATTGGGTTCGTTCCTTCATGGGCAGCCTGGGATGGCCGCTACGCCAACAACGGCTGGATGCAGGAAACACCCGACCCGATGACCAAGCAGGTCTGGGGCAATGCGGCGCTCATTAGCCCGGCGACGGCTCGCGCCAAGGATTTGCATGATGGCGATGTCGTGACGCTAAAGCGCGGCGGAGTCATGATGGAAGCCGGCATCCTGCTTCAGCCGGGCTTGGCCGACAACGTCGTCACGATCGCGCTTGGCTATGGCCGTGCGCGGTGCGGCCGCGTCGGCAAGGACGTGGGATATAACGCGAATCTCATCCGCACTACGGACGGGTTCTGGTACAGCCCGGGATTCGAGATTGCCAAGACCGGCCAAACCTTCGAGTTCGCCACTACCCACGAGCGCGGCTTGGCGGAGCACATGAACAACCGCCCGCTTTACCGCGAGGCGACTGTCGAAGATTACAAGCGCAACCCCAAAGTTATCGAGGCGATGAACGAGGTTCCCGAGCTGCACTCGGTTTACCCGGAGCGCACCTACGAGGGCGAATACCAATGGGGCATGGCCATCGATCTGGGAGCCTGCACCGGCTGCAATGCGTGCGTGGTCGCCTGCCAGGCGGAAAACAATACTCCCATCGTCGGCAAGAAGCAGGTGATTCGCGGCCGCGAAATGCACTGGCTGCGGTTGGACCGCTACTACGTCGGCTCGGAGGATGAACCGCGCGCCGTGGAGCAGCCGATTCCGTGCATGCAGTGCGAAAATGCGCCCTGCGAAAACGTCTGCCCCGTGGAAGCCACTTCGCATAGCGACGAAGGCTTGAACGACATGGTCTACAACCGCTGCGTCGGCACGCGGTATTGCGCCAACAACTGCCCGTTCAAGGTGCGGCATTTCAACTTCCTGAACTTCCACAAGGACGATCCGCAGATCATGAGCATGGCCTTCAATCCGGACGTCACAGTGCGCATGCGCGGCGTGATGGAAAAGTGCACCTACTGCGTCCAGCGGATCCAGGAAGTGAGGATCAAGACGAAAGTGGAGGGGCGGCGACAAATCCGCGAAGGCGAGATCCAAACCGCCTGCCAGCAGACCTGCCCGGCCGAGGCGATCGTCTTCGGCAACATCAACGATCCGAATTCCAGAGTTTCGAAACTCAAGAAGCAGGAGCGCAACTACGGGATGTTGGCGGAAATGGATTTGAAGCCCCGAACGACGTATTTGGGCCGACTGCGAAATCCGAATCCGGAGTTAGGCGTATGAAGTTTCTCGCAAGAGCGCGAAGGACGCAAAGCGAATTATGAGCGTGGTTGTCGAGCACGATCCGAAGTTGCTGGAGGTGAATCCGCCGCTTGTCGCGGGCAACCCGAGCTACCACGATATCTCCGAACGAATCAGCACTATCATCGAGCCCGAAGTCGGGCAGACTCCGATGAAGTACTGGATAACGCTCGGTATCACAGCGTCACTCACAGTATTGCTGGGCGGGATGCTCGCGTACCTGGCGGTCACAGGCATTGGCGTCTGGGGCAACAACCGGCCCATCGGGTGGGCCTGGGATATCACCAATTTCGTTTTCTGGATCGGCATTGGCCACGCAGGCACCCTGATTTCGGCGATTCTGTTCCTGTTCCGCCAGAAGTGGCGCACTTCCATCAACCGCAGCGCGGAGGCCATGACCTTGTTCGCGGTGATGTGCGCTGGCATCTTTCCGCTATTCCATACGGGCCGCCCCTGGCGCGCCTACTGGCTGTTCCCCATTCCCAATACCGACCACAACGTCTGGCAGAATTTCCGCAGCCCGCTGATCTGGGACGTGTTCGCGGTGTCGACGTATTTCACGGTTTCGCTGCTGTTCTGGTACACGGGTCTGGTGCCGGACCTGGCCACCCTGCGCGATCGGGCGGTCACCAAGATTCGCCAGTTCGCATTCGGCATCTTCAGCCTGGGGTGGCGCGGGTCGGCTCGGCATTGGCGCCACTATGAGGCTGCCTATTTGATTCTGGCCGGCATCTCCACGCCGCTGGTGCTGTCGGTGCACTCCGTGGTGAGCTTCGACTTCGCCACCAGCGTGATTCCCGGCTGGCATACCACCATCTTTCCTCCTTACTTCGTCGCCGGCGCCATTTTCTCCGGTTTTGCCTGCGTGATGACGCTGCTGTTGATCGCGCGGTGGACGCTGAACCTTCAGGACCTGATCACCATGAAGCACCTGGAAAACATGAACAAGATCATCCTGGTGACCGGGTCGATTGTAGGCTATGCCTATTGCACGGAATTCTTCATCGCGTGGTACAGCGGCAACATCTATGAGCGGTTTACGTTCCTGAACCGCGCGTTCGGGCCGTACTGGTGGGCGGCATGGTCGATGTACACGTGCAACGTCTTCATTCCACAGCTGTACTGGTTCAAGAAGATGCGCACGAATCTATGGGTGATGTTCATCATCAGCATCACCACCAACATCGGAATGTGGTTTGAACGCTTCGTGATCATCGCCACCAGCCTGACGCGCGATTTCCTGCCCACCTCCTGGTGGTTCTATCACCCCACCTACGTGGACATCTGCACATTCCTGGGGACCATTGGACTGTTCCTCAGCCTCTTTTTGGTGTTCGCCCGCTTCCTGCCGTTGATCGCCATGTCGGAGGTAAAGGGGGTGCGCGCCTACGAGAAACACGCCTTTGCGGCGGCCGCAGGCGTGGAGAAGGTGCACTAGAAAATGCCTGCGCAACTCGACTTCGAACAAATCAAGGAAAAGCTGGGCATCGGCGCCGACAAGGTGTACGGCGCGATCGGCGAGTTCGACGACCCCGAAGAGCTGGTCGAAGCCGGCCGCAAAGTCCGCGAGATGGGCTACACGAAGATCGACGCCATGACCCCGTTTCCGGTGCACGGCATCGACGACGCCATCGGCGTTCCGCCTTCAAAACTGGGCTGGATCGTAGTGGTCTTTTCCATGACCGGCCTGTGCATCGCGCTGCTGCTCCAGTGGTTCGCCGGCGCCGGACCGTTGAATTCGCTTCTGCTCCGGTTTGGCCTGAGCGGATATCCTCTGATGGTCGGCGGCAAACCGTTTTTCGATCTCAGCTACTCCGTCCCCGTCGATTGGGAACTAACAGTGCTGTTCACCGCATTCGCCGCCTTTATCGGCATGTGGGCGCTCAACGGGCTGCCCCGGTTATACCACCCGTCGATGAATTACAAGAATTCGCACCGCGCCAGCGACGATCGGTTTTTGCTGGTGATCGAGGCGGACGACCCGAAATTCAGCCCGGCCAAAACGGCCGAAGATTTGCGCGGCGTGGGCGCCCGCGAAGTGGAGGTGGTGGAAGGATGAGGAAGTGGCTCGCGGGCGCGCTGGCTTTGGCGGCGGTAGCCCTGACTGCCTGTTCCGGCATTCAGAGGGATCCTCCCATCATCGTCTGGTGGGACATGAAGCGACAGTTGAAATTCCGCACCGAAGGCGAAACCGGATTGTTCGCCGATGGACGCAACACTCGGCCCATTCCGGAAGACACCGTCGTCCGCGGCTCCCAATTCGAAGACACGCCGTACTACACGGGCATGGAAGGCGACAAATACGTGGGCCGGATGCCGGTGGAGATCACGCCCGAGTTGCTTCACCAGGGTGAGTTACGCTTTACCACTTACTGCTCCCCCTGCCATGACCGCACCGGTTCGGGCCGGGGCGTAGTGCCGACACGGGCAGCCTCGGACGGCATCGCCTGGCAGCCCGCCAACCTTATGGAAGACCGGTTGGTAGAGGCGGCCGACGGCGACCTTTTCAACGTCATCACCAACGGCCGCCGCACCATGCCGGCGTACAAATATCAGATCGTCACGGCGGATCGCTGGGCGATCATCGCGTACGTCAGGATGTTGCAACGCGCGGCGCACGGCACGATGAATGATGTGCCGGAAAACTTGAGGTCGGAATTGAAATAACATGAGTCACCCTGCCATTCGTTCCGAACATTATCAACTTGACGCAAGCCGCTGGTCGGCTGGCCGAAATGCCCTGTTTTTCACGGCTCTGGTGTCGATCGTGTTGTGCGTCTTCGGGTATCTTCAAAATCCCGAGCGGTTCTTCCAATCCTGGCTGGTGGCCTTCACCTTCGCGGCCGGCATCGGTTTGGGGGCGTTCTTCTTCATCGCCGCGCAGCATTTGAGCGGATCGGCCGCTAGCGTCACGGTCCGGCGCATCATGGAAAATATCATGATCACGTTGCCGGTGGGGGCGCTGTTGTTTGTGCCCTTGATTTTCGGTCTTAAATACGTCTATCCGTGGAGCCACCCGGAAATCGTCGCCGCGAGCAAGGATATTCAGGCCAAGGGCGCCTACCTCAGCGAGACGTGGTTTGTTCTGCGCACTTATGGCTACTTTGCCATATGGTCGGTCTGGGTAATCGCCATGTACCGTCAGAGCACGAAGCAGGATCGGGAGCGCTCGGCGCGGCAGATGCACATCATTTCCCGCTGGAGCGCGCCGGGATTGTTTCTGGCGGTGGTGGTGGGGACGCTCGCCGCCTATGACTGGCTTATGTCGGTCCAGCCGGCGTGGTACTCGACGATTTTCGGGCTGTACTATCTTTCCGGCGGCGCTCTCTCGTTCATGGCTGTCACCACCCTGATCTGTCTCGGATTCCGGCGCGCCGGAATTTTGAAGGACGCCATCACCGTCGAGCATTACCACGACCTGGGCAAGTGGCTGTTCGCACTCACGGCGTTTTACACCTATATCGGCTTCGCGCAATACCTGCTGATTTGGTATGCAAATCTGCCGGAGGAGACAATTTTCTACCGCGTGCGGTCTCAAGGAGGTTGGCTCTGGCTAAGTCTAGCCCTGCCATTCCTCCGGTTCTTCATTCCTTTCTTCATCCTGCTGTGCCGCGGCGCCAAACGGAGCCTGACGGTTATTGGTTTGGTGGCGGCCTGGAGCCTGATTGTGGA
>Ga0126369_10004294_pt1 | contig 10427 bp, 8 predicted proteins | sample PanSoiMetaPlot_1_FD_109646 | JGI IMG/M metagenome (GOLD analysis project Ga0126369, IMG submission 109646) | Tropical forest soil microbial communities from Panama - MetaG Plot_1 | ecosystem: Environmental > Terrestrial > Soil > Tropical forest > Bulk soil | place: Panama | collected 2016-02-17
CATGCCGCAACCGACGTTGGCGCGCCTGCGTCGATGCTATGCCGCGCTCGCCCGCAACATCTATGAACCGCCGCGCCAAAGGTGCTATCAAAGAATGAAACGAGCATTTTAACGCCTATGCGCGGAAGCGGGAATCCAGTACGCAGCAACATCGCCGGGGTTACTGGGTCGCCCGCCTTCGCGGGCGATGACACGGCTGCGTGATTCGATCAGAACGAAATCTGCTTTAGAATGCGCAACCCTTACAACAGCTTCAGCCGCGCCACCTGGGCGCATTCGTCCATGACCTTGAAATAGCGCTGCACCGCCTCGCGGCCGAGGTCGAAGGGATGCGGCTCGCCGACCCTGCGGGCGGCCAGCATCTTGATTTTGGTGACCGCATTGTCAAATTCTGAATGATTTGACATCAGGACAGTCGCGTTCTGGCTGCCGGCGCGTTCCGCCATCTTGCGCTGGGAAGCAATGTAGGTGTCGAAATGCGGCACGTCGTTCACGAAGTTGAATGCGGTGCCGCCCGAATACGCGACCGTCAAAGGCTGGCCATTGTCCTTCACCTGGAAAAACATCGAGACGGTTCCGGGCGTGTGGCCGGGCGTCAGCACGAGCGTGACGAAACCATCGCCAAGCGTCACCATTTGACCGTCGGTCGCCGAAATGTCGCGCTTGGGTTTGCCGTTCGGATATTGATTGACGGACTTTTCGATCGAATCCCAGTCCGGAGCGCCCATGACGATACGAGCGCCAAACCGGTCTTGCATCAGTTTGGCGCCGCCGACGTGATCGCCGTGGGCATGGCTGATGATAACGTATTTCACCGCGGCAGGATCAAGCCCGAGCTTCCTCAAGCCGCCCACGATCGCCTCCTCGGAGGCGTAGTCGTAGAGCGTATCGATCAAAATGATGCCCTCGCTCGTTGTCAGCGCCCACGACGAATGAATTTTCGTGCCGACGAAATAGAGATTGTCGAACACCCTCGCCGGCTCGGTGAACCAGGTAGCCCTATCGGGCGGCGGCGGTGGCTTCACATCCGCGCCCGGGGCCGTCTGCGGCGCGATGCAGATGCGGGCGAGCGTACCGGTGAAATCAAATCCCGCTGCCGCTTTCGCGGCCGCCAGATGGCCATCGATCGTGTTCGCGCCCTGCTGCGCAGAGGCACCGGCGACGGCGAGCCCCGCCATGATCGCAAGCGCGCCACAGATTTGATGCTTCATCGTCCCCTCCCTTGACGGATATTATGACATGACGTTGATATCGCACATTCCAGGGTGTGCCTGCCACGGAGAAAATCATGAAGACACGCAGCAAGCTTATCGTCGCGGCCGGCGCGCTCACACTTGCCGGATTGATGCCGTCCGTCCAGGTCCGCGCCGGCGGTGACCGCGTCGCATTTCCGGAAAACTACGCCAAGGGCGTGCGCTATCTCACGCTTGAAAAACCGGACTCAAGGGATGTCCGTGAATATTACACCAGCCCGGCGGCAGCCGAAGCGGCCAAGAAAGGAACGCCGCTTCCGGACGGCACGGTGATCACCGTGGTGATATATGCCGCCCAGCTTGACGCCCAAGGCGGCCTGACCAAGGATCCCAGTGGTCACCTGATCAGGACCGACAAAATTCTCGGCTATGCGGCGATGGAGAAGCGCGCCGGATGGGGTGAGGCCTATCCGGAAGTGGTGCGAAACGGCGATTGGGAGTATCAGGCCTTCCTTCCCGACAGGAAGGTCAACGCGAATGCCAATTTGACCTCCTGCTTCAATTGCCATAGGCCGCAGGCCAGCCAGGATTTCGTCTTCACCCACGATAGCCTCAAGGCCGCAGCACCGTAGGGGGTATCTCTACAGCGGATTTCGATCGTTTGGAATCACATCCCGTTGTCGTCGCCGTCCCCGGACTTGATCCGGGGATTGTCCCGCGGACGCCCGAGCGTTAAAGCACGGGGCGAGCACAATCGAGGTGGCCGGGACAATCCCCGGATCAAGTCCGGGGACAGCCACGACCCGGGACAAATGGCGGGTAGCTCAATATGACCGGGAACCGCTGTAGGCTCCCATGACCGAGCCTATGCATGTCGAAACCGACGTGCTCGTGATCGGGTCGGGCGGCGCAGGCATGTATGCGGCGATCGAGGCCGCGCGGTCGGGCGCTCATGTGCTGCTGGTGGACCGCAGCCTGATCGGCCGCGGCGGCGCCACCGTGATGGCGCAGATGACTGTCGCCGCAGCACTCGGATCGCAGGCGCCGGATCATTGGACATTTCATTTGCACGACACACTCCAGGCGGGGCGCGGACTGTGCGACGAAAGGCTGTCGCGGCTCCTGTGCGAGGAAGGACCGGACTGCATCCGCCAGATGGACGAATGGGGTGTCGGCTGGGCTCGCAAAGATGGCCGCATTACTGCCGCCATGGCGCCCGGCCACGACCGACCGCGCTGCGTCTATGTGGACTTCCTCAACACCGGCCCTGCGGTGTCCAAGACCTTGCGTGCGGTGGTCAACAGGACGCCCGGCATCCGCAAGGCCTGCGATCTGCTCATCACCGATCTCGTGAGCCACGACGGTGAGGTCATGGGAGCGGTTGCACTGCATCTCGCCTCCGGGGCGCCCGTCACCGTCGCGGCCAAGGCCATCATCGTCGCCACCGGCGGGCTGACGCGGCTTTACCGGCGCAACAGTGCCTCGGCCAACATGGGCGGCGACGGCTATGCGCTGGCATTGCGCGCGGGTGCACCGCTCACAGACATGGAATTCGTGCAGTTCTTTCCGATCGGCCATCTGGCGCCGCGTCTGATAGGCATGGACCCGATCATGTGGGACCCGTTCCGCTATAAGCTGGGAGGACGGCTGCTCAATGGCCTCGGCGAAGAGTTCACGTCGCGCTACGGATCGCGCGAGGACGGTGCCTATGTGCTGACCCGCGATCTTGCGACCTACGCCATCGTGAAAGAGGTGGAAGCGGGCCGCGGTTCCCCCCATGGCGGCGCCTATCTGAGCTTCGAGCACTGCCCGGAGGCCGAATTGCGCGCCGCGTTCGGACCAGTGATCGACCGGCTGGCGAGGAACGCCATCGACCTTACCAAAATGCCGGTCGAGGTGGCCCCGATCGCGCACTATCACATGGGCGGCGTCGCGGCCGATGCCCGCATGGAAACCGAAATTCCCGGGCTCCTGGTGGCCGGCGAAGCGATCGGTGGGACCAATGGCGCCAACCGGTTGTCCGGCAATGCCGTGACGGAAGCGCTGGTATTCGGCCGTCGCGCCGGGCGCAGTGCCGCCTCGCGCATTGCCGGGACGACATCGCAACCGTTTCGGCCGTCGGCAGCCAGGGCAGCGCTCGATCTCGTCGCTCAGAAGGGTGCGCCGGCCAACCCCAATTCGGCGGACATGATCCAGCGTTTGCAGTCCGTCATGGCGGAGGATGTCGGGCCGTTGCGTACCCGGGAAGGCCTCCAACGCGCTATCGCGCGCATCGACGACCTTGCCGAAGAACTCGGCGAGCGTCCGTTTGGTGACGGCCGGCGCTTCGACATGCGCCGCATCGACTGGTTCGACCTGCGCAACATGCTGCTCGTCGCCCGTGTGGTGGCACAGGCGGCTTTGCGGCGCACCGAAAGCCGCGGCGCCCACCAGCGCGAGGATTTCCCCGGCATGCTGCCCGCGTGGGGCGTCAATCAGGTGGCGCGTTGTCACGACGGGCGCATCGATCTCACGTCGGTCCCGCCGGTGCAAGGACTGGCGGCCGCGCAATGACGGCGACCGCACGATTGCGGGTTTGGCGCGGGCTTGCACCTCAGGCTGGGAAATTTGAGACCTACGAGGTGCCGTTCGAACCTGGCCAGTCCGTGCTCGACGGCTTGCGCTGGATTCGGGCAAACCGCGACCCGACGCTGGCGATCCGGTTCTCTTGCATTAACGCCAATGCCTGCAAAGAATGCATGATGGAGATCGACGGCAATACGGTTTATGCCTGTACGGCGCGGCTGGAGCCGCGCGAGATCACAGTGCAGCCGCTATCGAACAAGGCGCTGGTGCGCGACCTCGTTACCGAGATCGCGCCGCCGGCGGAGCGATTCTGGGAAAGGGTGAAAACGGGGGTGCAAAATGTCTGACGTTCCGATCTCGATCGCATCCGGAGAATACGACCGCATCCGTGCCATCCGGGATGGCATCGTGAAAGTCGAGGGCTGCGCCGTCACTTATCATGTGGTCGAGCCAAACCAGCTGTTCGTGCGCAACCTGAAAAGCCAGGAATTCGACATCTCGGAAATGTCGTTTTCGACTTACATCGCGCTGCGCGATCAGGGCAAGGCGCATTACACCGCAATCCCGGTGTTCCTGTCCCGCGCGTTCCGGCATTCCGCGATCTTCGTGCGCACCGACCGCGGCATCACCTCGCCCGACGACCTGAGAGGAAAACGCGTCGGCACGCCCGAATACTTCACCACCATGCTGGTATGGATGCGCGGGCTCCTATCCGACGAATACGGGATCAAACCGTCGGACCTGCATTGGCGGCTCGGCCCGCTGGAACAGTCTGCGCGACCGGCCTCCCCTCCCCCACAAGGCGGAAGAGAGAACGCCACAAACGTCGAGATCAAGACCATCCCGGCCGGTAAGACGCTCGCCGGCATGCTGGCCGACGGCGAACTCGACGCCGTGTTCTCGGCACGGCCGCCCTCGTGTTTCCTGCGCGGCACCGCCAATGTGGACCGGTTGTTCCCCGACTACCGCACGGCCGAGCAGGCTTATTACCGGAAAGTCGGCACCTATCCGTTGATGCACGCCGTCGGCATCCGCAACAGCCTGGTGGAGCAGTATCCCTGGATGGCAGGAAACCTTTTCAATGCCTTCGTCAGGGCCAAAGAGATCGCTGTCGCGGATTTCGAGAAACTGTCCGCTTTCGCGCTGACGCTGCCATGGATCGAGGCCGAATATCGCGCCACGCAGGCGGTACTGGGCCCGGACATTTGGCCTTACGGTGTGGAGGCGAACCGCAAGGCGATCGCTACGCTGTGCCGCTATCTGCACGAACAGGGGTTCACGAGGCGGCGGATGAATGTGGATGAATTGTTTGCGCCGCTGACCGCGGGATGAAGCGTCGTAGGGTGGGCAAAGCCAATGGGTCCGGCCTTCGGCCGGCCCGATGACAGGCTCCGCGTGCCCACCGCCACAAACCACACGTGGTGAATTTGCCTCTGCGTGGGCACAGCCGCGATAGGCCGACGGTAACCGGCAAGGCCATACCAGGCGCCTTTGCCCACCCAACAATCCCACTCGATCGAAATCCCTCAATGCCGGGAAGAACCGTCTCTTCAGCCACCCTCCGCCGCGCAGCGCTGCATCTCGGCATCGACCAGCAAGGCAACGATATCCTTCATCTTTTTCTCAGCCTTCCAACCGAGGAGACGCGCCGCCTTCGAGGGGTTGCCGCTCGAATAGAGGATATCGATCGGCCGAAAAAGAGCGGGGTTGGCGACAACGTGGTCACGCCAGTTGCGCCCGACGCAGGCGAACGCCGCCGCGACGAAACCTTCAAGCGTATGGGTTTCTCCGGTTGCTATGACGAAATCCTCTGGCGTCTCGCGATCCAACGTCCGAACCATGGCATCGACATATTCCGGCGCCCAGCCCCAATCGCGCGCGCAGTTCAACATGCCAAGCTCGAGGGTGCCAGTGCGGCCTGCTGCGATCTTGACGACCCCTCGGACAATTTTCTGGGTCACATAGCGCGCCGGTCGCAGCGGCGATTCGTGATTGAACAACAGCCCATTGCAAACAAACAGACCGTACGCCTCCCGATAGTTGGCCGCCGCCCAAAATGAAGCCGCCTTGCCCACCGCATAGGGGCTGCGCGGAGCGAACATCGTCGTCTCGTCGGCCGGCTGCTCCTTGCTGGTATTGCCGAAGCACTCGCTGGAAGCGGAATTATAGAATTTCGTGTCCAGGGCCAGAAATCGTATGGCCTCCATGACATTGATCGTGCCATGCATGATGCTGTCGATGGTCTCCACCGGCTGCTCGAACGACAGTCCGACCGAAGACTGAGCGGCAAGATTAAAGATCAAAGCCGGCCGAACGCTGTTGAGCACCGTGACCACACTGCGAAAGTCGCTCAGCACCACCGAATGGAGCGTGACGCGATCATAGATGCCGAGCCGGCGCAGTCCTATATAACTCGAAACGTCCTTATCGCGCGATGTTCCATGAACATCGAAACCGCGCCGAACCAGAAGCTCTGCCAGATAGGCTCCATCCTGGCCGGACGCTCCCAGAATAAGTGCAGTACTGTGCAGGGGCTTCATGGTTGGCCATTACCCAATTTGACATCAAAGATGCGCCATACACCCGCTGCCAGCTCTTAGACCAGAGTTACGCCTTTCCCTGAAGTTCGCGAAAGAGCCGGGTGTGTTGGCGGTCTTTAGCCGACGATTCAGTCCTGATATCAGGAAATCGACGTAGCCGTGTTTTTTATTGGCGCATTTTTCGATTAGATTGGAGATATCAACCCAGTCGAAACGCGCCCCCGGCGTTCTCGAACGGGGAAACGATGACGTGACAGAGATGCCCCCCGCCGCGACGCTGTTGACCTACCGCGTGCGATTTCCCCGCCTGGATGCGAAGTGGCTTGTCATCGGCGGCGCTGTAGGGCTCGCCGCTTGGCTGTCGCTGGTGCCGCTCGGCTTCCTGCTCTGGCAAAGCTTTTTGACTCCCGAAACCGCGACGATGCCGGCGCAGTTTACCTTCGACAACTATCGTACCGCCTATTGGAGCGTCGAAACATTGCGCGTATTCGGCAATTCGATCGAATTCGCCGTGGGATCGGCAGGTCTCGCCTTTGTCATCGGAACGCTCTTCGCGTGGGTCAATGAACGAACCGATACCCCGTTCAAATCCGCCTTTTTTGCCTTGTCGCTCATCCCTCTGGTTATCCCGGCCATTCTCTTCACGGTGTCCTGGATTCTGCTGGCGAGCCCGAAAATCGGCATTATCAATGTTGCTATTCAGAATTTATTCGCCACCGACCTCGTCATCGTCAACGTCTATTCGATGGGCGGCATGATTTTTGTCGATGGCCTGCACCAGTCGCCGCTCGCTTTCCTGCTGATGACGGCAGCGTTCCGGTCGACGGATCCTGCACTTGAGGAATCTGCACTGATGTGCGGGGCGACGGTGTTGCAAATTGCCTGGCGGATGACGTTGAAGCTCGTTTGGCCCGCGGTGGTGGCGGTGTTCCTTATTCTTTTCCTGCGCGCGATCGAGTCATTCGAAGTGCCCACCATCCTTGGGCTTCCCGTCGGGATCGAGGTGTACACGTCATCGATCTATCAGGCTGTCCAAACATATCCGAGCAATATCGGCCTGGCATCCAGCTACGCGGTGGCGCTCCTCGTGATTGCAACGCTGTGCGTCTATATGCAATCGCGCACCGCCGCCGAGGTCGAAAAATTTTCAACCGTAGCCGGCAAAGGATTTCGGCCGCGGGTGATGCGTATCGGCCGGTGGCGCTTTCTCGCAGCCGCAGTCTTCACGGCTTATCTCGCCATCGTCGTCATATTGCCGTTCCTCGTGCTGGTCTGGTGCTCGCTGCAGAAGTTTTACGTCGCACCTTCGATGGCGGCGCTGAAGAACTTGACCTTCGACGCCTACCGCAGCGTCTTCGGCTATCCGATCTTCGCGAGTGCGGTCTGGAACAGCCTGGTGCTTTCGGTGGCAAGCGCCACCATCGTGGCGCTGACGACGGCGGTGTTGTGCTGGATCGTAGCGCGAACCCGGCTGCCCGGCCGGTGGCTGCTCGACAATCTCGCTACGCTGCCCCTGATGTTTCCCGGCCTGGTTCTGGGCCTTGCCATCATGGTCTGCTACCTCCACCTCAGCATCGGTGTCTATGGCACCCTCTGGATCATGCTTATCGCCTATGTCACCCGGTTCATGCCCTACGGGATGCGTTATAATGCAACCTCCATGCTTGCGTTGCACAAGGAGCTGGAGGAATCCGCAACGATGAGCGGCGCATCTTGGGGCGTGGCGTTCTGGCGGGTCGTCCTGCCGTTGCTTAAGCCCGGGCTGATCGCCGGATGGATCTATGTGGTGATCGTCTCCATGCGTGAGTTGTCCAGCTCCATACTTCTGTACAGCCCCGGATCGGAAGTTCTGTCGATCATGATTTGGGAGTATTGGCAGAACGGGCAGTATGTGGAGCTTTCGGCGCTGGGTGTGATGATGATCGCGTCGCTGTTGTGTCTGGTCTTGCTCGAACGATTTGCCAGGCGTTGGTTCGGCATAGCGGACCCCGGGCTTTAGCCGTGCTGATCGTCAAGTTGTTATGCACGGAATATCCGGGCGACCGTGGGACGGCGGTGCGGGCGACACACGATGTTTCGTTCGAGGTGCCTGACGGAAAGCTCTTCACGCTGCTCGGCCCGAGCGGCTGCGGCAAGACCACGACGCTGCGCTCCATCGCAGGCCTCGAGGTGCCGAAGTCCGGCGAGATCAGCTTGCATGGAAAGGTCGTGTTCTCGTCGGCGACGGGTATCTCCATCCCGCCGAACCAGCGTAATTTCGGAATGGTGTTTCAATCCTACGCCATCTGGCCGCACATGAGCGTGTACCAGAACGCGGCGTTTCCGCTCGAAGTCAGCCGCCGCAAACCTGGCCGCAAGGACATCGCGGAAAGGGTCATGCGTGTCCTGCGCGCAGTCGCACTGGACGATCTCGCAGAGCGACCGGCCACCAAGCTGTCGGGTGGCCAACAGCAACGCCTTGCCTTGGCACGGGCGCTTGTCATGGAGCCGCAACTCCTCCTGCTGGACGAACCGCTGTCGAACCTCGATGCGAAGCTGCGCGAGCGGATGCGCTTTGAACTCAAGCGCATGCAGCGCGAATTGGCGCTCACGACCGTATATGTCACGCATGATCAAAGCGAAGCGCTCGCGCTGTCGCACGAAATCGCCGTCATGAGCGAAGGGCGAATCGTGCAGATCGGCTCGCCGCGTGAGGTGTATGAGCGGCCGTGCAACCGGTTCGTCGCCGATTTCATCGGCACCACGAATTTCATTGATGCGCACGTCATCGAAGAGACGGGGGATGGTCGCTGCCGCGTCGGCACGCCGGTCGGTGTATTCAATGTTCAGTGTTTTGATCGCCTGCGCCGGAACCAGGCAGTGATCGTTTCAGTCAGGCCCGAAGACGTCGAGTTGTCGGAAAAGCAGCCGGAGGGCGCGGCTCGAGATACGGTTTGCGTGGGCGTCGTGGATGCCAAGGCGTTTCTCGGCGAACACCTGGATTTTCACGTCAAGATCGGCGATCTTGCCCTGCTCGCACGGGCACACCCCTCGCTCAGGACTCCGGTGGGCGACCGGATTTTTGTGCGAATGCAGGGGGACAAGTGTATCGCGCTGCCGGCCGCGTCGGTAGCCAAACCGTGATTGCATGCTGGATTGGGAGCGTCGTAGGGTGGGCGAAGCGAAGTGTGCCCACCTTCCACCTATCTGCGTGGGCACAGCGCGAAGACGCGCCTTTGCCCGCCCCACAAGTGATTCCAGTCATCGGAGGCCTGCATGGTGAAGAACGCCACCGTCTCGGAGGAACTGGCAAACAAATTTGCCACCGAGAAGGAAACGCCTTATGTGCGGTGGGTGCGCGAAGAAGGTCTCGACATCATCAGCGCTCATTATGTTCCGAACCTTCGCACCGCCGCTTTGAAACCCTGGGCGCGTCGCGGCGGGGCCGGCGTGTTCATCAACCATGAGGCATCGCGCACCTCGAACGACTGCTATGTGTGCGAAATTCCCGCGGGAGGCAAACTTGCACCGCAGCGCCAGCTTTACGAGGAAATGATTCTGGTGCTTGAAGGCCGCGGGTCGACAACCGTCTGGAACGACGCCGGCAACCGCATCGGCTTTGAGTGGAAGGCGGGCGCCATGTTTGCGATCCCGCTCAATACCTGGCATCAGCACTTCAACGGCTCGGGCACGACGCCAGCGCGCTTCGTCGCGGTGACCAACTGCCCTTCAGTGCTCAATCTCTACGACGACCTCGCATTCGTCGTCAACACCGCACACGATTTCAAGCATCGCTTCGCCGGCGAGCCCGACTATTTCAGCGCCAAGGGCGAGCAGAAGGGATTTCTGCTGACCACGAATTTTGTCCCGGATGCCGTCAATCTTCCGCTGATCAGTGCCAAGGAGCGCGGGGCCGGCGGCGGTCACATCCGGTTCAATATGGCGAGGGGCACCATTGCAAGCCACATTTCGCAATTCCCCATCGGCACCTACAAGAAGGCGCATGCGCATGGGCCGGGCGCGCACGTCATCATGCTCGGCGGCGAGGGCTACTCCCTGATGTGGCCGGAAGGCGACCCGCCGCGCCGCTACGACTGGCAGGTCGGAACGATGATCGTGCCTCCCAACGCGTGGTTCCACCAGCACTTCA
>Ga0126369_10004296_pt1 | contig 10427 bp, 6 predicted proteins | sample PanSoiMetaPlot_1_FD_109646 | JGI IMG/M metagenome (GOLD analysis project Ga0126369, IMG submission 109646) | Tropical forest soil microbial communities from Panama - MetaG Plot_1 | ecosystem: Environmental > Terrestrial > Soil > Tropical forest > Bulk soil | place: Panama | collected 2016-02-17
CGCTTCGCTGGAAAGCAAGAGCATCTACTTCCAACCACGTGAGTGGGAGGAGCCGGAGGCACTCGAACCGGAGGCATACTACCAGGAATTGCGCGGCGTGCTGGCGCAAAACCTGCCCCGGTACTTCAACGGGCGCCAGCGGGTGGGAATGACCGTGACCGGCGGTCTCGATACGCGCGTTATCATGGCGTGGCAGAAGCCTCGGGCAGGCACGCTCCCCTGCTACACCTTCGGGGGCATGTTTCGGGACTGCGAAGATGTGCGCGTGGCGCGCAAAGTCGCCGCGGCGTGCCAGCAACCGCACCAGGTGCTCACGGTTGGGGATGATTTCCTGTCCCGCTTCGCCCATTATGCCGAACGCGGCACCTACCTGACCGAGGGTGGGGTGGATGTCTCGCGCACCTCGGATCTTTACATCAGTGAGAAGGCGCGAAGGGTGGCGCCTGTGAAGGTCGTTGGTACCTATGGCAGCGAGATCGTGCGGCAACAGGTAACTTTCAAACCCGTTCCTGCGATGGCCGGACTCTATCACCCGGATTTTCTTCCCCGTATTGCTCAGGCGCAGACGACGTATGCGGAAGTCCACCGGGGGCATCCGGTGACCTTTACCGCCTTTCGCCAGTCGCCCTGGCATCACCATCCGATTCTTGCGATAGAGCAGAGCCAGCTGACGGTGCGGTCTCCGTTCCTCGATAACGACTTCGTCAGAACCGCGTTCCGGGCCCCTAAAACCGACTTCTCACAGAACGGCGATGTGCGCTTGCGTCTGGTACGGGATGGGAATCCCGCGCTCGCCGAATTTCCAACTGACCACGGGGTGGGCGGTCGTCCGCGGCTGTTTTCCTTGGCGGTCGAGAAAGCGATTCTGGAATTCACTTCTAAAGCCGAATACGCCTACGATTACGGAATGCCGCAATGGGTGGCCCGAGTGGACCATCTTCTTGCCCCGCTTCGTCTCGAACGCCTTTTTCTCGGTCGGCACAAGCTCCTGCATTTCCGGTTGTGGTACCGGGATGTGCTGGCCAGCTATGTGCGCGAGATGCTGCTCGATTCCCGAACCCTTTCCCGGCCATACTTGGATCGAGCCGGGGTGGAGGCGGTGGTGCGTGGCCATCTCCGGGGTGACCGCAACTACACGACCGAGATTCACAAGCTGTTGACGCTGGAGTTGGTACAGCGGCAGTTCTTCGACGCACAATGAACGCGAGCGCCAGAAACATCGTCCAGCATTTCCGGCTGTCGTCCGCGTTATGGATTCCCACGCTCTGGTTCTTCTTCGTCAGTTCCCGGCCGCCGACTCTGTGGTTGCGATTCCAGATGATTGGCACTCGCGCCGAGGATCAGATGGAAGGGAGCCCGGTGGATCGACTGATCCTGACCCTGATGATCTTGTGCGCGCTGGCGATTCTGTTCACCCGGGGAGCGAAGGTCGCAGCGCTCTTGCGCACGAACCTGCCGATTCTCGTGTTTCTGGCTTACTGTGGCGTGAGCGTCGTCTGGTCCGATTTCCCCGATGTGGCCTTCAAGCGGTGGTTCCGGGGATTCGGCGATGTGGCCATGGTCATGGTGGTGTTGACCGAGGCCAGCCCGCCGGCGGCCATCAAGGCACTCTTCGCGCGAATGGGATTCATCATTCTCCCGTTGTCCATTCTTTCCGATCTGGGCCGGGGCGCTATCGGCCGTCATTACAGCAACGACTTTGGAAAGGCCTACTACAACGGTGTGACCACCAATAAGAATCTCTACGGCGTAATCGCGATGATCCTCGGAGTCGCGGCCGTATGGCGCGTTCTCGCCGCCCGTAAGATTGAGGACCGCAGACGGCGCCGCCGGGAAAAGATGATTTACGGCGGACTGTCCCTGTTGGCGATGTTCTGTCTCTGGTTTGCCAACTCCGGCACCTCCGATGGCTGCTTTGTGTTGGCGGTGTTGACCATGTGGCTTGCGTCTCGCTGGTCGCGAAAGAAGTCCAAGCGCTTGCATTTCGTGGTCGCGGCGCTCATCTTTTTCGCGGTCTATGCGGCTCTGCTGAATCCGAACGCCGGAGTTGTTTCGGCAATGGGGAAGGATCCGACGCTGACCGGTCGAACCGCTGTGTGGAAGACCGTGATTCCGATGAATCCGCATCCTGCCATCGGCGCGGGCTTCGAGAGCTTTTGGCTTGGTCAGAGACTGGAGCAGATGTGGGAGATTTTTCCCTGGAAACCGAATGAAGCCCACAACGGCTACATCGAAATGTATCTGAACCTGGGGTGGACCGGGCTGTTCTTGCTAGGCGTGATCATCATTGCGGCATACGTGAAGGTTGCGCGCGGGCTGGCCACGGATCCGATTGCCACTCTCCGGCTGGCATTTCTCGTGGTCGCGATTGTCTATAGTCTGACTGAAGCTGGATTTCGCATCTTCACCCCGACCTGGATTATGTTCCTGCTGACGGTCATGCCCGCAGCGGGCCTTCGTCGACAAAGAACGCTTGGCCGGCGGACGCCTAGGCGATTGCAGCGGTGGTCGGAGGAGGAGCCTGAGCCTGTGCTGGCCGTTGATCGAGTTCGTTCCCTGGATCGGAAGTGTCTGGTTGAAGTAGCTGGATTGTCCAGTACAACCGTTCTCCGCCCTCTGACACGCGGAGGTTACCGTGCAAACGCCTAAGCAGTTCCTACAGAGAACCTTGAGGAGAGCGGGTCTATACGAACGATTGAGGGCGACATACTTGTGTGATCTCTATCGTAAGGTAGAAAACCCAAAAGCGGCAACGGCCCGGCACCGCGAGCTCGATTTCTATCGCAACCTCCTGATTGGATTCAAGAAGAATGACCTGATCTTCGACATCGGCGCAAACGAGGGATATAAGACGAGCCTTTTCTTGAGTCTAGGGGCGCGGGTTGTCGCCGTCGAGCCAGATGACTTCAGCCAGGCAATCCTGACCGAAAGGTTTCTGAAGTACAGGTTCAAGCCCAAGCCGGTTTCCCTAGTTGCCAAAGCGGTGAGTGATAAAGAGAAGATTGAGACAATGTGGGTCGACAAACCGGGCTCCGCATTGAACACCCTCAGTCAGAAGTGGGTGGATGCCTTAAAGATCGATAGGGAACGATTCGGCCGCTGCATGGATTTTGCGCAGCGCAAGCTAGTGCAAACAATCACTCTAGATGACCTCTTTGTCAAGTATGGTCTCCCGGTCTTTGTCAAGGTTGACGTTGAGGGCCACGAGCTCAGCGTGTTGCGAGGGATGAGCCACGCCGTCCCATATTTGTCGTTTGAGATGAATCTCCCTGAGTTCAGGCAGGAGGGAAGCCAGTGCGTTGAACTGCTCCAAGAGTTGGCCGCTGATGGGCAGTTCAACTATGTGGTCGACTGTCGTGGGGATGGCCTGGTGATGCGAGATTGGCTTTCAGCTCCAGAATTCTTGCGTGTGCTTGGCCAATGCAAGGATTCGAGCGTTGAAGTCTTCTGGAGGACAACTCATCGGCGGAGAGAATCGACCCAGGCAATGCTGGTTCGGTCTAAAACGCCTTGATCAAGGGCGTCTTGACGACGCACTCCGGAAGAACATGGCCGAAAGGACATGGGCGGACCATATTGAAACAAAAGCGAGTGTCCTTTTCGTGAGCTGAGGGTGCACCTTTGTGTCTGGATTGCAGAGGCCTGGGATGGATAGACTGGGCTCGAGGCATAGCAAAAAAGGTCCTATTCCCCCGGAGGCCCGAGGTAAATGAGGTGTAAACACTCGCTTTTTCTATCCATTGTTCCGTTGCTGCTGATTGTCGTTTCCTTGAGATCTCACGCACAGCTCTGGTCGGGCATACTCGATCCCAAGCGGGCAGCTGATTGGACTCAGGCGGGCGCTAATATCACGGTTCGAAGCACCGTCTGTTTCACCGAAACTTCATCCCGTTCTGCCGCCCAGATCAATGCTGACATTCAAGCCTGTCCGGCGGGGCAGGTCGTGTTGTTGAGCGCCGGAACCTACAACCTGAATTCCTGTCTGGTCCTGAAATCGAACGTTACCCTGCGCGGGGCGGGCGCCGACCAGACAAAGCTTGTATTCAGCGGCGGGTGCGGAGGCGTTGGCGGCAATAAGGCCTACGCGATCGGCATGGAAGGGTACTTCAACGCGCAGTGGTGGAATATCCCGCCTGGGCCCGACGGTTCGAACCCAGCGAACACCAAGAGCTGGGTTGGGACCAACGGAGCCGCCGGGACGTACACGCAAGGCGCGACGGTGCTCAATCTGGGCTCGGCTCCGACCGGCAGCCCCAATTTGCAGATAGGCGACATCCTGTTCCTGTTTCAGTACGACACGGCAAACTCCAAGGCACCAATGAACGGCATGTTCGTTTCGGCTTGTAACTCCGGCTGTGGGGGCCCGTCCGGCGGAAACGTGTCGAAAGACGGTTCCGGTACCGGATCGGCTAACGGAACGGGCATGCACCAGGACGTCATCGTGACGAACATCAGCGGGAACAGCGTCACCATTTCTCCGCCGTTGATCGCGGACAGCTTCGCCAGCGCCAAGAATCCGGGCGTGTTCTGGTGGGGAAACTCGATTCAGAATGCCGGCGTCGAAGATTTGTTTATTGACGCCAAGAACGTGAGCTTCTACACCTTGGTCTCCTTCTTCGAGGCCGCGAACTGTTGGGAGACGGGAGTCGCGTCGCACCAGACAGCATCGCGCAACCACGTGAACCTGCAACACGCCATGCATGTGACCCTTGCCAATAACTATTACCAGGGGAGTTGTGTGGGGGGTTGCTCCGCGACGACCACGGGCTACCAAGTCGAGACTTTCGAGGCCTCGAGCAATGTGATTCAGAACAACATTCTCGATGGCGGTCAATCGCCTTTTGTTTCGGACGTAGGCAGCACCGGGAATGTGTTTGCCTATAATACGGTGGTCAATCAGACTGGCACGGATAGCGGAAGGGCTTTCATCTCTCACGAAGAAGAATTCATGTACAACCTACTTGAAGGCAACAACTTTTCTGCCTTTAGTTCCGATTCTTCTCACGGGACGCAGCACTTTACAACCCTGTTTCGCAATCGAATTGCATCGAGTCTGTCCGGCTCATCTGGTCCCAACCCTGCTTTCGATGCCATGTCGTATGACCGCTGGCACAACGCCGTAGGCAATGTGTTGGGAGACGCCGGCTCGGTGATGTATGACTGCTTCAATACCACGAATTCCAAGTGCGACCGTTTTCACGACACGATCTTTCGTACGGGCTTTCCCAGCGCCGACGCTTATGTAACGCAAGAATACGGGATCAACCCTGATCCTCTGGTGCATAGCAGCTTGCTGCGTTGGGGCAACTACGACACGGTGACTGCCGCCGTGCGCTGGTGCGGCGATTCTTCCGATACGGGCTGGTCCACGACGTGCGGCAGTGCGTCGGAGATTCCGACATCCGATCCATACTATCCAAATGCCGTTCCGACCGTAGGAGATACCAGCGCCGGACAAAATCCACTCCCTCCGTCGTTCTTCCAGACGTCGCTGCCGAGCTGGTGGCCTTCGGGCAAACCGTGGCCTCCAATCGGACCGGATGTGAACGGCGGTAACATCTCCGGCTTGGCGGGTCACGCGTACACGATTCCGGCGGTGGATTGTTACAACAGCATCTCTGGAAACATTGCAAACTTCAATGCCAGCACCTGTTACGGGGCGGCAGGAAAGCGACCCGACCCCCCGACGGGGCTGGCCACCGAAGTACACTGATCCAACCCGAGCCCATGAACTGATCCCGCGGAAGCGATTCCGCGGGACTCTTCTCACACTCTGTGGCAACCTCCTGCGCAAAATCAGTTGAGCTGGACCCCGTTTCCGGGGAAATCGTGCCCGCTCCGCCAGCAACGATCCCGGTTGCGCTTCTTACCGGGGGTTCAGATCGCCCCTACGCTTTCGGACTGAGCATGGCCCTAGTGACAAGTGGGATCCACCTGGACGTAATCGGCAGCGATGCCATTGACAGCCCGGAGATGCATGGCAACTCCAGGTTGAAATTCCGATCGATTCTGAATAGCAACGCCGCATCTGCCAGCGTGGCCGCCAAAGGGTGGAGAGTATTCACAAACTACACCCGTCTTGTCGGCTATGCAGCTTCAGCGGGGCCGAGGGTATTTCATATCCTCTGGAATTACAAATTCCAGTACTTCGATCGAACGCTGTTGATGCTCTACTACAAATGTCTTGGAAAAAAAATCGTCTTCACCGCCCATAACGTCAACGATGCCAAGCGCGACGCCAACGATTCCGAGTTAAATCGTCTTACCCTGCGCCTACAGTACCGGTTCTCGGACCACATCTTTGTTCACACCGAAAAGATGAAGAGCGAACTGCAGGAAGAGTTTGGCGTGCCGGGACGGAAGGTCACCGTCATTCCATTTGGCATCAATAATTCTGTCCCCGATACAGAGCTGACCCCGGAGCAGGCGAAGGCCGCTTTATCAATACGTCCGGCGGAAAAGACAATTCTCTTCTTTGGCAGAATCGGTGCCTACAAAGGGTTGAAGTATCTGGTGGATGCCTTTCTTCACATTTCGACTCCGACTTCCGATTACCGGTTGCTCGTTGTTGGGCAAACGAAACGGGGTTCCGAAGGATATCTGGCAGAGATTCAGCAAACCATTGATCGGAGCCCCTACGCCGAACGAGTGACTCGAAAGATCGAATTCGTGCCCGATGAGGATACAGAGTTGTACTTCAAAGCAGCGGACGTACTCGTGCTGCCTTATACCCAGATCTTTCAGAGCGGCGTGATCTTCCTGGGCTATAGTTTTGGATTGCCCGTGATTGCGACCGATGTGGGGTCTTTCAGGGAGGAAATCATCGAGGGTCAGACGGGATTCGTGTGCCGACCGCACGATGCTGCGGATCTGGGTTCGACGATTGTAAAGTATTTTGAAAGTGACCTATTCGCTAATCTGAGCAACTGCCGATCGGAGATACGCAGGTTTGCGCAATCCCGCCACTCCTGGGATGTCGTGTCGGAGATGACACGCCGAGTCTACTCAGCTTTGCTCCAAAACGAGGTCCAATGAAGCCACTCGTTTCGATTCTCATCTCTGCCTACAACGCAGAAGAGTGGATTGCCGAGACGCTGGAATCGGCCGTCCGCCAAACCTGGCCGCGCAAGGAAATCATCCTGGTGGACGACGGGTCGACGGACCGGACGGCGCAGATCGCGCGCCAGTTTACCTCGAAGGGTGTTCGCGTGATCTCGACCGAGAACCACGGCCTCTCGGCCGGCTTGAACCATGCCTACAAATTCTGCCAAGGGGATTACATTCAATTCCTGGACGCGGACGATCTGCTGGCACTGGACAAGATCGAGCGGCAGCTGGCTGCCATGCATGAGGGAGAAAGCAAGCAAATCCTGCTTTCGTCTCCCTGGGCTCCCTTCTATTATCGGACGTGCGACGCTCAATTTGTTCGCAATTCAGTGTGGCAAGATCTTTCTCCGGTCGAGTGGCTGCTGCGAAAGCTGGGCGATAATCTCCATATGCAAAACGCGACCTGGCTGGTGAGTCGCGAGATCGCGGAGGCGGCGGGACCGTGGGACGAAGACCTCCACTACGACCAGGATGGCGACTACTTTACGCGGGTGTTGCTGGCATCGGCGGGCACACGCTTTGTTGCGGAAACGGGGATCTATTACCGGGTCACGAGTTCCAACCGCATTAGTTACATCGGAAACTCCGACAGGAAGAAGGAATCGCTCCTGCGCTCGATGAAGCTGCACATTCAGTACCTGCGGTCGCTGGAAGAGAGCGACCGAGTCTGCAAGGCGTGTCTGACTTATCTGCAGAATTGGTATCACAATTTCTATCCAGAGCGGCCTGATCTCGTAGAGGAGATGCAGAGCCTGGCGGCAGAGCTTCATGGACACCTGGAGGAGCCGCGCTTGCGCTGGAAATTTGCCTGGATGAAGCCACTGCTGGGGTGGCAGACAGCGAAATGGGCTCAGAGTGCAATTCCGCAGATGAAGATTACATGGATCCGCCAATACGACAAGATCATGTACAAACTGGAGAGTCGCGGCAGCGCATCGAGGGTCCCAGAAGCGATGGACGCCGATCCGCGAGAATTGGCCGGTTGAACAAGGATGGCCCGGTTTTGCAAGAATCATCTGAGGAGAGTGACTACGCAGCCGCAGTTAGCAGGTACTACCCGTTGGTCGGTCCATGCGAAATCGGAGGTGTGGATGAGCGAGTCGAGATGCAACCGGTCGATACGTATGACCGTTTTCGGCCAAACTTCAGCCAAACCTTCGAAACGCGCCGCGCAATTGTGTCGGCGACGCTGCAAACAAGGGGAGATTGACCTTGCCTTCGGCAACCAAGCAGCCTGAACTCGAAGTCTCCTCTGCGCGCGCGCAAGGCGACAACACCAGTCCCAGCATGGCAAACGGTTCAGGTCTGGCCATGGCAACGCAAGCGGATGCGTTCCGGACCGATCACCTGCACGCCGGACTGAGAGGGCGATCGGTTCGCGGAGGCATTGTCAATGTCGCTTCGCAGGGCACGCAGTTCCTAGTTCAATCCATCGCGACCGTGGTCCTAGCGCGCCTGTTAACTCCTTCCGACTTCGGAACGGTGGCGATGGTTGGCACCGTGACAGGTCTTGGGCAAGCCTTTGCAGATCTTGGCCTCTCAGAGGCAACGATTCAACGCAAGGAAATCACCCATGAGCAGGTGAGTGCGCTGTTTTGGATCAACCTTGCGATAGGAATTGGGCTCATGCTCGTCACCATGATGCTAGCACCGGTACTGGCGCGATTTTACCGGGAGTCGCATGTAGTCAATATTACTTTGCTTGTCTCTCTGACTTTCGTCATTGGAGGTCTGAGAGTACAGCCCGATGCGATTCTCAAGCGTCAGATGCGGTTCACGGCCCTGGCATTTCGGGATGTGGCGTCCTATGTTGTGGCCGTACCTGTTGCAATCATTTTAGCCTGGTACGGATTCGGGTACTGGGCGCTGGTTGCTCTCCCATTGACCTTGAATCTGACCACGATGGTGCTTTCGTGGCTTCTGGTAGATTGGAGGCCGAGCCTCTTGCGTCGCGGTGCGGATGTGCGCTCGATGATCGCATTCGGCGGCAATGTTGCTGCTTCGTACTTTCTGATCACCGTCAGTCGCAGTGCGGACAACATGCTCATCGGCAGGTACATCGGGGCTGGACCGCTGGGTTTGTATTCGCGAGCCTACAATCTGCTTATGTTGCCGGTGCGGCAACTCAGCGCGCCAGCCGGGGGTGTTGCCATTCCGGCCTTCAGCCGGACGCACGGTGATCCGGAGCGATTTGCCCGATACTATCTGAAAGCAGTGAATCTGATCTGCTGGATCAGCGCTCCCATCTTCGCTTATCTGTTTGTAGCCGCAAGTCCTGTGATTACTCTGGTGCTCGGGAACCAATGGCGGGCCGCAGCGCCGCTGTTCCAGATCCTCGCGATTGCCGCGCTGGGACAGATCCTGTTGGAATCTATCATTTGGGTGTTCGTCAGCCGCGGGCACTCGCAGCAACTTCTCAAACTATTGTTTGTCGTTCTGCCTCTGATGATCGCCTGCTATGCGCTCGGCCTGCCGTTTGGAATCAAGGGCGTAGCCCTCTCCGGATCGTTGGCCCTTGTGCTCATGTTTCCCTGGGTTCTCAAGTTCAGTTTCCGCGGGACAACTTTGACTTTGACGCGGGTTGGCCGCGCAATCCTGTACCCGATCGCAGTCGCGCTCGCCGGTGTGTGCGTTGCAGAACTTGCATTGCGCCTCAGCGCTTGCCAGCATCTGGTCTCGCAACTTCTCGTGGTCGCAGGTGGATTTGGGATTTGCTACTCGCTCACGTTACTGGTCCCCCCCGTGCGACGGGAGGTGATGGCAATCACCAACCTCCTGAAGGAAGGCGGCTTCGCCGCATCGGCGTAGTAAGCCCATGCGGAGCAATTTCCGATCAACCACAGCGGACGAATAGTTTCCATGAAAAAGATCGCCTTGGTCACGGGTGCAGAAGGGTTTATCGGATCACATCTGGTGAAATTTCTCCATCACCAGGGATGGAGCGTGATCGGAAGCTATCATCTGCGAGGGTCGCACTTGTTCCCGAAGCTGTCCAGTTCGCGTTTTGTCCACTGCGATCTTCGCAACGGGCAGCGCGTGACGCAGGTCCTCGATCGTTACCGGCCTACACACGTGTTCCACCTGGGGGCGCAGAGTCTGCCGACCGTGTCTTGGGAAGACCCGGTTTCGACGTTCGAATCAAACATCATGGGCTCCCTGCATCTGTTCGAAGCGGTGCGTTACCTGAAGCGCCCGCCGGTGATTGTGTCGGCATGTTCGAGCGCGGAGTATGGGCTCGTACCGGCGTCGGCAATCCCGGTCACCGAAGAGCAGCCGCTCCGGCCATTGCACCCTTATGGCATCAGCAAAGTGTGCCTCGA
>Ga0126369_10004297_pt1 | contig 10425 bp, 14 predicted proteins | sample PanSoiMetaPlot_1_FD_109646 | JGI IMG/M metagenome (GOLD analysis project Ga0126369, IMG submission 109646) | Tropical forest soil microbial communities from Panama - MetaG Plot_1 | ecosystem: Environmental > Terrestrial > Soil > Tropical forest > Bulk soil | place: Panama | collected 2016-02-17
CAAGTGTCCTCAGGCGAGAACGCCGGGCACAGACTCGCGCATGTGTCTGTCGTCCAACGTCTTACAAAGGTCGGTGAGCTGAAGCAAGGGCAAATTCTGTCCCGGGATGTTCGGCTCAAGTTGCCACCTGGGTCTGATTTGCACAATCTGCGGTTGATAGCATTCGTTCAGGAATCTCAGCAGGGCCGAGTACTCGGGGCTGCTTCGATGCCGGTCACCGCCCGGTAACGACAACCGTCACGTCCTTTCGTTTCGCGCCCGCAGCGGAAGGTCGGCTTTCCAATTCTGCGGCAGTGCGCTTACCTTCATCGCGCGGCGAAGCAGGTCCGGATCATGTGCTTGCCCAAGGTAAAGGCGCACGATGTCCACGACAGCGACTCGATTGGGATCTCGGCTCAAGATCTCAATCTCTGATCCCGTCTGCACGACTCCTTCGTCGACGACCGAGAAGTAGAACCCGCTTCGCCGGCTGGTCAAAAAAAGTTTGATGATTTCGTCACGGTCGAAGCGTAGAGCCAATTTGTAACAGGGCATGCGGGGTTGGGTAACCATCAGAACCGCAGACCCGACTCTCAGACGATCACCAACACAGAGCGCATCCTCCGTGAGGCCCTTGGTCGTGAGGTTCTCGCCGAACTTGCCCCATGGGAACGGCACGTCTGGCAGCCTTTTTCGCCAATACTCGTAGTGTTCTGCAGGGTAGGCATACACCGCTTTCTCGGCTCCACCGTGTACGGTGAGGTCCGCCTGTCGATCGCCGGAGAGATTCAGTCTGCTGATGGTCACGGGGCCATCCGCGGGTTCCTTGAAGATTCCTGTTTGGACCGTCGTGCCTTTCCAGGCGACTTCACGTGGCAATCCCACATTTACAGAAACGACTTGCACAAGTGTTCTCCGTGGCACCCAAGATTGTAAGGCGTGGGCCGCCTCAGCCCGGCAGCCCTGCCCTGATTGCTTGCTTCGTGAGCCTTCGTTCCGATCAGGCTCTAGTCAGTGGATCACGTCTTCAAGCAGCGCTGGACTGCTTTGCTAGTTTGCGATTGAGGAACTCCCGGATGGCGTCGGCAATCTCCCGATGATGAGTTTCCAACGCGAAGTGACCGGTGCTGTAGAAGTGCACTTCGGCGTTCGGGTTATCGCGCTTGAAGGCCTCAGCTCCCAGCGGCAGAAAGAATGGATCGTTCTTGCCCCAGACTGCGAGCAGTGGCGGTCGTTTTGTGCGGAAATACTCTTGGAACTTCGGGTAGAGCGCCACGTTGCTGGCATAGTCCAAAAACAGATCGAGCTGGATCTCATCATTGCCGGGCCGGGCCAGTAATGCAGAGTCAAGCTGGTAGGCCTCCGGCGCGACAAGCGTCTCGTCCTGGGCGCCATAGAGGTATTGGGACTTGGTCGCCTCAGGCGTGAGGAAGTCACGTAAAGCAACGCGGTTCTCGGGTGTTGGTTCCTTCCAGTATTTCTGGATCGGGTTCCAGCCTTGGCTCAAACCCTCCGCATAAGCATTGCCATTCTGGGAGATGATAGCCGTGACCCGCTCTGGATGCGCTAGCGCGAGGCGGAAGCCTACGGGTGCGCCGTAATCGAAGACGTAAATCGCGTAGCGTTCGATGCCGATCGTCTGGGTGAAGGTGTCGATGACCTTGGCCAGTTGTTCAAAGGTAAAGCGAAACCGCTTGCGGTCGGGCGCATCCGAGAAACCGAACCCGGGCAGGTCGGGAGCGATCACATGGTAGCGGTCGGCCAGGGCTGGAATGAGGTTGCGGAACATGTGCGACGACGTTGGAAAGCCGTGCAACAAGAGAATGGTTGGGGCAGTCTTCGGGCCGGCTTCACGATAAAAGATCTTGGCGCCGTCGACGATGGCATGTTGGTACCTGATCATAGGGTGTCTCCTCAGAGAATTTGGTCCGGCAGCCTGATGCTTGGTGCCGCTTTCAGCAACGTTTTGCTCGTTCCTATCATCAGATGTGCTAACCGATAAAAAGATACATTATCGGTGTTATCATCGGATAAAGATGCGACAGCCGGCGACAATCCCTGATTCGGACTGGAGAGAAGGTTTTCTCTTCGTCGGCAACCATCTGGCCTTGGATTTCTTGAATACACGTCCGGTTCAGAATGGCGAGCCCCTGGAGTTGCTCTCTGATTTCAGCGCGCTCTTAAGATGGTTTGAGGCAGCGGGGCTACTGCAGTCTCGTGAGGTAGTGAACCTGCAACGTCAGTCGGGAGAATCGGCCACAGCACGGCGAACCCTAGACGCCATACGACAACTTCGCGAGAAACTGAGGAAAGAGATTCTTGCTTGGGAGGATGGCGCCGATGTCCATCGTGCCACCTTGGACGAACTGAATCAACTGATGGCGGCATATCCGATGCGTAGCAAATTGAAAGCAGTCGGGAACGTCTCTTCCATGGAACTATGGTTTGAGCCGCGCCAACCCGAAGACCTGTTTGCCCCCTTGGCCCACAGCGCGGCGACGTTATTCGCGGAAGCGGATCGGAACCGTGTTCGCAAGTGTGGACAATGCGTTCTGCATTTCTATGACACCAGCAAGAAAGGAACACGACGCTGGTGCAGCATGCGACTGTGCGGAAACCGCCTCAAAGTCGCGGCCTACGCGGCTCGCCAACGCCTCAATACTCACGAGCGATAAGATGCGACCACCAGAACGGGGCCTGAGAACGTCATCCACGAATGCCAGTCGGCCCGCATTGATACCCCATGACTGCTCGCGTATGAGGATCCAGGCCTCGATGCGCCTCTTCGCATACGACAGCTGCCAACTCGGGACGTAGTGTCTCGCAGGAAATCTCCACGAACCCCAGCCGCGCGTAGAACGGGAGGTTCCAGGGCACATCCCGGAACGTCGTCAAAGTCAGCATGACGTACCCGGAGACGATCGCCCAGTCGCATACCGCTCGGACGAGGGCTCTGCCCAGGCCGCGGCGCCCGTGAGACGGGTGGACGTCAATCTCTTCGAGATGGGGCAGATCCTCGGCGAGCATTCTTACCAGCGCAAAGCCTACGGGTGTGTTGCCCCTCGAGGCCACCCAGAGTCGCCCTTCGAGCGGCACCGGCGAACGTGCGCTCGTCTGTGGTCCCAGCCAGCGCGGACTCCGAAGCGTAGCCTGTGAGCAGCTGGGCCGCCGCCAGTTCGATCGCAGGAAGATCCAGAATATCCGCAACCTGAGCTGGCCGGATCGAGTAGCACGGTGTCGTCAAGCTCCTCATCTCGGTCGGATCCTATCAGACTTGTCCCATCCCCCCGTCCACATTCAGATCTACTCCCGTGATGTAAGAAGATTCAGGACCAGAGAGGAACAACACGGCAGCGGCGACTTCCTCGGGCCTGCCTACGCGCTTCATCGGGACTTGTGAGACAAGGAAGCGCAAGGTTTCATCGATGGCATCCTGCGACATGCGATTGCGCTCCAAAATGGCCGTTGGCACAGGACCTGGACTGACCACGTTAATGCGAATGCCCCGGTTCGCCAGCTCCGCCGTCAGCGTACGCGCAAAAGAGCGTACTGCAGCTTTGCTGGCAGAATAGACGCTCGTTCCCGGCATACCGAGCTCGTCCACCACCGAGGCGTTGAGGACGATTGCGGATTCGTTATTCAAATGAGGAAGGGCCTTTTGCACGGTGAAGAAGAGTCCCCGAACGTTGACATCGAAGATTTCGTCAAAATGGTCTTCAGTTGCGTCCGCAACGGGGAGGAATTTCCCGACTCCGGCATTGGCAAATAAAATGTCAATCTTGCCCCATTTCTCCGCAACGGCTGTGAAGAGCCGCTGGATGTCGTCAGGTTTGGAAACGTCGGCGCGCACGCCGAGAACATCCCCTCCAATGGCTCTCACCGCTTCATCGAGCGTCTTCTGGTTGCGCCCTGAAATGACTACCTTTGCACCCTCCGTGCGGAACAATTTGGCCGTCGCCAGCCCGATCCCACTGTTTCCGCCAGTCACAACCGCAACTTTTCCTGCAAGCCTTTTCATAAAAACACTCCTTCTGGATCCCCGGAACGACCGCCGCGCACCTTGCCGAAGCATTTCGATAATTTGATGAATGTCAAAGTAATAAGTTTCACACTACGGAATCGCGACTGTGGAAGAAACGTCCCGTCCAGATAGAATCAGTTGAACACTCCATGGATATCGATCAGCTTGCCAAGATCTCAAGGGCTTTGGCCGATCCAACCCGGCTCCGCATCTATGAAGCCATAGCGGCAAAGGATGAGACCTACTGCGGGGAATTAGTGGAACGGGAAGGGCTGGCGCCAGGCACAGTGTCCCATCATCTCAAGATCTTGGCGGAGGCGGAGCTGATCGACTCGCGCCGCCAAGGACAGTTTATTTATAACCGCGCGATCCCGGAGACCATGAAGCGTTACTCGGAAACCTTGACGAAGTTCAGCCGGCGACGCTGAAAAGGGAGCCAATGCTTCGCGGTGGGACGGAAGCACAGGTTGCGTGCACAGCGATTCACGGTTGGAATGTTCCATTGATGCAGCACATAAATTTATTGGGTCGAAAGCAGTCAGTTGGTTTGAACCCACTGGAAACGATGAACGCTCGCCCAGAATGGAAGCCGTAAACGCCACTCCATCCGGAGGTAATCAGGAAGTCGATAGTACCGTCGTTTTTCAAGTCGCCCATGGTCACGGATGCGCGTCCAGCGTTTCATCAGCGGCCCGCACTACGTCCTGTACAGAAGTGCGGTTTGACAACCGGTGTTGTAACTTCGCCGCTACCGGCGCATCCCATGTTTGCGCCGCAGTCTGTCGGCGTAAATTCGGCAAAACTCGGAGGATTTCATGAAGAGGATGAGCGGCAGGTTGATGGCGGCGTGTCTGGTGGCAGCTTCTCTGGCAGCGTTTGCTCAGTCCGGCGACAACATGAAACAGGACAGCATGAAGCAGGACGACATGAAACAAGGGCAGATGAACAACGATCAGATGAAGAAAGACGAAATGAAGAAGGACAAGAAGTCCAAGAAAACCAAGAAAGACACAATGAAGAAAGACGACATGAAGAAAGACGACGGCATGAAGCATGACGATGGCATGAAGCAGAACTAGTTCCCGCCGGCGTTTCCTCAAAGCTCACTTCGGGCTCGCCGGTGCAGGCATTGTCACCGGCTGCCCGGAGGCTCGCTCCCTCTCGGAAAAAAGTCTCCAGAGTCCGGCCGACTCTCTTGTTGCGTCAAGCCATGATGCTCGCTCGGGGTCTCCCAACATGATGCATATCGAGGCAAGGAGACTTGGGCTTAAGGCCGCTCGTGGTTGGCGGGGAAGCGACTCGCCCCGCCCCTGCCGCCGGTTAAGGCTGTCACCCTCGAATGAGAACACTGGAAGATGGAGAAAGAGCGTGGAGAAGAAGGGCGAGCGAGCTGCGATTGCCGCAGCTCGCCCGAGTTGCCACTAGTTTGCCGCGATGCCATTGAAGCCCGCAGCCGCAGAGAGACCGCCTGCATCTCCAAGGTTCGTCAGTGAGCCATCCTCGTTGATTCCGAAAATGCTGACTGAGCCCGTTCCGGAGTCCAGGGTGTAGAGGAATTTGCCATCGGAGCTGATCGCCGTGTCGAGGTTTGTGCTCCCGGTGGGCAGGGTTGCCGCCACCGTCCCCGGCAAGGGAGTTAACGCTCCATCGGTGCCGATCGCAAATCCAGAGATAGTCGATGTCGCGGAGTTGGAGGTGTACACGAAATGTCCGTCAGGAGTGACCGCCTGCCAGCAAGTGGCCGCACCTTGAGTCGGTACGCTCGCGCTAATCGGAGAGAGCGTTCCGTTGGCACCCACCGCATACGATGAAATGGCTGAGGCGTTGCTCCCGCCCGCCGGCCCGGTTTCCGATACCAGTGCCGCTCCGTTCGCTGCGAACGCCACCGCGAACGTGCCGGGGCCCACGGCCGGTGTAACAACGATCGGGCCGAGTGTGCCGTCCAGTTGGACATGGAAAGCGTCGATTCGGTTGTTCAGCTTCTCCGTCACCAAGAGAAATTGACCGTCGGAACTGAACGACAGCGAACCCGGTCCGGAGTTGCTGGTTGTAAGGAAGGCGATGGAGTGTGCGATCGGCCTGAGTCTGCCGTTACGATCCAACCGGAACCCTACTACGTTGCTGCTTCCGCCGGCATTCAACACATAAACAAGGTTTCCGTGTTGGGACACCGCAACCGGTTCGGCGCCACCGCAAGGAACCCTGTCCACCAGCGAGAGCCTGTCCCCATGCACGCGGAATAGGGAGATGCTGCCACTGCCGGCGTTCACCGCCAACAGGAAGGAGCGGTCTTCGGTCAGTGTGAGCGATCCCTGAGACGCCAGAGGATCGGTGACGCCGCCGCTGCCTCGTCCGCCCGTGGCGAAGCGGCGCTCCTGCTGTAGTGAGCCATCTGCGTTTCGCCGGTAGGCGACGATTTCGTTGCCGGAAGCGGCGTTCGTCATGACGAACACTGCCCCGGTGCTTCCCTGGGTTTCAGCGTTGCTCAGCTCCGGCAATCCTGCTGCGATTGCCAACATAACAACTAACAGCGTGCGAATCCTACTGACCATGCACATCTCCTCGTTCGACAGATTTGCGGCACCAAGCCGCCCGAGCAGAGATGTTGCACCTCGATGGAAGTTACAGGCGCATGTCAATGATTGGTAAAAAAGTCGGTGACTTGATTCGCGGAGGGCGAAAAGCCTTTTGTCGGCAGTCTGCTTAGTCCAAGACGCGGACGTGTATGGCTGGTCTAGGCTCGGCGGTCATGCAGGGAGTGTGGCGAAGCGAGGTGCGCTTGCAGGTATTTCTTCATGCAGCGCACGCAGGGGGCGTATCCCTGTTTCAGCGCCTCCCGGGCAACGATGGTTCGAACATGAGCCTTGTCGTGAATGAACGGGCATCCGGAGACATGAAATATTTTTGCGCCGCTCGACACGACAACCATCATCTCAGGTGGGACGCCGTTCCCAGGCTGAGCGTGTTTCGAACGTAGTTCCGGTTGCCTGAAAACCGAAGACCTGCTCAGTTCGAAACTTCCTGCGACCACAACGGCGGCTGCGGCGGCGACCATCCACCCCAGAAAACGACGCCGCGTGGGCTGGAGGCTTTCCCCCAGCCTGTGTTGCAGGCGATGACCAAATCCCAACGGTACGTCGATCATGCGCTCGTCGCCATATAACTGAATCACGTTTCGCGTGCCATCGAGAACGGACCGGCAGCGATCGCACTCCCGGAAGTGCGCTTCCATGGCAGCACGCAGATTCGGATCGACGTCGTCTTCGAGGTAGTTGGAGATCTCCTGCCAGACTTGTTCGCAATTGACTACCATGGTTTGGTCCCCTTCGCAAAATGCAACCTTGTGCTCCAAGAACCGCCAAGTCCTGGCGCCAACAGGTCACGCAGCATGAGGCGGGCTCGCAGGAGCCTTGTCTTGACCGACGCAGTTGAAATTCCCAGAGTCTTCGCCGTCTCGTCGATGCTCAAGTGATGCATGTCCCGCAGAACGAAGACCTCGCGGTAGATTTGTCCCAGAGATTCCAGGGCCTCCACTAGTTTCTCGCGAATTTCTTTACGTTCCAGCGTCTCGGATGGAACCTCCCGCCAGTCGGCGAAGTCGCGGGGCACGTAGTTCCCCTCAGCGTCTTCGTGGTCAACGATCGGCTCAATCAGGTGAGCATGCTCTTTCCTTCTCCACATACGCGCCTCATTGACAGTGATCTGGATCAGCCAGGTGCTGAACCTTGCTTCCGCACGGAACTGCCGAATGTGCTTGAACGCCTTCAGCATCGCCTCCTGCGCTGCATCTTCTGCGTCAGCCTCGTTGCGCAAAATGGAGAAAGCTGCAGCGTACACACGCCGCTCGTAAGGCCGGATCAGCTCATAAAAGAGCTCATGTTCGCCCTCTCGAACGCGCCGGATCAGCGTCTCTTCGTTGAATCGCTCGGCTGGACTGTTCAGCGAAGTCACCTCTTCCGGCATTAATCCTCACCGCATGCTGGATTCACCACCACCGCAAACCCGCTACCGAGAGTCGTATTCCGGGTCCTCTTTCCATCCCGTCAACATGGAGACGAAGTTGTTCCAGCCATGAAGCACCACCATCACCAAATGTCCAAAGACGAACGCCAGCATCGCCCACATGACCAGGAAATGCCACAACCGTGCCCGATGGAAGCCTCCCATCAGCCACGCCAACCATGAGAACTGCACGGGCTTCCAGATGACAACGCCCGTCAGTACCGAGAGCACCCCCAAACCAATCGCGGACGTATAGGCATACTTCTGCAGCGGGTTGTAGGCTTCTTTGGTTTGTGGTTGGTGACCGAAGAAAAAATAGTGGCGCACCATCGGCCATACGCCAGGGACATCACGGCGTACGAAGAGCACCTGCTTGTAGTTTCCGCTGAAGATCTGATAGCCGAGGTACAGCAGGCCGGTCGCGATGTAGATCCACATGAAGGTAAGGTGCCATTGCAGCGCGCCGCCCAGCCATCCGCCGAGTGCCAGAGATTTGGGCCAGTTGATCAGAACCTGCTCGGGGATCTTTGCTCCGAAGCTGGGAAAAGCGCGGAAAATCTGCAGTCCGCTTCCCACCATGACCAACAACGAAACTGCGTTCACCCAGTGACAGAGACGCACGATGAAAGGATGTTCGTATACTGCCTCGGTGACTTCGCCGGTCTTCACATCTTCGATCGCGATCGCGCGGGTTGCCATCGTCTGCTCCTCGGGACTACAGGCCATAGAATTCGGAGTACCCTTGATCCTCCCAGTAGCCGACTCTCTCCAGCACATGGCTCACTTTGAGGTCCGTGAGGTACTTTGCCTGCTTATAGCCGACCTTGGTCGGAATACTGAGACGGAGTGGAGCGCCGTGCTCGCGGGTGAGCGGCTGGCCGTACATTTCGTAACACAGCAAGGACTGCGGGTGCAGGGCGGTAGCCATGTCGAGGGACTCGTAATAGTCATCCGCACATTCGACGCTCACGAAGCGTGCGGATGGGTCAGTGCCAATCATCTTGAGGAAGTCGGAGAGGAGCACGCCACCGAAGTTGCCAATCACGTCCCACCCTTCGACGCACACATGGCGCGTGTTTTGCGTCACCTTGGGCAATGCCTGAATTTGAGCCAGCGTGTAGTCTCCCGGCTTCTGCACCGAGCCCGTCACGGTGAGGGTCCACTTGTCAAAATCGACGTCTGGGTCGTCGACGTCGTAGTCGTTGATGGGGAACTTCTCAAAGGGGGTCAGATCGGCGGCCGCAAACGTAGGCGCCAAATGACCGGAGCGGAACAGCCTTGCCGATATCCAATCGCTAAAGGCGAGACCGCCCTTGAGGAGTGGTTTCTGGATCTGCGGGATGGCAAAGGCACCCAGCGCGAGTACCGGGGTAAGTTTCAAAAGTTCCCGCCGGCTCACAGTCTTGAACTTGCGGCTATCGGTTCGTGGCTTCATCAACGGATTCCTTCACGCGACAAAACAACCCAAGTGAGATTCGGGAATGAACAAAAAGTTACACCGAGACCGGATGCGAAAACAGAAATTTTCCGCGCTCCAAGTAAGTGAATCACCGCCAAGAGCCAACGAGCGCGAGTCGAGCAATTGTGACCTTAGAGAGCGATGATACCGCTGGATTTAGTCCGTGCGAACGTGTGGATTCGAAAGTGTCCCCAATCTTCATATTGCGGAAAACCCACGCTCGGTCGAATGCAAGGCAGAGTTTGATAGCCGCCCAATCCTCTGCTGAATTCGAATCCCCTCAGGCGGTTTGCACTACCGGGTGACTTTCGCGCGAGTCTTCAACCGGACGGCCTTGCATCCACAAGAGAACGAAAGCCATCAAGAGAGGGCAAGCCGTAGAGGTAGCCAGGCCCAGCCGCTGGGATGACCGGTCCGACATTACCCCCACCCAGCCATGGCGTGAGAATCCCACCCAGGTTCCCGAAAGCGGCTAGCAATCCAACATAGTGGCGCCGCCTCGAGGAGAACGGTCCGCAGCAACACCGAGGGTGGTGGGCCACAGGCAACTGCCTGCCAAACCAACCGCCACGCTGGCGGCAAAGGCAACTGTTGGCCAGGGAGCGAAGCAGGCAAAAAGGAACAATACCGCCGACATCCAGCAGCAACGCCGCATCAACCGAATGGGGTCAAGTCGACGACCGATCAGTCCGGCAAAGATGCGTCCAAGCGCCATGACGGCCGAGAAAGCAAGCAAAGAAATGCCCCCGGTCAACTTAGAGAAACCAAGGCTCATCTCGGCGTAGGCAGGCAGCCACTGCGCCAGCCCCAACTCCAAAGCGCCTCCGAGAAAGATCGCTGCATTCACGGCTATGAAAGAGGAGTTGCGACAGAGATCGCGCATGGGCGTCCGTGCGCCTTCTTTGTCCGAGATGAGCGAAAGCAGATCAACGGTAAGAAATCCGAAAGCCACCAATAGCGGAAG
>Ga0126369_10004298_pt1 | contig 10425 bp, 12 predicted proteins | sample PanSoiMetaPlot_1_FD_109646 | JGI IMG/M metagenome (GOLD analysis project Ga0126369, IMG submission 109646) | Tropical forest soil microbial communities from Panama - MetaG Plot_1 | ecosystem: Environmental > Terrestrial > Soil > Tropical forest > Bulk soil | place: Panama | collected 2016-02-17
CATGCTGGCGGGCGAGAGCCAGCCCCAACGCGGCCCCTCGATTACGGCGAGCGCGAGCCCCCCAAGGGCCATGACCGCGAGCCCCTGTCCGATCAGATCGAGGCGTCGGCCGGCGGGATCGCGGGATTCCGGAACCGAGGTGAAGGTGAGGGCGAGCGCCAGAATGCTGACCGGAATGATCAGCAGGAAGATGCTGCGCCAACCCGCAACGTCGACCAATATCCCTCCGAGCGTCGGCCCGATGATGAAGGCGAGGCCGTTGCAGCTTGCCCAGATTCCGAGCGCCCATGTGCGCTCCCTCGTGTCGCGAAACGCGACGGTGAGAATGGCGAGCGACGTCGGGATCTCGAGCGCGGCTCCAATCCCGGCGACGGCGCGACCGGCGATCAGCGTCTGCGTGTTCGGCGCAAGGCCGCACACGAGCGAGCCGAGGGTAAACAGAACGATGCCGAGCGCGAAGATGCGGCGGCGGCCGTAAAGATCGGCGAGCGTGCCCGCGGTCAGCAGCAGACCTGCGTAGGCGAGATTGTAGATGTCGAGCACCCACTGCAACGGCGTCACCCCGGCGTGGAATTCGGCGCCGATGTGCTTGACCGCGAGGTTCACCACCGAGGTGTCGATCTGCGCGATGAGCACGCCGAGCGAGGTCGCGAGGAGCACGAGGGCTGTGGTTGAATAGGTTACCCGCGTTCTTGTTCGTGCAACTGCAGTGGCCAAGAGACGTCTCCGCCATTATTGCGTGTGCTGTCGCCAATGTGGAAATCGCGGGACCCGAAGTCACGTTCGAATGGTACGGTGGCGGCCGAAGCGTGCGCGGCGGCCACGCGCATGCATCCGAACGGTCTGCCCTGGGGAGAGCCCGAGCGCAAATCCCGCAGAGCGCGCTTGGCAAGCGGCCCAATTCTGCGGCGCGTGTTCTGATGAAAAATAAGCGCCGTGAGGGTCAAAAGTGCGCCGGCAGGCCGTCCCATCAAATCCATTTGCGCCCAACGCGCCGCTGTGGGACATCTGAGCGGGTACAAACATGTTTCTATTTCGGTCCTTTCAATCATCAGGAGAACCGCAAGGTCCGCAGGGAGACGCGGTCTCGGCGTCGGGCGCGTTTGCGCGCGGCCTCCGCGCGGCGCTGAATTCGGTATTCGTTTACGTGCTGGTTGGGACCTATATCGGCTACGGAGCCTTGTCCCACGATCTCGGCTTCAGTCTTCTTTGGGCGGAACTGTCAACAGCAGTGATGTGGGCCGGTCCGGCCCAAGTCATTGTCGTCTCGACGCTCGGTTCAGGCTCAACGCTCATTCAAGCCGCGGTTGCGGTCGCTTTGAGCAGCATGCGGCTGTTGCCGATGGTGGTCGCGTTGCTGCCGCTGATCAAGACGCCGCGCACGCGCTACCGTCATCTGTTGCTGCCCGCGCATTTCACCGCGGTCAGCGTGTGGGTCGAGGCGTTGCGGCTGGTGCCGGGGCTGCCGCGCGAGCATCGCATCGCTTTCTGCAATGGGCTCGGGGTCGGGTTGATGAGCCCGGCCTTGCTCGCGACCGTTGTCGGCTACGTGCTGGCGTCACAGCTTCCGACATTGTTTGCGGCCGCGGTCTTGTTCCTGACCCCGATGTCGTTCTTCGTGTCGACCGTTCGCAACAGCCGGCAATTGGTCGACCGCCTGGCCTTTGCCCTCGGAATTGTTCTGACGCCATTGTTCGCTTTCGCCAAGTTCGAGCTCGATCTGCTCTTCGCGGGCCTTGTGGCGGGAACGCTGGCGTATGGCATCCATCGCTGGCGTGCGGCGCGACGATGACCACGACGGTTCGCGAGCTCGGGCCTTATCTCGCCCTTCTCCTCGTCGGATTTCTACCCAACGAGATCTGGCGATGGCTTGGCATCGTGCTGGCACGCGAGATCGACGAGGGCTCCGAGGTTCTGGTGTGGGTGCGGGCGGTCGCGACCGCGGTGCTCGGCGGCGTGGTCGCGCAGCTCGTGTTCAGCCCGCCGGGGGCCCTTGCAACCATACCCCTCTTGATACGGATGTCGGCGGTCGCCGGCGGATTTCTTGGCTTTGTGATCGCGCGCCGCTCGGTGTTCGTCGGCGTGCTCGGCGGCGAGATCGTCCTCGTGCTCGGTGATCTGCTGTGGCGCCTGTGAGGCTCTCGGCGCGCCGGCAATCACGCGGAACGCAGTGCGGCAGCCAATCTCAGGGCTTGATCGGAAAGGACCGACGGCTCTTCCTTGAAGCTCGCGGGCGGCTTGAGCGCGACGCCTTCCTTGCGCGGAATGACGTGCACATGCAGATGAAAGACGACTTGGCCGCCTGCCGGCTCGTTGAACTGCTGGATGGTAACGCCATCCGCGTCGAAGACCTTGACCGCCGCACGGGCGACCTTCTGGGCAATTTGGATGACGTAGGCGAGGTCCTCCGGCGACACGTCGAGGATGTTGCGCGCGGAGCTCTTGGGAATGACCAGCGTATGTCCGGGCGCGCGCGGCATGATGTCCAGAAAAGCGAAGGTGCGATCGTCCTCGTAGACTTTGTGAGCGGGAAGCTCGCTGCGGAGAATTTTGGCGAAGATGTTGTTGGGGTCATAGCTCGGCATCGGCGTCTCCGTTAGCGCTAGACATCTTCTTCCGCGAGGTCCTTGCGAAAGGGGGCGGCGTCCAGAAGCTCCTTCCCGGCCGCCTCGACATAGGTGCGTTCGCGGGAGAGATAGTCGGCGATGGCGCGCCGCAGCGCGGGATCGGCGATGTAGTGCGCTGAATAGGTCGTGGTCGGCAGATATCCGCGGGACAATTTGTGTTCGCCCTGAGCCCCGGCCTCTACGTGCTGGAGCTTGTGGGTGATCGCGTAGTCGATCGCTTGATAATAGCACAGCTCGAAATGCAGGAAGGGATGGTGCTCGACCGCGCCCCAGTGTCGACCGAACAGCGTATCGGAGCCGATGAAGTTGATGGCGCCGGCGATCCAGCGTCCGGCGCGCTTTGCCATCACCAGCAGGATCCGATCGGCCATCCGTTCGCCAATGAGGGAGAAGAAATTGCGCGTGAGATAAGGCCGGCCCCATTTGCGCGAGCCCGTCTCCATGTAGAACGCGAAGAAGGCGTCCCAAACGGATTCGGTGAGATCCGAGCCCGTGATCTGGTGAATCTGTATGCCGCTCTCGACCGCATCACGCCGCTCGCGGCGGATGACCTTGCGCTTGCGCGCCGACAACGCAGCGAGGAAGTCGTCGAATGTGCCGTATCTCGCATTGTCCCAGCGGAACTGCTGGTCGGTGCGGTGAAGAAAGCCACGTTCTCCGAGCAACCGCCATTCGGGTTTCGTCATGAAGGTGACGTGAACGGACGATGCCTCGCGCAGGCGGCAGAGCTCGATCAGACCTTGGGCGAGTGCTGCTTGGGCCATGTCCGCGCCCGCGCCGGGTGCGACCAGCAGCCGGCGGCCGGTCGCCGGCGTAAACGGGACGGAGACTTGCAATTTCGGGTAATAGCTGCCGCCGGCTCGCTCATAGGCGTCGGCCCAGCCGTGATCGAACACATATTCTCCACGAGAATGCGACTTCAGATAACACGGCGCCGCGCCCACGATCTCGCCGTCTTCCGTTTCCGCCAGCAGATGCTGCGGTTGCCAGCCGGTCCTTGCCGCAACCGATTTTGAGCTTTCCAAGCAAGACAAAAAGGCGTGTGAAATAAATGGGTTATACGATTGTTGGCAGAGGGGGGCCGAGGCGCCAGGGTTGGCGCAGCAATCCCACCGTTCGGCCGATACATCGTTGATTGCAGGCAGGATGCGGACGCGCAAGCTGGTGCTCATGATCGGTGATATTCCGGGGGGTTAACGCCCCAACACACATTTTAAGGCCGGCCGCGATCAAACTGAATTGGATGTTAGGCGCGGAACCCCTCGAAGATCATCTGGTCGGCGGTGCGCGCGGCGTGGCGGCGATCGTCTTCGCTCCGCGCCACCCATGCGAGCAACGGCAATCCGAAAACGCGTCGCGCGAGCGTGGGTCCTGGCGCCGATAGATCGTCCAGCGCGAAAGCGACGAAATGCGGGCGGGTGGAGAAGCTTTGCAGAAGGAATGGAAACGTGAGCTTCTGCCAAGAGGACAGCGGCGCCCACTCGAGGTCGTCGTAGCGACCCATGGCAGTGATGCCGCGCGCGAGGGCAGGCGCTGTCTCCGTCAGCACAGCGACGAGATCGGGGTCAAAGGACATCACGCCAACCGCGCCGCTGTAGCCCCTGAGAACGTCGACGGTGCGCCGCGCGACGCGCCGGTCGCCATCGAACGCGCTTTTCATCTCCAGCACTAATGTTGCACGTCCACGAACGAGATCACAAAGCTCGCCGAGCGTCATCATCCGATCGGTCGTCGCCTTGAAGGCGACACGCTGCAACGACGCCGCGGTCATGGCGGCGAGCTGCCCGTCGCCCTCCGTGAGACGGCCGAGACGATCGTCGTGGTGGACCATCGCTTCGCCGTCAGCCGAAATCTGCAAGTCGACCTCGATGCCGTAGTTCCCCTCGATCGCCGCGCTGACCGCCGAAGCAGTATTCTCGATAATGCCGGCACGCTCGTCGTGCAGCCCGCGATGGGCGATGGGACGCGCGGTCAACCAGTCGAGTTTCGGCATCGTCTAGTAGTCCGATTCTAACATTCGCATCCCCTTGCGGCATGCTCATTTGCGAATGTTAGAATCAAAAGGACCACTAGCAAATCATTGGTGCTAGTGGAGCTTTGGATTTGACATTCGCTTCTCGGACCCGCGGCCAGGTGGGTAGCGAATGTCAAATCCGCTCCACTAGGAGACTTCGAACAATCCCTCGACCTCGACGGCGGCATCCAAGGGCAGGGCGGCAACGCCGACCGTCGTGCGGGCGTGCCGACCCTTGTCAGCGAACACCGCGACCATGAGGTCGGACGCGCCGTTCATGACCTTCGGGCCATCCAGAAACGTTGGTGCGCTGTTGATGAAGCCGCCGAGCCGGACGACGCGCACCACCTTGTCGAGATCGCCGAGCGCGGCCTTGAGCTGTCCGAGCAGGTTGACGGCGCAGGCGCGTGCGGCCTTCTGCCCGTCCTCGATCGAAACGCCGGCGCCAAGCTTGCCGGCCGCGACCAGCTTTCCATCGCTGCCGAGACAGATCTGCCCGGACACGACGAGAAGATTGCCGGTCCGCACAAAGCCCACGTAATTTGCGACCGGTGCCGCGGGCGTCGACAGCGCGATCCCGAGCTCCGCCAGTTTCTTTTCGATCGTTCCGGCCATTGACTCCTCCAGCTGCATTGCCTTTTCGGTGGCGTGCCACCGTCATGCCGTCCTGTTGCAACAATTAAGATGTCCAGTGCCGCCGATTTGAAGCTCCTGCGTCGGTTGCCGCGTGCGCGTTCAGGACCTTCAAATCGAAAAGCGGCACTGGAACCATAGAGTTGCTAGTCTTCGCCGATTGGGTTGCCGCATGCAAGCGCGGCAGCGTGACAGTTGTGATCCGCGAGCGCGGGCGTTATGCGTTATGGTACGGGGCGAAAGGAGCAAGTCCCCATGGCGAGAGCCACCCTCGGTCTTATTCTGGGCACGATTGCGATCACCGCCGCGGCGCTGTCCGGTCCTGTCCGCGCCGCATCCAGCCCGACCCCGGCAACAGCGGAGACGACGACCATTACGCTCGTTCCGCATCGGGCCATCTATGACCTGAAGCTCGCGCAATCCCACGGCCAGAAGGCGATCGAGGCCGTGCGCGGGCGTATCCTCTACGACTTTTCCGGAAGCCCCTGCGATGGCTACGCACTGCAATTCCGTCAGGTGTCCGAGCTCGACAACGGCGAAGGCAAGATTTCGCTCAGCGATCTGCGCGCGGCGACCTGGGAAGATGGCACTGCCAAAAGCTTCCGTTTCAACTCGGAAAATTACGTCAATCGTGAAAAGGTCGACGTCGTCGACGGTCATGCCGAACGCGGCGCCGGTCAATTGGCGGTGAAGCTGTCCAAACCCAAGGATGCAACGTTCAACCTTGATGTGGACATGGTGTTTCCGACCGAACACATTCGGCGCATCATCGAGGCCGCGCGAGCAGGCCAGACGATCCTCGAATTTCCGGTCTATGACGGCTCGGAAACCGGCGAAAAAGTCTACAACACGTTGACGGTCATCGGTCGCGAAATCCATCCGGGCGACAAGGCGCCGACCGATGCCGCAGCCGGTAAGCCGGCGCTCAAAGGTCTGAAGCGCTGGCCCGTCACGATCAGCTATTTCGACAAGAACAGCAAACCCGGAACCGGCGAGCAAACCCCCGCCTATGCCATCAGCTTCGAACTTTATGAGAACGGGATTTCGCGGGCATTGATCCTCGACTACGGCGACTTCTCGGTCAAAGGAGACATGACGCAGCTCGATATCAAGGGAGCGGCGCAGTGCAAAGCCGGCGACGCGCGCCCGCGGACGGCGCCGGCGCACGCGAGTGCCGCCAAGCGGTTGGCAAGCCTGTCGGATGGCCATTCGCGTGTTGCCGAGTTGCACTCAGGCCGGAAGCATTCGACGTGCACCAGCCGCGCTTCGCGCGCTGGTCAGGCCTGTCTGCGCGCGCACCATCGGGGCACGCGCCTGGCCAAGGGGTGACCGGATAATCTCTCGCCGTCATTCCGTGCGCGCTACCAATCTCGGGTTTGCCCGAGATTGGTACGCCCCGGAATGACGAGGGTTCAGCGATCTTCTAGTCATCCTCGCCGAACGCCAGCCCCTTGACGACGGCGGCACTGCCGAACTTCGCACGCAGCCGATCGACCGCGTGTTCGGCGGCGGCGGAACGGCGGCCCTGGTGATCCACGAGGTCGCCGGGATCGGCGTCATGAGTGTCGCCGAGCGCGGTCACGCCGATGCCGATCAACCGATATCGCGTGCCGTCGGTCTCACGAACGAGCAGTTCGCGTCCGGCCTTGAAGATCTTGTCCGCGAGTTGCGTCGGAGCGGTGAGGGAATGCGCGCGGGTGCGGATGCGAAAATCCGCGGTCTTGAGCTTGAGCGTCACCGTTGCGCCGGCAATCTCCTTTGCCTTGAGCCGGGCCGAGACCTTTTCAGACAACGTCCACAACACGCGTTCGAGCGATCGAAACGAGGAGATGTCCTCCTCGAACGTCGTTTCCGCCGAAACGCTCTTGGTCTCGCGGTCGGCACGAACGGGGCGTTCGTCAATCCCGCGCGAGAGGCGCGACAAGCGCAGGCCCTCGGCGCCGAGCCTGCGCATCAAGTCAGCTTCCTCGACGCGCTGGATATCCGCGATGGTACGGAATCCCTCGCGCTCGAGCCTCGCGCCCATGACCTTGCCGATCCCCCAGATGAAGGTCGTGGGCTTGGGCGCGAGAAAAGCCCGGGCCTCATCTTGTGCGAACACAGAGAAACCACGTGGCTTGTCGAGATCGGAGGCGATCTTTGCCAGAAATTTGTTTTCCGACAGGCCGATCGAGACCGTGATGCCAATACTGCTCTCAAGGCGTTGCGCAAAGCGTGCAAGCGATTTCGCGGGTGAATGACCGTGCAGGCGCTCGGTGCCGGACAAATCGAGGAACGCCTCGTCGATTGACAGGGGCTCGACCAAAGGCGTGAGCTCGAGCATGAGGCCGCGAACCTGTCGTCCAACGGCCGCGTACTTCGCCATGTCCGGCGGGACGATTGCGGCCTGCGGACACAGCCGCCGCGCCTGATACATCGGCATCGCCGACCTCACCCCATAGGTGCGGGCGATGTAACAGGCGGTGGTGACGACCCCGCGCCGGCCGCCGCCGACGATCAGGGGCTTGTCGCGCAGCGACGGATCATCGCGCTTCTCGATTGCGGCGTAGAACGCGTCGCAATCGATATGAGCGATCGCAAAGCGATCGAGCGAGCGATGGCGCAGAAGGCGCGGAGATCCGCAGGCCAGGCACCGGCGTGCCGGATCCGAGGCATCGGTGAAGCAGTCGCGGCAAAAGCCAGCCATCTCGCCACCGAAAGAGTAAGCCAAGCGTCGCTTCCGACGCCGGTCAGGGCATGTCCCGCTCCCAAGCCCGCCCGCCCAACGCTGCGCGCGCCTTCTCCACGACGTTCGGATCGACGCTCGCGTCGGCGGCGAACGCCATCAACAATGATTCGTCGCCATTAATGTAGTCGAGAATGCCGGCCAGGAACCCCGGATCGCGCGCGGCCGCGCGAATTGACGCCGGGCTGAGACCTGACAAATCAAGAAAGCGCGTGAGCCGGGTCGCATCGCCGGCGAGAAAGTTCAGCGCGTCGATGGCAATGGCTTCGGCGTCGCCTTTGGTCACGGCATCGGCCCTCTAGGACAAGTTTCCGAGATCCACGGGATTGATTAACCATGGGTCGGGTGGCGCTGTCGAATGACCGCCACAACGCCGTAGAAATTCAGCATTTCCGCCACTTTTTCGCGCGTCAAATAAGCGCCATCAACAACAAAGTGTTTGCGTTTCCGTAAGGTTTCGCATCTACCGTAGCAACATAACACCTGACGGCGGATCGCGAACGGGAGAGGCGGTCATTGATGCTGCGAGGGCACGGCCGGGACGGGTAGGCCGCAGGGGGACGTTAGGATGGCCAAAACCGTCCTGATCGTGGAGGACAATGAGCTCAACATGAAGCTCTTCCATGATCTATTGGAGGCCCATGGATACCAGACCGTGGGCACGCGGAATGGTATTGAAGCGCTCGATCTCGCGCGCAAGCATCGGCCCGATCTCATCCTCATGGATATTCAGCTACCGGAAGTCTCCGGCCTCGAAGTCACGAAATGGCTGAAAGACGACCCGGAACTCAAGGCGATACCCGTCGTGGCCGTCACAGCCTTCGCCATGAAGGGCGATGAAGAGCGTATTCGGCAGGGCGGCTGTGAAGCCTACCTGTCAAAGCCGATCTCGGTGAGCAAATTCATAGAGACCGTTCGGCATTTTCTGGGAAACGCATAGGGGGACTTGTCGATGACTGCGCGCATTCTCGTCATCGATGACGTGCCCGCGAACGTGAAGCTTTTGGAAGCGCGGCTTTCCGCTGAGTATTTCGACGTCATCACGGCGCTGACTGGGCAGGAAGGTTTGGCGATCTGCGAGCGTGCCGACTGCGATCTGGTGCTGCTCGACGTGATGATGCCGAACATGGACGGGTTCGACGTCTGCCGGCGACTGAAGCTCAATCCGGCGACTCACCACATTCCGGTGATCATGATCACCGCGCTCGACCATCCCTCCGACCGCGTGAAAGGTCTGGAAGCCGGCGCCGACGATTTCCTCACCAAGCCGGTGTCGGACATCGCGTTGATCGGCCGCGTTCGCTCCCTCGTGCGCCTGAAGATGATGACCGATGAGTTGCGCATGCGTGCGCGGACGTCGAAGGAAATCGGCATCGAGAACCCCGCACGCGAGGCGATCGCCGACACCGGGCGAGGCGGGCGTGTGTTCCTGGTGGACGATCGCAAGGCGTCGCAGGAGCGCTTGTCCGCGATGCTCGCGGCGGAGCAGGAGATCGACGTCGAGCCCAACCCGAGTGACGCGCTGTTTCGTGCCGCCGAGGGCAACTACGACGTGGTGATTGTTTCGCTCGGCTTGGAGAATTTCGATGGCTTGCGGCTGTGCAGCCAAGTTCGTTCACTTGAGCGCACGCGCAATGTGCCGTTGCTCGCAATCGCCGAGACCGACGACCATTCGCGGCTGGTGCGCGGCCTCGAAATCGGTGTGAACGACTATATCCTGCGGCCGATCGATCGCAATGAGCTGCTGGCGCGCGTTCGCACGCAGGTCCGCCGGCGCCGCTATACCGAGCGTCTGCGCGATAGCGTGCAGATGTCGATCGAAATGGCGATCACCGATGCACTCACCAGCCTGCACAATCGCCGCTACATGGAGAGTCATTTGTCGACGCTGGTCGAACAGGCGGCCTCGCGGGGCAAGCCGCTGACCGTCCTGGTGCTCGATATCGATTACTTCAAGTCGGTCAACGACACCTATGGTCACGATGCCGGCGACGACGTCTTGCGCGAATTCTCCCAGCGACTGAAAAAATCCATTCGCGGTATCGATCTCGCGTGCCGATATGGCGGGGAGGAGTTTGTGGTCGTGATGCCGGAGACGGACATGGCAGTGGCCACGATGGTGGCGGAGCGCTTGCGCCGCCGCATCGCGTCCGAACCCTTTCCGATCAGTCAGGGCTCGAACGCGGTCGAGGTGACCATTTCCATCGGCCTTGCTGCCTATGCATCAGCAAGCGACGCGGCGGCAAACATTCTCAAGCGCGCGGATCAGGCGCTCTATCGAGCCAAACGCGACGGCCGCAACCGCGTCGTCGCCGACGCGGCTTAGCGCATATCCCGGAAAAGTGGACACTGATATCGGGTTTACCCGATATCAGCTCATTAAAGTGCGCAAATCGGAAACATCCGATTTGCGTGGTTTTCCGACA
>Ga0126369_10004299_pt1 | contig 10424 bp, 11 predicted proteins | sample PanSoiMetaPlot_1_FD_109646 | JGI IMG/M metagenome (GOLD analysis project Ga0126369, IMG submission 109646) | Tropical forest soil microbial communities from Panama - MetaG Plot_1 | ecosystem: Environmental > Terrestrial > Soil > Tropical forest > Bulk soil | place: Panama | collected 2016-02-17
CGATCGCGTCGAGCGCTACATCGCCACCGGCATCGCCGAAGGGGCACGGCTCGCCGGTGGTGGGTCTCGGCCGAAGCACCTCGACCGCGGCTGGTACGTCGAACCGACCGTGTTCGGCAACGTCGACAACTCCTCCACGATCGCGCAGGAAGAGATCTTCGGGCCGGTGCTCTCGATCATCGCCTATAAGGACGAGGACGACGCGGTGCGCATCGCCAACGACACCCCGTACGGGCTGGCGGGCGGCGTGTGGTCCAAGGACGAGGCGCACGCGCTCGCCGTCGCGAAGCGGCTGCGCACCGGCCAGGTCGACATCAACGGCGGACCGTTCAACATGCTCGCGCCCTTCGGCGGCTTCAAGCAGTCCGGCCACGGGCGCGAGCTCGGGCGGTATGGGCTCGACGAGTTCCTCGAGTTCAAGTCGGTGCAGCTGAAGCCCGAGCCTAAGCCGGCGTGACCGGGCGGGGAGCGCGGGGCCGCGGGAACAGCCCCGCGACAAAGTCCGTGAACGCGCGCACCTTCGCCGACAGGTGCCGGTTCTGTGGGTAGACGATCGAGATCGGGAAGCGGTCCTTGCGCTGCCAGTCCTGGAGGATCTGGCGGAGCGCGCCGGATGCGATCCAGCGCGTGGCGATCATGTCGGGCAGCATCACGACGCCAGCGCCTGCGATCGCGGTGTCGACCAGCGCGTCGGCGTTGCTCAGGGCGAGGCGCCCGTTCGGCGCAAAGCCGACCCGTGCGCCATCCTTCTCGAATCCCCATTCGAGCACCTGCCCGCTGATGACGGAGTACAGGCCGAGGCAGTTGTGCTGCGCGAGGTCGTCCGGCGTCGCCGGTGTCCCCTGCAGCGCGAGGTAATCCGGAGAGGCGCAGGCGACCCACCCGAAGTCGTAGACCTGGCGCGCGATCATCGACGAGTCCGCGAGCCGGCCGATGCGCATCGCGGCATCCACGCCTTCCTCGAGCAGGTCAACGCGCCGGTCCTCGAGGATCGCGATCACCTTCAGCTCGGGATACTGAGCGGCGAAGCGGGGAAGCGCCGGGACGACGAACTGGCGCCCGATCGAAACAGGTAGGTCGACGCGGAGCACTCCCCGCGGGACGCTCCGGCCGGCCGAAAGGATGGCATCGGTTTCCTCGACATCAGCCAGGACACGCCGCACGTGCTCGAGGTAGGCCGCCCCGTCCTCGGTCAGAGCAAGGCGCCTGGTCGTGCGGTTTAGGAGCCGCACCCCGAGGCGGCCTTCGAGATCGGCGACGTACGCGGTGGCCGTCGCTCTCGAAATATCCAGTCGATCCGCGGCCTTGGAGAAGCTCCCGAGGTCGACGACCCACCGGAACACCTCCATGCCCTGCAACCGGTCCATCGCCCTATTGTTCGGTAGATCGAAACAGTAATTTTGAGTCTACCCTGTTTTTTCGGCCCTTTCGAGTGATTAGAGTGCGGCCCATCGAGATTGTCGGATGACAGCTCGAAGTAAGTGGACATTAACTCTCACTGGGAAAGGAGACGCAAAATGAAACGCAACCTGATCGCCCTCGCCCTCGCGGGCCTGTTTGCCACCGCCGCCTATGCGGAGCCCACCCTCACTGGCGACGACACGTACGTCTGGCGGGGCGCCGCGGAAGCGACCGCCTTTCAGTCGAACGCGGTAGCCAAGGAAGAGTCGGCCCAAGCGCAGGCGAACAACTACGGCCAGTTCGGCGTGTACAGCTTCAACCCGTAAGCCCGATGTAGTTAGACATTGACTCTCATTGGAAAAGGAGACCGAAATGAAACGCAACCTGATCGCGCTGGCCCTTGCGGGCCTGTTTGCCACGGCCGCCTACGCGGAGCCGACGCTCACCGGTGACGACACCTACGTCTGGAGGGGCTCGTCTGAAGCGACTGCCGTTCAGTCGAACGCGGTAGCGAAGCAAGAGTCGGCCCAAGCGCAGGCGAATGCCTACGGCCAGAACGGCATCTACTCGTTCAACCCGTAAGCCGATGTGTACGGACGCTGGGGCGAAAGCCCCGGCCGCTCCGCTCTCAAGGAAGCTGCAATGGACTCCCGCCTTATTCTTCGAATCCTCGGCGTCGTGATGCTCGTGGTCGCTTCGGTCGCGGCGATGGCCGACCAGAGCGGCAAGCTCGTGGGGGTCCACGAGGTGCCGCCCTTCGTACTCGAACGCACCGAGCTGACCCCCGGGCTCGCAAGCCCGGCGCCGCCACCTGCTGCCTCTTGAGGTGGTCGACCGCAGGAGCGGGCGCCGCTAAGATCTGGTCATTCACCCAAGAGCCATGATCGTCCTCACTGCCGGAGCCGGACGCGTCGTCCAGACGATCGCAGGGGAGCTCGCGGCGCTCCCGCACCCGAAGCGTTTCCTGCCCGCCGGGGCGGCGCGAAACGCCGTCCCCGGTTTCGAGCTGGTCGCCGGCGGAGTCGACGATGCGAGCGCGCGCGCCAAGGCGCTCGATGGCGCGGAGGAACTGGTCGTTCTCCCGACGTTCGACCCGCGCTCCGCCGAGGCGCAGGCCGCCCTCGTGGGCGAGGCAAGGCAGGCTGGCATCCGACGCATTCACTTGGGCTCGCTGATCGCTGCCGACGCGCGCTCGCCCGTGTGCCTGCTGCGCTGGGTCGGCTCGATCGAGCGCGAGGTGGCGGCGAGCGGCCTGCCGCACACCATCGTGCACTGCGCGCCGTTCATGCAGAGCCTCGCGCTCTTCACCCGCCGCGACGTGCGCGGGCTCGCGTTGGTCGGGCCGTTCCGCGACGTCGCGTTCCCATGGCTCGACGCGGCCGACGTCGGCGCGCTGCTCGCCTCGCGCCTGCGCGGGGGCGAGCTCACGAGCGTGGTGTGCAACTTCTCCGGTCCGGAGGCGATCGACTTCGACGGGGCGGCGCAGCGGCTGGAAGACGCGCTGCGTGAAGCGGTCCGCTACGTGGATGTGTCGCTGCCGGAAGCGCAGGGGCTGCTCGAGGCGACCGGCTTCTCGGCGATCCAGATCCGCGCCCTCACCGAGTACTGGGACTACCTGGTGTGCGGGCTGGTGAAGCCGGAGTGCTGCGAAACGGCGGCGAAGCTTCTCGGCCGGCCGCCGGGCACCCTCGCGCAGTACTTCGCAAGCCACGCCGCCGAGCTGCGCGCCGCCGCGTGAGCGCCGGACCCGCCTCGGTCGGTTGAACTTTTCGACCGCAGCGGGCATAGTCGCCGAGGCTCGCCCACTCCCGATCACCATGAAGCACTTCCTGGCCGCCCTCGCCGCGCTCGCGGTTGCCACGCCGCTCGCCGCGCACCACGGCTGGAGCGAGTACGACTCGGACAAAGTGCTCACGCTCACCGGCAAGATCGTCGAGTCCGGCTACGAGCATCCGCACGGCCACGTGCGCCTCGAAACGCCCGGCAAGACGTGGCTCGTGGTGCTTGCCCCGCCGACGCGGATGGAAAACCGCGGCCTGCCCAAGGAAGCGCTGGCACCGGGTAACTCGGCCACCGTCGTCGGTTATCCGAACCGCAACAAGCCCGAGGAGATGCGCGCCGAGCGGATCACCGTCCAGGGCAAGACGGTCGAGTTGCGGTAGCGCCGGCGCCCGCGTTCCCGCTCGCGGGCAACAGGACATGGACATCGAAGTTGCGCTCGATGCACTCGAGCACTCGCCGCTCGCGGCGACGATGCGCCATTCGCTGTGGCTCTATCCGATTGTCGAGATCACCCACATCGCCGGCTTCGTGCTCCTCGTGGGTGCGGTCGCGATGTTTGATCTGCGCCTCCTCGGCTTCCGGCGCTCGACCTCCGTGCGCGCGCTCGAGCGGAGCCTCCTGCCGTGGGCCTGGGTGGCGCTGCTCCTGATCGTGCCGAGCGGGGTCTCGATGTTCTCCGCGCACGCGACCGAGTTCGCCGGCAACACCGCCTTTCGCGTGAAGCTCGCGCTGCTCGCTGCCGCGGGGGTCAATGCGTTCCTGTTTCACCGCGGCGCATTCCGGTCGGCATCGACGTGGGACCAACACGTCCCAACGCCTCCGGCCGCGAAGGCCGCGGCGCTTGCCTCGCTCGCGATCTGGATCGGGGTGATTACGTGCGGCCGCCTGATCGCGTACCTGTGAACTCGCCGGCAGCGAACCCGAGCAGTCGGGTTCGGCGAAACCCCCGGCTCAGCCGTGCCGCCGGATGAAGTCGCGGATGCGCGGGCAAATGGCCTCGCGCCAGCGCCGCCCGCTGAAGATTCCGTAGTGGCCGACGCCGGGCACGAGGTAATGCTCGCGCCGCTTGGCGGGGATCCCGGTGCATAGCCCGTGCGCCGCCTCGGTCTGGCCGTTGCCCGAGATGTCGTCGAGCTCGCCTTCGATCGTGAGCAGCGCGGTGTCGTCGATCGCACGCGGCTGAACGAGCTCGTCGCGGACGCGGAAGCAGCCACTAGGGAGGTGATGCTCCTGGAACACCCGCTGAATCGTGTCGAGGTAGTACTCGGCGGGCATGTCGAGCACGGCGTTGTACTCGTCGTAGAACTTCCGGTGCGCTTCGGCGCTGTCGCCGTCGCCCAGCACGAGGTGATGGTAGTAGTCCCAGTGCGCGTCGGCGTGGCGCGCGGGGTTCATCGCGACGAAGCCGAGGTGCTGGAGGAAGCCCGGGTAAACGCGGCGCATCGCGCCCGGGTACTTGATCGGCACCGGGTGGATGAGCGTGCGATCGAACCAGCTGAGCGGCTTGCGCATCGCCAGGTTGTTCACCGCGGTCGGGCTGCGGCGCGGGTCGATCGGCCCGCCCATCATCACCATCGTCCGCGGCGTACGCTCGCCGGCCGCCGCCATCAGCGAAATCGCGGCGAGCACCGGCACCGTTGGCTGGCACACCGAAACGACGTTAACGTCCCCGCCCAGGAACCGCACGAACTCGCGCATGTAGTCAACGTAGTCGTCGAGATGGAACGGGCCGTGGCCGAGCGGGACCATCTTGGCATCGACCCAGTCGGTGAGATAGACCTCGTGCTCGGGCAGGAGCGCGCGCACCGTGTCGCGCAGGAGCGTCGCGAAGTGTCCGGACAGCGGCGCGACGACGAGCACGGTCGGGTCGCGGCGGGGAACCGCCCGCTTGAAGTGCAGCAGCCTGCAGAACGGCTTCGCGATCGCCACGCGCTCCTCGACCGCAACCTCGCGACCGGCGATGCGCGTCGACGCGAGCTCGAACTCCGGCCGCTCGTAGCGCTGCGTGATGCGGCAGAAGAGGTCGAACGTCGCGGCGAGCCGCCGGCTCGCCGGCAGATACGCGAGCGGATTGAACGGATTCGTGAGCAAGTCGCGATGCGCGGCCGCGGCCGTGTTCCACGGTGTAAGCCACGCGTAGCGCATCTCGTGCAGCGCGTACAGCAACTCGGCGCCTCCTCACCCCGTTAACAGGGCGGTTAAAAGAGCCCGCGCGTTTATACCAAAGGCGCGACTCCGCCGCATTGTCCGCGGTCGACGGTGTTGCGTCCGCGCAATAGTGCACGCTTGGGGCGCGGCGGCCCCGGGCCCGGCTTGGTGCACAATTGCGCGCCAATCAAGGGGGATCGCCATGCCGCAGCCGCCCGCGCCGCTCAAGCTCGACATCTTTCCGCACATCTTTCCGGTCGCGTACTTCGAGCGGATGAAGGCACTGGCGGCGGCGAACCCGGCGCTGGCGGCGCAGATCAAGCGCTGGCTGCACATCCCGGTGCTCTGGGACCTCGATGCGAGGATCCGGATGATGAAGCGCTTTCCGGGGTACCAGCAGGTGCTGACGCTGTCGCTGCCGGCGATCGAGTTCCTCGGCACGCCCGCCGAGTCGCCCGAGCTCGCGCGCCTGGCGAACGACGGCATGGCGCAGATCGTCGCCCGGCATCCGGAGCTCTTCCCCGCGTTCGTCGCCTCGCTGCCGATGAACAACGTCCCGGCGGCGCTGGCGGAGATGGACCGCGCGATCGGCGACCTCGGGGCGAAGGGCGTGCAGATCTTCACCAACGTTAACGGCCGACCGCTCGACGAGCCGGAGTTTTTCCCGATCTTCGAGCGCATGGTCGCCAAGCACGACCTGCCGATCTGGGTTCACCCGACGCGCGGCGCGAAGTTCGCCGACTACCCGACCGAGTCGAAGTCGAAGTACGAGATCTGGTGGGCGTTCGGCTGGCCCTACGAGACGAGCGCCTTCATGGCGCGCCTCGTGTTCTCCGGGATGCTCGACAAGCTGCCGAGGCTCAGGATCATCACGCACCATCTCGGTGCGATGGCGCCGTTCTTCGACAAGCGGATCGGCTACGGCTGGGATCAGCTCGGCGCCCGCACCTCGGACGAGGACTACGAGTCGCTGCTGAAACGGATGCGCAAACGCCCGGTCGACTACTTCCGGATGTTCTACGGCGACACTTCGGTCAACGGCTCGGCGTCGGCGATCCGCTGCGGGCTCGACTTCTTCGGCGCCCGGCACGTGCTGTTCGGCACCGACTGCCCGTTCGACCCGGAGGGCGGGCCGCTCTTCATCCGCGAGAACATCAAAGCCATCGACTCGCTCAAGTTGCGGCTCGACGACCGGCGGCGGATCTATTTCGGGAACGCGATCCAGATGCTCCGGCTCAAGCTGCCGGCGCCGAAGCCCGCGCGACCGAAGGTGCACAAGAAGAAATGACGCGTCCGCGCCTGGCCCTGCCCGGCGCGTGCTGCCTGCCTACGCCGCCTTCTTCTGGCCGGCAAGCTCCTCCTCGCGGAGCGCCCGGCGCAGGATCTTGCCCACGTTCGTCTTCGGCAGCTCGGTCCGGAACTCGATCCACTTCGGCCGCTTGTAGCCGGTCAGGTTCGCCTCGCAGTGCCTGCGGATCTCGTCTTCGGTGAGCCCCGGATCCTTCTTGACGATGAAGACCTTCACCGCCTCGCCGGTCTTCTCGTCCGGCACGCCGATCGCGGCGCACTCGAGCACGCCGGCGTGCATCGCGATCACGTCCTCGACCTCGTTCGGGTACACGTTGAAGCCGGACACGAGGATCATGTCCTTCTTCCGGTCGACGATGCGTACGAAGCCCTTGTCGTCGACTTTCGCTACGTCGCCGGTGGCGAGGAAGCCGTCGGCGCCGAGCACTTTCGCGGTCTCCTCGGGCCGCTGCCAGTAACCCTTCATCACCTGCGGGCCGCGGACGCAGAGCTCACCCGCCTCGCCCGTGCCGAGCGAGCGCCCCTGGTCGTCGCGGATGTCGATCTCGGTCGACGGGACCGGCAGGCCGATCGAGCCGTTGTACTCCCTCAGATAGTGCGGGTTCGCGCACACCACCGGCGATGTTTCGGTCAGCCCGTAGCCCTCGAGCAGCACCTTGCCGGTCACCTGCTGCCAGCGATCGGCAACCGCTTTCTGCACCGCCATCGCGCCGCCGATCGCCACCTTGAGATGGCTGAAGTCGAGCTTGGCGAAGTCCGGATGGTTGAGCAGCGCATTGAAGAGTGTGTTGACGCCGGGTAGCACGTTGAACTTGTGCTTCGCGAGCTCCTTGACGAAGGCCGGGATGTCGCGCGGGTTGGTGATCAGCACGTTGCAACCGCCCATCTTCATGAATGCGAGGCAGTTCGCCGTGAGCGAGAAGATGTGGTACAGCGGCAGCGCCGTGATCACGACCTGCGCTTCCTCGCCGAGGAACGGCCGCTGCCAGGCCGCGACCATCTCGAGGTTCGCGAGGATGTTGCGGTGGAGCAGCATCGCGCCCTTCGCGACGCCGGTGGTGCCGCCGGTGTACTGGAGGAACGCGATGTCCTCCGGGCCCACCGCGACCGGCTCCAGTTCGCCCCGCGCGCCCTCGGCAAGGACATCGTTGAACCGCAGCGCGTTCGGCAGCTCGTACGGCGGCACCATTTTCTTCACGTGGCGCACCGCGAAGTTCACGATCGCGCCCTTGAGGCCGAGGAGATCGCCGAGCGCGGCGACGACGATCCGCCGCAACTTCGTGCGCGCGGCGACCTGCTGCAGCGTGTGCGCGAAGTTCTCGAGGATGACGATCACCTCTGCGCCCGAGTCGTTGAGCTGGTGCTCGAGCTCGCGCGGCGTGTAGAGCGGGTTGACGTTGACGACGGTGCAACCCGCGCGCAGCGTGCCGAAGACCGCCACCGGGTATTGGAGGACGTTCGGCATCATGATCGCAACGCGCGCGCCCTTGGCGAGGCCTTGGGCCTGCAACCAGGCGCCCAAGTCGCGCGACAGGCGGCCGAGCTCGGCGAACGTCAGCGTGCTGCCCATGTTGTAGTACGCCGGCCGCTCGGCGTACGTCGCGACGCTGGCGTCGAACAGTTCGCCGATCGATCGGTGATCGTCGTAGCGGATCTCCGCCGGTACCCCGGGCGGATAGGCCTTGAGCCAGATCTTCTCCACGGTCGCCTCCTCGGTCGGCCGGTGAGGGCACTCGCCGTTGCCGTCTCTGTCTTTGTCGGCCCTGGCGAAGAACGGCGGCACGCCGGGCAAACCGGCCGATTATCCGTGAACGGGAAACGGGTCGCCAGCGGGCCGGTACGCCCTATGTCGGCGAGCCGACGGGGGGGTGGCGGGGAACGGAAACCCTGGCTACAGCCTCGCCGGCGGCAGGACGAACCGCTGGAAGAACCGCCACATCTCCTCGTTCGCGTCGATGACGTCGGTCCCGGGCCCGAGCAGTCGGGGGAGGTAGTCGAGCCGGCCGCCAGGCCAGACATGGCCTGCGCCCGAGAGCTTCCAGAGCACGATCTCCGCGTCCTCACGGCAGCCTGCGAACACGTATTTGGTCGCGGTGTGGCCAGCGGTGCTCGTGCCCGGCGCGCCGGTCCGCGTCTCCGCGACCGCCGGCTTCGCCGCGCACTCCTCGAACGCCGCCCACCGGTACAGCACCTCCTCGGCATTCGGGTGCCTGGTCCGGACGTTCGTTAACGGCACCGCCTCGTTGAGGCCGCCGAGGTAGAGCGCCCGCTGGTCGTCGACGCTGTGGATGTGCATGATCGGCACCGCGCGCCGCCCGGGCACGGTGAGCTTCGGCTGCGGATCGTCGGCGCGCGGCTCCGGAAGCACCATCGACCCGGCGACCGGTGCGATTGCGGCGATGCGATCGGACGCCTGCGCCGCGAGCCGGTAGCTCATCATCGCCCCGTTCGACAGCCCCGTCGCGTAGACGCGGGTCGTGTCGACCGGCGCGCGCGCAGCGAGCGCGTCGAGCAGCACGCGCACGAAGCCGACGTCGTCGATCTTCTCGTTCATCGCGTACCCGCAGCAGCGGCCCGCGTTCCAGGTGAGGAGGTGCTCTTCGAACGGGCCGGTACCGTTCGGGTACACGACGATGAAGCCCGCGCGGTCGGCGAGCGCGTCCATGCGGACGTAGTCGCGGTGGGCGCGCGCATGCCCGCCGCCGCCGTGGAAGTTCAGCACGACGGGCAGCGGCAGGCCGTCCGCCGCTTTCGCCGGAACGTGCACGAGCGCGGTCCGCAAACGGCCTTCGTGCTCGATCGCGAGCTCGTAGTCGCCGGTCGGGCCGATCGGGATCTCGCGCGGCTGCGGCCGCTGGGCCGCCGCGCTTCCTGCCGCAAGCAGAGCGATCGCGAGCGCGAGCTTCGATGACCACGGCATCAGGGCATTCTACTGTCCACGCCCCGCCGGACGCGTGAAACCGAGCACAGTCGGCGCGAGAAGCGCGCCGATTCCGAGCGTCACGAACGCGACGCCCCAGGCGACGATGCTCCGGTTGCCGCCCGCAAGATCGAGCGCCGCGCCGAAGACGAGCGGCGACACGAAGCCCGCGCCGAAGCCGAGCGTCGAGTGGACCGCCATCGTTGCCCCGCGCAACGCGGGGTCGCTCGCGGCGACCATCCCGGCGGTGAGGGTCGACGAATCGCTCATCACGAGCGTCATGTGCAGCACGGCGACCATGACCAGCAGGAGCCACGGCGCCGCGGCCATGAACCCGAGCGCGCAGGTGAGCGCGCCCGACAGCATCATTCCGATCGCGATGACACGCGCGCGGCCGATCCGCAGCGCCGCCTCGTTCCCGGTGATGCTCGCGAACGGCGAGGCAAGGTTCGCGATCGCCTGGATCACGGCCGGCGAGAGGCCCGCGGGCACGAGGCTCTGCGCGAACGTCAGGAACGCGACCATCCAGGAGCGCGAGCCGAACAGCTCCCAGCAGTGGACCGCATAGCCATAGATGTAGGGACTGGCGTCGCGATTCCGGAAGACCGGGCGGAAATCGAGCAGCCGGTCCTCGGCCGCGGCGGAGGCGGCGGAGGCGGAGAGTGTCCGCGGTGGCAGACCGGAGAGGACCATCGCCGCCGCCACGAGTGGCCCGACCGCAGACACGGCGAACGCCGCCGGCCAGCCGGAGCGCGCCGCGATCTCGGCTGAAAGCACGAGCGACAGGCTGACGCCGACGCCGAAGAACGCGGTGTAGAACGACACGGCGCGCGACTGCACGGGCCCCTGGAGGTTGTCGGTGAGC
>Ga0126369_10004300_pt1 | contig 10423 bp, 9 predicted proteins | sample PanSoiMetaPlot_1_FD_109646 | JGI IMG/M metagenome (GOLD analysis project Ga0126369, IMG submission 109646) | Tropical forest soil microbial communities from Panama - MetaG Plot_1 | ecosystem: Environmental > Terrestrial > Soil > Tropical forest > Bulk soil | place: Panama | collected 2016-02-17
CCAGCGCCAGAACGGGCTCTCCAGCACGTCGCGATGTCCGAAGCCGGTCACCGACGCGTAGACGAGCCGCGGGTTGATCTCCCGCAGCCGTTCGTACGGGTAGCCCAGGCGCTCCAGGCTGTCCGGCTTGAAGTTCTCGACCAGCACGTCGGCGCGGGCCAGGAGCCGCTCGAACGCGCGCCGGCCGCCTGCCGTCCCGAGGTCGATCGCCACGCTCTCCTTGTTGCGGTTGAAGCGCATGAAGTAGACCCCGTCGCCGGGCCCGCCCCCGCGCAGCCGCGGCCCCTCGTGGCGATACGGATCCCCGGTGCCGGGCCGCTCGACCTTGATGACCCGCGCGCCCGCGTCGGCCAGGATCTGGACGCCGTACGGCCCGGCCGCGAACTGGGAGAGGTCGAGGACGACGACGTCTTCGAGCGGTCGCACGCCGCAAAGCCTAGATTGCGGCCATGCGAATGAAGGGCAAGGTCGCGATCGTGACCGGCGCGGGCTCGCGCGGCGAGGGGATCGGCAACGGGCGCGCGGCCGCCGTCCTGCTGGCCAGGGAGGGAGCCTCGGTGGCGCTCCTGGACGCCGTCGCCGAGTGGGCCGACGCGACACGGGACCTGATCGCCGCTGAGGGCGGGACGTCGATGGTCATCCCCTGCGACGTCGCGGTCGAGGCGGAGGCGTCGGCCGCGGTCGGGCGGACGGTCGCCGAGTGGGGCCGGCTGGACGTCCTGGTCAACAACGTCGGCATCGCCGGCCCGCCAGGCACGGCCGTCGAGGTGGACATCGCCGAGTGGGAGCGGGCGCTGCGGGTGAACGTGACCTCGATGGTGATCATGGCCAAGTACGCGATCCCCGAGATGATCCGGAGCGGCGGCGGGTCGATCGTCAACCTCTCGTCCGTGGCGGGCCTGACGGGCGGCCACCCGAGCCTGCTCTACCCCACGTCGAAGGGGGCCATCGTGAACCTGACCCGCGCGATGGCCGCGCACCACGGACGCGACGGGATCCGGGTGAACGCGGTGGCTCCGGGCATGGTGTACACGCCGATGGTCTACTCGCGGGGCATGTCGCCGGAGATGCGGGAGGCCCGGCGGCGGCGGTCGCTCCTCCAGACTGAGGGGACGGGCTGGGACATCGGCCAGGCGGTGCTGTTCCTGGCCAGCGACGAGGCGCGCTGGGTCACAGGCGTGACGCTGCCCGTGGACGCCGGCGCGACGGCGGGCATGTCGCGCGTGCCCGTGCCCGCCGTCGAGACGCGCGCGCCTGAGGCCGGCTGAGGCCCGCTCAGCGCAGCCAGCGCAGGCGCATCGGCCGGCCGATCGGACCCGCGAAACCCTCCGCCTCGACGGCGATCCGCTCGCGGTCGGGGTCGTCCGCCGCCCAGAGGTGGATCGCCATGCGCTCGCGCTCCCGGCCCCAGGCGCCGGCCAGCCGGCCGTCCACCAGGATGGTCCCGGCCAGGCTGTTGACCAGCCGGGTGGTCAGCGGCGTGCCGTCCTCGTCCTCGCACGGCGGCGCGGGGCGCCCGGCGAGCGCGGCGCCCCGATCGAGCGCGAGGTAGGGGTCGCCCGCGGGGAGGAGGCGGACGCCGCTCGGCGGCTCGCAGCGCGTCAGGGCCTCCTCGTCGCGCGCCAGCGCGTGGCGGGCACGGTCGTCCACCGCGACCCGGACCAGCTCGCGCCCGAGGCCGGCCCACGTCGCGCCCGCGTCGGCGCGCGCGATCCCCGCCCACTTGGCGAACTGGTCCGCCGTCGCGGGGCCGTGCCAGCCGAGGAAACGTCGGGCCAGCTCGAGACGGGCCTCCTCCGGGTCCACGTCGGGCCGCTCGGTCGGCAGCAGCGTGACCGTCCGGGCGTCCCACCGGATCCGGAACCGGGCCGCCGCCGAGGCGGCGCCCAGCAGGTCCCGTCCCGCGCCCGGCAGCGCGGCGACGACCTCCCTCGTGTGCAGCTCGCGCCCCGCCAGCACCCCGTGAACGGCCGCGGCGGCCCTCTCCACGGCAGCCGCGAGCTCGGGGTCCCGGGGCAGCGTGCCGAGCGTGAACACCGCGAAGTCGGCGGCCGGCACCACGTAGTCCGACCACCGGAACCAGACCTGCACCAGCGCCGGGTCCTCCCACGCGCCCGGACCGGTTCCGGCGACGCGGGCGTGCAGCGCCAGGAGCGCGGAGCGCGGCGACGAGTCCTGGAGGCCGCCGTACGCGGCGTCGCCCCACGATCCGGGCGGCAGCCGGCGGTCGAGCCGCGTCGCGCGCGCTCGGAAGCGCAGGATCTGCGCCAGGCCGACGGCGAGCGCGCCGGGCTCCGCCCGGCGCTCGGGCCCCAGGCGCCGCGCGGCGCGCACCTCGCGGCCCAGGGCGTGCAGTGGGCCGACCCTCACGCGAGGCTGGGCATGGCGACCCGCGTCCAGCGGGTCCCTCCGTCCGTCGTGCGGAACAGCGCCCAGCGGACCGGACCCAGCGGGCCGGTTCGGGCGGCCTGAACCGCGCTGACCCAGACCTCACCGCCGCTGACCGCGTCGATCGCGCTGAACTGCCAGCCGTCCGGCAGCGAGGCGGTCGGGCGCCAGGTTCTGCCGCCGTCCACGGTCAGCCAGGCGGCGGACGGATCGCAGGTCCATCCGGTGCCGGCGTCCACGAACACCGGCGGCCGCGAGCCCGTGGACTTCGGCAGCGGCCGCGGGTCGCCCCAGGTGGCGCCGCCGTCCGCCGACCCGTAGATCCACCCCTGGCCGCCGTCGCGGTCGTAGAGCGGCAGCACGCCCTGGCCGTCCGGGGTGACGACCGGCCGCCCGACGTCGAGGCGGTCGGGCGCGCGCGGACCGGCCGCCCCGATCGGCAGCGTCTCCGGGGTCCACGTCCCGCCCGCGTCGCGCGTCATGAACAGCACCGCGCCACCGGCCGACGCGCTGCCGAACACCCAGCCGTCGCCGCCGGGCACGAACGCGAGGTCGCCGAGCAGGTCCGTCGGGGCCGACACCGGGCCCGGGGTCGACAGCGGCCGCCACGTCTGACCGCCGTCGGCGGTCTGGTACACCACCGCCAGCGGGCCGGCCGTCGTGTAGCGCACCGTGAGCAGCCAGCCCCGGCTGCGGTCGAGAAAGAACGGGGTGGACGCGGTGCCGGGTTCGAGCACCGGCAGGATGATCGGCCGCCAGTGGGCGCCGCCGTCGTCGGTCCGGAGGAGCTGCGCGCCGGCGGCCTGGGCCGCGTTGGCGCGGAGGATGCCGTGGTCGGCGTCGGTGAACCTGATGAATGCCGGCCCGTTGATCGAGAACTGCCGCTCCCAGCGGGCGCCCGCGCTGCTCGTCCGGAACAGCACGCTCTCGGGACCGCCCGCATCGTGGACGACGACCCAGCCCTGCGCCGCCGTCCGCCAGTCCATGCTCACCGGAATCGGCTGGCTGGTCGGGGGCGGAGGCGGCCCGGAGTACGGGTGTGGCGCCGTGGACCGGAGGTACGCCGTGACGCCCACCGCCATTCCGACGAGCGCCAGCGCGATGAGCGCCATCCCCCGCAGCGCGCGCGGCGACAGACCCGCCGGTTCGATGTCCTCCATCGGGCTGCCGCAAGCGTATCGGGCGCAGGCCGGACGCGCCCGCCGTTCGACGTTTCTTGACCTTTGCAATGGCTTCGGGTACCTTCGCCGCCGGGCGGCCCAGCAGGGCTGCCCGTGGTCACCGGTGAGGAGAGGAGAGCGTGCGGTCGCGATCGCGGTGGGGCGACCCGTTCACGGTCGTGCTGGCGGCGGTCAGCCTGGCCGCGGTCACCGGCTGCCAAGGGAGCGGGACGGTGGGCCCGGAGCCGATCCGGGTCGGCGCGCTGGTCCCGATCAGCGGGTTCGGTCTCTCGTATGACGCGGCCGCATTCGCGGCCGCCGCGCGCAGCATCAACGCGCACGGCGGCGTCCGGGGCCGGCAGCTCGCCGTGGACATCTGCGACGACCACAGCGACCCCAACCAGGCGCAGGCCTGCGCCCGCAAGCTCGTCGCCGACGGCGTCATCGCGACGGCCGGGAACGTGAGCGAGTTCAGCATGGTGGAGGGCCCGATCCTGGATGAGGCGGGCATCGCCCAGGTCGGCGGCGAGGCGATCAATCCCGAGGACTTCACGCTCCCGACCGCGTTCCCCCTGGACGGGGGCATCTTCATGCAGGCCGCCGGCGGCATCGTCGGCGTCAAGCGCCGCGGCCTCCACTCGCTGTTCGCCGTCACGATCGACACGCCCGCCGGACGGACGCTCGTGGGGTCCGTGGGCCAGGTCGCCCAGGCGGCCGGCGTGGCGCTGAACGGTGCCGCGTACATCCCGGAGGCGGCCACCGACGTGACGGCCTACGTGCAGGCGGCGATCCAGTCGAAGGCCGACGTCGTGTTCCCGGGCCTGCCGCCGTCGGCAACCATCCCGTTCCTGCTCGCCTCCCGGCGGGCGGGCGCCAGGTACCTCATCATGGTGCCGGCCGGCGAGTTCAGCCCCGATGACATCGCGCTGCTCGGCGGCCGCCAGGCGGTGACCGAGAACGACATCGAGTTCGCCGCGCTGCCGCCGATCTCCGCGACGGACCAGTTCCCCGCGCTGAAGGCGTTCGCCGCCGACATGGACGCCGAGTTCGCCGCCGGCGACCACGACGCCGCGCCCGAGCACCGCACCGGGGGCAGCGTGACCGCCTGGCTCTGCATCCAGATCATCGCGAAGCTGGCGTCGGCGCTGCCGACGGTCGACTCGGCCGGCATCCTGCATGCGCTGCGGACCAGCCAGACGGTGGACACGCTGGGCCTCACGGCGCCGTGGGCGCCGGGCGGGACCGGCCTGCCCACCATGCCCCGGGTCACCAACGTGTCCGGCTTCCTGTCGTCGCAGCAGAACGGGGTGGAGGTCCTGACCGACCCGACGCCCTTCAACCCGCTCCAGGTCCTGAGGCTGGGCGGCTGAGCACCCCGTTCCCGCCCTTCATCACCGCGCCGGCGGACCCGCCGACCGACCCCTCCCGATCCACCTCGGGCACGGTCGGGACCGCCGGGACGTCCGGGACCTCGAGCGCCACGACGGCCCGCCGCGGGAGCACGCGCTGGCGTGGCGGCGCCCCCCTGGTCGAGCTGCCGTACATGCCGCCGGTCGACCCCACCTCGGCCATCATGCGCAACCCGCTCGTGCCCGAGGACAAGCGCTACTGCACGGGGTGCGGCGCGGCGGTGGGCAGGGGACGGACCGGCCGCACGGGACGGCTCAGCGGCTTCTGCAGCAAGTGCCGGACACCGTACTTCTTCGTCCCGGCGCTCGCTCAGCGCGACCTGCTGGCCAACCAGTACCGGGTGCTCGGCTGCCTGGCCTACGGCGGCATGGGCTGGATCTACCTGGCCCAGGACGAGCGGGTCTCCAACCGCTGGGTCGTGCTCAAGGGCGCCATCAACGCGCGCGATCCCGATGCGATGGCGGCGGCACTTGCCGAGCGGCAGTTCCTGGCGAGGGTCGAGCACCCGAACGTGGTGCGCATCTACAACGTCGTCGAGCACGCCGGGGGCGGCTACATCGTCATGGAGTACATCGGCGGCCGGACGCTGAAGAGCGTGCTGCGTGAGCGCCGGGAGCAGGGCCAGGGCCCGCTGCCGGTGGACCTGGCGATCGCGTACGTGCTGGCGGTCCTCCCCGCCTTCCGCTACCTGCACGACCTGGGCCTCGCGTACAACGACTTCAAGCCCGACAACGTGATGCTCCAGGGCGGCGACGTGAAGCTGATCGACCTGGGCGCGGTCACCCGGCTCGGCGACTCCAGCCCCGTCCTGTTCGGGACCGACGGCTACCAGGCGCCCGAGGTCGCCTCCCAAGGGCCCTCGGTCGCCGCCGACCTGTATTCGATCGCCCGCTGCCTGGCCGTGCTGGTCCTGGACATGCCGACCTACCAGACCGCGTACCGGCACCGGCTGCCGTCGCCCGAAAAGGAGCCGCTGTTCCACCGGCACGACTCCCTCTACCGCTTCCTGATGAAGGCGACCGCGCACGACCCCCGCGATCGCTACCAGAGCGCGGACAACGTGGCGGAGGCGCTCGAGGCGGTCCTGCGCGAGGTGGCCGCCACGAGCCAGGGCAGCCCCCGTCCGGCGCCGAGCAAGCTGTTCGGCGGCGACGTGCTGGCGATCCGCTGGCCGGCCGTGAGCGCCGACCCGGGCCCCGACTGGCGCCACCTGCCCGTCCCGCGCGTCGACCCGGCCGACGGCGCCGCGAGCGCCGTCGTCGACGTCCAGACGCTGGCCGCGGAGCGGCAGATCGCGGTCCTGCGGAACGCGATCACCGAGGGCGCGATCGAGCCCACGGCCGAGGTGCAGCTGACGGTGGCACGAGCCCTGATCGAGCTCGGCCGGCACAGTGAGGCGGAGTCCAGCCTGGCCCGCCTGGAGGCGGGCGACCGCCGGGAGTGGCGCGGCAACTGGTACCGCGGGCTGTCGCTGGCCGCGCAGGGCAGGGCGGTCGAGGCCGGCCTGGCGTTCGACCTCGTGTACGCCGAGCTGCCAGGCGAGCTCGCGCCCCGCCTGGCGATGGCGCTCGCCGCCGAGCTGTCGGGCGACCTGCCCGCGGCCGCCCGACACTACGACATCGTGTCGTCCACGGACCCCGGGTTCACGTCGGCGAGCTTCGGTCTGGCCCGGGTGCGCGAGGCGCAGGGCGACGTGCGCGGCGCCGTCGAGGCGTACGAGCGCGTCCCGCCCGGCTCCAGCCTGTACGCGAACGCGCAGCTCGCCCTCGCGCGAGCGCTGATCCGGGGAGGTCCGTCCGCTCCCGCGGTGGACGACCTCGCGCGCGCGTCGTCCGTCATCGAACGGCTGCAGCTGCCGGAGCAGCGGCGGGCGGAGCTCGCCGTGCAGCTCTACGAGGCGGCGCTGACCCTGCTCGTCTCCCTGTCGCGCCGGTCCCAGCGGCAGCTGCCCGACGTGCGCCTGCTCGGCCAGCCGCTGCGGGAGGTCCCTGTCCGGCTCGGGCTGGAGCAGGCGTATCGGGAGCTCGCGTGGGCGGCGTCGGGAGATCTGAAGATCCGGCTGATCGAGTGCGCCAACGAGGTGCGCCCGATGACCGGGACGTGACGGTGGTCGACGGCACGCTGAGCCCACGGCTGGAGCGGCGCCTGACCGACGCGGCCCGGTGGCCGGAGGCGAACACGCCGCGCCGGCTGCGCCGGTTCGCCAGGCTGGTCGCGGCCCTGACGCTCGCGCTCGCCACCGTCGGCGCCGGCGCGCTGACGGCGGCCGGCATCACGGCGCTCGGCATCCAGCAGCGGACCGTGCCGGCCATCGTCGGCATGGAGCGCATCCACGCCTGGCTGTCCGACGCGGACCGCAGCGCGGCGAACGCCTACCTGGCCGGCGGCTCCGAGGTCACGCTCCCCGAGCTGCAGTACCAGGCCGACATCGCGGCGGCCAGCCGCGAGCTCCAGGACGCCAGCGAGCACGACCCGGGCGGCGGCGACACGAGCGAGCGCCTGCAGCGGATCGCGGTCCTCGTCGACCAGTACCAGAGCCTGGTCCAGACGGCGAACGTCGAGGACCGACTGGGCGTCTCGGTCGGGACGGTCTACCTCCAGGCCGGGACGGGCCTCATGCACCGGTCCGGCTCGGGCATCCTGGCGCAGGTCGACGCGCTGCAGGGCCTCTACGCGGACGACCTGGACCGCGCCAACCTGACGCTGTGGGTCGCCCAGTGGCTGCTGCCGGCCTACCTGGGCCTGGCCGTCGTCCTGGCTGGACTGCTCGTGGCCACCCAGGTCTTCGTGCGCCGGCGGTTCCGCCGGCGCCGGAACCCGCAGCTCCTGGCGGCGACGCTGCTGCTGCTGCTCGCGGCCAGCGCCAGCGGCATGGGCGCGACGCAGGCCCGGCAGTCCGTGAGCGCGGCCGAGGACCAGTCGTACTCGCGTCTGCTCAACCTGTGGAACGCCCGCGCGCTGCTGTACGACGCGAACGGGAACGAGAGCCTGTCGCTGATCGCGGCCGACCAGGCCAGCCGCGCGGCGGCGGACGAGGCGTTCCAGGCGGAGACGCGACAGCTGGTCGACCGGCCGCTGACCGACGGACTGGTCGAGGCCGCCGCTCGGGGCGATGTGCGCTTCGGCGGACTGCTCGCGGACGAGCTGCGTGCCGCCGGCGCCGGCCCGGAGCGGGACGCGGCGGTGCGCGTCCTCCGGCTCTACCAGCGGTTCATGGAGATCGACGCGGGAGTCCGCGCGAAGGCGGCGCAGGGCGCGGCGGCGGACGCCATCGCGCTGGCACTCGGCACGGACCAGGGCCAGCTTACATTCGCTTTTGCGGACGTCGACTGGTACCTCGGCCTCGCCATCCAGCGCCTGCAGGGGCAGTTCGACGACGGGATGACGTACGCGGAGCTGCTCATCGGCGGAACCGCGCTGGTGGAGGTGCTGGTCCTGGCGATCGTGGCGCTGACGAACTGGGGCCTGGGAGCGCGCTTCAAGGAGTTCCGGGCGGGCCGGTAGGGCGACCGCCGCAGCCGGGTCCCACCCAGCATCGGGGTGCTGCCGTCGTTCGACCGATGAGTTTCCATGGGTGGCGGCGTTGCACCGCGCAACTGACCGCACCATGGAGGTTCGTATCGTGAATTGGAAGCTCGAACTCGTGCTGGTTCCGGTGACGGACGTGGACCGCGCCAAGGCCTTTTACACCGAGAAGGTGGGATTCCACCTGGACGTCGACCACCGCGCGGGCGACACGTTCCGCGTCGTGCAGATGACGCCTCCCGGATCGGCCTGCTCGATCAGTGTCGGCACCGGCATCACCGATGCCCCGCCCGGCTGCATCCGCGGCCTGCACCTGGTCGTCACGGACATCGTGGCGGCACGCGCCGAGCTCGTCGAGCGCGGGGTGGACGCCAGCGAGATCTGGCACATGGAGGCCGGACGGCAGGCGCCCGGGCCGGAGCCGGATCGGAGCGACTACAACTCGTTCATCTCGTTCGACGACCCCGACGGCAACACCTGGCTCGTGCAGGAGCGGCGAGGCACACCCGGGGCCTGACGTCGCCTTCGGGCCACCTCACCAGGGCGGTGAGGTGGCCCGATTCCGCTGGTCAAGCGCCTCCCCAAGGTTCCGGTCAATTGACAGATGCGATCCGCAGTGCCTGTTCGCGACACTCGAATCCAGGCCGCTGTTGGAGGTGATCGTGACCAGTCAGATCGGGTCGATGGATGAAGCGCGCCGAGAGATTCGGCGGCACGCGGCATGGGCGGGCAGGCGCCACCCCGAGCGGGATCGCGTCGTGCGGCTGATGCGGATCACAGACGAGATGATGGACGAGCTGGAGCAGCTCAATCTGGAGGGAGTCGAGCGGGTGCGGGCCGAGTGGCGGACCCGACTCGCCTTCCTGTTCTCCGGGCTACCCTTCCACTATGTGCCCTGGTTACGCGCGTACCCCTCCCCGACGGAGGTGCTCGACGTGCTGTTCGACCTGCAGGCACGACTGCTGGAGCTGAAGCGACAGCAGACACCGCAGCCCGCCACGCCCCGTGGCACCGCGAGATGGATCGCTCAGTGCACGCCGTGAGAGCTGCCCCGGGGTCCGAGCCGGCAGTCTGGTTCGGCGAGGCCTCCCGTGACCCGGTCGAGGAGAACGATGGTCGTCCGTCCGAAAGCCTGTACCGGCTGATCGGGTCTCGCTGGGTGGTGGCGGTCCTTCGGGAGCTGGACGGCGACGTCGTGCGCTACAACACGCTGCACCGGCGGCTGGGCGGCATCTCGCACAAGATGCTGACACAGACCCTGCGCCGGCTCGAACGCGCCGAAATGGTGCATCGTCACGCCCACGCGACGATGCCGCCGAACGTCGAGTACCTGCTGACGCCGGTCGGCGCCGAACTGATCGCGAACCTGGCCGTGCTCGAGCGCTGGGCGGACGCCAACGGACTGCCCTACTGACGAACGACCGGGGTATCGCCTGAACGAGTGATGTGACGCGCGCCGCGACCTGCGATTCTGCTCTCTGACCTACCAGCAACGAACACCGGAGGCCACGCGTGGAGCTCGGCGCCGCGCCCCAGCGGCTCTATGGGCGCGGTCAGGAGCAGCAGCGGATCGATCTGCTGATCGGCGCCGCGCGATCGCGGCGCAGCGGTGCGCTCATCGTGCGCGGCGAGGTCGGGACCGGGAAATCGGCGCTGCTCGGATACGCGCTCGCGAAGGCCGGTGACCTGCGCATCCTGGGCTGCCGGGGCGATCGGGCGGAATCGGGCCTGCCCTTCGCGGCGCTGCACCAGCTCCTCGGGCCCGTGCTGCCGCTCCTGCGCGAGCTCCCCGCTCGGTTCGCCGAGCCGCTGGAGCGGGCGCTGGCCCTGGACGGCGCCGCGGGCGAGGCGGACCGACTGCGGGTGCCCGCCTCCCTGCTGGCGCTGCTGACGTGTGCGGCCCGTGATCGGCCGCTCCTGTGCCTCGTGGACGACGCGCA
>Ga0126369_10004301_pt1 | contig 10423 bp, 8 predicted proteins | sample PanSoiMetaPlot_1_FD_109646 | JGI IMG/M metagenome (GOLD analysis project Ga0126369, IMG submission 109646) | Tropical forest soil microbial communities from Panama - MetaG Plot_1 | ecosystem: Environmental > Terrestrial > Soil > Tropical forest > Bulk soil | place: Panama | collected 2016-02-17
AGAACCTATCGCCGGCAGCTGGAAAAGAGGTTGGGTCAGTCTCTGTAGTACGCCTCCAAGTGCGGAATGGGAGGCAGGAATGAGGCCGTGGGTTGACCCAGAGAGGGTCCATTCCCATCCGCAAGGCTAGCGAAGAACCGGACTTCGTGGAGTTAACTCGAATGCCAGCCCTAAGTTACTTTTGAAGAGAAATCATTGTGGCCCAAAAAACCAAATTGGCTGTCGTCGGTAAAAGACGCGCGCGAGGACACGGTCCTCCGGTCAGCGGAGTCCTCGAAACGGCACTCGTGGTGGAAGATGTCGTCCGGGCAACACGTTTTTACCAGCAACTTTTCGGGTTTGATGTACTGGTGCAAGACGAAAGGTTGTGCTCGCTGAACGTGAGGCCAGCACAGGTTTTGTTACTTTTCAAGCGCGGAGGATCGCTGGACGATATGCATTTACCTGGCGGCATCGTGCCGGGAGCCATGGATGCCGAAGGTCGGACCCATATGGCATTTGCGATTGAACCAGAACACCTTGGGCATTGGCGCGAGTGGTTGCGGGAGAATGGGGTTGCAATCGAAAGCACAGTTCATTGGGAACGCGGCGGGACCAGCCTATATTTTCGCGACCCCGACGGCCATCTTCTCGAACTCGCCACGCCCGGGCTCTGGGGCAATTACTGATGATTCGTCGTCAGGGGAGGCCCACAATCTATTCTGAAGGGTGTGGATGCGCATCACGCGAATTGATCACGTGCAGTTGACGATGCCGGGGTGAAGAGGACGAGGCGCGAGCGTTCTATGAGGGCGCTCGGGATACCTAGAGATTCAAAAGCCAACAAATCTCGTAACAACCATGCGTAAATCTGCCCCTTCATGCCCACGAAAACACTTGGGAAATCGAAGAAACCTGCGATGGTCTCGAGTCGATGCTAACCGGTTGTCGATTTGCCTCTCTGGGCGCGAGCTGAAACGTTTGAACCTTGCTTCGCACAATACCTGAGGAACACCAATTCTAGCCTGAAAGACGCGTAGGCATGAGATTCATACGAGCCTGCAAGTCCGAGGTGTTGAACGGATGGGTTGCTACAGGCCGAGTACCGGCTGTTTGTATGCTGTTCGCTTCTTGTCTCGTTCTCTCATCGTGCGCCGCGGTAAGGACAAATCACTTTAAACAGTTCAGCCAAGCTGGCGTCGCGTACTCAAACGCTGTGACTGTGCTAGTAGAGGAGTCTGGCTCGACAGCAATTGATGCGGACTCGATGGTGCTTGTCAAGACGCGCCCGGGCCTTTCTGTGGCGGATCGCAGCGAGGCGATCTTGGAGCATAACAGACTCCTCCGCGAACGCTTGGCGATCCTCGGTGATCTAAAGCGGCACGCTAGACTCCTCGGCTCATATTTCGAAGCACTCGGTGCGCTTGCCGAAAGTGACAAGCCAAGCCAGATTGGCGCAGCGACCGAAGGCGTGGTGCAGGCACTTGGAAAGCTCCACCCGTCGATCCAGAGCGCAAAAATCGGCAATGCTCCGGTGGCAGATTTTGTTGGCGGCATCACCAAGATCGTCGTGGCACACTTCAAAGCCGCGGCCCTTGAAGACGAGCTCAAGACACACGGTCAAACCATCGAACGCGAGTTGGAACTACAACAGGGCGCATTGAGAGCCCTCGCCCAACAGATGCGGACGGACCTGCAGGCTCAGATCCAACAACATGAATCGACTGAAGTGGTAGTGCCTTTCGCAAGGGACGCTCCGCTACCAGGGGGCTGGGCTGACGACCGCAAGGGCATATTGCGATCTCAGATGTCGTTGGCATCGGTCGACGCTGCCGCGGATGCTGCGACAAAGTTGAAGATCGCCTTTGTCGCTCTGACAGAAGGGCAATTGCAGCTCGTCGATGTTCCGACACTTGTGGCAGAGATCAATGCGATTGTTACTCTAATTGAAAGCGTCCAGGGCAAACCAAGCAAGCCATGAGCCAGGGGCGAAGAACATGACGGACTTTGAGATTTCTACCCAGACTCTCGATCAGCTCCGCGAAACGTTCCTGAAGATGACTTCACCTGAGTGGGATCTCGCACTTATAGGGAAATCGGAGGAGGTAGTCAACGGTGCGGCCATGGCGCTGTTGCTTGTGCAGCGCGCTAGACTTCGGCTGGAGAATGCTGAGCTCACGGAAATTCGAGACAAGCTTGTTGACAATGAGAAAGGTCTCGAAGAAGGTCGCACGGAGGTCAACAAAGCTTTGGATAGGCTAGACCAGATCGAGGGTGCACTGAACGCGATCACGTCTTTTTTGGCCATTGTTGGCCGTGTTATCTCACTTGCTTAAAGGTGACATCTCGCTGGTCACACCACACGCGATGAGCTGCGAAGGAATTCCTTTGGAGCGCCAAATTATGCTGGTTGCCACAATTCGATGGGATTTCCCTCAGGGTCATGCAGACGAGCGAAGCGCCCAATGTTGGGATAAGATTCCGGGTCTTTGACCTCAATTCCTGCCGTTCGTAGCTGGGTTACCATTTTGTCGAGGTCATGCACTCGAAAGTTCACCATCCAGACCTTTTGAGGGTCCCCGAAATACTTGGTCGTTTCGGGAAAGGGACTAAAGACGGTCGGTCCGGCCTCTTGCTTCCAAACGGGTGCACCCTCGCTCGTTGGATCGAGCGCGATCCCCAAGTGTTGCTGGTACCAGTTCCCCAACGCTTTCGGATCATGAGCTCGGAAGAACAACCCTCCGATTCCGGCTACTTTTTCCATTTCCGGTACTCCCGATTCATGTTTAGCAGCTGCCTTCTGAGGTGGAGTAGGACTCGCTGGCTGTGCGGGGTTCTGTGCCGCCATGGCAGCTTCATTCTGGGGCAGAATGAAGCTGGCCCCGAAAGTATATGAAAAGATTCGAAGTACTTGGCGCCTTTGATAGCTCATTCCATCCTCCTAACGAGACTTTGTGCGAGTTCACCCACGATACCTGCGCGGATGGAGTTCTGAAAGTATAAACAGCGGGTTCTGGGCGATTGGCCGGCAAACGAGAAGTTGACATCCCCCAGGTGCGTGCTGCGGTCCAACTTCCGAGTGGCCCGTAACTCGGGTGGGAAATATCTTCACCCACCGCAGCCCAGCTGGTGCCACTGGAGCGCGGCTAAGCACTCCGAACCGACGCGTTCACCTTAAGAGCGAATTTTCACGTCGACGTTGTGATAAGCCTCTATCCACCATTCGCCCTCGTATTTCACGAAGACCTGCTGGAGTCGGGTTCGTAACACACCATCGGACTGTATCGTCACACCAGGCGGGATCTTTCCAAAACCCTTGACCTCGGTGTCGACGTCCACAATGGCTACTTCGTGTGTGACGAATCGGATGTTTCGTATCATTTCCCGCCGCACACTGCCCTTGAAGAACGTCGCAAAGGTCTCCGCGTGGCGCTGTTCGAACGCGTCGTGGCCTTCGAACACCATACCGTATATATTCGTGAATGTACCCTTTGGCGCAAAATGCTGTGCGTAAGCCGCTGCATCGCCGGAATTCCAAGCCGCAACCTCTTCGCTGATGATCTTGCGAATCGCCAACTCGTCGGGCCAAGAGTCAGCGGAGGAAGTCGCAATCATCTGGGCAGCTACAAGCATCGTGGCCGCGAAAATAAAGAGGAACGACGGCTTCGTTCGAGTACGCAAAGAGACGAGTAAGGCAGTCACTGTTAGCTAACCTCGTTAAATCGAAGTTGAATCAAAGCCAAGAGGTCTGTGGCTAAGGCATGACGATTACTGTCCCCTTCATGCCCAACTCGTCGTGGATGGTGCATATATAAGAATACGTACCCGGATTTTTGAACGTGATGCGAAACCGTGTGACGCCCGGCGCCAACTGAGCAAGGCCGGTCCGTTCCTGCGGCGAGGCTACGATGAATCCCGAGTGCACGCTGTCTGTAGTTGTACTGATCACGGCGTGCCGGGCCCCATCGCTATCTAGCGTTACATTGCCCGAGGGAGGCATGGGGTCTGCCGGTTCAGCGCCGAAGGTGATGGTATGTGAAGCGCTCGGGTCGGAATTTGACCACTCCACGGTGTCTCCCGCATGGATGAATGTTTTTTCATGATCGAAGCGCATCACAGCGACATTTTCACTGCCCCCAGGGGTCGCGGAGATCAGTCCGGCGCCCGCATGTACGTGATTCTCCGCCGCCTGCCCATCATGAGAGCCAAGATCAATGGCGGAAAGCAGCCTTTCCCGCTCTTGCTGCGCTTGTTTGTCGTAGAAGTCTTGGTCGTGAGGAAGCGGCTCTGATAGTCCCAGAACGTGTACCGTAGCCGTCATATTGCGGTGGATCAGGCACACGAGTTTGAAATTATTGGCCGTGGGAAAAGCTACGGTAAAGGTCTGCCCTTCTCTCAGACGGCCTGTGGTCACACATGTTGAGCCATCGAAAGTTGCGAACCCGTCGGGTGAAAAACCCGGACATCCGATCTGGTCAGGCGGACGGACTTGGCCGGCTTTCAGAAAGCTCACGGTGTGAGGCTCGGCCGAATCGAAGGTCCAGGTAATGCTGTCGCCCGCATGAATCCACATCTCGTTAGGCAGGAAGGCCATCGCCTGCTTTGCCAAGTCAGTGCTCTGGGCTCCAATGGTAGCCTGCCACTGAGCTTGGGCCAGTTGCGGGATCGCCAGCGTCGCGAGAATCAATAACAGACTGCAGATCGTCAAAAACGGAATCCAATTGCGAGTAGCCATTTCGTTTGACCTCCTTCGAACTTGGCGAGAAATCTAGGCAAGGGCCCAGTTGCATTCAATGGAACATCGCTGAAACCTTGCTGATACTGCAGGCTGCTGATTTCAAGGAACTTGGCGGGACATCTGAGATGGCCTCCGTTTGAAGGAAACGTCCCCACACGGCTATACTCCGAGAATTCGTGGGTTGCCATTGGACTCGAACTCCGCAAAACCGGCCGCCTATCATTTCGGATCCTTCGAATTCGACCGTCACACGAGCGAACTCCGGAAAAAAGGGCTGCGGATCCGTCTGGAAGGTCAACCGGCTGCCATCCTGGCCATGCTGCTAGAGCGGCCAAATCAGCTGGTTACACGCGAAGAGTTGCAGAAGAAACTGTGGTCGAGCCACACGTTCGTGGATTTCGAGCAGAGCTTGAACGCGGCAATTCGGCGCCTTCGAGTTGCGTTGGACGATTCTGCCGAATCCCCCCGTTACATAGAAACGCTCGCTCGCAAGGGGTACCGCTGGGTAGCACCCATAGGGGATAGCCCCCCAGCCGGAGTCGTTGACGCCCAGCACACGGAAGTAGCCAGTGCAGAGCGACCACCAGGCCGCAGTGCAACATGGCTCGTTGTAGGCGGAGCACTCTGCTTAGCCTTTCTGATCATTGCGTGGGAAGTCTTGCGGTTGCGTCCGGTGCCGGACCGGCTGATGCTTGCAGTGCTCCCGTTTCAGAATCTGAGCGGCGACGCGCAACAGGAGTATTTAGCTGATGGTATGACTGAAGAAATGATCACCCAGTTGGGAGGTCTCAATCCTCAACGATTAGGTGTAATCGCACGGACTTCGGCGATGCGCTACAAGGCCAGCCACAAAGACACGCGTCAAATCGCGCGAGAGCTGAATGTGGACTATCTCCTCGAGGGCAGCGTGCGCCGGCAGGAGCAGCGCATTCGCGTGACGGCGCGGTTGGTTCAGGCGCGCGATCAGGCGGACATTTGGGCCGGCAGCTACGATGTTGATGTCAGCGACATTTTGAAAGTGCAAGGTGAAGTCGCTCGGACAATTGCGGGACAGATTCGGATGCAGCTCTCGCGGCAGGCCGAGCAACGCCTGTCCGACACGCCTCGCGTGAACGCCCTCGCGCATGATGCGTACTTGCAGGGTCAACAAGCTTGGAACTTGCGGGACAAAGAAGGGACCGCACGTAGCATTCAACAGTTCGAGCGTGCCATCGAAATTGATTCCCATTATGCGGCTGCCCATGCGGCACTCGCCCGGGCTTACGCGCTATCGCCTGTATCCGGGTTTATGACCGCCTGGGAGGCCATGCCGAAAGCGCGCGATGCAGCTTCTCGCGCCATAACGCTGGACGATTCCCTCGCTGAAGCTCACACCATGATGGGTTTCGTCAAAGCGCATTACGAGTACGATTGGCCCGCAGCGCGGCAGGAATTTCAGGAGGCTCTGCAACTCAACCCCAGCGATTCTCTCGCGCATCTGTTCTATTCCAACAGCTACCTGTCCCCCCTCGGGCGGCATGAAGAGGCGATCGCGGAGATGAAAACGGCTATCGTGCTTGACCCCTTCTCTCCACGGATTCAGTCATTCCTGAGTCGCACCTATATTTGGGCTCGTCGGTATGACGACGCTCTGGCCCACCTCCGGAACACAACGGAGATGTTCCCAAGCTTTGCGATCGATCACCAGCGGCTCGCGCATTTATACACCTATCGGGAGGAATACGATAAGGCCATCTCTGAAGAGACTCGCGCGAGAGTTCTCGCAGGCGAGGATCCTCATGCTGTCTTGAAGCTAGAAGACTCGCTGCGGCATGCGCTCGCAACTCGCGGCCCGCGGGGCTATTGGGAGAAGCTGCTCGAGCTTTCTCGACGACCTGACAATCCGCCGGAGGCTTACACGACAACGGACGGCCTTGCCATTTTGTACGTACGACTAGGAGACAAGGACAAGGCCATGCAGGCTCTGGAACAAGGCTATAAGGAGCGGCAGCTTCACATGACCGAGATTGGAATTGAACCCACATTCGACGTGTTGCGGCACGAACCGCGGTTTCAAGATCTTTTGCATCGAGTCGGCGTGCAACGTTGAAATCCGAGGCAAACGGAGAAGCTATTTCGGTTCGACCAACAGGCGAGAACTCCCGTATCGTCGGCAATACTGAAGTTAGATCTCGCGTGCAATCTAAACTTCTCAGCTGACGGATTGTCCGCGATCCGGGAGAAATCACTTCAAATGCTTGCATTCTCCGCGGGGCGGACAGGGAGAGAATTTCAGGGCTTCCCTGAGATCGAAAGCGCCTTCGCCTTGCGGGTGGGATTACTGTCGTAGGACTTTTGCGCTCGCGCGTACTCGTCGGCCACCGCTGCAGCTCCGGCGGAGCCACCGACTGCAAGTTCGGCAATGCCTACGCCCGCACAAACTCGATCAGCGCGAGTTTTCCTGCCCGGGTCTATAGTGATGTTTGCAATCCCGATTCCCTCTTTGTCGTCCATGGACCGGAGGATCGTCCCATCAGAGTCAACAATCGCGGATTTACCCGGGAAGACCCCGTTGATCTCATTGGGCGGTGGTTTGTAGGAGCGCCCAACTTTATTGACCATCGCGACAGGCACGCCAAGCTTCTTCGCGTACCAGAAGGCAATACGCGTTCCCGGCGGCGATGGCAAGCCGCCGCCATTGCTCATGTCCGGCGACGCATGCGGCATCACGATGAAGTCCGCGGAATCCTTCAGAAATTGAGAGGCCGTGAAACAGTAATAGTTCTCCGAACAGATTCCGACACCTATCTTTCCAATCGAAGTCGAGATCACGTGTGGACCTACTTCTCCCCGAAGGAAATAGCCTTCCGGCCCTGCAGGAATTTGCTTACGCACTCGGCCAACCTCATCGCCTGATGGTGCCGTGAGCACAAACGTGTCATAGAAATCCGCACCGCTCGCTTCAAAAAAGCCGGCCCCGAGCCAGATATTAAGTCGTCGGGAGGTTGATTCCAGCCATCGCACTGATTTGCCGAGTGACGGCTCGGCGGAATCCCAGGTGTCGAACGAGAGATAAGAGCCCGTCGCCATGAACTCAGGGAACAAAACTAATTGCGCGCCTTGATACGCCGCTTCATCAGCGTAGGTCGTAGCCTCTCTGAGATTTCCGTCTATGTCATGGTCCAACGATTTCATTTGGATCACGGCAATTCGCAAAGACCTCGAGGAGGACTTTGTTGTTTTGCCAGAATCTGCGCCCTGCGCGCTCAACGGAATGTCCATCGCCGCCGATCCGCCCAATGACAAAAGGACCATGACGTACAGGGACATTTTCATAGTCTGCAAACCTCCCCGAAAAACCTGTCCGATCGTCGTAATAGAATTGTCCACCCAGTCCCTCTTGAACACAACGGACGCGTGCGTGCCAACCCGACGCCCAAAAAATTGTTCTTTGTTACGTAGGAGAATACGATTCGTCGCCTGCGTATTTAGGAGAGATAAGTCGCAGTTCCCTCTAGTGTCCGGTTTGCTGGCCCACGATCCAAATCAGGGAAAGACGGTGAACTGCTGCCCAGTGGAGTGCGGACGCGGATTTCGCGTCAGTAATCGGTACCCTACCGCGCACCCTGTGCGTCCTTCTGAGGTGATAAGTGGCAAACCGATTCAGGTGTCAAACCCGATTCGAAGCGTCGGCGGTTGCGTTATTCCAGCCGTAAGGCGTCCGTTGGGCTCACGTTCGAGGCCCGCCATGCAGGAATAAACGCTGCCGCGAGCGCCCCGGCGGCGAGGACTAGTGCGGCGGACGCGACGGTGGCGGGGTCGGTGGCAGTTACGCCGAACAATTGGGATTGGACGAGCTTGCCGAGGGCAGCGACGCAAGGGAGCGCGATGGCGATACCGACGGCAATCATGGCGACGGCGTCGCGCAGGACGAGGCGGATGGCGGAGGCGCCCGTGGCGCCAAGCGCGAGGCGGATGCCGATTTCGCGCGTGCGGCGGGTGACCACGAAGGACATTACTCCGTAGAGGCCGATGAGCGAGAGCAGGAGCGCGAGAGCGCCGAAGCTGCCGGAGAGAGCAGCGAGCATGCGCTCGGTGTTGAGGGAGCGGGTGACCTGCTCTTCGACCGTGCGGAGCCCGAGAATGGGCAACTGGGGATCGGAGTTACGGACGAGGCCGCGAATCGCCTGGAAGGCCTGCTCGGGCGTGCCGCGGATCTTGACGTAAAAGGTGGCGCCGGAATCGTCGTTGTCAAAAATCGGGAAGAAGGCCTGCTCGGATTCCTCGCGCAGGCCACGATAGTTGAAGTCGGTCACCACGCCGACGATGGGGATGTCTGGCTTGACGTCGGGGCCGGAGCCGAGGCCGATGCGCACTCCGAGGGGATCGCGGCCGGTGAGGTAGCGCTTCACGAACGCTTCATTCACGATGGCGCAAGGGCGGCCTGGCTCGCCGGCTGGGCGGGAATCGCGCTGGTCGAAATCGCGGCCGGCAAGGAGGCGGACATTGAGGGTAGCGAAGAAACCCGGGCTGACGGCGTTCAGGTTGACTAAGCGATCGGTCGTGAAGCGGCGATCTGTCTGGATCGTGATGCCGCCGTTCCAAGCCCCGCCGGTCAGGAGCCCGTTCCGGGCAATGCCCGAGCCACGGGTGACAGGCAGGACCCGGACCGCATCGTGGACGCGGTCGATCAGCCGGACGGAGTCTACGGCGGAGTAACCGTTCTTTCTAGGCGCAAGGCTGAACGAGACTAGGCTGGAGGTGTCGAAGCCTGGGCCCTTGGCGAGCAGACCAGTGAGCGTCCGGACAAACAGCGCGGCGCCGATGACGAGCATGAGGGAGAAGGCCACCTGCAGAGTGACGATACATTTGCGTAGGCGGACACCGCCAAAACCGGTTCCGGCGCGCTCGCGGAGCGAGCTGACCAGGCTGCCGTCGCTGGCGTGGAGGGCGGGAGCAAGGCCGCTCAGCAGGCCGGCAGCCAGGCTGGTGAAGAAGGCGAAGATGAGCAAACGAAGGCTGAGGGTTCCGGACAGGGCGCTGGAGGCGAGGTCGTGCGGCAGGAATGCAATCAGCGCACGGATGGCGAGAGGAGCCACTGCCGCGCCGAGGACACCACCAGCAAGGGCAAGAAGTAAGCTATCGGCGATGAGTTGGCGGCCGATGCGACCGCGAGAGGCGCCGAGAGCGAGGCGGGTGCCGATCTCGCGGCCCCGCGCAGAGCCGCGGGCGAGGAAGAGGCCGGCAACGTTCAGGCAGGCCAGGCCGAGCAGAACACCGGTGGCGGCGAACAGGAGCCAGAGCGGCTGGGAGAGACTGCGACGCAGCGGCGAGTGGCCCTGGGGCGCGGGAGTAAGTTCCACAGTAGAGGCCAGGTAGTCGCGGCGGCGCTCGCCCGAAATAATGGGGAAGCCGGGGCGAAGCATGTTGTCCCGGAGCCACGCCTTGAACCACGGCTGCAAACCGGCCTGTGCCTGCGCCGCCGCAAGGCCCGGAGGGAGGCGGGCGAGGATCTGCATCCAAATAGTGGGGCGGCGGAGCAGGTCTTCGGCGCCGGGGAGCGCCTCCGCGTACATGGACGCTGGAATCCAGAGAGCCGGGACTGCACCGACATCGACGCCGTGGAAGGCCGCGGGGGCCACACCAACAATCGTCATGGGGTGCTGGTTGATGAGGAGTTTGCGGCCAATGATGTCCGCGACCCCGCCAAACTCGGCCTGCCAGAAA
>Ga0126369_10004302_pt1 | contig 10422 bp, 11 predicted proteins | sample PanSoiMetaPlot_1_FD_109646 | JGI IMG/M metagenome (GOLD analysis project Ga0126369, IMG submission 109646) | Tropical forest soil microbial communities from Panama - MetaG Plot_1 | ecosystem: Environmental > Terrestrial > Soil > Tropical forest > Bulk soil | place: Panama | collected 2016-02-17
GAATTTCCGAAAGGCTGAGGACTTCCCCGGAGTGCAACATCACTTCGGTGAGCGCCGCGATTTCCGCGCGGTTCAACCCGCGCATCCAGGCGGCCATCAGCCACGCTGCCATCTGATCATCGGGAATTTCGCCGCTTGTATAGCCCGACACTAGAAAGCCGGTTTCTTCGCGGGATAGCTCCCCGCAATCACGTTTCTTGCGGATCAAGTCGACGGCGCGCATGAGTGTGAAAAGCGTTGGCGAGCGTAGCATCCACCCTATGTACCGTCAACGTCATCCGTCTTCTCAATTTCAGAGGAGCTATAGAGGCTGCGCGACGTCCGGAGGCAGATTCGTGATTTGGCCGGAAACCACGTGCCACCCGCTCGCGCCGTTCAGATAGACGTGAATTGCGCGCATCTGGTGACCTAGCTGCTGGCCTTTCAAGCTGAACCGCGAGGACCACAAACAGGTGGCGACGGCCATGTCCTGATAGATTTGCACTTTGACATCCGATGCACGGAAGGTTTCGTACTTGAGTGCATCAGACTGAATCAATGCAATCCACTGGGCCTTGTTCACCAGCTGTCCGTGAGACAGCGTTCCCGCAAAATCTTCACTGTATACGCGATGGAAGAACGCGCCATTTCTTACCTCGATGGCTCGTCCTGCCTCTCGCTCCAAACTAACGATCTCTTGCCGGCGCAGTTCCTGATCATATGACTGTGTGACGCAGCGCCGAATGCAATCACTGCGCTCTGCCGCGCGCTCTTCCTGCTGTGACCCGCCCTGCCCTATCAGTAGGCCGATCGCCACTACCGCAATCGCCGAAAACTTAATCATGGTCCGTTTTTTCTCCTCCTCCGTCGCTATTCCGCTTGATTATAGGAGAAAAGGGAAGCCGCCAAATCTAGACGTTCCGCAAAGTGTCGAATTTGCTAGAATCGTGCCCTCCCCGCAGGCTTCCGCAATGGAGGTTCTATGGATCTTGTCGTTGGCGCCACAGGGCTTGTCGGCCAGCAAATTGCGCACGGTCTTCGCCGCCAGGGGCGCGCGGTGCGTGCGCTTGTCCGCGGCGGAACCCGTCATGAAAAGGCTGCTTCACTCGCCTCAGCCGGCATTGAAATCTTCGACGGAGATCTTACGGAGCCGGAAACCTTGCTGGGCGCCTGCGCCGGCGTCGAAACAATTCTCTGTACAGCCACCTCCATGCCTCAAGCCAAAGACGACGGCCTCCGCCGCGTCGACCACGACGGCATTCTCGCCTTGATCGAGGGCGCCGAGCGTTCCGGCGTCCAGCACTTTGTATATACATCCTATTCGGGAAACATCCGCGAGGACTCCCCGCTCGAAACCGCCAAACGCGATTGCGAGAAACGTCTCCTCGCTTCAAAAATGCGCGCCACGATTCTCCGGCCCTCTTATTTCATGGAAATGTGGTTGAGTCCCGCGCTTGGTTTCGATCCTGCGAATGGCCGCGCCCGAATTTATGGCCCAGGCGAAGCGAAAGTCAGTTACATCTCGATGTACGACGTTGTCGCCTTTGCCCTGAGGGTAGCGGCAAACCCTGGGCATCCGTCAGCATTTCTCGAAATGGGCGGGCCCGAACCACTCTCGCAACTCAACGCGGTGGGAGTTTTCGAACGCGCGTTGGGCAAGAAGATCGCGTTGGAGAGTGTGCCGCTTGCCGCCCTCCAAGAGCAGCACGAGTCCACAGATCCTCTGCAGAAGACCTTCGCCGCCCTCACGATCGGCTATGCCAAGGGAGATACCATCCCGGGCAGTCTCGAAACTGCTCGCCAGTACGGCGTTACGCTTCATTCCGTGTCCGACTATGCCGCGACGTCCCGCAAAGCCGCCGCGGCGCACTAAGTAAACCGTTGACGCGACACGCTGGGGCTTTTTTTGATTGAGTGCCGTACAGGGCACAAGTTAGCCCCCGCGGTATAGAAGTGCAAAACCAATGCGGGCACGTAGGTGCGGCACGCAGCTGTCGATGAATTATTCCGAAAGTATACCGTTGAAATCGCGAACCGCCCGGGAGACATTTTCCCCGGCTTTTAAATTCCCCTCACGTTCGCACAGCGCCGCCTGCATTCCCGCAGACCGCGCCGCCTCGATTTCCTTCGCAGCGTCGGAGAGAAACAAAAACGATCTGGGCTCCTGCGAAACTGCCGCCGCGATTTTGCGATAGCTCTCCGCTTCCGTCTTTGCTCCCACCCGGGTGTCAAAAAACGCGCTGATGTTAGGCGTCAAATCTCCCGTCGCCACGCTTCCAAAAAGCAACTGCTGGGCTAGCACGCTCCCCGAAGAGTAAATGCAAATCTTTTTCCCCTGACGCTTCCATCGTTCGAACGCTACCGGCACATCTGGGTACACTTCGCCTTTCAACTCTCCGGTTGCATATCCCTGTTGCCAGATTTTTCCCTGAATTGCCTTTAGCGGCGTGCCCTTGCTGTCCCGCGCAATCAACCACTGGCCATATGCTGCGGCTGAACGCAGCCGCTCTTCACTCGAATTGCCGCGCCAACTCGGCGGTTGCAATCCGTTCTGCTCATCGACTCCGTGCTGTGTGTGTAGATCCTCTATCAGAGTACGAATGTCCGGATTCGCGGCGTTCTCGCGAAGAAAACCGTCCAGCTTGCGACTCGCGTACGGAAATAGTGTTTTGGTAACGAAATCGACGGGGGTGGTTGTGCCTTCGATATCCAAGAGAATGACGCGGACTTGCGTTTCGTCGAAAAGGGGCACGCGGATTATTTTGCCGCAGTTTGCGGCGGAATGTAGCGCGGTCCCCAGCAAACCGGCTCGTAGTTTCTATCGACGCCGCTGCCTGTATAGTGCGGTGTCCAGCCGGACTTGTCCTGAAACAAGCGAATGGCGCGAATGCGCCGGTCGCCGCACAAATCAAACCAGTGCAGCGTCCCCTTGGGCACGCGCATCAAGTCCCCTGCTTCCACTTCAATCGCCACCACCGGGCCCTTCGGCGGATGAATGTGAAACAGCCCTCGTCCCGCGATGATGTACCGCACTTCGTCTTCGTCATGCGTATGCTCAGTGTTGAACTTCGCCAGCATCGCGTCCAGCCCGGGAGTGTCCGAATGCACGTCAATCACGTCGGCCGACACGTACCCGCCCCGGCGCTTCAACTCTTCAACCTGCGGCGCGTACGCGCTCAGTACCTGTTCCCCGGAAGCATTCTCGGGCAAATCTGCGGGAGTTTCCCAGCGCTCGTACTCGATGCCGATTCCCGCCAGGTAATCGCGCACTTCATCATGCTCGCGTAGCGATTTTTGTTCTTCAGGAATTCTTAAAACAGCCACGGCGACCTTCTCCTGCTCCGGCCGGTTTCGCGCTCACGCGTTCTGTGCCGCGCCCGAACGTACCAGAACTTCCATCAAAAACTCCAGAATCTCCACATGCCGCTTGGCTTCCGCCAAGCTCTCTCCCCAAGTATAAAGCCCATGCTCTTGCAAAAGAAATCCATGAATCCCCGGCGCCTGCTCCAGCGTTTTAGAAACGCTGTCTGCTAATTCCACCATGTCCTGCGAATTCTCCAGGATCGGCAGCCACTCGCGATGCTTGTGCGTCGCAACCCCAGCCAATCCCTTCAACATCTCGTATCCTTCGAGAACAATCCCGCCGTGCCGCGCATGCGTCCCGGAGAGTACCGTGCTCGAAATGGAATGCGTGTGAAGCACCGCTGCTGCATTCACACCCCGTACAATTGCCAGATGCAGAAGTGTCTCAGCCGACGGCCTTCCTTCGCCGCGCATCACGTTCGCGGCTTCATCAATCTCCAAAAGCTGTGCTGGCGTCAGGCTTCCCTTGTCCAATCCCGTCGAAGTGATCGCTAGCCGCAGCGGCTCCCGCGAAATCACCGCGCTGAAATTTCCGCTCGTCCCGAGCACCCACCCGCGTGAGTAAAACCCTCTCCCAATCTCCACCAAACTCAATGCCGCCTTCAAGAAATTCCCAGATTCACTGTGAGTTGATTTCGTCCTTTGTAGAACGCGAGTTGTCTTGGAGCGGTTTTTGGCAGTTTTCATTGGCCGTCATTATAGACTCGAAATCTCGGCTAAAGCCCGCGAATCCATGCCTTCAGTCGTGCCGCTTCCATCTCAATTAAGCCTGCATCGCGGAACGTGTGCGCCAGTACCGATACGCCTTGTGTCGCTGACAAAAGATGCACCGCCAGCCCCCGCGACTCGGCCTCTTTCCCGAGCTTCCGGAACTGCTTCTCCATCCAATCCAACGCCGTCGCAAACAATATCTCTGACTTACCAGCCGCCCCGCTGTCTAGCTTGCGTAATTCAGAGCACAGCGTCCCAACCGGACAGCCACTGCGCGCCAATTCTTTGCGGTTCCTAATCTTGATGTGCACAAACGCGCACAGTCCTTCCTTTGGAGAACCTGCTTTGTCTAACTCCTGCAGCAGCCTCCGGAATCGCGACACGCGCAGCTCGACAATGGCATCGGCAAGCTCATCTTTTGTCTTGAAGTAGTAGTAGACATTGCCCAGGGGAATCCGGGCCTCTTTGGCAATGTCCGCAATCGCCGTGTTCCCGAACCCGTACCGATACGTGGTCCTTTCCGCGGCTTCGAGAAGCCTCGTTCGGTGGTCTGCTCTCGTTTTTGCCATCCCGCCGTCCAATAGTCAGTTGACTGACTTATGCCCATGATATAGATTCCATCCGCAACCCGTCAACCAAGGGGGACAGCCATGACGACCAGGTCAGCCCTGAAAGTGTATGGCAGTTGGAGACTCCAAGGATGGACGGTTTGCAGCATTGCTCTGGCTTCTTTCGTCGCAGGATGGCTACTTACCGCCTGGTTGACGCAGTCACAAAAAGTCAGGGCCGATAGCAATCGTGTCTTCGAGCTTCTCATTTATCACGCTGCGCGCGGAAAAGGGCCCGCTCTTGAGTCTGTCTTTCGCGACGCTTCCAAAATAATGGCCAGGCACGGTATCGACGTTGTCGGCTACTGGGTGCCGAATGAAGATCCCGCCTGGAGCGACACCTTCGTCTACCTCGTGGCTCATCCCAGCCGCGAGGAAGCGAACAAGAATTGGCACGCGCTTCATGTCGACCCGGAGTTTCGGCCGTACATCGAGTCTGCCAAGCCTTTCATTCAAAAGGCCGACGAAAAGTACAACGTCGACGAAGTGTACATGCGTCCGGCCGACTTTTCGGCTATGAGGTAGCTGAAATGCAGAACTCCACTGCAAGGAATGTGCCATGGAGTTGCGCCCTCTCTTGCTTTCTCTTGCTGCTTCCGAAATTGGCAGCGACGCCACGAAACGGCGGACAGAATACGTGGGTTGGTACATGGGCGGCGGCCCCGCAGGCTGCTTTTCGAGGGCGCGTTCAGACCTTCCACAACCAGACTCTTCGCCTCATCGTTCACGCCAGTGTCGGCGGAAAGAGGGTCCGCATCAAAATCTCGAACATCTTTGGCGAACAACCGTTGCTGATCGGCGCCGCGCACGTTGCCCGCCGCGTTTCCGGGGCGGAGATCGATCTTGTTTCGGACCGGGCCCTGAAATTTCACGGCCGCACGTCAACGACAATTCCTCCCCGAGCTATGGCCGAAAGTGATCCGGCTGACCTCGATCTGCCCGCACTGTCAGATTTAGCGATTAGCCTCTTTTTCCCGGGTACCGCCGCGGTCACCACTTCGCATATTCTGGCGAAGCAAACGAACTACGTCTCCGCTGAAACCGGAGACGCGACTTCTCAAACAAAATTTCCAGTCGCCAAGACCATCACCTTCTGGCCTTTCCTCACTGGTGTAGATGTCGCAGCTTCTCCTCACTCAGCGTCAATCGTGGCGCTCGGTTCCTCGCTCACCGATGGCGACGGCTCCACAAGGGACACCAACCGGCGTTGGCCCGACGTGCTTGCGGAACGGTTGCAGCAAGCCGGCGGGGAAGCAGCGGAACTCGGCGTCCTCAACGAAGGCATCATCGGCAACCGCCTCTTGAGCGACACGCAAAGCCCGCGGCAAACGGGCGGTCCGCCGCCACTAGGAGCAGTCTTCGATGAGTTAGGACCTGCTTTGGGCCAATCCGGCCTCGCGCGCTTTAACCGCGACGTGCTCGGGCAAGCCGGCGTGAAATACGTCATCCTTGCCCTCGGCGTCAATGACCTGCTCTTTCCCGGCTCCTTCATACTGCAGAGCGAAAGGGTAACGGCCAAAGACCTGATCGCTGGCAATCGTCAGCTCATCGGGCGCGCTCACAAAATGGGAGTCCGCGTTATCGGCACGACGATTCCTTCTTTCGAGCACGCCCTGTTTCGCGATCCTTTCTATGATCGCTTTTACAGCCCCGAGAACGAGAAGACCCGGCAGGAAGTCAACACCTGGATTCGTACCGGCGGCGAATTCGACGGCGTGATTGATTTCGACCAAGCCGTCCGCGATCCAGACCGCCCTACACAAATCTTGCCGGCCTTCGATAGCGGCGACCACCTGCACGTCAACAACGCTGGCAACGTCGCCCAAGGCAACATCATCCCCCTCTCCTTGTTCCACAGCCGTTAAGGCCCAATAGCAAAGGCGCGCGGTAATTTCATGCTTTTTAACGCCGGGCTGTTTGCATCCTCTTCTTAGCTGCGGCATTCTGTACTGTGAATGGATTTCATGTCTCCACACCAATGGATTAGTGCGCTGTGGCTTCTCTTTGGTGTCTATTGGCTGGTCTCCGCGCTTAAGCGTAAGAAAACCAAGCAGCGCGAATCCACCCTGCAGCGCTTTGGATACACGCTTCCACTTGCCGTGGGTTTTTACTTGCTCTATCAACCGCATCCGCTGTATGACTGGCTGAGGAATCACTTTCTTCCAGCCGGTCCCGTCGCCGAGTGGCTCGGCGTCTTGCTCACAGCCGCCGGAATCGGCGTTGCCTTTTGGGCGCGCTGGCATCTGGGCACAAACTGGAGCGGCACGGTTACCCTCAAAGAGGGCCATGAACTGATTCGGACTGGGCCCTATCGCTCCATTCGCCATCCCATCTATGCAGGAATTCTGCTCGCGCTCTTGGGGACCGCCATCACGTTCGGCGAAGTGCGCTCGTTGCTCGCCGTGGTGATCGTCTGGCTGTCTTTCTATGTAAAAGCCCGGCGCGAAGAATCCTTTCTGAGCCAGGAATTCGGCCCCGGTTTCGCAGAGCACAAACAACACACCGGAATGTTTCTCCCGAGATTTTCCTAGCGCCGGAGTGCTTCCCGAAAACTCTGCGCCTTACTTCACCTCGCATTTCCAAATCAATTTCAGTACAATCCCGCTGCTTTTGGGAATCTCTTGTCTCGCTAGCCCAGGGCAGGTGCCATGAAACTGAATTCCGCGCTTTTGAAGAGCACGGTCGTTGCAGCGCTGGGAGGACTGCTTTTTGGATTCGACACTGTGGTGATTTCCGGAGCCATCGACTTTCTTCAGGGCCTCTATCACCTCACGCCGTTCTGGAAGGGATTTACCGTTTCTGCCGCGCTGGTTGGCACGGTGATCGGCTCCATGCTCGCGGGCATCCCGGGAGACAAGCTGGGCCGCCGCGCGAGTTTGCGTTGGATGGCCATTCTGTACGTAGTTTCTGCCGCGGGCTGCGCCTTCGCCTGGAATTGGCGCGCGCTCGTTTTCTTCCGTTTCATCGGCGGACTCGGTATTGGCGGATCCTCTGTTCTCGGGCCGATGTACATCGCGGAAATCGCTCCCGCAAAATGGCGCGGCCGCTTGGTCGGAATTTTTCAATTCAACGTCGTCTTCGGAATTCTCCTGGCCTACTTTTCCAACTACTTGATTGGAACCGTGGGCTTCGGCGACGCGGAGTGGCGCTGGAAACTCGGCGTCTCCGGCATCCCCGCGATTCTTTTCCTCGCCATGCTCCTCGGAATTCCGGAAAGCCCGCGCTGGCTCGTCAAGAAGGGAAGAACCAGCGAAGCCGGGGACGTCCTTCGCCTGACCGGCGAAGAAAATGCCGACCAGGCATTGCAAGAAATCGTGGAATCTATCGATGCCGAGCACGTCAGTAGCGACGCGCTCTTCACTTCAAAATACCGTGTCCCGATTTTTCTGGCGGTCACCATCGGAATGTTTAATCAGTTGTCCGGCATCAACGCCATTCTCTATTACCTGAACAGCATCTTTGCCTACGCGGGCTACAGCAAAGTTTCCGGCGATTTGCAATCCGTCGCAGTCGGGGCCACCAATCTCATTTTCACTTTGATTGCCATGTCGGTGATCGACAAGCTCGGCCGCAAGACTCTGCTGCTCGTTGGATCCGTCGGCACTTGTCTTTCTCTTGCCGGCATTGCCGGTATTTTTCTGACCAACCGCCACCAGGAACTGCTCGTGTGGATGCTGATTGGCTTCATCGCCTTCTTCGCGTTCTCTCAAGGTGCGGTGATCTGGGTCTATCTCAGCGAAGTGTTTCCGAATCGCGTTCGAGCCAAGGGCCAGAGCCTCGGCAGTTTTTCTCATTGGATCATGAACGCGCTGATTTCCTGGACCTTCCCGTTGATGGCAGCCTCTTCCGGTGGCTACCCGTTTGCGTTTTTCTCCGCGATGATGGTCGTGCAATTCTTCGTCGTACTCTTCTTCTATCCTGAAACGAAGGGCATCTCCCTCGAAGAGATGCAGAAAAAACTCAAAATCGCCTAGGGGGCCTCAAATCGTAAGGAGGCTCGCACAACCCCTTCACCGGTAGCCGGCGGATTTTGCGGTTCTTGCGGCGAGGCGCTGGCGCGCGTAATCGCTCCAGGGGCTGGCGGGATCAAGTTGCAGGTAAGCTTGCCAGTGCTCCCGCGCTTCATCGAACGCGCCGAGCTTTTCGCAAACCAGCGCGAGGTTGTAGCGCGCGTCGGGATGGCTCGGATCGAGCCGCACCGCCAAGCGAAGATGCTGGCGCGATTCCTCGAGTTGGCCCATTTCCTCCAGCACGCTGCCGAGATTGAAATGCGCCAGGCCGTTCTGTGAATCGCATTCAATTGCACGGCGGTAGCACTCCGCGGCCTTCTCGAAATTCCCTTGTTCGTAGTACAGCGTGCCGCAATTGATCAGTGCGTCGGTGCGCTGCGGGTCTTGCCGCAAAGCATGCTCGTACGCGTCGATGGCTTCAGCCCAAGTCTTGCGGTTCGCGCGATCGGCTTCGTAATCCAGCGCAAGCGCGAACCACTCGTCGGCGCCGCGCTCGGAAATCACCTGCACTTCTTCATCGAGCTGGCGCGTCTCGAAATTCATCACAAACTGGCCGGTCACCGGCTCGATGCGCGCGCCCTCGCGCTCGACGATGACGTCCTTTCCATCGGAAAGAACGCGCAGCTCGGTCAACGGCGCTTGCACCTGCGAAAGCTTTTCACGGAGCGCGGCCAGCGCGCGGCGCAGGCGGCTGGGGGGGATTCCCTGCTCGATCAACTGCTTTACGGTACGCAGTGCGATCAGGTCGCGGAAATCGTAGAAGCGGTTGCCCTGTTCGTTTCGCGCGGAGACCAATTCGAGGCGGTCCCAGTAGTCGAGTTGTTTCGGAGACAGACCCAGGATGCGCTGGACTTCGTCGCGGCTGAATCGGTCTGTGGTCCCCATGAATACTCTAAAATGCATCCTGTTGTCATCCCGAACCCGGTCGCGCGCTGGCCCGTGCTAAGCGGGTTCAAAAACAGTGCTAACGGCGCTGAGCGATCTGCTCTCCGGAAAACTAGGGAAAAGGCAGATTCCTCGTCGCTGCGCTCCTCGGAATGACAGGCATTCCCTTTTAGAAACTCTACCCGACGGCTTTCTTCCCCTTCTTCGGTACCGCCACCGGACCTGCTGCAGCCACAGGCTCGACCGCGCGCACGGGCGGCTTCTTCGCCGGAGCTTGACGCTCGGCCAGGCTCTTCTTCAGCGCCTCCATCAAGTCAATCACCGGCGCCATGTGCGGCTGCTGCACTTCGGTCACTTCCTGGCCCTTGAGCTTCGCGGCAATCATCGCGCGCACGTTGTCCTGATACGAGTCCTTGTATTTCTGCGGCTCGAAGGGCACGGCGAGGTTCTGAATGAGTTGCTGCGCCAGCTTCTTCTCCTGGTCTTTCAGCTCGACCTTGTCCGTCGAAGACGATTCTGCCGCGCGAATCTCGTTCGAGTAGAACATGGTATGCAGCATCATGCCCTTGTTGCCCGGCCGCACCACCACGATGTGCTCGCGCTGATGCATGGTCAGCTTGGCGATCGCCGCGTAGCCCGACTCATGCATCGCGCTCATCAGCAGTTGGTAGGCTTTCGCTCCGCCTTCATCCGGTGCAAGATAATAGGACGCGTCGAAATAGACGGGATCCACTTCGCCCAGCTTCACAAACTCGAGAATCTCGGCGACTTTCGCCGAGGCGGGCTCGATCTTGTCGAGCTCCTCCTCGCTGAAGAGCACGTACTGATCTTTCTCGTACTCGTATCCCTTGACGACTTCCGAGCGC
>Ga0126369_10004303_pt1 | contig 10420 bp, 9 predicted proteins | sample PanSoiMetaPlot_1_FD_109646 | JGI IMG/M metagenome (GOLD analysis project Ga0126369, IMG submission 109646) | Tropical forest soil microbial communities from Panama - MetaG Plot_1 | ecosystem: Environmental > Terrestrial > Soil > Tropical forest > Bulk soil | place: Panama | collected 2016-02-17
CAGGAAGGATATTTGCGACCAAATGCCTTTGCCGTATCTGGTGTTCGAAAGCCGGTATTGATGCCGTGACCTTCCGCGGCGCAGAGCACCGATCCGAGACCTCGCCTCGAAACCTGTCGGCCTGCGGAGGGTCACCACGTGGCGCATCCTGGCATGCATTTGCCGCTGGCCCTTTGGTTGTGATTTCCGTTGTTCACATCCCGCGCTTGGTCGAGGGGTCACGCTCAACCGCGTGCCGTCCCAAGCATGGACTTGTTTCTCGTGATTTGTCATATCTCTTCCTTGGAAGCAGGGCTCGAGCGCGGTAAACAAAGAAGTGAGGAGAAGATGATCGAACGAGACGTCAACGTGACATCGCGAAACGGCGCGATCCCGAGTTTCGCGGTGTGTCCAGACGGGCCGGGCGCCTACCCGGGAATCATCCTCTATATGGACGCGCCCGGCATCCGCGAGGAACTGCGCAACTTGGCGCGGCGCGTCGCCAAGCATGGCTATTTCTGCCTGCTGCCCGATATGTACTACCGCATCGGCGCGCTGCGCTTCGACTTTGTGCGCCGTGCCGAGGGCATGCGGCAGACCATGTTCGCGGCGATGAATTCGCTGACGAACGCGCTGGTCACCGAGGATACCGCGGCCTGGCTCGGCTTTCTCGATGCGCAGGATAAGGTGAAGCCCGGCGCCGTCGGCTGCATCGGCTATTGTATGAGTGGGCGCTACGTGACCACTGTAGCGGCGCGCTTTCCCAATCGTTTCGCCGCCGCCGCGTCCCTCTACGGGGTCGGCATTGTCACCGACAACGAGGATTCGCCGCACCGGTTGGTCGATCGGATCAAGGGCGAGATGTATTACGGCTTCGCGGAAATCGACGAGCACGTACCGGCGAACGTGGTGCCGACTCTCAAGAACGCGCTCGACAAGGCTGGAACCCGCTACGCACTCGACGTCTTCTCCAATAGCCGCCACGGCTTCCAATTTCCGGAACGCGATGTCTATGAGACCCACGCCGCTGAGGAGAGCTGGACCAAGATCCTCGCCATGTGGGATCGCAATTTGAAATAATGACCAGGCCGGGTAGAGGAGGGCCTGTTCGCTCGTTAGGAGGATTTATTTGTTCGGGACGGCACGGTCTGGATGAAGGTGCAGCTTTTGCGCTTAATATGCTTCATACAGATAGATCCCTCGACAAACAGCACGAACGTTTGATCCGTTTGCAGAACGCTTGGTCGAGGATACTTCTCCGCCCGTCTAGTGGCGCAGCAGCGACAACAGGAGTGCGAGCGCAAGCAGTGCAGCCACGCCCTGCCAGAATCGAACCGGGGCGCGTTCATAGAACGTCCGTGGTCGGCCCACCACAACCGCCGGGCGCGCCGGTCCCGCTTCCATCTCCACGGCAAATTCGGTGACGTCGCGAAAACGCTCGGCCGGGTCGAAGGCGATCGCTCGCCCGAGCACAGCTTGGAGCCAGGCCGGGAGGTCTGGGCGCAGGGTGGAGAGCGCCTTCGGTCGTTCGCGGCGCGGCGGGTCGGTGGCGTCGGGATTCCCGTAAGGGAACTCGCCCGTGAAAGCGCGGAACATGGTGACGCCCAACGCGTAGAGGTCGGTGGCTTCGTTTCCCGGTTCGCCCGCAAACATTTCGGGTGCCATGTAACCCGGTGTCCCTGGAATATTCTCAGGGGGCCAATCCTCCAATCCAGGGACGCGAACGACCCCGAGATCGATCAGCTTTAACCATCCGTCGCGCTCGAGAATCACATTATCCGGCTTGATGTCGCGATGGATGATGTCGGCGCGATGCAATGCTGCTACCGCTCGGGCTAACTTGATGGCGATGTTCCGTCCTTCCTCGAGGCCGAGTGCCGGGCTTCGCCCGATTCGCGTCTCCAGAAGTTCACCAACGTAAAGTGGCATAACCGTGTAAAGACAGGTCTGCCGCCCCGGGGGAAGCTCGATGACACGGCCGATCCACGGGCTATTGACGCGCGCACCCACCCAGGCCTCGCGGACGAATGCGGCATGATATGTGGCCACAGCGGTGACCTGGGGCTTGGGGAACTTCAACACCACGTCGCCACCCTCGACCTCGTCGACCGCGCCGAACAGGCGCGTGTAGCGTCCATCAGACAGCACGACTTTGAGCAGGAAACCGTCGATCGCCTCGCCGCTCAGCGGCACCGGGATCAGCGGCAGTTGCATGATGGTGGTGCCAATATCATCAGACCTCGCCGTCGGCAGATCGACAACGTCAAGCACCAAAGCGGTGCAGTTGTCGGTGCTACCCGACTGGAGTGCGGCGGCAACCAAAGCGCGCGCGGTGTCGCCTGAAGCAGAGCGTTCCCGCAGGATGTCGGCGATGGTCTCAGACGTCAGAAAGCCATGCACCCCGTCGCTGCACAGAAGAAAGCGGTCGTGCAAAGCCATCGGTTGGCTGGCGTAGTCCAGCCGTGTCTCGGTTTCCACGCCCAACGCGCGGTATAGGATCCCCGACCTGCCCTGGCCGCCCTCACGCACATGGTCCGTGGTTAGGCAGGTCAAGCGGTCACCGCTGAGCCTGTAGGCGCGCGTGTCGCCGACGTGAACCAGGTGTGCGGTTCGCCCACGCAGCACCAGGGCCGTGAGAGTGCAGCCCATTCCGGTCAGCTTGGTGTCCCGCTGACCTTGGGAATAGATCCAGCCATTGAGCGCATTGAGCACCCTGGCTGCCGCGTGTCGCACCTCCATGGTCTCGGGCAGGTCGCAAAATCCGTCGAGAAAGCCGCGCACTGCGGTCTCGGCTGCTACCCGTCCGCCCTTTGCGCCCCCAATGCCATCGGCAATCGCCGCCACCACATCCTGGCGCGGCTGGGGCAGCTCCGAGCCGAAAACAGCGCCGCCAAAATCCTCGTTGCGTTTGCGTGGTCCAGTCTCTGAAACGAACCCGACGCTTGCCTTGACGCCGGAAAGCCGGTCAACCATCGCCGACGCTCTGTTGCGCCGCGTGCGGCGGGCGCCCTGGATCGCGACGAGGTGCGGGCGCAGATCGCAAGTCCGCGATCGCGGCTTCAATTCTCCAGTTTGCAACGGTCATAGAGGAAATAGCCGCCGGTGCTCGACGCGACCACCACCGTAAGATTCCCGGACTTGCGGTCAAGCGTGTAGTTGCCCCCGTCCGTAGCGTCGTGCCACGAGATTTTGGCATCGCCGATACGGGCCGGATAGGAATCCACCGTGCCCCTGTCATAGTCGACCCTAATCTGCCAGCTCGTCCCACTGATCGGATTGGTGCACGTGATCGCGGTCTCGCCGTGGTCGGCTCCAACGGCGGAAACAGCCGTACCGGCCGTCAACGCGGCGATCCCTGCCAGCAGTTGGAACCAGGGTCGCGCCCGCGCGGCCGTGCCTACATAACGGGCGGCGATGCTCACGCAAACGGCACCTAGATTTGTGGATGTCTTGCCAATGCATCGGCGTCGCATAGTTCTGTAGCGTCCCTTAGGGTTTGTTTGCCTATTTTATATTCAGGCGTCCTCTGGATAAAGGCGCGTGAGGAGCGTAGTGTTTATAGCTTCGGGGACATTGCGATAAGGGGGAAATCTATGGCGCTAGTACCATCACCACAATGGCTAGATACGGGCGACAATGCTTGGCAGCTGGCGGCGGCAACTTTCGTCGGCCTGCAAAGCGTCCCCGGTCTGACAATTCTCTATGGCGGCATCGTCAAGAAGAAGTGGGCGATCAACTCCGCCTTCATGTCGATGTACGCATTCGCGTCGGTCCTAGTCGTCTGGATTCTGTTCGACTACAACATGGCGTTTGGGCCGCAATGGTTTCCGTTCCTGGGCACGCCTGGCTTGGCGACGGGGGCAGTGTTTACCACCGGCCAGGCGACAATTCCGGCCGCAGCTTCCGGTATGCCGCCGCTCGCCTTCCCCATGGCGACCCTGATATTCTTCCAGTTTGTGTTCGCGGCCATCACCGTCATCATCCTCGGCGGCTCCGTGCTCGGTCGTATGAACTTCACAGCGTGGATGATCTTCTGCCCGGTATGGATGACCCTCGTCTATACGGTGGGGGCGTTCAGCCTATGGGGCGGCGGTTGGCTCGCCAGCATGGGTGTCGCAGACTTTTCGGGCGGCTATGTCATCCATCTCGCCGCCGGAACCTCGGGCTTCGTCGCCGCCGCAGTGGTCGGCCCGCGCCTGCAACAGGATCGCGAGCATTTCCCGCCCAACAGTTTGTTGGTCACGTTGGCCGGCGCCGGGATCCTGTGGCTCGGGTGGAACGGTTTCAACGGCGGCGATCCCTATTTTGCCAATGCGGATGCGGGCGCGGCGGTGCTCAATACCAATACGGCCACCGCCGTGGGTCTTCTGGTTTGGACGCTGATGGACAAGATCGCCTATGGCAAGCCATCGGTGATCGGTGCGGTCAATGGTATGATCGCGGGCCTGGTCGCAATCACTCCGGCGGCCGGCTACGTGGATGGCTGGGGCGCCATCATCATCGGCGTGGCCGCTGGCATCATCCCGTGGCTCAGCATGAACAAGCTGCAAAAGACCAAGCTGATGATGCGGGTGGACGACACGTTGAGTGTCTTTTCCACACACGGTATCGCTGGGTTGACCGGGGGTCTGCTGGTGGGCATCCTCGCCAACCCGGCCATGCTGCAGTACATCGGCACCGACAAGGAAGCCCCTGGCGTCAGCATCACGGGCTTGCTCTACGGCAATGCCGGACAACTCCTGCTTCAGCTGGAGGGAGCGGCGTTCATTATCGTCTACAACGTGATCGCCACCTACATTATTCTCAAGGTTATCTCTCTGATCGTGCCGTTGCGCATGGATGAAGCAACGCTGAAAGTGGGAGACGACGCGGTTCACGGCGAGACCGCCTACGCCATCGGCGTCGAGGGCGAGTAGTCGGGCTCAAACACCGGTTCACGCGGGCCGGTGGATCGATCTGGGGTTCTGAGTTCCGATGCGCATGACAATGAAAACGGCCTGGCACGCCCAGGCCGTTTTTGCTTTCTTGGGAACCCCATGGGGCCCGCAGCAAGGGACGTGACCGGTCCCGGGCACCAGCCTTTGAGGGGCGGCCGCACAGAATCTCTTTGCGCACGCGCCTTTCGCTCTTCCGTATGGACGATGAAACACACCAGGGCCGGTAAGCGGATTTCCTCAATCGACGAAGTCGTCTACGGATCCATTGTCACGACCAGAACCGGCCAGTGCAGTGAGATAGATGACCGTGAAGTTGGTGAACATGCATATATAGAACATTGGATCTGTGAGAAGGTGCATGATTGCTCTGACTCTCAGTCTGCCCTATCCATTTATTTTTTGTTCCCGCCACCGCCCTACGCGTACCTTAAATTGTGACCGGCAGAGCCAGGGTGATGACCACCAGCCTGCCTCGGATTAGATGGCGGTGGTGACGATGTAGGGCGCGGCGGCGCTCGCGCGGATGTCCATCGGTCGAAAGGGGCGCTGTGACGTTGGTAAAACGCCAGCATCGGGGCCTCCTCTTGGAACTCAACGTTCGCGAGTGCCCCGATGTTTCGGCGATGATTCCACTTTTGACGTTGCTTGCCAAGCTGGTTGGCCACCGACGCTCAACCACCAGACGCGTTTAACCTGCCTTTCGTTGGCAGGCCGCGACGAGGTGACCCGCGAACGCGTCGCCGGGCTCCGGTGCAATGGCGCGGCGGCAGGGGGCGTCCCTCAGGCCTCCTTGCGGTGCGCCTATGACCATGGCCGCGATAGCGCGATCTACTTGATCGCGCGGGCATGATCGACGCGTCGGGAGCACGCGAATGGGTCCGCAGCAATCAGGAAGGAAGGGAGGATCAGCCGATCGGCCCCATTGAGCGGTCGTGATATCGATGCTGCGCTGCATTCTTGCTGCCCCGCACCAAGCCGCGCTGATCGCCTCCGATGAGGTGGAGGTACGCCGCGCAGTGACCACTGCGACGGGAAGATTGTTTGAAGGGGCTGATCCGTGCCATCGTCAATCTCGATCGCGAGTGGTGCTGGCTGGTCAGCACCCAGACCTCGATGGGCCAGGGACTGCGACCGCGTTAGACAGTCACGCGATGACATCGGGCCCGTCTTGGCAGACCGGGCAGCTGCCACCATACTTTATCCATGCCTGCTCCGTCCTCGCTCGGTGCGCTGCTTGATAGCGCGCCGCCAGAGAAGCCTGCCGTGGTCGCCGGCGCTCGCACCATCACGTATGGCATGCTGGCCGAGGAGAGCCGGTGTGTCGCCGGCGCTCTGGCCGCGCTCGGGATCGGCTCGGGCGACCGCGTTGCGCTGTGGCTCCCAAATCTTCCCCAGTGGCTTGCGCTTTATTTCGCGCTCGCACGCCTCGGGGCGATTGCGGTAGCGGTCAATACCCGATTCCGTGGCGCCGAACTCGGCGACATCGTGTTCCGCTCCGGCTGCCGCGCATTGGCGCTCGATCCCTCCTTCCGGCGCGTCGACTTTGCCGGGATTCTTGCGAGCGTCGATTCCGCCTCGCTGGATCGCCTCGAGACGGTGATTCTCTGCGGCAAAGGAGACGTGTCGGCTAGCATGCGCCGCATCGACTACGCGGCCCTCGCCCGCCACACGCCATTGGGGGTAGACCGCGGCACCCTTGGTTCGGGAAGCGCGATTTTCACCACCTCGGGGACGACCAGCGCGCCGAAATTCGTTCTTCACACTCAACGCAGTCTCCTGGCACACGCCCGGGACGTCGTCCGAGGCTTCGGGCTTTCCGGGTGCGTGGTGCTGCAGTCATTGCCGCTTTGTGGTGTCTTCGGCTTTTGCCAGGCGATGGCCGGCCTCGCCGCGCGCGGCTGTCTGGTGCTCCAGTCCGCATGGGATGCCCAAGAAGCGGGGGCGCTCGTCGAGCGACACGGCGTAACCGCATTCAACGGTACGGACGCGATGATCGCCGGCCTCCTCGATACTACGAACCAGACGGCGCTGCGCCGCATTCCGTTCCTGGGCTATGGCGCCTTCGATCCGGCACTTGCCGATCTGGCAGAACGCGCGGAGCACCGCGGCCTCACGCTTGTCGGTCTTTACGGTATGAGTGAGGTGCAGGCATTCTTCGCTCGCCGGCATGAGACTGAGCCGCTCGAGCGGCGGCGCGTACCCGGCGGCACCCCGGTCTCGGAGGTGGCCCAGGTCCGGGTGCGCGATCCTGACACCGGGCAGATCCTCGGTATCGGCATGAGCGGCGAACTTGAGCTGTGCGGCCCAAGCTTGATGCGGGCGTACTTTGGCGATCCAGCCGCAACCCAGCGGGCCATGTCGGCGGACGGGTTCGTGCGCACCGGCGATCTCGGTCGCGTGCTCGACGACGGTAGCTTCGTCTTCGAGACGCGGTTGGGCGACGTGCTCCGCCTCTCGGGATTTCTGGTTGCGCCGGCCGAGATCGAGTCCTATCTGCAGCGCCATCCCAGCATCGATGGCGCGCAAGTCGTCGGCGTCTCGACTGCGGCGGGGGTGAAGCCCGTCGCCTTCGTCTCGCGAAAGCCGGGCGCCTCCTTCGACGAGGCGGCCCTGAAGGCCTACTGTGGCGCGAGCCTTGCCCGCTACAAGGTGCCGGTACGCATCGTCCTCGTTGATGTTTTCCCGGCGACGACGAGCGCCAACGGCATCAAAATACAGAAGGGGAAGCTACGGGAGCAGGCGAGCATGATTCTCTCGGCGTCCGGATGACGATCAACGCGCGCCCATGGCTTCGATCATCCGTGTGCCGGATCGAAGGTCGCCAAGCACCCGACGGCCATACGCTTGAAAGCCGGCGTGTTACGGAAGGTGCGTGTCGGAAGAGCGCACCCCCCGGTTCTCTTGAGGACTAATGGGCCAGGGGATCCGGACGTAGCTGGATGTGCACCAGCCGCGGCTTGCGCAGCTCGCCTTTGGCGAGGCGGTCTGTCCAATCGCCGAGATATTTGAAAGGCGCACCGCCGAAGGACCCTGCCTCTTTGGTCATCTCCGCCCCCGCGAGGCCCGACTGCAGGCGCCGCATCCAGGCCTCCTCGCCGGAGTTGAATGCGCCGAATTGCGCCGGGATCGTGCGCGTGGCCTCCTGACCGATTTGGTGGCAGCCAATGCAGCCGATGTTCTTCATCTGCTTGAGCCAATCGATCTGCTTGCCACCCAACTCGCTCTCCGCCGGCATCTTCAACATCGAATACCAATAGATGGCCGGATAGTAATGGGCCGCTGCTGCCGCGTTGGGCGCGGGCACCGCGGTGAGGTCGAGACGCTGGCCGGGCTTGGCGCGCATCCGGGGCGAGTCGACGAGACCGTAGCCGCGCACAAAGACGCGCTAGTTCACCCCCGGGAGATCGGGAATCACGTAGCGCCCCTGATCGTCGGTCACCACCATCTTGGCGAATTTGGTCGGCAGCTCGACGCTTTCGGCAATCACCCAGACTCCGGCTTCCGGTCCGTTCGGGCCGGTGACGATGCCACCGATATCGTCGTCGTCGAGCGCGGGCGCCCCCGCCTGCTCCGCGCGTGTAGGCGCCGGTGTACTGACCAGCACGGCGCTTGACAGCATGATGATACCGATCGCTGCCAAAATAACCCGCCTGTCCTCGTCATTTCATTTCTTCCTTGGATGCGTTTTGCGATGGGGTCGTGCGCCACGTCCTTTGCGGATCGTTGGTTTGAATCACCGACGGCGGCCAATTGGATCACACCGGATTGCCACGGACCATTATGGCGCGCAAATCGACGAGCGTCATCTTGGCGAACCGCGGTCAATGCCGCCCAACCACGACGGAGCCATCAGAATCAGGAAGGTCTTGCATGCGAGCAAATCATGGGACGGCGCAGATTGCGTGAGGCGCTCGCCAGCCATTGGGACAAAAACGAGATTCGCACCGACATTTATTGAAACGCCACCACTCTCATTGCGACGAGCAGTTTGTGCGTGGAAGCAAGCCATCCCAACTGTTGCAAACGAGTGCCGGACGCTCGGCGTCAGTCGAGCGTCCGGCGGAATCGCGTGACGGCGATCGTCATGGCGACGAACATCAGGGCAACGAGCCAAATCGTATCGGTTTGCAAGTCGCTGAGTGTGGAGCCCTTCAGCAGGACGGATCGCACGATGCGGATGAAATGCGTGAGCGGCAGACATTCGCCAACCCAGCGCGCCCATTGCGGCATTCCAGCGAATGGAAACGCGAATCCCGACAACAGAATATTCGGCAAGAAGAACATCATCGCCATCTGCACGGCTTGCAATTGGTTTTGCGCGAGCGTCGAGAACGTGTAGCCGACCGACAAATTGGTGGTGATAAACAGCGTGGTGAGCGCCGCAAGGATCGAGAGATTGCCGATGACAGGCACGTGAAACAAGCCGATCCCCGCGCCCAGGATCAGCACCGCTTGAAGAAAGCCGATCAGCACGTAGGGCGCGATCTTGCCGAGCATAATCTCGAGCGGCGTGATAGGCATGACGAGCAAACTCTCCATGGTGCCGCGTTCGGTCTCGCGGGTCACGGACAGGGCTGTGAAGATCAAAGTGGTCAAGGTCAGGATCGTGCCAAGCAGCCCCGGCACGATGTTGAGCTGGGTTACCCCTGCCGGATTGTAACGCGCGTGAGTGCGGAACTCGAATGGCGGCGGCCCGCTTGCCGGGATCGCTCGATCGTTCTGCAGCGCCGTCTGCACCAGGGGCTCGAGCGCAGCCAAGGCCGCTCCCGCTGCGACCGGGTCGGTCGCATCGGCGGCCACCAGCAAGGCGGGATCGTCGCCGCGTCGGAGCGCCCGTTCGAAATCATGGGGTACTTCCACCGCGAAGAGCACCTGGCCGGACGCGAGCAGCCTATCGAGTTCGGCTTCGTCGCGAACCTGACGCACCACTTTGAAATATTTGGTGTTCTGCAGCGCGGCCAGTATTGAACGCCCGACGTCACTGTTTTCCTGGAGCAACACCGCCGTCGGCAGATCGCGCGGCGTGGTGTTAATCGCATATCCGAACAATACGAGCTGCGTTAAGGGTATCGCCGCCATCATGGCCAGCGTCACGCGATCGCGCAGCATTTGCACGAATTCCTTGCGGAGCATGGCACCCACACGACGAGGTGAACCCCCGCGAACCCAGGCGAGAGACGCGCTCATCCAACATTGTCCCGGTGACGGCTCATCAGCTCGATAAATACATCCTCAAGCGACGGGCGCGATCGCGTCCAAGTCAATGTCGGATCGTGGCGATAGGACGCAATCGCTGCTTCGAAGGCCTGCGGGTCGTTGCCCGCGACATGTAGACTGCTACCGAACGGTGCCACCATATCGATGCCCGATCGCCCAGTGAGTTCGCCGGCAAGCTTCGCAAGATCGCCGCCATTGACCGTGTAGGTTACGAGCGGCGACCCGGCGATCACCTGGTCCACGGCGCCGTGGGTCAGAAGCTCACCATGGGCAATGTATGCGATCTC
>Ga0126369_10004304_pt1 | contig 10419 bp, 12 predicted proteins | sample PanSoiMetaPlot_1_FD_109646 | JGI IMG/M metagenome (GOLD analysis project Ga0126369, IMG submission 109646) | Tropical forest soil microbial communities from Panama - MetaG Plot_1 | ecosystem: Environmental > Terrestrial > Soil > Tropical forest > Bulk soil | place: Panama | collected 2016-02-17
CGCCGCTGTCGTCGAAAATGAAGCAGCGGGTGTTGCAGCTCATGCAGCAGCCGGTCGATCCGCAGGCGATGCAGGCGAAGGGATTGGCGCTGCAGAGGACGGCCGCCGACATCACGGAGAGACAGGCGGCGGCGCAACGGCACCGCTCGCAAAGCGTGATGGACGCCGCGCGCGCCGCGCATCTCGTGTCCGAAGCACATCTCAACGGCGCGCAAGCGTTCAAGACCGCGGTCGAAGCGGCGGGCGGGCCGGCGAACGCGCAGCAGCCGCAGGCTCAGACCGGCGGATTGCCGCCGGGGAAGCCACCGCTTGGCCCCGCGGCAGACTCGCTTTCCGCCCGGCGTCTGACGTCAGCCGCGGGTCTGTCAGGTCGGCGGTGATGGGATCGCAATACGTATCGGTACGCGTTTTACGCGAATGAGCAATTGCAGAGTGGTAGACGGGGAAAGCGACATCGTCGGCGGCTTGTGGATTGATTCCCACGCGGACAGGAAATCAATCCGCCGGACCTATGACATGACGCCATGACCTGGCAGCAAGCCTGCTCTTTGCAAATGGGACGCTGATATCGGAACGCATCCTCTGCTTGCATGTTGGTTGCGAGGGGGTCAACACGAGGAGCAACGCATGAGGAAGTCGATCGTAACCGCACTGTGCGTGGCAAGCACGCTTGCCGTTGGCACTTCGGCGACGCTCGCGCAGAACTATCCCAGCCGCCAGAAGGACCCGTATGCGGCAAGTCCATCGGCAACGACGCGCAGCGACGGCACGTCCGGCGAGCGGCGTGATGTGCCGTACGGGCAGGGCGGCACGGCCGGAACGCACGACACCGGAGCCAATGTCGGACCGGGGCGCGCCGGCATGAATCACTCCACCGGAGAATAAGCCCTAGATATCCCCGCAGCTCAGGAGCGCGAATGAGGCCGCCTAGCGCGGCCTCATTCGTGTAGACCGCGCTAGTGAACATTCTCGCCAGCGTCATCGCTGGAATCCAGCAAACATCTTCTTTTCCTCCCAAGCGAAAGGGATCTTTCGCGCACACTCAGAGTCGAGGACAACACGCATGGCTGCTGCCGACGCTGCCGCGCTTGCCGCGGAGCAAACCGAACGCGAATTCCAGGCTGATATCAACGAGGCTGTCGCCGCGACAGAAGCGGAGATCTTCGGCGAGGCAACCGGGGCCGAGCCGGCCGACAACGACGGCAACACCTTGCTCGAGGCCATGGGCCAGGGACTCGAAGGCGAAGTCCTCGAAAGCGAAGGGCTGGGGGAAGACGATGACGACGACAATGACGGTGACAATAATAACAATAATAATGGCACCACGCTGTCGGCACCCGAATCCGAGACCGAAAGGGCGGGCGATGCCGACGACGCGCGCGCCGTCGAAAAGCAGAACACGACCTTGCGCAGGCAGCTCGCGACGCTCGAGGCGCGCTTCAACGACCTCAATGCTCGCCTTAATGGCCAGACGCAACGGCCGCGGCAGGCCGGCGCCCCGACGGAAGCGGGAAGGCCGGACATGTTCACCCATCCGGACGCGTATGAGCGCTGGCTGCTCGAGCGCGCCACCCGCGATGCGGTGAGCCACCTGCAGCAACAGCAGCAAGCCGAGCGTGTCGCGCACGTCGACCAGAGCTTTGCGCGGGCCACGCGTGGTGAGCGCGGCTTTGAATTCGGCCCCGCCTACACCGCGCTCGCTTCCCTCGACGCGGGCAACCCCGAGCATCGCGCACTCGTGCGCGGCATTTGCGAGGCGCCCGATCCCGCCCGCGCCCTGCTCGACTGGTGGGACGACAACGGCGGACCACAATTTCGCGAGCGGATTTTGGCGCAGATCGCGCCGCGCATGCATCGGGGATCGCAGGGCGAGCGCGCGCAACCGCGCTACGCATTTCGCTCCGCGCAATCGCTGCCCTCCCTCAACGGCGCCACCGGGTCGAACGCGCAGCGCGTGCATGATCCGGAGATGGACAACAACTCCGATGCCAGCGTGTTCGATTTCGCGACACGGCGATAGGGGGGAGCGCGAGTATGCCAAGGCGCGCCACGACCCACGCATCTCGCTCGGAGAGCGCTTGGGCGTTCCCTCCCCCCCCGCAAGGGGGGAGGGAACCCTCAAACAGCGCGCCGAGCGAGATGCGTGTATGCCTTAACGGCCCGAATCCGCCGCAACGTTGATCCTTCAATCTCAACCACACACCACACCACACCAACCCTCTCAGCAACGAAAGGCTGATCGCCTCCCACTGCCGCTAAGTCGCGCTCAGCCATGACCCGGAAAGGACAGGGCCATGGCTCTCACCACCATCTCCGCCAACAACAAGCTCATCGTCTTCCGCAAGGAAGTCACGCGGGAATACATCCGCCAGAATCTGTTCTCGCCCTATATCGGCACCGAGCTCACCGCCATTATCCGCGTCATCAACGATCTCAAGAACGGCGGCGAGCAGATCAACATTCCCCTCGTCGCGCGGCTCAGAGCGCAGGCGGTGGCGACCGGGACGCTGGTCGGCAACGAGGAATCGATCGACAATTTCGGCGACCGGCTGTGGATCGACTGGGCGCGCAACGCGATCAAGATTCCGAAATCGGAAGAGCAGAAGTCGTCGATCGACCTGTTCGGTCAGGCGCGGCCGCTGCTGGAGGACTGGGGCAAGGAGCTGCAGCGCGACGAGATCATCGACGCGCTTTATGCGCTGCCGCAGAATTCGACCGCGCCCGCGGGGCTCGGCACCACCAACGGCCAGCGCGTCAACGGCGTGCTGTTCGATGCCGCGAGCGCCGCGCAGCGCAACACCTGGGTCGCCGACAACGCCGACCGCGTGCTGTTCGGGGGATCTCAGGGCAATCTCGTCGCCGGCAATTTCGCCTCCAGCGCGGCCAACATCACGACCGGCATGACGCTCTCGGCGGCATCGATCCTCAAGATGAAGCGGCTCGCCAAGAAGGCCAACCCGCGCATCCGGCCCTACAAGCTCAAGAACGGCCGCGAATATTTCGTGCTGTTCGCGGGGCCGAACTGCTTTCGCGATCTGCAGGCCGACACCACCATCATCAGCGCCAACACCCAGGCGCGTCCGCGCGAGGGCGACGGGCTCGACAAGAACCCGCTCTTCCAGGACGGCGATCTGCTCTACAACGGCGTCATCATCCGCGAGGTGCCGGAATTGGATGTGCGGCTGCCGACGACCTACACCAACGCCGGCTCCGGCGGCATTCAGATCGCGGCGACGTTTCTCTGCGGACAATCCGCCATGGCCTGGGCCTGGGGCCGCATGCCGACGCCGACCTTCCTCAAGGAGGACGACTATCAGTTCTATCGCGGCGTCGGCGTGATGATGGCCTACGGGCTCAAAAAGATCGCCAAGCTCAACGCCACCGGCAATTACAAGGAATGGGGCGTGTTCACGGGGTTTTTCGCGAGCCAGGCGGATACGTAGTCTGCTTAACCTCTCCCCGCTTGCACCCGAAATCGGGTCTACCCGATTTCGGCACTCATAAAGTGGTCGAAGTCGGAAACATCGGACTTCGACTGAGAGGTCGCAACCGAAAGCCAAAGGCTTTCGGATTTTTGTTTGAACGCTCGGCGCATGCGCCGAGCTACGGCGCAGCGAGGCGGGTGAGGGGGACTCTCCGCGAGTCGAATGCGTTGAAACAGCCCCTCACCCCACCCTCTCCCGCAGGCGGGGAGAGGGAGTGCGCGCCCCGAGCATGCGGCCGCGTTCGTTCTGAAGCGCCGTCCGCGGCAATTTCAAATCCTCAACACTCTCACTCCCACCACAAGGACCACACCCCATGCATACCCTGCGCAAGATCATCTATGCCTTCACCCTCGCGGCGCTCGCCGCCTTCGCCACCGCGACCCACGCGCTCACGGCGCCGCCGACATTTCCCCCGCGCTATTTTCAGACCCAGCAGACCCACTACGTCCGCTTCACCGTCAACTTCAATTCGTGCGTGCCCGTCGCCGGCGCGTGCAGCTTCAAGATCGGCGCGCTCCCGTACAACGCATTCGTCGTGCGCGGCTATCAGCAGATCATCGCCAATTTCAATTCCGGCACGACAGACACGGTGTCGCTCGGCGTCACCGCCGGGAACGCCAACGAGCTGGTGGCGGCGCAGAGCGTGCACACCGGCGCGGGCGCCGTCACTCCGCTCACGCTCGCGGCCACCGGATCGGGCACCCAGGCAACCGGCGCCGGCGCCACGCAGACCGGCACCAACGGCGGCTTCGACATCTGGGTGAAATACGCCCAGACCGGCAGCGCGCCAACGACGGGGCAGGCGGTGATCGTGCTCGAATATTTCGCGCCGAACGACGGCGCATGTGGGCCGGTGCCAAACGGGACGATTGCCGCGGCGTGTTGAGGTCGCGCAACCTCAATCCACAAGCTGTGCGGTGAGACGGCAGCCTGGATCGGGCTACCGGCAATCTACAGAAGACTCATGCTGAATCCCCTGGCGATCGAAATCGATTCGCCAGGAGATCTCCATAAAGGCCATTCTCGCTGCTCTTGCTCTGTCATTATTAGTACCGCAATACGCGCACGCCTGGGGCGACGACGGCCACAAGGTGGTGGCGTTGATCGCTCAACGCTATCTCACGCCCGACACCCGCCGAACCGTCGACGCGCTGTTGGCGCAAGACACCGATCCGCTCACGCAGCACGACATCGCCAGCGAAGCGACGTGGGCGGACAAGTATCGCAATCATCATCGCGAGACGAGCAAGTGGCACTTCGTCGACATCGAGCTCGACAACCCAGATCTGATCGCGGCGTGCTACGGTCGTGAGGCGCTGCCGGCGGAGACGCTGGCGTCGAATGGGCCGGCGCAATCGTGTGTCCTCGACAAGATCAATCAGTTCGCGGCCGAGTTGGCCGCTCCAGGGATCGATCCTGAGGAGCGCCTGGTCGCGCTGAAATTCCTGCTGCATTTCGTCGGCGACATGCATCAGCCTCTGCACTGCGCCGACAATCACGATCGCGGCGGCAATCAAGTCAAAGTCTTCGTCGAAGGTTTCAATCATCGCAAGCGCGACGAGCTGCACGGTTTTTGGGACAAACAGTTCGTCGATGCGCTCGGCTACTCGCCGCAAGACATCGCCGAGCAGCTCGTGCGCCAAATTACGGCGGAGCAGAAAGCGAAGTGGGAGCAGGGCTCGGTCGATGACTGGGCGATGGAAGCCTACAAGATCGCAAAGGCCGACACCTACGGCGATCCGCCCTTGTCGAAGGACGGGGATCAATATCTCGACGGCGCTTACGTTGCCCGCGCCGAGAAGGACGTGGCGCTGCAGTTGAGCCGCGCCGGCGTGCGGTTGGCGGTGATCCTGAACAAGGCCCTGAATTCGAAATTGGCGCGACGTGCGGAATGAAGGTGCGGTCAAGCATCCCGCGCAGCTGCGGCGACCGACCTCCGCATCGCGGAAACTCGGTCGCCGCTGCCACCGCTCAACACGTCGTCATCAGCCGGTTTCATCAACGCAGCGGCGTCCTTCGCGTCGCCGGCCTCCGCGGTGGGACCGGGTCAAGATGCCGCTACCATGGTAGGGGTGTCTTTTGTACATTGTTCCCATGTGGAAGGCCCGCCTGCGAAAACCAATCCGGCTGACCGATGGCCGAACGCTCAAAACGCTTTCCGACGCGAGGGACATGATCCTGGCTCTCCCGGAAAAGGATCAACGGGAGAAGAAGTGGCAGCGGCTCGCTGACCTGCTCCTGGCAGCCGCCAATTCCGGCAACGCTGCCCTGATTTCCGTTCTCACTGGCAATATCGAAGAGGCCCTGAGCCGACCGCCCTTCACGACGGCGCGGCTCGCCGACGGTGAGACGAAGAAACCGGCGGCGGTGAGCGTGCGACGCAAAGCTGCGAGGAAGCGTGCCAATGGCCATGGCGTTTCTTGACGGCCGAGCACGGGGGGCCGACGACCTCGCTGCCATTCGCGGCTCAACGCCTGGTCACATACTCTAGCGCGATCCGCGGTTCGATCGAATGGCGCGTGTGATGGCGGCGAATGAGCAAGGCTGACCAATACCGAGCGCGCGCCGCAGAGGCGAAAGGCGTCACCGCCCGCGGAAGCCGTCGCGGATCGAGTCGAGCTGACCATCGCGACCCGGCTTTTGATTTTGCCCGGCGGCTTTGTTCGGCTCGATCTCGCACGACGTGCTCAGCGGCGCGGTGAAGGTGCCAGTTTCGTTGTGGAACGTCAGCTCCCGGCAGCGGTAGGGATCGTTGGTCTTCAAGACGATCACGCCGCTGCGCGCCTGATGCAGCGCCTCGGCGTCGAGCGCCGCCGGTTGCATCATGCGATTGACGCCGAGCGCGGTGCCCACGAGCAGCAGGCAGAGCGCGACCAGCGTGATGACGAGCTGGTGCGGCTCGGCGAGCCACTTTTGAACGAAGGTTCGGATTGTCGTGGCAGTCAGCATCGGGTTCGAATGGGCTCTTAGTCGCCTGACCCGCGAGCTTAGGGGCAAATGGTTTCGGAAAATTGAACATATTGGTTATGTTAAGTTTACGCGAGGGAATGCAGCGCTGGACATATGGCGCGTCGGCGCCGCAGTTCACCTCTCCCCGCTCGCGGGGAGAGGTGAGCTGCAGCACGCACGAACGCGCCCGACGACTCAATCCCTGGGCCGCTCCAGATAAAGCGTATACGCAAGCCGCCCGCCGATGCGCGACTTTTCGCGCAGGCCGGCGGCGGATGCGAGCGCGAGCACGCGCGTTTGGCTTTGGAAATGCGGATCGGCAATGATTTCGGTGACGGCGAGCACGCCGCCCGGTTTCAACGCGGTGAAGATCTGCTTCATGGCGACCGCCGGATGCGGGATTTCGCCGAGCACATTCACGAGAACGGCGCGATCGAAGGAGGCGATGGGCAAGGGGCAGGCTTCGATCGCCGCGCGCTGAAAATCGATATTGGTGACCCCGGCTCGTTCGGCGTTGGCCCTCGCGCGGTCGAGCATCGCCGCCTGCAGGTCGAGTGCAAGCACGCGGCCCGGCGCCACCGCCTGCGCCAGCGGAATGGTCAGCCGTCCGGGTCCGCAGCCGACGTCCAGCACGCGCATTCCGGGCGCGAGATCGAGATGCGCGAGGATGGTCTTGGCTTGCGTGCTTTTGAAGAACGGGTTGTCCCACTCGACCATGAAGGCGAGCCACGCGGGGCAGGGGACCGCGCGCCGGCGCGACAGCAGCATCCAGCCGATGAAGCCGGCGACGAGGGCGGCGATAAGCGAGAACGTGAACATGGTCGAGTGTAGCGCGTAGCGCCGTCGGGTGTAGGGGCGGATGAGCGTAGCGTAATCCGCCGATCCGGCGGGCTACGCCACTCCTGTCGCTTCACCCGACAAACGACCAAGCGTGGCTAACCCGCCCTACTCCTCCGCCGCCGGCTCAACGTTGCGCAGAAACGTTCGTTCCTCCGCCAGCCTCATCCGCCGCGGCCGCAAAATTGCACCGGCGGCTGCAAGGCGCCCCTGTCCGACTGGGATACCCCAGCGTTTGCAAGGACTAGACAGCTTCCCGCCAGAGCTGTGGATAGGAGGATCCGGGAGAGGGCTTGCCGCATCGGCTTGGCGTAATGTCATGCGGTGGTCACGTTCATCTGCCGTTTAGCGGCGGACCACTTTGTGCTACAGGCCGTGGGGCGGCAGTCCATAGTCCTGAACGGAGATGTCATGCGGTTCGATGTCTGGCTAAGTGTCTTGCGGGGCGGATCAACTGCCGATGGCGCGGTGAGGCGATCGCGCCATCGCGTGGCGGTGGCGATGTCGGTTCTGCTGGCGAGCGCGGCACTGAGCCAGGCGCAACAGCCGGGTCCGTTCCAAGAGCTCGGCGGCGCCTGGACCGGCAGCGGCATTATCAACCTCAAGGAAGGATCGAAAGAGCGCGTCCGCTGCAAGGCCAATTACGTCGTCAAGAACAGCGGCTTTCGCATCGACCAGGAGCTGACCTGCGCCAGCGACGCCTACAAATTCGAGATGAGCAGCAACATCATCCAGCAAGGCGAGCAGCTCGTCGGCAATTGGTACGAGAGCGTGCACAAGGTGGCAGGCAGGGTAGTCGGTCGATCGAACGGCGCGCAGATCCAGGTGCGGGCCGAGGGTGACACCTTCACCGCGCTCCTCAACGTCACCACCCACGGCGACAAGCAGACGCTGGTGATGGAATCGCCGGGGAGCAAGGTGGAATCCGTTACCATCGCGTTGAACCGCTCGCACTAGTGGAGCGGATTTGACATTCGCTACCGGACCACTGCGCGTATTCTGGGTGCGCTGTAAGCGCGCGAGGTGCGGTTCGCTCGGATCGATCGAACGCGCGCCTGAGATCGCCTTCATTGGTCGCCGTGTCTCGACTTGATCATGGCTTGAGTGTCTCGACCTGATGACGAGCATGGATTGTCCATCGCGCCTGGTGCCGCTTGTCCTGATCGCGGCGCTCGCTCTTGCCGGCTGCAGCAGTGTTCCCAATCCCTTCGCGCCGTCGGCGGAGAGCTCCGACGTCAATACGTTTCCGCCGAACTACAGGAGCGAATTGCTCGCCTTCATGCAGACCTATTTGAACGATCCGACCGACGTGCGCGAGGCGCAGATCGCCGAGCCCGCGCTCAAACGGGTCGGCTCGAGCGATCGCTACGTCGTGTGCCTGAGGTACAACGCGAAAGACAGCCAGGGCCGGTACATGGGCGCCAAAGATAGCGTTGCCGTCTATCTGCGCGGCCGGTTCAATCAGCTCGTCAGCGCGACCGGCGAGATCTGCAAGGGCGCGGTCTTTCAGCCGTTCCCGGAGATGCAGGCGCTGAAGCGGTGAGGGCGGCGGTGCATCGGGTGCTGAAAAAATCTCGGTGTCATTCCGAGGCGCGTGCGTAGCACGCGAACCCGGAATCCAGATCGACAATCTGTACATGCTGGTGGATTCCGAGTCCGGTGCGCAGGCAAGAGTACGCAGCTGCGCAAACTTGGCTGCGTGCGCCGTCCCGGAATGACGGTAGGGTGAGTTCCGCGCTATATAGCGCTATTAAATCTATATATAATGACTCGCCAGCATGGGACCTGATCAGGATCCGTTCAGAACACTGCACCCTGATCTTGAGGCGGGATTGCCCGCGCCTTTCGCACCGTCACGTTGTCGAGCGCAAGGCTGCACATGCTCGACCACACGATGATCGGATACCAGAACAAGAGCGGCATGACTGCCTCCTCGTCGCGGCCTCCACGCAGATAACGTTTGAACCTCGGCGCCGTTCCTCGGGCCTCGTTCGCACGGTCGGAAAGCGAACACACGCAATGCGTGCTGCAACTGACCGAATCAAGATCGGCGCTGCGCTGAGTTTAACCATGTCGCGTCGCGTGACAAACAAAAGCGCGCGTTGTGATGAGCGCGCGCGAATCGAATCGCGCGGCGTTCCGGACGACATCGCTGTATTCGCGGCAAGGCGTGGATGGCCTCGCCGCACGCACAAGGTCAGCGGCAGAGCACTCGTCCCACATCTCTCAACCCAACTCCCATACAGCGGACGGAGTGCGGCAACTCCGAACGTCGTGCGCCGGTCCAGAGGCCACTCTGGATCGGCGCGCCATCCTTCATCCAACGACAAGGCAACGGCGATGAGCGCGAAAGACAAGGCGATTGCGAAGACGGAGCTCACATCCGATGCGACATCCGTGTCGGATCGAGGGCCCGGAGAGACGAGCGCGGCAAAGCCCGTGACGAAAAAATCCGTACACGACAAACCGAGCGCGGAAATCACCTACCTTCCCGGAGACGGGGATCCGCATCGTGTCACCTGGGGCGGGCTCGAGTTCAAGGCCTATGTGCCGACGAACGTCGCGCTCACGCACGCGATCTCGGTGCCGCTGCGCAAGGAGCATGCGCTGGCGGACGGGACGGTGCAGAGCCGCAATATCGAAACCCGCGTATCGCTGGTCGAGCTTGCGCGCGGCAACCCGTCGTTCTCGGTCGACGGGGTGCAGGCCGCGCGCAAGGTCGCAACCGCGCGCGTGCCGACGAGCAACGATGAATATCGCGGCTATGCGATCGCGTGGATCGCGAATTCGACCGACGCGGCGGCGATGGACACGCGCTGGGACACGGAAGCCGCGCTGCGCGGACAATGCGGGGTCGACGAGAAGGACATCGCGTATCTGCGGCCCTTCTTCGATGCGAGGCGCGATCAGGTGAAGGCGCAGGCGGGATGAGCCGCTCGTAGCCCGGGTGGAGCGAAGCGGAACCCGGGATCTTCGCAAGCGATCAATCGCAGACGCGAGTCAAACCGTCTCGCACACGACAATCTCTTTCCTTCATTCGCTGAGAGCGAGATCCCGGGTTCCGCCATAGCGCGTCCTAAAGCGCGTTTACGCGCGTCCATAGCGCGTCGAAGACGCGCGTGAACGCGCTTTAGGACGCGCTATGGAC
>Ga0126369_10004305_pt1 | contig 10418 bp, 8 predicted proteins | sample PanSoiMetaPlot_1_FD_109646 | JGI IMG/M metagenome (GOLD analysis project Ga0126369, IMG submission 109646) | Tropical forest soil microbial communities from Panama - MetaG Plot_1 | ecosystem: Environmental > Terrestrial > Soil > Tropical forest > Bulk soil | place: Panama | collected 2016-02-17
CGAGTACGAGGGTTTGATGCCCCGTGTCAGACAACTCACGCAGTTGCTGAGCATCGTAATGGGGGTCATCAGTACCGATTACCAGGAGGGCCGGACAGGTCAGCGAAGCAATCGCGCCCACCACCGCGGGGTCAAGAAGCAAGGGAGTGAGCCAGATGGTGAGCGTGTCTGAACTTAGATCGCCACGAGCCAGGAGTTCCGCCATCTGAGCGGTGCCCAATGACTTTCCAGCGATTACTTCCCCATGATCCGAGCCGATCGCGCGGGCGGCCTGCAGAGCGGCAGCCGCATCCGCATAGAAGCGATCACGTGGGGGGTGTCCGGAGTAGATCGACTCCATGCAGATCACATCTGAGGCGCTCTCCTGGAGCGCCAGAACCGGATAGTAGACGGCCGCAGTCATCCAGCCGCCGCGGAACCCGGGCAGCACTAATGCCAAACCTCGACCGTGGCCCTCGAAGTGCACATTATCGAGTTGGCCAGAGGGTCCGACGATGTTCAAGGTACGCAACTCGGCCATGGCCGGAGGGTAACTCTCAGAGGCACAGCCCGTGCCGCACGTTGGCGTTCATCCATGAGAAGACGTCGACTCGGATTCACAAGGCGCACCAGCGGCTACGCCATCGAGCCGAGGAGTTGATGGATCCGGTTGAGATTCTGCTGACTGTCCATCCCGTGGTCCGCCAGCCAGAAGGCGGCACCGATGTGCCGCAACAGTCGGTATAGCGGGAGCAGCACGCGCCCCGCAGTCACCGTGTCTGAGTCCGGCCCGTACCCTTGCCAGAGCAGCCCCTCGAAACTGGGCTCCCAGAGCGTGAGCACAGATACATCGATCAACGGATCGCCTCCACCGGCGTCGGCGAAGTCCAGGAACGCGGTGACTCGACCGCTGTCGACCAGAACATGGTCCGGCTGTAGGTCACCGTGGATCAGGCTGCACGGTCGGTCTGCCAGTATCCCTCGGACATCCTCGACGCGTGATCTGATCCTGACCGCATCGTCTGCACGCAGAAGGCGGCGCTCGACCAACTGTCGCGTTCTCAGATCCGCCACGGCGCTCAGGTGGAGGTCCCATGGTTCCGTGCGCTGCGCGGGATGGGCGTGAAGTCGCCGGAGGAGGCGCCCCGCCTCTCGCACCGCCTGAGGTCCATGAGCCGGTTTCAAGCCCTCGCCCGGCATGTGCTGCATCAAGAGCACGCCGGGCGATCCGTTTTCGAAGGCGATCACGGCGGGCACCGGCACGCCGACCGCGCCGGCCGCAGCCATCATCGCCAGCTCGTGTTCCAGGCGTCGGGTATCCCTGTCCACTTTGACCACCACGTGGTCCGCCCGGAACGTGGCGCGCTCCTGAATGGCCGCCAGGACGACGAGCTTGCCGGCGTCAAGCGCAGCGCGTTCAAGCGCAAGCCTGGCCGCCTCAAGGTGCATCGCCACCACTTCATCCTCTGTGGTGACCCGCGGCGTCACGCAGGATTCGGCAAACTGTGTCACCGGTAGCCCGCCGCCTGCAGCTCGAACAGCTCCGCGTACCGCCCGCCGGCGGCGACCAGCTCGTCGTGCGAGCCCAGCTCACATAGCCGCCCGCGCTCGATCACCGCGATCTTGTCGGCCGTGCGGACTGTCGAGAAGCGGTGCGAGATCACGATCCCGGTCCGCCCATGCAGGTGCCGGCGGAGCTCCGCGAAGATCACCGCCTCGGCTTCCGGGTCGAGTGAGGCCGTCGGCTCATCGAGCACCCACAGATCGGCGCTTCGGAAGACCAGCCTGGCAAGAGCGACGCGCTGCCACTGGCCCGTCGACAGGTCGTGGCCGCCCTCGAACAGCTTGCCGATGTTCGAGTCCAGTCCCCTGGGCAGATCACGCAGCACCTCGTCGGCCCGCGAGGCGCGCAGGCTGGCCAGGAGCTCATCGTCGTTCGGCTGCTTCTCGATGCGACCGAAGTGGACGCTGTCACGGAGGCGCAGCTCGTACCGGCCGTACTCCTGGAAGAGCACGCCGATGTGGGAGCGGAGCTCTCCAGGGTTCACGTCGCGGAGGTCGACACCGCCGATCCGGACCTGGCCGGACTCTGGATCGTAGAGCCGGAGCAGGAGATGGACGAGCGTCGTCTTGCCCGATCCGTTGGCGCCTACGAGCGCCACCAGTTCGCCCGGCTCGATGGTCAGGCTGACACATTGCAGGACAGGTTCAGCCGACTTCGGGTATCGAAAGCTCACTTCCCGGAACTCGATGAGCGAGGTGCGCAGGTCCGGCAGAGGTCGGGGCCTGTCGGGCGCCCGAATCAGCGCAGGCGTGGCCACGAACTGGAAGTAGCTGTTGAGGTAGCGCGCATTCTGGTCCAGCACCAGGACCGAACCGAAGATAAGGCTGACCTCACCGGCGATCGAAGCGATGGCTCCTATGCCGGCCGTCAAGTCCCCGGCGCTGAGGTGATGCGATCCTGGCTGGGCCATGACGAGGTAGGCGCCCGCCAGCGCAACCCCGCCCAGAATGGCACCGATCACCGCGCCACGGTTGGCGGACCGGTACAGGCCGGCCAGGATCATCAAGTTCTGCTGCGCCAGGTCCCGATATCGTTTCACCAGGTGGCCGGCGAGCTGGAACGCTCGCATCTCCTTGGCCCAGTGGGGCCGGCTCAGCAGCCATCGGAGGTAGTCGCGTTCCCGTTCGAGGGGCGTCCACGAGTACCAGAAGTCGAAGATCCTTCTGTTGGCGCGCCGCTGCATCGCAAAGGTGGGAATCACCGAGAGCAATCCGAGCAGGACCAGCAGTGGATGGATCGACAGCAGGATGCCCAGCATGCCGGCCAGGCTGAAAAGGTTGCCGGCCAGGCCGATGCCGGTCTGGGTGAGATCGCCGGTGCGCCATCCGTTGCTGGCCCGTTCCATGTCGTCCTGGAACTCTGGCCGGTCCAGGTGGCCAAGGTCGATGGTCCCGGCCTGGCTGAGAAACCGGACCGTGGCCGCCTGCTGGATGCGCTCGCTGAAGATTTCCTGCCAGTGGTTGCGAACAGCGCTTGCCGCCCGCTCCAGGCCCGAGGCCAGGCCCAGCCCGATAACCACAGCCAGGAGCGCAGTGGTCATTCCCGTCCCGGCGACGACTCGGTTGACCAACTGCCTGCTCAGCAGCAGGACCATTGGTGGGATTGCGGAGTCCAGTGCGACCATGGCCAGGATGGCCAGAAAGCTCAGGGGTGCGGCCGCCCAACACAGGCCAATCCCGGTCAGGACGTTCTGAAACAGGCGGCCGCGATCGATCGGGGGGTTGTCGGACACGTCTCCTCCTCAGCTGGGTTGGAACCGACGTGCACAGGCGTGCACGAATGAGGAATGCCTCACCTCAAAGCCGGAGGTGGGCCACGCTGACGTGAAAAGGTCAGTGCCTAAGGAGCACGACGGTCTAGTCTAGCCGTATTCACGACTGTCTCTTGCCATGACCGCGGGCAGCTCGCCGAACGCGATTCGCTCTGGAGCCAGATCGCCCCGGTGTAATCACCGAGCTCGGTTCATGGACGGCAGGAGCGCGCCGCTAAACCGTGCGCAGCGCCTCGGTGGGGGCGAGGCGAGCCGCCCGGCTGGCCGGGTAGAGTCCGGCGCCGGCCCCTACGCTGACAGCCGCCGCTAGTCCGCCAACCACGGCAATCGGGGGTACGACGGCCGGCAGGCTCTGGAGCTGCGCGTAGACGGCGGTCGCGATGGCGCCCATGGCCACTCCGCCCAGGCCACCCAGCGCCGAGAGCAGCACCGACTCGGCCAGGAACTGGACGGCGATCAGCCGCCGCGTCGCTCCGAGCGCGCGCCGGAGGCCGATCTCGGAGCGCCGCTCCAGGACTGATATCACCATCACGTTCGCGATCCCCACCCCGCCCACGAGCAGCGCGACTGCCCCAAGACCCACGAACAGCGAGGTGAAGGCGCCTTGCGCGAGGACCCTGGCGGCCAGGGCATCGGATGGCCGGCTCACGTTCGCCTCCTCAGGGTGCGAGGGGTTGGCGGCGCGGGGCAGGACGGCATAAGTGTCGAGCACCCGGTTGGGATCCGAGCGCACGTAGACGGTGTTGGGCGAGTCGTCGACGAGGAAGTCGCTCTCAGCCACGGGGAGTCCCAGCAGCACCGACCGGTCGATCTCGGGCGCCAGAGGCAACGACCGAAGCACGCCGATGACCGTGTACCACCGGTTTCCAATGAAGACCTGGGTCGGCTGCTGCAGATCCACGACGCCCAGCCGCTGGGCCGCGACCCAACCCAGCACGACCGCCGGATAGTGGGCGTCGGCGTCGTTGAGCCACTGCCCTCGGTACACAGACCCCTGCAGCGTGTGCAGCAAGCTGAGGTCGGCCCAGCGCACCGAGATGCCAGATGTGTTGGCCAGCGGAACCTGGTCGGTCCGGCGCACGGTCACGTTCGGCACAACGGCGGTCGAGGACACCCCCTGCACCGAGTCCAACCGGCCGATGGTTACCGGCGCCTCGTGAGGCAGGAGAGCCGTCTGACCCAGAAAGGTGTTGCCTGGCGTCACGGTCAGCAGGTTCGTGCCGAGCTGGTTGAGCTGCGCGATCAGGTTTGCGCTCGAAGACGCCGAAACACCGAGCACCGCCACCATGGCGGCGATCCCGATCGCGATGCCAAGCGCGGACAGCAGGGCCCGCAGACGGCGGGTCCTGAGGCCCATGGAGCCCAGGCGCCACAGCTCGGCGGGATGGACCCGGCTGGCGGCGAGTGCGCTGGTCGTGATCATGGCGCCGTGTCGAGCACGATGCGGCCGTCGTCGATCTCGACTCTGCGCGGCGCGGCTGCGGCGATGTCCCGGTCGTGGGTGATCACGAGGATCGTGGCTCCCTCGGCGTGCAACTCCTGCAGGAGCTCGATGAGCTCGGCACCAGAGGCTGAGTCGAGGTTGCCTGTGGGCTCGTCGGCCAGGACCAGCGCAGGGCGGTTCACGACAGCGCGGGCGATCGCCACGCGCTGCCGCTCACCGCCCGAGAGCTGGGGGGGACGGTGCTGCAGCCGGTGACTGAGGCCGACTCGCTCGAGTGCTCCGCGGGCGGCCGCCCGCCGCTCGTGGAGCGGTAGCCCGGTGTACAGGAGCCCATCGGCGGCGTTGTCGAGAACGGTCATACCGTCCAGCAGGAAGAACTGCTGGAACACGAACCCGATATGGCTGGAGCGCAGCGCGGACAGCTGGCGATCGCTCAGCATAGACGTGTCGTACCCTGCGACCCGGACGGTGCCCTCGTCCGGCGTGTCGAGCGTGCCGATCACGTGGAGCAGCGTCGACTTTCCGGAGCCCGAGCGGCCCACGATGGCCAGCATCTCGCCCGCGCTGACGGTCAGGCTGACGCCGCGCAAGGCCTCGACGGGTGGATCGCTGGGATACCGCTTGACGACGTTTGCCAGCTCCAGGACCGTCGCCAGCGCGGGTGTGCGCAGGATGTTCGCGGCAAGGCTCATACGCCTGGCGCCAGCACTCTCAGGCCCTCCACGATGCCGGGTCCGGAGATCTCGACCTGGCTGTTCGAGAAGATGCCGGTCTGAACCGGGATTCGGCGATGGCGTCCGTCGGCCGTCTCCACGGCGTATCCGCCTGTCTGAAGCGCCAGCAGTGCCGTGATGGGAACCGTCAGCACGTTCTTGCGCGTGTTGCGGATGACATACACCGTGACGGTGGCTCCGTCGAGCCTGCCGGGCGCGGCATTGTCGGACAGCGTGACCGTGACCGGGATGGTGGTCTGCTGCTGCGCGCCCGTACCGCTTGTCGTCGCCACCGTGCCGACGTCGGTGATGGTGCCTTTGACGCGGCTGCCGTTGGGCAGGGTCACATCGACGGCGGCGCCGACCTGCGCGATCGTCTGCTTGCGAGCGTCGAGATTCACGTTCACCACATGGTCCGGCGAGGTGCCGTCGATGATTTCCTGTCCCGCCTGGGCCGACGCGCCGGTCGCGACCTTGACCTGCGAGACGCGCAGCCGGCCGGCCAGGAAGACTGCCTCACCGGGATTCACCACGCCCGTCTGTGCCACGCCGAGCGCCGCTTGCCAGCGCCTCACGGCGGTCGCGTCGGCCTGGGAAAAGTTGCCGTCTGCCGTCAGGCCGTCCCCGTACCCAAGGGCGATGAGGTTGTCCTCCAGCTCCTTGACGTCGTCTCCGCTGACGCCCACCGTGAGCTGGCGAGCCAGCGGCGTCCCGCCGAAGAACAGCGGGATGGGCCTGCCGTTCACCGCATACAGCATCTGACCGCGGTTCACCGTCTGGCCGGAGCTCGGGAGCGCAGTGTAGACGCCGGTGGCGCCGCCGCCTCCGCCGGAGCCGCCACCGCCACCCGGCTGCACCTTCTGGTTGTAGGAGTCCTGTGCGCTCGTAAGGTTCTGCTGCGCCTGGTGGATCTTCGACTGGTTCGCAATCTGGTCCGACTGCTGCTTGGCCTGATCCTGAGCCAGCTTCGCCTGGTCGCTGTTGATGGCCTGCTGGTCCTGGCTGCATTTCGTGGTCGTCGAGCTGCCGGGGCAGCCGTCCGAGTTGTACCTCTGCTGGTCCTGGGTCAGCTGCGACTGGTCCGCCGAGACGGCCGCCGCGTCCTGCTGGTTGGTGAAGTCGATCGAGGCCTGCGTGTCGGCGAGCGACTGCCTGGCTGCGTCGACCTGGTGCTGGGCCTGCGCCACTGTGGCAGCGGACGGAGGCGGCGCGTATAGATTCAGCACGCTGTACGAACCGGCGTAGCCGATCGTGCCGTTCACCTGATCCTGTTCCGAGATGGTCTGCCGGGTCACGGTGGACGTGTTGACGGCAGCTTCGAGAGAGGGCGCCGCCGACGCGCTCCTGGGCGCGTGCGTGACGACGCCTATCAGCGCCGCAGCGCCGGCTGCGACGGCCAGCACGGCCATGAGCTTCGTGCGAATGCGCTTCATGGGCCGCTGGAGCTTCCTGTCTTCTGCCGCATCTGCGAGGGCATCAGGTGCTGACAGGCCTGCTGGGCTTGCTGGAACTGGTCGGAGTTGGGATCGACGGCGCCTTCGCCGCCCGCGCCCTGGCCGCCCGTGGTGATCTGGACGCCGCCACCTGACGTCTTCGGGTCCTGCATTGGGATCCCGTGATCGCGCATGCACTGCGCGAACTTGGTCAGCTGGTCGAGGGTCTTCTGGTCGATCCTCCCAGGACCGTTGCCGCCCTTCGGTTGGTACTGCTTGCAAGCGTTCATGGCGTCCTGCATCTGCTGCTGGTCCAGGGCCTGACCCTTGATCGTGACCGCACCGTCCTGAGTCGGGTCCGGGGCGTCGACCCCGTGGTCGCGCATGCACTGCGCCCACTTGAGCGCCATCTGTTCGGCGTCGTGCTTCTGCTGGGCGGCGGTGTCTTTCGGTGCGAAGGGGTTGCCGACGCAGGCGGTGGCCAGGAGCGGGGCTGCGGCCAGAATCACCAGTGCGCGCGCCAGGGCACCCGGGGAAAAGCTGGTTTCGGTCTGCATGTTCCGCAGCCTGGCATCAGGCGGTTAAAGCGGCCGTAAAGGGCGGACGGCTATTTCGCGGTTACGTCGCGTGCAGCGGAGCCGCCGGAAGCTCGACCTCCACCGTGAGTCCTCCCGAGGTTCTGGGACGCGCCCTGGCGTCCCCTCCGTGGGCGCGGGCCACCGAGCGCACGATCGAAAGTCCGAGCCCCGCGCCGCGTCCGGAGCCGGTGCGGTCCCGCGAGAGCCGCCGGAACGGCTCGAACAGGGAGGTCACCTGCTCAGGAGGCACGCGAGGGCCGCTGTTCGCCACTCGCAGCCGCGCTCGGTCGCTGCCGTTGCTGGTCCACACGTCAACCCAGCCGGACGGCACGTTGTAGGCAACCGCATTCTCGAGCAGGTTTGCGACCATCCGGTCGAGCAAGGACTGATCGCCGCGAACCGCCGCCGGCTTCAGCGCGCAGCGGAGCCGGATTCCCCGTTCCGCGGCCGCAGCAGACACCTGATCCATGGCCCGCGCGGCCGCCTCGGCCAGGTCGACCGGCTCGGCCGCGTCCAGGCCGCGGTCGCTGCGGGCCAGCACCAGCAGGCCATCCATCAGGCGCTCGCCCCGATCAACCGCATCGTGCACGACGCGCGAGGTCGCGATGAGCTCGCTGCGAGTCACTGCCGGGTCGCTCAGCGCCACGTCGATCTGTGCGCGCATGATGGCGAGCGGCGTGCGCAGCTCGTGCGAGGCGTTGGCGACGAACCGGCGCTGGCTCGAGAAGCCGGCGTCCAGCCGGCCGAGCATGCTGTCAAACGTGTCAGCGAGCTCCTTCAGCTCGTCCCGCGGCCCTTCTAGCTTGATGCGCTCGTGCAGGTTCTCCGCTGACAACCGGCGGGCCGCCCCGGTGATGTCGCGGAGGGGCTTCAGCATTCGTGCCGCCAGCAGCCAGCCGCAGAGTCCAGCACCCAGGGCCATCAGGCCGGTGAGTCCCGCCCACGTGAGAAGCAGGCTGCGCAGCGTCTGGACGCGCACGTCGGTGAGCAGCGACTGCAGCTTCATACCGACTGACCCGGCATCCGGCAAGGCGCCGGGGTTGGGGACCGAGACTGCTGACCTGGGATCGACGACCGAGTCGACGCCACCCGAGACCACGCCTCCGGACAACGCCGGGGGCGGAACCCTGGCGACGGTGATCCCGGGTAATGAGTCGTCGGGAAGCCCAAACGTGCCGCCCTGGATAGCCACAAACCTGGACACCGATCTCCCGGTGGCCGCCGGGCTGAGGCTGTGGTCAACGATCGCGTAGGAGATGGCGATCAGGCCCAGGCCCATGCAGAAGAAGACGCCCCCGTAGACCAACGCCAGCCGGGTCCTGATGGAGAGCCGGGACAGGGCGAGCAGCCCCCTGTTCACCGGATGACGTAGCCGGCACCGGTGACGGTCTCGATCAGCGGGGGCTCTCCAAGCTTGCGGCGGAGGTTGCTGACCGTCATCCGGACGGTGTTCGTGAAGGGGTCGGCATTTTCGTCCCACGCCCGCTCCAGCAGCTCCTCGGCGCTGACGATGGCGCCGTCCGTGGCCAGCAGGAGGCGCAGGACCGCGAGCTCCTTCGGGCTGAGGTCGAGATCCCGTCCCGCGCGGCGGGCGAGCCCACGGGCCGGGTCCAGTTCGACGTCGTAGCGGCACAGGACGGGCGGCAGCGGCTTTTGCGCACGCCGCCCCAGGGCGTGGATTCGGGCCACCAGCTCCGTAAACGCGAACGGCTTGGGGAGGTAATCGTCAGCCCCCAGGCCCAGTCCCTGGACGCGGTCGTCGATGCTCCCCGAGGCGGTCAGCATGAGGATGCGGCTCAAGGAGCTGCCGCCTGTGAGCCGGCGACAGACATCGTCGCCGTGCACCGCCGGGAGGTCTCGGTCGAGCACGATCACGTCGTAGTCGCTGACCCACGTCTTGTCCAGTGCCTCGGCGCCGTCCTGGGCCAGGTCGACCGCGAAGCCCTGCCGCGACAGGCCGCGGACGACCGCCTCCGCCAGGTCGTGTTCGTCCTCGACCACCAGCACGCGCATCGTCCGGGCGATCATGCATCGCGCGCCTGAGCAGAAGCTTAGAAGGACAACTCCCTTACATCGCGGCTCGGGCCGCTACGGGCTCGGCGTAAGGCTGGACCAGCTCCGTCCAGTGCTCGAGCTTGCGCAGGGCCGGGTCGCGGCCATCGGCGGGCACGTAGTAGATCATCCGTTCGACACCAGCGTTCAGATATCGCTCTATCTCGGCTGCTCCGCCGCCTTCAGAGCCATATGCCGTGACCGGGATGGGACCACGGCCCGCGTCTTCAGCCAGCCTTTGAAGCTCGGGGATCCTGCCAACGATGTCGCCGCGATTTGGCATCCACCCGTCCGCGTAGCGCACGACCCGCTTCAGAGTATTGGGACCGTTTCCACCCAGGATGACCGGTGGATGGGGCTTCTGAACCGGCTTCGGCCAGGAGAGCATCGCGTCGAAGTTCACCATCCGGCCGTGGTACTCGGCCTCTTCTTTCGTCCATATCTGCCTCATCGCCACGACCCGCTCGCGCAGCAAGCTCCAGCGCGTCTCGTAGCTCGTGCCATGGTCGGCCATCTCGCCGCGGTTCCAACCGCCGCCGATACCAAACAGGACGCGCCCGTTGGACACGTGGTCGAGGCTGGCCACCTCCTTCGCGGTCACGATCGGGTCACGCTCGATGAGGAGGCAGACTCCGGTGCCGACCTTCAGAGAGCTCGTGACCACGGCGGCCGCAGTCAGAGCCACGAACGGGTCGAGGGCGTGCCAGTACTGCCTGGGCAGCTCGCCACCGAACCGGTCCTTGGGCCACGGCTTCTCAACCGGGATGTGCGTGTGCTCCGCCACCCATAGTGACTCGAAACCTCGCTTCTCGAGGGCTGGAGCGAGCTCGGTCATCGGGATGGCGTAGTCGGTCGGGAAGATGGCGATTCCGAACTTCATGACG
>Ga0126369_10004306_pt1 | contig 10417 bp, 10 predicted proteins | sample PanSoiMetaPlot_1_FD_109646 | JGI IMG/M metagenome (GOLD analysis project Ga0126369, IMG submission 109646) | Tropical forest soil microbial communities from Panama - MetaG Plot_1 | ecosystem: Environmental > Terrestrial > Soil > Tropical forest > Bulk soil | place: Panama | collected 2016-02-17
GGAGCGATCGGCAATTACCTGGACAAGCAGGCGCAGGAGCTGCAGCAGGTCGCAGAGGCCAAGCGCACCGAAAACGGCATCTTGGTGGACCTCAAATCGTCGCTGCTGTTCTCCTCTGATAGCACGGTGGTCAGGCCGGCGGCGGTAGAGGAAATCGCCAGGCTCGGCGATATCCTGGCGAAGTACCCGCAGGATCGCATCCGCATCGTGGGCCATACCGATTCGACAGGTTCGGCCGCGTACGACGAACAATTGTCACTGCGCCGCGCGGAGGCGGTGCGCGACATCTTGGCGAGCCGAGGCGTAGAGCGACGACAGATGCTCGTCGAGGGAGCGGGAGCTGCCGACCCCATAGCCGACAACTCGGCTCCGGAAGGACGCGCACAGAACCGCCGCGTCGAGCTGCGCATCGACGTGCCGCAAGGCTCATGAATGCGTCACCGACGGCCCAACCGGTCCAGTTTCACGGTGAACCTGAGCTAGTGGCACCGCCCAGGCTGGGACTGCGTTCTGTTGCGCTGACCGCGTCGACACCGGGGCCGGCGATCGCGCGTTTTCAGTCCGAGCGAGCGCGTTTGGCTCCCACTAGTTCTGTCAAGACTCGCCGTAGACCGATCAACCTTGGCAGCGGTTGCCACTTGTGTCGGGTCGCTATTCGACCATAGAGAAGAACGCTTGGAGAGCACTCCAGCAACCCCACTGGCTGTGCAACAAGTGAAGGGCGAGTTGAGTGCGATGAATAGGAATCGCGACATCGACGACGGCAGGCGGGCGGACAAGGAGCGTGAACACGTGCTGCTGCATGAGCGAACGGCCCTCGCGAAAGCCGTTGCCGCGCGGCCAGCAGTGGAGGCGCACGCATGACCAAGGCTGACCCTGTACCGATCACCATACCCACCGAGCCGATTGGCAGTATCCCAAGGCCTTTGGAGCTCATCCAGAGACTCGTAGAAGTCGATAGCGAGGATCCTTCTCTTGCTCCTCTCTACGAGAATGCGATTCGAGACACGATCGAACGGTTGGAAGCCGCAGGCTCTCCAGTCGTAACCGACGGCGAGCAAAGAAAGTATCACAACTTTTTGACCTACTGCGTGCATGGGCTTCCGAACATGGCGCCGGGCGGTTTCGTCATCCCGTTCTCGGACGGCCATACGCGCCGCATGCTGCGCCTCACGCGCGGTCCGTTTCGTTACCGGCGCTACGCCGATTCGTACCTAGATGTGGCCATGCGCTTTGCGCACGTGCCGGTCAACCACGGATTGAAACTCCCGAAGAAGTGCACGACTGGGTACTGGAAGCAGCAGAGTACATACCAATCGAACAACTCGGAACTACCGACGATTGCGGTTACGCGCCCTTCAGCGCCGACACTTCAACGAGCCGCGATACCGCCTTCGCCAAGATTCGCTCACGGGTGCTGGGCACCCAACTTGCCGAGAAGCTGATCGGAGGTCATTCCTGATGTCAGAGGAGAGCAAGGAAAGGCTGTTGCGCTCGGTTGCCCTTCAGAATGTAGAGAGCATTCGCGTCGCGCGTCAGCGCGCTGAAGAGCAGGCCGAAGCAACCCTTCGGGAGCAGGCGAATCTACTGAATCTCACACACGATGCGATTTACGTCCGCGACGTGAATGGTGTTCTCAAATATTGGAATCGAGGTGCCGAGGCGTTGTATGGATGGACCGCCCAGGAAGCGGTCGGCAAGGCGGCTCCCGACTTGCTGAAGACGGTCTTGCCGCTGCCGTTCGAGCAGATCGAAGCGGAACTGGTGCGAGCGGGCCGCTGGGAAGGCGAGCTGATACACACCAAGAAGGACGGAACGTCGGTGGTTGTCGCCAGCCGGTGGTCTTTGCAACGAGACGAGCTGGGTGCGCCGCTTGTAATCCTGGTCACCAACAACGACATCACCGAGCGCAAGCGGGCCGAACAGGCTCGGCAGGAAATTGAGGAACAATGGAGAGCGGCGTTTGAGAGCAATCCCACGATGTACTTCATCGTGGATGCGGCAGGCACGACCATATCGGTGAATCCCTTCGGGGCAGAGCAGTTGGGTTACGGCGTCAGCGAATTGGTCGGGCAGCCTGTGTTGGCTATCTTTTATGAGCCCGATCGGCAGGCGGTCCAGGAGCACGCCAAAGCTTGTTTCGAGCAGCCCGGCCGGCTGATGAGGTGGGAGGCCAGGAAGATCCGAAAGGACGGCACCATGCTTTGGGTGCGCGAAACGGCCAAGGCGGTTTTGCTGAAGAAGCGACCGGTCATGCTGGTGGTGTGTGAGGACATTACCGAGCAGAAGCGGGCCGAAGAAGCTGCTCGCCGGAGCGAAAGAGAGCTTCGCGCGGTGATCGAAACGATACCGGCGGTGGCGTTTTCCACCTGGCCTGACGGATCCAATGATTGGGTAAATCAACGCTGGGTGGAATATTCAGGTTTGTCAGCAGAGGCGACTTCAGGGGCTGGTTGGCGATCCACGGTTCATCCGGACGATCGTGATGAGCACATGAACAAGTGGCGTACGTCCCTGGTTAGCGGTGAGCCGCTCGAGAACGAGGCACGCCATCGGGGTGCTCATGGCGAATACCGCTGGTTCTTAGTTCGCGCCGTCCCGCTCCGTGATGAGCAGGGACATATCCTCAAGTGGTATGGAACCCTGACGGACATTGAAGATCGCAAGCGGGCAGAATCCTTGCTGGGCGGGGAGAAACGCATTCTCGAGATGGTGGCCAAGGGCGACTCGCTTTCTCAAATACTTGACAGCTTGTGCCGACTCGTGGAGGAACAAGCCAGCGATGTCCTGGCGTCCATCTTGCTGCTCGATGGCAACCGCTTACGACGTGGTGGCGCCCCCAGCCTTCCAAAAGCTTACACCGATGCAACCGATGGAGCTGTAATCGGACCTTGCGCGGGTTCCTGTGGGACAGCCGCGTATCGCGGTGAGCAGGTAATCGTCGAGGATATCGGCACCGACCCCTTGTGGGCGGAGTATCGCGGCCTGGCTTTGCCCCATTTGCTCCGTGCTTGCTGGTCCACGCCGGTCTTCTCTTCACAAGGCAAAGTGATCGCGACGTTCGCCATGTATTACCGCGAGCCGCACAGCCCGAGCCCGCGTGATCAAGAGATCATCGAACAGATCACTCATTTAGCGGGAGTTGCAATCGAACGTAAGCTGGTACAGGACAAGCTTCGCCGGAGTGAGTCTTATCTTACTGAGGCTGAGAGGCTGACTCACACGGGCAGTTGGGCCTACGACCCCACCAACCAAAAGGCGCTTTACTGGTCCGAGGAAATGTTCCGCATCTGGGGCTTCGATCCGCAGCAGGGCCCTCCCGACGCTGAACGGCTGTTGCAGCGGATCCATCCGGAAGATCTTGAAAGGATGCGCGAAGAAATCGAGAAGGGACTTAGCGGCAGCGTGAAAGTTGACGTTGAGATCGATTTCAGGATCGTGCTGCCGGACGGAACTCTGAAATACATCAATACGGCATACCATCCGGTTTTCGATCAGACCGGAAACGTCGTTGAATACGTGGGCACATCGGTCGATGTCACAGAACGCAAACGCGCCGAAGAAGAGCTGCGCGCAGCCGAAACCCGCTTTCGGACTTATGTGGACCACGCGACCGATGCGTTGCTTGTACACGACGAGCAATTAAAGATCATCGACGTGAACCCCCAGGCCTGCGAGAGCCTTGGCTACACTCGTGAGGAACTGATCCAGATGGCGCCGCGTGAGTTCAGCACGGTGGCGCGCGACGAGCCGTTTGTACAATGGGCCAAGGAGCAGCTGGAGGCCGGTGAGATCATCGCCTTCGAGGCTTCTCATCGGCGAAAGGATGGGAGCGTCTTCCCCGTCGAGGTCCGCCTCCGGCCGTTCTCGCACGGCGGTCACCGCTTCGCCCTGGCTTTGGCGCGCGACATCACTGACCGCAAACGGGCCGAACAAGAGCGAGAAAGATTGCGGCAGGTAGAGGCGGATCTCGCGCACATCAACCGAGTGAGCACGATGGGAGAGCTGACCGCCTCGCTGGCGCATGAAGTGAATCAGCCCATTGCTGCGGCCATAACCGACGCCAACACCTGCTTGCGCTGGCTAGCCGGCGAAGTCCCCAATATCGAGGAGGCGCGAGAAGCCGCGATGAGAACCGTCAAAGATGCCAGGCGGGCGGCCGAAATCGTTGGCCGCGTCCGCTTGCTTTTCAAAAAAACCGCTCCGCAGTGTGAGCTCATTGACATGAACGAAGTCATTAGCGAGATGATCGTGCTGCTGGGGAGCGAAGCGAGCCGATACCGCGTTTCCATTCGGACCGAGCTCGCCCCGGATCTGCCCCCGGTGGTCGCCGATCGCGTGCAACTGCAACAAGTCCTAATGAACCTTATCCTCAACGGCATTGAAGCGATGAGGGGGGTGGAGCGCAGCCGCGAGCTCGCGCTCACTTCGCAGCGAGACGGCACCGGGGAAGTACAGGTTTGTGTGGGCGATACCGGAGTGGGGCTGCCACCCGAGGGGGACCAGATTTTCAATGCGTTCTTCACCACGAAACCCGACGGAACAGGCATGGGACTGGCGATCAGCCGGTCGATCATCGAATCCCATGGTGGGCGCCTCTGGGCTACTGCCAACTCCGGCTGCGGCGCAATCTTTCACCTTACTCTGCCTACGACCGCCGAGGCGCATCCATGACCGACGCAGAGGCTCCCACTGTGTTCGTCATCGACGATGACGCCGGGGTGCGAGCCTCGATTCAGGGACTGCTGAAATCGGTTGGACTGCGATCAGAATCGTTTGCCAGCCCTCAGGAGTTCCTCTCCAGGAAGGGGCCCGATGGCCCGAGTTGCCTGATTCTCGACGTGCGACTACCGGGAGTCAGCGGGCTGGATTTTCAGCACCAGCTGGCCGAGGCGGGCGTTCAGATCCCCATCATCTTCATCACCGGGTACGGCGACATTCCGATGTCCGTCAAGGCCATGAAATCAGGCGCGGTGGAGTTTCTCACCAAGCCGTTCCGGGACCAGGATCTCCTCGATGCGATTCAACAAGCGCTGGAGCGAGACCGCGTGAACCGGCAACAGCAACAGGAGATTTCCCAGTTGCAGGCGCGCTACGAGCGGCTCAGCGGACGCGAACGCGAGGTGATGGGCCTGGTGGTCTCCGGCTTGCTCAACAAGCAGATCGCCTCGGGGCTCGGAACCAGCGAGATCACGGTGAAGATTCAGCGCGGGCAGGTGATGCGCAAAATGGAGGCGGAATCTCTGGCCGACCTGGTCCGATTCGCCGAAAAACTCAAGCTCCAGTCCGGCGGAAGATGAGCCCTGTCGGGGTTAGACCGACTATACCAAGGTATAGTTGGAGGCCGGATTGAGCAGCGGTAGCGTTCCAGCACGTGGCCGTCGAAGGAGATGCCAAGTTGATCGCGATTGTCGACGATGATGAAGCAGTCCGTAGCGCACTGCAAGGCTTGATGAGGGCGGCCGGGCTGCAGGCGCGTTCCTTCGCTTCCGCCGAAGAATTCCTCAACTCCGGCCTGCATCAGCAGACGGGTTGCCTGATCGCCGACATCCGCATGCCGGGCATGTCCGGCCTGGATCTTCAGGCCAAGTTGAATTCCGAAAATTGCCGCATCCCCACCATCTTCATCACCGCCCATGGCGACGAGAGAATGCGCATGCAGGCGTTGAGAGCAGGTGCAGTGGAGTTTTTGGCGAAGCCTTTTGACGATGAATCGCTGCTCGACAGCGTTCGAGCGGCTCTGGAAGTTTGAGTTCTGTAGCGAGGCGTGCACCCACGGGGTGGGAGTTTTTTGGTGGGAGCTGTCGCAAATTTCGCTGTTAAACGGGATCGCGAGGAGCGCAGATTCGAGCAACTCGTGGGCGACAGTCCCGCACTTGAGGCCGTGCTCGAGAAGGTGCAGCGCGTCGCCCCGACTGATTCGACGGTGCTCATCCAGGGCGAAACCGGTACTGGGAAAGAGCTGATCGCCCGTGCGATTCACAAGATCAGCACCCGGTGCGGCCGGCCGTTCATGAAGTTAAACTGTGCCGCCATTCCCTTTGACCTGTTAGAAAGCGAGCTGTTCGGTCATGAGAAGGGCGCCTTCACCGGCGCGATTGCCCAGAAAATGGGTCGTTTCGAGCTGGCCAATACCGGGACGCTCTTTCTCGATGAGGTAGGCGACATTCCGCTCGCCTTGCAGCCGAAGCTGCTGCGGGTTTTGCAGGAGCAAGAGTTCGAGCGGCTGGGAAGCGGACGAACCCAGCGCGTGGACGTTCGACTGGTAGCCGCCACCAACCGGGACCTGCCACAAATGGTGGAGCGCAAGGAATTCCGCAGCGACCTCTACTACCGTATCAACGTATTCCCCATCCTGCTGCCGCCGTTGCGGCAGCGCCGCGAGGATATTCCGGCCCTGGTTGACCATTTCGCCGAAGTATTCTCGCATCGGATGAAAAAGCGAATCGAGCAGATCCCTGCCGAGACGATGGCCGCCTTCCAATCACACCCGTGGCCTGGGAACGTCCGGGAGCTTCAGAATATCGTCGAACGCGCGGTGATCCTGTCCAATGACGGCGTGCTTCCCAACCCTCTGCAGCCTGCGACAGCGCCGGCACCCATCCCATCCGAGGCGCCATCAGCGGAGGCAAAGACGCTCAAAGCCTCCGAACGGGCTCTGATCTTGCAGACCCTGGAGGCGGTCGGCTGGGTGATAGGCGGAGCGGCCGGCGCGGCCGCCAAGCTCGGGCTCAAGCGCACCACTCTGATTCACAAGATGAAGAAGCACGGGATCTCGCGACCCCAGCGGCAAAGCCAAGTACGCAATGGTGAAGACGCCGAAGGCGGCGAGGACGGGAAGTTAGAGCCAGTTGCGTTTACGGAGCATCCTTGACAGCCGCGCGCGCGCCGACAGTGGCTCGATCGGGGACGACGAGGCGCAGTACGCCATCGCCTAGACGCGCCGGCCGCGGAGAGAGGCGCGCCCGGTGAAACCGAGCCAAAAGCTCATCGCTCACCTCGGGCGAAGACGGCGGACCAGGCAGCTGCCCAAGCAGCCTCATCGTCTGTTCCATCTGGCCAAGATAGGTACGGCAGTCCCTGCAGCGGCGAAGGTGAAAGTAGATTTCGAGCTTTGGGGCGAGTGAGAGCTGCCGCTCGAGGTAATCAGTGACCCTTTCCGTCAGCTCGTCGCACCTGAGCATGCGGGTTCCGCTCCGATCAGGTGCTCCTCTAAAGCGCGACGCAGCTTCGAGCGCCCGCGGTGGAGAAGCACTCGCTGATTGGTCTCGCGAATGCCCAGAATGTTACAGACCTCGTCCGAATCCAGCCCTTGCACGTCCCGCAGAGTCACCACCGTGCGCTGGTTGAGCGGCAACTGCCGCAGGGCGCTCTCCAGGCACGACATTGCCTCCTTGTCGATGAGCTGCTTTTCCGGGCTCTCGTTGCTGAAGCTGCGAGGGGACTCCGCCCAATGTCCGTCGCTGGCGAACCGAGCAGGATCAACTGCCACCTCGTCTGACTCGGCACCGGCCAGTGCCGAAAAGGGAACCGAGCGGGCTTCCCGAACCATGCGTGTCTTGGCCCGGTTGGCGAGGATCCGGAAAATCCACGTCTTTAAGCTGGACCGACCCTCGAATGAGGCCAAGCCATCGAGCACCGCGGTCCAGGTGTCCTGAACTGCCTCCTCCGCCAAAGCTTGGTTGGGGAGAAAGGCGAGCGCGAGCCGTAACAGGGACGCATGGTAGCGGCGAACTAGCTCGCGAAGGGCCGATCCATCTCCAACGCGAAGACGAGCTAGTATCTTGAGATCGACTGAGCTTGGTCGCGTTGTCGGGCGAGTCTCCCCTGCGGCTGTCTGGGGAGAAGTGGCCCCAACCGGGGCCAATCGCGTTGCTGAAGAAGTCTTCATGGTGGGCCGCGATTGCAGCCTCCGGGCCAAGCGAAGGAGGCGCCATTTCACTGGATTGCCCGTTGGCGGGGCCCTTACTCGTGACCAAAGTCAGACAGCGACTGTCAGCGGATCGACGCGCGCAGCTGAATGGTTCCAGGCTGCGGATGCGCGTAACAAGAAGCACCCGTCCCAGTCAGTTCCCGCACACTCAATCGAGAAGGAGCAAACCAGTGAAGGTTCTAGGGAAGATGATTCTGTCTGCTGCAGCGCTGACTTTTGTGACCGGAGCGGCACGAGCCGCTCCGATCGTCGTCGACGATCGACCAGTCAATGAGTTTCAGAGGGTGAGCGCGGCGTTCGGCGCCGAGCCCAAGCTCGGCCGGGCTTGGATCGCCATCGAGCGAGTCGACTCGGAATTCGAAACGACCAGGGACCGCGTGCGGGCGACAGTGGATGGGCTCTCGTACGATCAAGCATCCGATGCCGTAGTCTATCAGCCGCCGGGCGAGGCCCCGATCGTCTGCGCAAAGGGAACCTCCGAGCTGACCGACCGACGATACAATCCCACGGGAGACTGCCCTTTGAAGATTTCCTACGAGAATCGGACGGTCGACGACGGAATTACTCCCAGGGAAACAACCGTCGCCAAGGTGACGCTGAATCCGACGACGGGGTCGGCCCAGCGCTGACCTGTGAACAGGTGAAGAGGGGCACCCGGCCGACCTATCGGAAGGCGCGTCCCGCCCTGCCGCCCCATCCATTGATCTTTATGCCGTTGCGGAATGTTCGACGGCCAAGGTCAACTGAAACGTGTCGCGGCCAATCCCGCCGCGTCGCGACTGACCGAAGAAACCGCAGACCAATCCAGCTTGCCCCGGCCGAGCGCCAATGCTTCTATAAAACGGTCGTGAATCAAGCTCGCCAGTGGCAGAGGGGCCCCGAGCTCCTCTCCGGCCCGAATGGCGAGCAAGACGTCCTTGAACCCCAAGTCCATGCGGAATCCCGCCGGCCGGAAGTTTTGACTTGCGATGCGCATGCCGTAGCCCTTTGCGACCGGGGAGTTGAAAACGGAGCCGATCACCTGCATTGCATCGCTCGGGGGAATACCGCCCTTTTCTCCAAGCGCGAGCGCCTCTCCGAGCGCCTCGATCGTCGAGGCAATCGTGAGGTTGCCCAACAGCTTCATCAAGTTTGCGTGGGGAGCTCTTTCGAAGCGGAAGGTTCCTTGACCAATCACTCCGAAAAGGGGCGCGCAGCGCTCGATTGCCTCTGAGGGTCCGCCCGCCACAATCCACAGCAGCCGTTGCTCGGCCGCTTCAGGCCGCCCGAAAACGGGCGAGGCGACGAAGCGCCGTTTCGCCGTAGCGTGAAAAGACTCAAGCTCGGAGGAAAGCGCGATCGAAATCGTGGAAGCTTCAACTCGGATGCAATTCTCATCCATCGCGGCGAGGATGCCTTCTGGACCGAAGGTGACCGCTCGCACCGCCTCATCGTTCGACAAGGAACTGAAGACGAATTGCGAACCCTCGGTTGCTTCGCGCGGCGAGCTGCAGAGCCGAGCCTGAGGCAAGTCGGGCAACTTCTCCCTCGCTTTGTTGACGCTCCGATTCCACACCCGCAAACGGAACCCGGCTTGTGCCAGGTTTTTCGCCATCGGAAACCCCATGTTTCCCAGTCCAATAAATCCGACCTCTTGATTTGTCTCAGCCACGGGCGTCCTCCTCTGCGATGCCACAGTCAACTCACCGAAATCGCTTGCTCGATTAGTCTCGCGATCCTCATCAAACGTTTCGCGGCCGGGCAACAACGAATGTCACCACGAGACTGGGACCTAGCTCCTCTGCTAGTCCGGGTGGCGGCAGACGCATAGATCCCCTCCCCGGATGGAGGGACAACGTGCGCAATGATCGCGAGGCACAGAAGACGGGACGTAGGAATTTACTTCACAAGGCAGGGGTCGCGGCTGCGTCGATGGGTCTACTTCCGCTCGTTAGGTGCACCACAGCTGCGCCGGCGCGGCCCAGCGGCCCGACGGCTCGAAAGAACCAATGGCGGACCGGAAAGATGTCACGGATTTTTCCCTCTGATACTAATCGAAAAGATGTCACGCGGAACTGCTCCCCAGCTGGCCATTGACCTTTGGCAGGTTCAGAAAAGATGTCACGGCTTCGTTTGAATGACAGCGAAAAACTCCGTCCATGCCGGAAGGCTTTGCGGTGGCTGGTTGCCCTTCCAACACGAACGAGGTCACCGCACGTGGCGTTGGCACCGCTCGGGGAGAGGAGATTAGATTCTGCTGTGCTGCAGAACCGACTCCATCGATTTCTGCGTACGGTGGCGCAATGCGTTTGGGGGAGCATTGCGCTCGGGCTGGTAACGTTCCTCTGCTTCCGAGCCCGATTCAATCTAGCCACGGCGGCTTTCCTCTATTTGACGGTCATCGTCATCGTCTCCCTGCAGGGCAGCTTTCTTTCATCGGCGATTGTCTCACTGCTCGGAGTCATGGGCCTGGCGTACTTCTTTGCACCGCCGATTTTCTCTCTA
>Ga0126369_10004307_pt1 | contig 10417 bp, 9 predicted proteins | sample PanSoiMetaPlot_1_FD_109646 | JGI IMG/M metagenome (GOLD analysis project Ga0126369, IMG submission 109646) | Tropical forest soil microbial communities from Panama - MetaG Plot_1 | ecosystem: Environmental > Terrestrial > Soil > Tropical forest > Bulk soil | place: Panama | collected 2016-02-17
AGGCCGGCGGCGCAGGCGGCGGCGAGGCCGGCGGCGCAGGCGGCGGCGAGGCCGGCGGCGAGGCCGGCGGCGCAGGCGGCGGGCTCACGGTAACGAAGTTGATCTTGGTGGTGCTGTTGCTCCCACCTGCACCGCTGACCGTGAGGCTGACGGTGTAGCTGCCGGCCGTACTGTAGGTATGCTGCGGGTTCTGCACACTGCTCGTAGCGCCATCGCCGAAGTTCCAGGCCCATGTGCTGATGCTGCCCGTGGAGGCGTCGCTAAACTGCACCGCCAGGGGCAGCGGCCCCGTGGTCGGGGTGGCACTGAAGTCGGCCACAGGCGTAGGGACAGAAGACCCACTAGCAGAGGGGCTGCCAGACTCCCCAGTACCACCACCGCCGCTGCTACACCCAAGCACCCCCAGGAGAACCAGCATATTGACAGCAACAAGTAGCGACAAGTGTGACCGATACATGTTCATCTCCCAAGAGAGAACGGGTCAGCGTAGGCTTCGGCAGCAGGGTTCACCGGACCGGTACAGACGTTTTTATCAGCCAGATAGGCCAGCCCCAGGCAGTGCACGGCGCCGCGGCCAGCCACCAGTGTGGGGTGTTGGGGGGTGCTCCTACGGAGTAGGAACTATAGTCTCCTGCAATTCACAGCACCAGCTTACGACAGTAGAAAGCCTCGGCGTAACCGCTGGGCGCATTGCATTCCATGCCACGCAACCGCATGAGGGAGAGCAAGGTCTCCTCCGCGAACCAGCGCCTGCTATGCTGAGATTGAAAGGCATCCATGATGTAACGCACTTTCTTCTGGTACATCTCTGGAGAGAGCGGCACGAACATGCTCGGCTGTCCCAGGTCTCCGTCGTATTTCGGGATCTCGTACTCCAGAATCAAGTGATCGCGAAACGTCTGCCAGGTCAATTCCGCGATCAGGCGGTGGTCTTGATGCGCATCTCTACGGTTATGAGTGAAGATGACATCTGGAGAGATTGCTTGCTTCAACTCTTCGAAAACCGCTTTCACTTCGGCACCCACAAATGGCATGAATCCGTCCGGATAAGCTTTTAGCAGTGGCCCCCTGAGAGCGGTAGGATCGACGAACAGCGAAACCGCACGTCGCGCCTCAGCCTCCCGGACGCCAACGGCGCTGAACACCACCCAGTGAAACACGCAGCCGGGATACTGCGCGGCCAGACGCAGGATGGTGCCGCCACAGCCAATTTCAATATCGTCGGCATGGGAGCCCAGGCACAGGATCTGTAATCCTGCGGTCCCTCCTCGGTCCAGGTTGAGATGGATCATACGCCGGTCAATAGCATTGCAGAGTGGTTCGAGATTGAGCTCGCGACGTGCTCCCAGACTTTCCACGGCGCCCTGCCCTGGTTCAGCTCCTCGAGGCATTGCTTGTCCTTGAATGTGTCCATACACTGCCAGAAACCGGTGCACTTATACGCCAACAGGGACTGCTGCTTAATCAGCCGCTGAAAGGGCTCCCGCACGAGTTCCTCGCCAGGCTGTATATAGCGGAAGATCTCCTGACGCATCACGAAGAAGCCCCCGTTGATCCAAATATCGCTGTGGCTCAGCGCACGAATCTCTCTGACCATGCCTGCAGACTCGACGTTGACAATGTCAAATGTCGCGGTGGGTTGCACCAGCAGCAGAGAAGCGACAGCGTTGCTCTGCCGGAAGGTCTCCAGCATAGCCGGGAGCGAGACATCGCTCAGTCCGTCGCTGTAGTTCGCGAGAAACATGTCTTCGCCTTCCAGGTAGGGCTCGACCGCTTTGAGCCGCTCGCCGATGTTGGCATTGGCCCCGGTCTCCACGAAGGTGATGGTCCAATCGTCGATATCGCGGTTCAGAAAGTGGATATGCTTCCCACCTTGTGACCAGATAAAATTATTAGAGACAGATTCATCGTAGTGCAGGAAGTAATCCTTGATGACATTGCCTTTGTAGCCGAGGCAGAGAATGAAATCTTTATGCCCGAAGTGGGCGTAGTACTTCATCAGGTGCCAGAGAATCGGTCGCGACCCAATCTGTACCATGGGTTTAGGGACATCGTCCACATACCCCCTGAGCCGCATGCCGGCTCCGCCGCAGAAGAGCACCACTTTCACATTTACCTCCTTGCTTTCTGCCTCAAAACATCGCCAGTTTGAGCCGCGGCACGACGAAGCGGCCGCCCCACGCCCATATGTACTGCCCCTGTTATCCCGAAGACGTCCTTAGTTGTCTTCTATACCAGTCCACCGTGCGCTCCAACCCCTCCTCGAGCGGAGTGACAGGCTGCCACCCCATCAGGCTACCAGACTTCGCCGTATCGGCCACCCGGACCTGTTCAAACGGTCTGTCGGCTATGGCGCCGAAGAGGGGCTCAATCTGCGGGTCAATCAAACCGACAAGACGGTCCACAATACTTCGAATCGTGACCAAATTCCCAGACCCGACATCGATCGTGCATCCTTCCACCGCGGGCGCATGGGCTGCTGCAAGAAGGCCATCAACCACGTCATCCACATAGACCCAATCGACCTGCCGCTGTCCACCAGACAGTTTAGGGGCCTCCCCCTGCAACAGAGATCGAATGACGTATGGGATGAGTTTAGTCGGCTTATCTCCTGGGCCGTATGTAATGAAAACCCTGGCGATTACCACAGGGGCCTGGTAGAGCGCGTGAAACATGCGCCCATAAGCGCTGCTGGCCCACTTGGAGGCGGCATAGGGAGAACTGGGAACGGCAGTGGTCTGCTCCGGTTCCTCCAGAGAGCCTGGTAACACAATGCGACGGCATCCGACTTCGGTAGCTACCGTCAACACATTGACTGTGGTCGCCAGATTGCTATGGAAGGTAGGCAATACAAGCTCGAGGCTGCGAGCTCCAGCAGCATGGCCAGCCAGATGAAAGATCACCTCGGGCTTCACCTTGTCGCAAAGGTCCCGAACTGTCTCGATGTCTGCTAGATCACCCTGCCAGCAATGTAGATTACTTATGGCAGTGGTGTGAAGGGTTCGTGAGACAGTGTGCACTTCTGCACCGGTTCCGCATAGGCGACGGCACAGATGCGGACCAATAAACCCACTGGCGCCCGTGATCAATATCTTTTGGCCAGAAAAAAAAGAACTCATGGTTTCAGCTGCGACGCTGTTCACCTTAGGTTGACTCATGATGTCTAATGCAGCCTCTCTTTTAATAAATCGTGTTCCAACAATACGTCTGCTGCCTTTTTGATGGCATCAAAACCCAAACCCGATCTCTCTGCAATATCCACGAGGGAATATTGTCCATCAGATAGATTCAGAACCCACAGCATGGCCAGTTCATTGACTTCAGCATGAGCCTGTCCCCCTATGGCGCGATACAGCCCTCGTCGACCCAATTGAGGCTCACATTTCGGATTCTGGTTAACATAGATCCTGTTGTTTTCAAGCACATACAGTGTCGACCAGACCTTCGCAAAGGAGTCGGCAAGATATGGGGGCTGCACGAAGTCCAGGTTATCGGCAGATGTATGATATTCAGGAAACCGTCCGTATGGTGTTCTCATCAAGCACCCCATTGGTAGATCAAATCCTGGTGAACAAAACTGGCGCTCGTCGTAACCATACGGTGAGAATTCCGTGACTTCGTAGTCCCCGCTAGAATGCCTGAGGACGAGACCGATGGCTTGGTCGATCTCGGCGTTGCCGCGGCGGCTTTTTTTGTAAGTCGACTTGCCCGGATCACCCACACACGCCACAGTCAAGCCATGTTTGATGTGGGAAACACGACTCTCATTTAAGGAGAGCCAGACAATAGAACCGATGGTTACCGGAATGAAGAGAAATCGGTATGAGTATCTATGCGAAAGCGTCGTGAGATATTTGGCTAGTAAAGTCACGAGAGCGATACCGGAGAGATTGTCATTGCACAGGGAGGGGTGACAGGCATGACAGGAAATGAGCACCTCGTCTGCTTGCTCCCCCTCAAGGAAGTATTCGCCGTACGTGAGGTGCCCGTCTTCCAGCGAAGCGTCGATGCAGACTTCATACTCGTCATCCCTGAGCTCCAACAACTGCCTATGGCTCAGACAGAAACCCCAACCCTCTTGGTAGTAAGAGGTACGCCATGGAATCCAGTCAGGATGCTCGGGCAGGGTGAACACATGCTGGCGCAATTCCGAGAGAGCCATTGTCCGCTGCACAGGTACGCTATACCCAACGACATGCAGGTTTGACCTCTTGAAATCCACGATCCTCTCACCGTGGGCATTGGCAATGTAGGCCTCTCGGATGTTCCACTCCTTCGGCACAGTCCAATCAAAGGCCTGCGTTCCGGTAGGCACTTCATGCATGCATAATGGAATGGAGCGTTGGATGATATTGAGCGTCTCGCGGAGGCCATGCCCTGTAATACTACGGCATAATGGGTAGAGCTCCGCAATGAGCTGATGCATCTCCTGGCCAACATCGTTGGTGCGGAAAGCAACCTTGAAATCATCGATGGTCGGTAGTGTCCCGTGGTTCATAGGCCAATTCCTACATATCGTGCTATGTATGAGACATCGCTTCACGGGTAAATCGTCACTTCGGGAATTGCCACGACGAACTGACCACCCCACTCGCGTATGTAGGCCGTCTGTGCCATGATCTCCTCCTTGAGATTCCACGGCAGAATCAGCAAGTAGTCCGGCTTCGTTTCCTTGATCTTATCCGGATGACAGATGGGGATGTGGGTTCCTGGTGTGAATTTTCCCTGTTTGTAGGGATTGCGATCCACCGTATAGTCGATGAAGTCCGTCCGAATTCCGCAGTAGTTAAGGAGGGTATTGCCCTTCCCGGGCGCGCCGTAGCCGACGATCGATTTGCCAGCCGTCTTGGCGTTGATGAGGAACGCCAGGAGCTTCCGCTTTGTCTCCTTTACTTGCTCAGTGAATGAACAGTAGTGCTCTAACTGGGTAAAACCAGCGGCTTCTTCTCTAGCTTTGAGTTCTGTGACCCGAGGGGTAACAGCTTTCGAGGTATCGGTGACATGGCGTGCATAAATTCTCAAAGAACCGCCGTGAGTGGACAACTCCTCGACGTCATAGAGCGTGAGGCCATAGGCGCCGAACACCCTCTCTACAGTAGTGAATGAAAAGTACGAGAAATGTTCATGATAGATCGTATCGAACTGATTGCTCTCTATAAGCCGCATGAGGTGCGGGAATTCCATCGTAATCACCCCGTGAGGCTTGAGCAGGATCTGCATCCCAGCGACAAAATCGTTGAGGTCTGGGACCTGGGCCAAGACATTGTTTCCTATAATGAGATCGGCCTGACCTTGTTCTGCACAGAGCTTATGCGCCGTCGCCGTACTGAAGAAGGTGACTACCGTGGGGACCCCCTTGGCGAGGGCAGCCTGAGCTACATTGGCGGCGGGTTCGACTCCCAGGGGAAGAATCCCTCGCTGAACGAAGTATTGGAGCAAATAGCCATCGTTGCTTGCAATCTCAACGACGTGGCTATGGCGACCAAGGCCAAGGCGCTCCACAATCATGTCCGTGTAAACCTGCGCGTGTTGCAGCCACGTGTCCGAGTAAGAAGAGAAGTATGCGTACTCGATGAAGATATCCTCTGGACTCACGTACGTTTCGAGCTGAACCAGGAAACAGTCCTGACAGACGTAAACGTGGAGTGGGTAGAATCGCTCCATTTCGTTGAGTTGGTGCGATTCCACATGATTCTGGCAGGGTGGTGACATCCCAAGGTCAATAAAAGTGTGACGGAGTACGGATTGGCAAAACCGGCAAGAAGGCATGATTACAGTTCCCTCCAAATCGGAACTGAAAAGTTCAGTTGATGTGAAGCCGAGCTTATGGAGTGCTGTAATAAGCGTTTGAACGCCAGCGGCAGTTCTTCAAAGGATGACACGCATCTATATCGTTGTGGATAATTACTGCATGCATAAAGCGAAAGCGATCGGGCATTGGTTAGCCAGTCACGCCCGTTTTGAGGTGCTCTGGCTGCCGATCTCCTGTGAGCTGATTTAGACTCCAATCCCTTCATAGCGGGCAAACGCATGTTTATCCAACATGCGCCGGCCATCTACCACCACCGGTGTGGAAGGCATTCGCTTCAGCAATGCTGGAAGCTGATGGAACTCGTCCCAGCGCGTGACCAGGACGACGACTTCCACCCCTGTAAGGACCTCGTGTAGGCTCGGTGCAAAATACACCTCGCCGTTGGCGAAGATTTTTTTGGCTTCATCAGCCGCCACAGGATCATAGGCTTGAATGACGGCACCTTCCTGGAGAAGCTGTCGAATGATCGGAAGCGCCGGCGACTCCCGCATATCGTTGGTGTCCGGTCTGAACGCCAGCCCTAAGATCGCCACACGCACGCCACAGAGATTCTGGAAATGCTTTTTGATCAGCTGGAGCACCCGCTTTGGCTGCTGCTCGTTGATGCCCAGCACCGAAGACAACAGCTGCATGTCAACTCCGGCTTGCGCACCGTGGACAACAAGGGCTTTGACGTCCTTCGGAAGACAACTACCCCCGAATCCGCAGCCTGCCCCCAAGAAGGATATGATGTCCGGTGCATAGCTCTCCCCATTCGGCCGTTTCACGCGGAGGTATCGGCTCAAATGGACACCCTTGAGCACATCCATGATATCCACCCCCTGCAAGGCAGCGCAGAGGTTCGCCAGTTCATTCGAAAAAGAAATCATCGTAGCTAAGAGAGTGTTCGAGGCATACTTGATCATCTCTGCCGTCTTGTTGTTGGTGCGTAAGACATCCACACCCACGAAACCCGCATACAACTTGGCTTGGATGTCAATAGTCGCCTGATTCATACCCCCTAAAACAATCCGATCTGGAAACATAAAGTCGTGAATGGCCTCTCCCTCCGTCAAGAACTCCGGATTCATGCCGACTCCGAAGTCCACTCCTGCTTTCTTCCGAGAGGCCTCTTCGAGGATCGGCGTCACGACCTCATCCGTCGTGCCAGGCACGACCGTACTCTTGACCACCACAACGTGAGACCGGGGTTTAGTCCTGAGGGCTTCACCGATCTGTCGAGACACCGTCTTGATATAGGTTAGGTCAATATGCCTGCCATCAAACGGGGTGCCCACGGTGATAAGCGAAAGGTCCGTCTCCTGCACAGCCCAGTCTAAATCGGTCGTAGCCTGGAATCGCACACCGATATGTTTCCGGAGGAGTTTCTCCAGCCCTGGCTCGTAGATTGGAGGCATCCCGCCGTTGATCAGATCGACTTTGGCTTGATCGACATCGACGCCGACTACCTGGTGCCCCTTCTCTGCAAAGCAGACACAGGTTACCAAACCAACAAATCCTGTTCCAATGACCGATAGCTTCATGCTTTTTATAAAGCTCCCTACTGCAACCAGCTCTTTGTTAGGCGTCTTCCGCTTGACGATTCTCGTTGTACCAGATCAGCGAACGCGTGAGTCCTTCGTCTAGGGTAACCCTGGGATTGTAACCAAGATGGGTCCGGGCCTTCGTGATCACTGGACAGCGTCGGTTCGGGTTATCGACCAAGTAGCTGGTATCCTGGCTTGCTTGCCGAACGACCTTCCCTTTATACCCAAACAATTCTCTCGCTAAGCTCGCCAGCTTCTCCGCCAAGTCAGCTATAGAGATTTCCGGTTGCTCAACACCAATATTGTAGGCTTCCCCATTATGACCTTTTGTGAGGACCTTGTAGTATCCAGTGACAGCATCGGCCACATAACAGAAGGTCCTGCGAGGTGATCCATCTGAGAGCATCACGATATCTCGACCATCCATGATATCCCTCGCGAAATCTGGGATGACCCGACGGTCACTTATTTTCAGACCAGGGCCGTAGTTATTGAATGGACGAGCCACCTTCACTGGTATTCCGAGCTGATGGGCAAAATTCACGCACAGGGTTTCACCATACCGTTTGGCTTCGTCGTAACAGGCACGTGGACCTGTACATGAGACTAATCCCCTGTATGTCTCTAGCGTCGGGATATTTTCAGGTGAGGGATCGCCATAGATCTCACTACTTGAAAAAAAGAGGAACCCTTCGACGGATCGCCCTTTCTCTTGTTGCGCGCGCGCGTACTCTAGCAACATGCGCAGACCATTCACGTTTGCGTCCATCGTGCCGATTGGATCGCGTCGATAGTAGGCTGGGGAAGCAATCGAGGCCGCATGGACAATGCACTGAAAATCTCCCATGTCAGCCGGAAGAGGGTTTCTAATATCGTGCCTGATCAGAGTAAGGTTTCGGTCACCCTGAAGTTTTGATAACCACTGCGGCATGCTACGAACAAAACTATCATAGACTACCATCTGGATTGGGGGAAACTTGTCATAGGACTTACTATTCCAATGAAGTGCAGCCTGGATAAAATAATGTCCGAGAAATCCTGCCCCACCTGTGAGTAACAACCGCTTACCTGACATACGCGAAAACTCTTCATGTAAGTTGTTACACATCTCATCCAGATCAAGCGTAACAACTTCTTGAGCATTCATTAGAAAGGTCCTTTTGTTCAAGGACAAAAGCAATCCCGAGGCATACGGATGGAGTGAGTGCCTTCAAGCCTCGTTTAGCCACTACCATATCCTGTAGTAGACTTAATCGCCCCGGGCTGATCACTACCCAGCCTCTCCTAGACACTGACTGTTCCATGCGGTCACAGCCTCCACGACCGCGTCAATTTGCTGGGGGGTGATATGCGGATAGAGCGGCAACGTCACCAGACGCCGTCCTAACTGCTCCGTTATCGGCAACGCCTGAGGCGAAGTGCAGGAACGGTAATGCGTAAACTGATGAATGGGCGGATAATGCATGCTCGTCTGAATCCCGCGCTCCTTCAGGAACTCCGTAAACCCTTGCCGTTGCTCATCGGCTGGTAGCACAATGGGTAGCAGGTGATAAGACGAGATACCTGCGTAATGCGCGAATGGCAGGGTGATGCCTTCGAGCATCGCGAGCTTCTCGTGATAGCGATTCACCACCTCGCCTCGTCGCTGGTTGTTGGCGGCAAGCTTACGGAGCTGTACGAGGCCCAGCGCCGAGCGCATCTCATCAATACGGTAATTAAACCCGGAGGCCATGACGTCGTAACTAAAACTGTGGCCACGGTCACGATCCCAGGTCAGACTCGTCATCCCGTGCGAGCGCAGCAGTTTAATACGCTCGGCAAGTTCGTCACGGTTTGTCGTCAGCATGCCGCCTTCGCCAGTAGTGAGATTTTTATTGGAGAAGAAGCTAAAGCAGCCAATATCGCCAATACTGCCACACTGTTTGAAGACTCGCTCGCCCCCACCGTCCGATCCATGGCCCGGCAACGTCACCCAACAGCCGGCTCCTGGAGCGTGCGCCACATCTTCCACCACATACAGTCCATGGCGCTGTGCTAATGCCATGATACGGTCCATGTCACAAGGATAGCCACCATAATGCACCACGCAGATGCCCTTGGTAGTCGCGTTAATACATGCGGCGATACTCTCTGGAGAGACGTTACAGTTCGCGGTGCTCGTAACATCGGCAAAGACTGGGGATGCACCGGTATAGCGAATGGCGTTAGCCGTGGCCACGAAAGTCAATGACGGACAAATGACCGTATCGCCTGGCCCTACCCCAAGCGCCAGGTGTGCCAGGTGCAGTGCCGCCGTGCAGTTGGTCACAGCAAAAGCGTGTTTGACACCCACCATAGCCGCAAATTGCCGCTCGAACTCTGCCGTCACCGGTCCCATAGAGAGCCATTTAGAACGCAGCACGTCCGTCACGGCAGAGATTTCATCATCGTCCAGATCGATGTCTGCCAATGGCACATTCCAGAAACTCACGATAGCACGTCCTCTTATGTGTCACAGCGTCCTCAGGCTGCCCCTGCCTCTAATCTAGGTGCAACTTTCCCTTGATCTGCTCGTATTCTTCAAGGGCCTTTTCGTAGTCGCTATGGTTACCAATATCGAGCCAATAACCATCAAAGGGATAGCTCACAACGGACCGGCCATTGGCCAGGAGACATTTCACAAGGTCAGGAAAGTCGAAGTATTTATGCGGCTCAATATACTGCAGCACCTCACGTTCGAACACGTAGACGCCCATGCTGACCTTGAATGTATGTACAGGCTTTTCGATATAATCAGTAATACAACTATTGGCTGTATTATTGATAATGCCGAGATCGATCTTAAAATTCTTTTCATACGTTCCAACGGTCACAAGGCCCTGGTGCTGCTTGTGAAACTGGAAGAGATCGCTATAGTCAAGATTGGTAATCACATCGCCATTCATGACCAAAAAGCTTTGCTGAAGATGATCCATCTGGGCCAGCGGGCCAACTGTCCCCAGGAGCTCATCCTCAAAGCTATACATGATGTCGAGACCATACCGCTCGCCATGGTTGACATACGTCTCAATCATCTCTGCCATGTATCCCACTGCGAGGG
>Ga0126369_10004308_pt1 | contig 10417 bp, 8 predicted proteins | sample PanSoiMetaPlot_1_FD_109646 | JGI IMG/M metagenome (GOLD analysis project Ga0126369, IMG submission 109646) | Tropical forest soil microbial communities from Panama - MetaG Plot_1 | ecosystem: Environmental > Terrestrial > Soil > Tropical forest > Bulk soil | place: Panama | collected 2016-02-17
GCGGACGCGGAGCCCCGTCTCCTCGAAGGTCTCGCGGCGCGCCGTGTCCTCGGGTTCCTCCCCGGGCTCGACGAGCCCCTTGGGAATCCCGAAGAGCGGGAGACGAAACGACGCTCCGCGCGCGTGGACGAGCAGCACCTCGACGCCGCCCGCACCCGATCGACTCACGAGACAGCCGGCAGAGACCACCGCGCGACCTGCCTAGCGACGGGACGTCGGATCGTCAATCCGAGCGCGACGAGCGTGGAGCCCGGTGCATTTCTGAACCCGAAACGACGCTCGATCCGCAACACGGACGGCAGATCGCACGAAGAACATGCACCGCCTCTGGCATACGCTTTGCTGCCACTCAGCAGCATGGATGCCCTCCCACGCGACATCATCCACTCGATCCGCGAGGGACTGGGCATGAGCCGAGCGGAGTTCGCGCGCGCGCTCGGCTGGGCCCCGTCGACCATCTCCCGCTGGGAGTCCGGCAAGGCCGAGCCGAGCCGACTGTCCCTCAAGATCATCCTTGCCTATGGCGAAGAGCATGGCGTCCGCTATCGTGCGCGCCGCGCGCCCCTGCCGGCGATGCTCCTGCCGGCGCAGGAAGAATCGCGCGCTCTAGCTCTCCGGCCTCTTCCTTCGGAAGGAGCGGTCTCCGTCCAGGAGACGGCTGCGCTGCCGCGGCCGCGGAGCCTCTCGGTCGGCATCGACCGTCCGGGCTGGGAGGCGGAGCTGCACTTCCGCGTTGCGGGTCGGGACCGGCAACCGACCGAGCGGCATACCGGATGGATGGGCCCCGTCACGCTGATCGGCGCGAGCCTCTGCGTCCTGCTGGCGGTCGGAATCCCGCTCATGGGGAGCGGGCCGGCGCCGGTCCGGCGAGAACGACCTCTTCCAGTAGCGGCCGCCAGCCTGATCTCACCTCCGGCGCCCGCCCATGTCGCTCGACCGCAGGTAGCCGAGGCACCTGCGCCCGTCGTCTCGAAGCCTACCCTCGAGGCACGGCTCGAGGGCGTGACCCTGATCGGCGGCAAGCGTGAAGCGACCTTCCGCACTCCCACCGACACGCTCGTCCTGAGCGAGGGCGAGCGCATCGCCGGCAAGCGGGCGACGCGCATTGCAGGTGACGGGGTCGAGCTCCAGGACGAGAGCGGACAGGCGCGGGTCATTGGACTGGGCGAGAGCCTGCCCCTCGACTGACCGGTCCGCAGCCTAAGTCGCCTCGGCGTGGCGCATGGCGCGCCGTGCCGCACGGGTGACGAGCATGGTCACGCCGACCGTCGCAGCCAGGCCGAGGATCAGCACCGCCCAGTACCCCGGCCCCTTCTCCACTCCGCCCCCGCCCGCGACCGTCGCCAGGTCACCCGCCAGCTTGCCGTAGTACACGTAGAGGAGCGTACCGGGGATCATCCCGAGCGACGCGACCAGGTAGTCGGCGAAGCGAACGCTGGTGAGGCCGAGCGCGTAGTTGAGCAGGTTGAAGGGAAAGACGGGCGACAGGCGGAGCAGGAAGACGAAGCGCCGGCCGTCCGCGGCCACCGCGCGATCGATGGCGGCGAAGCGCGGATTGCCTCGGATGCGGTGCTCCACGATTCCGCGCGCGAGATAACGCCCGACGAGGAAGGCCATCGAGGCACCGAGCGTGGCCGCGACGAGGACGTACACCGTGCCCTTGGCGAGGCCGAAGATCGCGCCGGCCGCCAGCGTCAGCAAGGAACCCGGCACGAAGGCCACGGTCGCGAGGGCATAGCCGAGAACGAACACGACCGGCCCCCAGACACCCGAGCGCTCGACCGCCGCCGCGAAGCGCGGTAAGGCGGCGCCCGCCACCCGCCCGAGGAGCACGAGGGCCACGAGTCCGCCTCCGAGGAGGATGATCCGCCCGAGCGGCACCTGAGCACGCGGAGCCTGCGCCGCCATCACACGCCACCCTTCCCCGGGTTGAGGATTCCCGCCGGATCGAGCGCCGCTTTCACCCGGCGGAGAACCTCGAGCGCTCCCGGGCCGTGCTCGCTCGTCATGAGGTGGGCGAGCTTCCAGCCGACGCCGTGGCAGTACTCCATGCTGCCTCCAGCCTCCTGCGCGGCGCGTAGGACCCCATCGATCGTGGCACGCACCCCGCTCGCGGATCCGGGCGGACCCGCCACCACCACCGAGTAGAGCTCTGGCCAGTGCCAGAGCCCTTCGTCGACGAGCGACAGCCCGTGGCGACGGACGAGCGCTCGCGTCACGTCGCGCAGCACGGGGACGCGTGCGAGCGGCACCGCGACGTGCGCATAGTCGAACTCTCCTCCCGGGCGCCACGGCGTGCCCGGGCGCGCGCGCCGGTTGGCCGCCCAGCGCTCCGCGATCGCGTGACGCGCGTCCCACTCGCGTTCCGCCTCCTCTCGCATCCGTGGCGTGGCGCCGGCACGGGTCAGCAGCTCCTCCGCCCGCGCCGCATGCAGCGCCGCCTCGCCGCGGAGACCGTCGAAGACGAGAAGCAGTGAGGCCGTCCGGGGCGGCTGGTCGTCGGCTGAGAGCTCGAGGCAGACGGGACGGATGCCCGCGCGGCGGAAGGCGGCGGCGAGCGACACCCCGACGTCGAAGGACGGCAGCTCGAAGGACGCGACGATGCGCTCCTCCGGCCGGGGCAGCGCGACGAGCGTTGCCTCGGTGACGATGCCGAGCGTGCCCTCGGTACCGACGAAGAGCTGCGCGAGGTCCAGGCCCGTCGAGCGGGTGGGGGCGGCGGGAGTGCGGACGACCGTCCCGTCCGCGAGCACGACCTCGAGGCCACGCAGCTGCGCACGGATGCTCCCGGCGCGCGCGCCCAAGTAGCCGAGACCGTTGGTGCCGAGGACACCGCCCACCGTGGCCACCTCCACCGTCCAGGGATCGTGCCCGAGCATGAGGCCGTGCCCGGCGAGTGCAGCGTCGACTCGCCCGAGCGTCGCCCCTGCACCGGCCTGTACGACGCACGCGTCGGCATCGACCGCGACGCGATCCAGCCGGCAGAGGTCGACCACCACGGCCGGCTGGAAGACCGCGGCCGCGCCCATGAGGCCGCTCCCGCCACCGCGGATCACGAGGGGCACGCGTGTCGCTCCTGCCCAGCGCACGAGCCCGACGAGCGCAGCCACGCTGGCCGGCTCGGCGACGGCGAGCGGCGGATGCTGGAGCTCGGTCAGCTCGGGCCTGCCCCGCGAGGGCGTGAGTGCGTCGAGACCGAACGCGGCGCGCTCCCCCTCGGCGGTGCGCAGGACGAGTCCAGGACACGCCGTGCGAAGCTCCGCGAGAGCGTCCACCGGGAGCGACGCTACCACCCCTACCGCGGCGTGGCGACACCCGCTATGAGAGAGCGTGGCCGTGCGTCTCCGCGAGCCTCGTCGTCTGCGCCACGGCGCCCTCACGCTCCTCTACGATCCGGTTCCCGGCCCGCTCACCGCGATCGCCCTCGTCGTCCGCGCGGGCTCGCGCTGCGACGGCGTCCATCCCGGCATCGCCCACATGGCCGAGCACATGCTCTTCCAGGGGACCCGACGCTTCGACCAGGCGACGCTCAACCGCCGCGCCGGTGAACTCGGCGGAGAGCACGATGCCGACACCGGCTACGAGGACATCACGCTCCACTTCGAGGTCTTCAACGACGACGTCGAGGAGGCGCTCGCGCTCCTCGGGGAACAGTGCTTCGGCAGCACGGTTCCCGCGGACCGCTTCGTCAAGGAGCAGCGGGTCGTGATCGACGAGATCCGCGGCCGCCAGGAGGACCCGGGCAACTACGTCCACGAGCAGGCCTGGGCGCACTTCTTCGACAGCTCGCTCGGCCACCCGGTGTGTGGCACGATTGCCAGCGTCCGGCGCATGACCCGTGACGCCGTCCGCACCTTCATCGCGCGGCACTTCAGCCCCGCCAACATGGTGGTGGCCATCGTCGGTGGCGTTTCGCTCGGCACCTTGCGGCGTGCCTGCCGTCGGGCCTTCCCTGGCCGGGGCAACCATCGTCCCGCCCGCCCGCCGCATTCCCGCGCCGGTGCCAGCGGGGTCGTCCGGCTCCGCCGGAGCGACCTCCCGCAGGCGTACCTCGTCCGTCTCACGGCGGCACCCGCCACGCCGCGCGACGTGCTCGCCCTCTCCATGGCCGTCGAGATCGTGGGCGCCGATCCCGATGCACGCCTGTTCCAGGAGATCCGCGAGCGTCTCGGTCTCGGCTACGACCTGAGCGCCAGCGTCGAGTATGGGTCGGACTGGGCGGTGGCGATCATCGCGGCAAGCGCCGCACGGGACGATGAGCGCCGCCTGCGCGAGACGATCGAGCGCACCTGCCGCGAAGCGGCCGCCGGCTTCTCCGCCGAGGAGCTGCGACGCGCCCGGAAGAAGGTGCGCTATCGTTTCGCGCGGCTCGCCGACTCGCGCCTCGATCGCGCGCTCTCGCACGCGACCCGTGAGGCGTGCGGCCAGCCCTCCCTCGCCGCGACGCAGCGGATGCTCGCTTCGCTGCCCACGGCAGAGGTCGAGACGGCATGGCGGCGGGCGTTGTCGGCGCCTACCCTGACGACGATCCTGCGCTCCTGAGTCGACCGTCGACGTGATGGGTCTCCCGGCGCTCCGTGCGCTCACCACCGTGCTGGTGCTGGGGCTCGCCGCCTCCTTGCCGGCAGCCGAGCCCGTGCCGCTCGGTCCCTGCGGTCCACTCGACCGCCCCTACGACGTCGTCCAGCTGCTGGGAGGTCAGCTCCGTCATCTGGGCAACGTCCCGATCTCTCGCCTCGGAGTGCTCGCCTTCCGCGACGGGCACGTCGCGCCCATTCCGTTCCAGGTCGACGAGCGCACGGGGAGCAAGCTCGCCCTTCCCGAGGGCCCCGAGCCGACGCACGACGATCCCGCCAACGTCCTCGACCCGGACGATCTTGTCGTCTTCATGGCGTGCGATGCCGGCGTGCAGGGAAGTGCGGCGGCCCTCGAGGCATCCCTCGGGACCGCCGGACTCACCGCCTGGCGCGAGGTCCGCATCGAGGATGCCTTCCACCACACGGCCGGCTTCGTGTACGTGGTCAATGCCGATCATCCGCCCACGACCGATCGCCGGTACGTCGCGTACGAACCGCACGGCGATCTGGTGACCGCGGCACGCTACCGGGTGGGCCTGGTGCACGCGCTGCCCACGTACTTCGCACTTGCTGAGCAGGGATCACCGGGGCCGAACCTCATCGACGGCCTCCGTCTGCGCGCCGAGGCGACGCTGCGCGCCGATCTCGCGCACTGGACGCTCAACGAGCAGCAGGGCCACCACGAGCTCATCGCCTGGAAGACGGGGCCCGTGCGCATCATCCGCCGCTCGCGTCACCAGGTGGACATCGGGCTCGGCATCCGTCTCACGGCGGGGCTCGCGCACACCTTTTTCTACGCCCAGCGCGTCTTCGGACCCGGCTCCCTCAAGCTGCCCTTCTCTCCCGGCCTCCTCTTCAACGACATCCGGGCCATGGGCGGCGCGGACGCCCGTGATCTACGGGGCTGGCACTACTATTCGGTTGGTACCCCCATGAAGGGCTTCCTCATCGACGGGCACACCGATGCGGCGGAGAGCGCGTTCGACGCCCGCGGCGACTGGTTCGTGCTCGCAGGACGCGACGCCGGCCTCTTCTTCGCCACCCGCCTGAGCGAGAACCTTGCGCGCGCGATTCCCCTGCGGCTCGTGTACCGCGACGATGCGACCCGCCCCTATCCCCCCGAGACGATCCCCGGCACCGTCCCACTCGTGGGCTACGAGGGACGCGGCGTCGAGAAGCTGGCCGCCGGCCGCTACACCTTCGAGCTGCACGTGCTCATCATCGGCCACTACCAGCCGGGCGACGAGAAGCGCCTCATCGGTGAGATCGACACGCCGCTGACGGCCGCCGTAACGGCCTCGGGACCGACGGGGAGCGCTCGCTAGATCCGCGCGCGAGAGCGGGGATGCCGGAGCGGCGACCCGAGGGCCTGAGCCGTCCCGGCATCCCCGCTCCCGCCCGCGCGTTCTCGGGACGCGCTCCTACCGGCCGTACCGTTCCCGCAGGCGGGCGAGCAGCTGCTCGTCCAGGTTGCGGATGGGCTGGCGATCGCCGCTCGAGAGGTTGGCGATCGTTCCCGCCTCGAGGTTCAGCCGCATGCGCGCACCGGTGTGGAAGATCGCCGGCGCGTCGACCTCGAGCGGGATGAGGTCTGCGGCGAGGGCTGCGTGCGCGAAGCCGGCGGCGAGACTGCCCCCCACGACCGCGATCACGCCTGCGGCTGCGAGCGCGCGCGCTGCCGGCTCGCCACCTGGGCCGCGGCCCAAGTTCTGTCCTGCCACCAGCACGTCGCCGGCCCCGAGACGACCTGCTAGCGTCGGGTCGAGATCGGCGAAGAGCTCGCGGGCGGCGTCCGCCGGGGAAAGTGCGGCGAAGCGTGACGGCAGGATGTCGGTGGCTGCCAGATCGTCGCTGAAGCTCCAGGCACGGCCGGTCAGCACCGGCAGACGCGGCTCGCGGTGGGCGTCGGTCATCGCCGCGCCGAGGTGACGATGCTATCGGGCCGCGCCCAGCGACCAGCGCTCACCGCGCACCGTCACCAGCCGGCCCGGATGCTCGAGGATCACGCGGGCCTCCTCGGCCGTGATGGCGCGGCCGAAGATCCGATAGCGACCGCGGACGTCGCGCTGGTTGTTCGCCCACTGTGCGAGCTCGGTCGCCGTGGGGGTATGACCGAGCGCCACGGCGCAGCGCCGCACGACGAATCCGAGCATGATCCGCAGGGCTTCGGGCCGCGTGCCCATCGACGGTTTTGTCCCACGTGGCCCCGGCGAGGGTCAAGCACCACTCGCGCTTGACACCGCGCCTCGCGAGCAGGCATCAGGGAAGCTGGTGGATGCGTCTCCGGCCGCCCCGCCGACTGCGCCGAGCGGGCGGCTGCTCGATTCTTTCGACCTGCCCGAGGCGGTGCGGGTCGGCATCCGCGCCGCCGGTTTCACGCACTGCACGCCCATCCAGGAGCAGGTGCTCCCCCTCGCCCTTGCGGGCCGCGACGTCGCGGGTCAAGCGCAGACGGGAACCGGGAAGACCGCCGCCTTCCTGATCTCGATCTTCACGCGGCTGCTGGCGAACGAGCGCTCCGGCGCCCCGGGTGCGCCACGGGCGCTCGTCATCGCACCCACCCGCGAGCTCGCCGTGCAGATCGCGAGCGACGCCGCCGTCCTCGGCCAGGGGACGCCCTTCAGCATCCAGGCCGTCTACGGCGGTATCGACTATCGCAAGCAGCGGGCAGCGCTCTCGGCCGGCGTCGACCTCCTGATCGGCACCCCGGGCCGTCTCATCGACTACCTGAAGCAGCGCGTCTACTCGCTCGCCAGCCTCGAGCACCTGGTCATCGACGAGGCGGACCGGATGTTCGACATGGGCTTCATCCGGGATCTGCGCTGGTTGCTCCGCCGCCTCCCGCCCCCCGACCGCCGCCAGTCGATGCTCTTCTCGGCCACGCTCGGCTACGACGTGATGGAGCTCGCGTACGGCTTCATGAACGACGCCATGCGGGTGTCGGCGAGTCCCGCGCAGGTGACCGCCGACAACATCGAGCACCTCGTCTACCACGTGGGCAAGCACGAGAAGATGCCGCTCCTCCTCGGCGTCCTGCAGCGCGAGGCCGGGGCCCGCGTGCTCGTCTTCGTCAACATGCGGCGCGCTGCCGAGCACGTCGTCCGCCACCTGCAGGCCAACGGGCATCGCGCCGCGGCGTTGACCGGCGACGTCGATCAGCGGCGACGGCTCGAGCTCCTGGCGCAGTTCAAGGACGGGCGGCTCCCGGTCGTCGTCGCGACCGACGTCGCGTCACGGGGCCTCCACATCGACGGCGTGACGCACGTCATCAACTACGACCTGCCCTTCGACGCGGAGGACTACGTGCACCGCATCGGGCGAACGGCGCGGGCCGGGGCGTCGGGCAAGGCGGTGAGCCTCGCGTGCGAGGACTACGTCGACGGCCTGGAGGCGATCGAGAAGTACATCGGCTTCAAGCTGCCCCACGAGATCCCCGACGAGAGCCTCCTCGTCCGCCCGCTTCCTCCCCCACGACGCGAGGCGGGCTGGACGGGGGCACCGGGCACCCCGGGCGGCGGTCGTCGCCGTCGAGGACGGCGGCGCGCCGGCGCGCAGCCCGGCGCCCGCTGAAGATCGGCACCGGTCCTCCCGACACCAGCGCTCCCGACGGAGCCGACGGCCGCGTAGCAGTGGCCGTAGGCAGACAGGTGTGTTACGCGGCGCTGAGGAGCGAGAGGAGAGCCCATGGAAACCGTGCGCTTCGAGGTGGCCGATCGCGTCGCCACCATCACGCTCGATCGTCCCGATCGTCTGAACGCGATGAACAACCAGATGCGCAACGAGCTGCGCGAGTGCTGGGTCCGCGTGAAGGACGACGCCGACGTCTGGGTCGCGATCGTCACCGGTGCCGGGCGCGCTTTTTCGAGCGGCGCGGACGTCGAATCGCTCCACACCGCGGAGTTCAAGAAGATCGATCGCTGGCGTGAGCTCGCGATGCACGAGGGCATCGCGACGCTTCCCACCCCGCGCCGCATGCGGGTCCACAAGCCGGTCATCGCGGCCGTGAACGGCATCGCCGCGGGGGTCATGCTCGACCTGGTGACCGAGGCGGACATCCCGATCGCGTCGGAGCAGGCGGAGTTCGTGGATCCGCACGTCTCCATCGGCTTCGTATCGTCGCACGAGATGGTGAACATGGCCCGCCGCGTCCCGCTCGCGGTCTGCCTGCGCATGGCACTCCTCGGGAGCCGCGAGCGGATGAGCGCACGGCGCGCCTACGAGGTGGGCCTGGTGACCGAGGTCGTACCTCAGGACCAGCTCATGAAGCGCGCACGGGAGCTCGCGCACATGCTCCTCACCAACGCCCCGCTCGCGGTGTGGGGAACGAAGATGGCGATCCTCCAGGGTCTCGGTCTCCCCATCGCGCAGGCGGAGGAGATCGCCGCCGGCTACCTCGAGGTGGTCGAGCAGAGCGAGGACCACGCGGAGGGCCCGCGGGCGTTCGTCGAGAAGCGAAAGCCCGAGTGGAAGGCTCGCTAGCTGGCATACTAGCACAGCTGGCGCCGCTCGGCGCGCCGCGAAGCCCCGTGCGGGGCAGATAACCTCCAGTAGCGTTCCTCGGCCGGACGGCCGGAAACGCCGTCCGCGGGATACGAGTTCGCTACCCGGGTGCTGCATCTGCAGCCGGTGTCCCGGATGTCGATTCCCGAACTCTCGGGACGCATCCGACATGCCCTCCCTCCGGATGGCCGAGGGGTATTCAGCCCCATCTCTCACAGCTCAAAGCGGGGCGCAGGCGTCACTACATAGTGCGCGATGAAGACTCTTTCTTGCAAATTGCCAAGTCTGGGAAATTTTCTTGACAAGGTAGCGAGTAATGCCTTACGCCCACGGACCGCATGACACGCCGCCAGACGATGCCCTCGGCAATGCCCCAGAAGCCCGGCGACCGGGAACGCGACGTAGCCAATCGAGATTCTTCAGGCGGGATACGGAGACGACGAATGGTCAGGACACGCATGGTCGCCGGTCTGCTCATGGCCGCATCGCTGCTGATCGGCTCGGTCGCGTGGGGACAGACCCCGTGCGTCACGGACGCGGATTGCAGCGACGGCGACGCGTGCAACGGCATCGAGGTGTGCAACGCCGGGACGTGCGCGCCGGGGACTCCGGTCGTCTGCACCGCCCTCGATCAGTGCCACGTGGCGGGCGTCTGCGACCCGGCCACCGGCATCTGCTCCGACCCCGCAGCGGTCGACGGCACGGTCTGCGACGACAGTGACGCCTGCACCCAGACCGACACGTGTCAGGCCGGAGTCTGCACCGGCACGAATCCCGTCGTCTGCACGGCCCTCGACCAGTGCCACGTGGCGGGCGTCTGCGACCCGGCCACCGGCATCTGCTCCGACCCCGCAGCGGTCGACGGCACTGCCTGCGACGACGGTGACGCCTGCACTCAGACCGATACGTGTCAGGCCGGAATCTGCACCGGCGCGGCTCCGGTCGTCTGCACGGCCCTCGATCAGTGCCACGTGGCGGGCATCTGCGACCCGGCCACCGGCATCTGCTCTAACCCGGACGCCACCAACGGCACCGCCTGCAACGACGGCGACGCCTGCACCCAGACCGATACCTGTCAGGCCGGCGTCTGCACCGGCGCGAATCCCGTCGTCTGCACCGCCCTCGACCAGTGCCACGTCGCCGGCACCTGCGATCCCGCCACCGGTACCTGCTCCAACCCCGTGGCCACCAACGGCACCGCCTGCAACGACGGCGACGCCTGCACCCAGACCGACACCTGTCAGGCCGGCGTCTGCACCGGCGCGAATCCCGTCGTCTGCACCGCCCTCGACCAGTGCCACGTCGCCGGCACCTGCGATCCCGCCACCGGTACCTGCTCC
>Ga0126369_10004309_pt1 | contig 10416 bp, 10 predicted proteins | sample PanSoiMetaPlot_1_FD_109646 | JGI IMG/M metagenome (GOLD analysis project Ga0126369, IMG submission 109646) | Tropical forest soil microbial communities from Panama - MetaG Plot_1 | ecosystem: Environmental > Terrestrial > Soil > Tropical forest > Bulk soil | place: Panama | collected 2016-02-17
AGACAAGCGCATGTTCAATCAGTACGGCGTCATGCTCGTGAATCCCGCGAAACATCCAAACGTAAAGGCTGACCTGGGCCAACAATTCATCGACTATCTGGTATCGCCTGCGGGTCAGAGGGACATCGCGGACTACAAGATCAACGGCCAGCAGTTATTCTTTCCTAACGCCAACGCCCCACGTGCATAGCGAGCGGCTACGTCAGTTGGGGAAGCAGAATAGCGTCTGCTATGGGGCCGGGCGAATCAAGAACCATGTCCACGGCGAAGGCGGCTTTCCTCGAAAGCAGGCGAAACAGCGCTCGACGAAAAAGCCCGGCGCGCGAGCAGCCGACAAGTGAATTCAGACATCGCGATGTCGGGTTGTGCGCCGTTGTCGATCGCAATGGCGTCGCCGCTGCCGAAGCTTTCAAGCGCCGCCCGAACGACCTTTGTCATGCATCGTGCCACGTCGTCGCGTTTTTCGTTATATAGCGGGAGGAATATCGCTAAAGAGCCGAAGGCTCAACTTTTGCAGGAGATATGGACACCGCAGTGTTTGACCTTTCCCCCGACGAATGGACGGCCGTTCACCTGTCTCTGCGGATCGCGCTGACAGCCACGGCATTCAGTCTGCCGATCGGCCTGCTGGCCGCCTACGCACTGGCGCGCTGGCGGTTTCCCGGTAAGGTACTGCTCGACGGCATCATCCATCTGCCGCTGGTGCTGCCGCCGGTCGTGACCGGATATATCCTGCTCGTGCTGCTTGGACGGCGCGGCATGCTGGGCGCGTTCCTCGCCGATCATCTCGGCATCGTGTTCTCGTTCCGCTGGACCGGAGCGGCGCTCGCCTGCGGCGTGATGGGGTTTCCCCTCATGGTGCGACCGATCCGGTTGTCGATTGAGTCCATCGACCGGCGGCTCGAGGATGCGGCTGGTACGCTGGGCGCCAACGGGCCTTGGATTTTCGCACTCGTTACCCTGCCGCTCGCCGTGCCGGGGCTGGTGGTCGGGTCGATCCTGTGCTTCGCCAAGGCGCTCGGCGAATTCGGCGCGACCATCACGTTCGTCTCCAACATCCCGGGGGAAACCCAAACCATTTCCGCCGCGATCTACACCTACACCCAGGTTCCGGGCGGCGACGCCAGTGCATGGCGGCTGACTGCTGTCGCGATCGTGATTGCGCTCGGCGCCCTCGTCGCGTCGGAGCTTGTCCAGCGCAAGGCGAGCCGCCGGCTGGCGCAATTCGAATGATCCACTTCAACGCTGCCATCACGCTCGGTGCATTCCAACTCGACGCCGCATTCGAGGGCGACGCCGGCGTCGTCGCGCTGTTTGGCCGCTCGGGCGCCGGCAAGTCGGTGACCATCGCGCTGATCGCCGGACTGTTACGACCCGACCGTGGCGCCATCGCGGTCGACGGCCGTGTGCTGGTCGACACGGAAAAGCGTATCTTCGTGCCGAAACATATGCGACAGATTGGCGTCGTCTATCAGGATGCCCGGTTGTTTCCGCACCTCACGGTGCGGCAGAATCTGCTTTTCGGCCGCTGGTTCGCTGGCAAGGCCGAGCAGGCGGTCGACTTCACCGCCGTGGTGGAGACGCTGGGTATCGGCCACCTGCTGTCCCGCCGGCCGGGGCGGCTGTCCGGTGGCGAGCGGCAGCGGGTGGCGATCGGGCGTGCGCTGTTGTCGTCGCCGCGCCTGCTGCTGATGGACGAGCCGCTGGCAGCGCTTGACGACGAGCGCAAGCGCGAGGTGCTCTCCCTCATCGAGCGGCTGCGTGACGCTTTCAAGGTGCCAATCGTTTATGTCTCCCATGCGGTCGATGAAGTTGCCCGCCTCGCCGCGCGGGTCGTGGTCATGGACGGCGGCCGCGTCGTCGCGGTCGGCCCGGTGGACGAGGTGTTCGGCCCGAGTCAGGTGCACGCCGGGGAGGTCCGGTTCGGACGCTCCTCTGTGCTGACCGGACGCATCGCCGGGATGCGGGCGGGCTACGGGCTTACCGAGATCGAACACCCGAGCGGCGCCATCTGGCTCGCCGGCCCGGCCGGCCCGGTCGGCCGCGAAGTCCGTGTCGTGGTCCGGGCAACCGACGTCACCCTGGCGACGAGGAAGCCGCAGGATATCAGTGTGCGGACCATCCTGACCGGCACGGTGGGAGAAATCGAAAAAGACGACGGCCCGCTTGTCGCCGTCACGGTCGATCTCAAAGACCACGGGCATCTGGTCGCCATGACGACCCGCATGGCGGCCGATGAGCTTGCCCTCAAGCCCGGCGATCCGGTGTTTGCGCTGATCAAGACGGTGGCGCTCGACGAGCGCAGTATCACGTCTTGACTTGCCCGCGGGCATGTCCGCGTAGTCGGCAAAGCTTCGGCGCACCTCTGCGAATTTCTGAAAGCAAAGGACCCCGGAAACTGAGGACCGCATGAGCAAGCCCATCCTGATCCTGAACGGCCCCAATCTCAATCTGCTTGGCACGCGGGAGCCGCATATCTACGGCTCGACGACGCTCGCCGAGGTCGAAGACATGTGCCGGCGCCGTGCGGCGAAGCGCGGGCTCACCATCGCATTCCATCAGTCGAACAGTGAAGCGACGATCATCGACTTGATTCATGGCGGCATCAGTGGCGCCGACGGCATTATCATCAACCCGGCCGCCTTTACGCATACCTCGATCGCAATCCTGGACGCGCTCAAAATGGTCGAGCATCCTATCATCGAGCTGCACATCTCGAATCCTCACAAGCGTGAGCCGTTTCGCCACCACTCCTACATCACTCTCGCGGCGACGGCCCTGATCTGCGGCCTCGGCGTCAACGGCTATCCGCTCGCGGTCGATGCCATGGCGGACCTGCTGGAAGCCCGAAGGGGCGCGGCGAAAACCGCTTGAGCGCCGTTGAATTTGCACCTACGGTTCCGGGCAAGGTGCCCCATGCCTTCACAGCCTCGACAAATTCGGGACGAGGCATCGGAATCACAGTTCGCCCGCAAGCCGCAAATAGTATTCCGCAGGATACGATAGCAGAAGATCTCGGCGGAGGCCCTTGGCATATCCCCTCCACTAGGATAGGAATTGGCTATGAGTTCGCACCTCCATGAAAGTCATCCGGAGATCGTGAAGCGCCTCAAGCGCGCTGAAGGCCATATTCGCCGGGTGATAGGGATGTTCGACGAGGGCCGTAACTGCCTTGAGCTTGCACAGCAGTTGCATGCGGTTGAGAAGGCCATCAGCGAGGCGAAACGGCAACTCATTCACGACCATGTCGATCACTGCCTCGATACGGCGGTCAATGGCCGGGGTGCGTCCGCTCGGGCCGTTGTAAGCGAATTCAAAGCGATTTCGCGCTACCTTTGACAGTGGCGTGGCTGAAACGGTGTCTGGAGGTAACGTGTTGCGCTTTGGCGCACGCCCCTGGTTTCTGCGCTTCGTCGACATCGTCATGATGGCGGCAGCAGTCGCATTTACCTTGCAGAGCAGCTTTATCGCACAAGCCGCAACGGGCACCAACAGCCACTATCCTCGCAGCCACACCCATTCTTCCCATCGGCATGCAAAGGAGCACGTCGTCACTCACGTGCATGCGGATGGAACCGTCCATCAACATGCTCTCGATGGCGGCGCCCGCACATTGAACGGCCATCTTCGAGAGCCCGGCTGTCCATGTTGCTGGAACATGGCCATTGTGATCGCAGTTCTGCCGATTCTGCCGGTCCCGCAGGTCAAATCGGTTGCGAGCAGCCGGCTTACCATCGAAACGCCGGACCCGTTTCGCGGTACTGAGCCGGATGGGCCAAGACGGCCGCCAAGACCCCCCGGCATAGCCTGACCGCGCGTGGCCGCGCGCCACGCCACGGAAGTGGTATGTCACGGGGTTCTGCAATGCTACATCTATACTCAGGTCCTATCACGGGCCGGAACTTCACGCCGTTAAGTGTTTATCGTCGCGCCACTCTTTCCGCCTTCGTGGTATGGAGCTTGGCGACCGCGTTCGCGGTTGCTCATGAGGGACACGACAACGAGCAGTCGGTCACGGCAGCAGCGCCCGGCCTGCCGCGATTGGTCACAAGCTCCGAGACTTATGAGCTGGTCGCTCTCCTGGAGGGCGAGCGGTTGACGATCTACCTCGATCGTTTTGAGGATAATTCCCCCGTAACGGACGCTGGCATTACGGTCACATTAAACGAAGAGTCTGTGCCGGCTACTGCCGTCGGCGACGGCACGTATCGTCTTTCCTCGAAGAAATTCAACGACGGCGGACTTGTCGAGCTTGTCTTCGATATCAAGGCGAAGGAAGCGGATGATCTCTTGATCGGCAAGATGACGCTTGTGGGTTCCGATCGAAATCAAAGGATTGCGAACGCTGGATCGTGGTATGGGCGCGTCTGGTCCTATGCGCGCCACGGTGCCGAGGACCACCTCATCCTCATCGGCCTCATCTTGCTGTTCGGACTGACGCTTGGCGGCGCGCTCGGCCGCCGTCGTATCCGCGCCTTTCCAATCGTTGTGCTGGCGGCGCTCGGTTCTTCAATGCCGGTCATGGGACGTCCGGCCCAGGCGCATGAGGGCCAAGATCAAACAAATGATGCCGCGGTATCGGTTCCCGCGGGTGATATCGCGCGGCGCTTGCCGGACGGCCGGGTATTCGTCTCGAAGCCGACGCAGCGCATCCTGGACGTCCGCACCGTGATTGCCAAGACCGAAACGGTACCTAAGGCGGTTGTCCTTGTGGGCCGCGTTATCGCCAACCCGAACCGCAGCGGTCTGGTCCAGAGCATCAATGGCGGGCGCGTGATCGCACCGGAGCAAGGCCTTCCACGGCTCGGCCAGACAATTGCCAAAGGAGATGTCCTGGCCTCGGTTGAGCCGCCTATGGGGATGGCAGACCGGACGACGATTTCCGAACGCATGGGCGAACTGGAGCAGATGATCGCTGTCGCGGAAGCGAAACTAAAGCGTTTGCGCCCCATGGCCGAGCGCCAGGTCATGCCGCAGTCTCTGGTCATCGAGACGGAGGCGGAACTGGCCGGACTCTACCGGCGACGCGAGGTGGTCCGTGAGACTCGCATCGCACCGGAGATATTGCGCGCCCCCATTGATGGCGTGGTCGCCAGCGCGCGTGTGGTCGCAGGCCAGGTGGTACAGGCGCAGGATGTGCTGTTTCAAATCGTCGATCCGAATTCGCTTTGGGTTGAAGCCTACGACTACGGTGACAACGATCCGGCAGCGTTGAAGCATGCAACAGCGGTCGGTCCGGGCAATGTTGCGATGAAGCTCGGTTTCCAGGGATGGAGCCGAACGCTGCAGCAGCAGGCCACGGTGCTGCAGTTCGCCATCGCCGCACCACCCCCCTCCGCGCGCGTGGGCCAACCCGTCACGGTGACGGCTCAGCGTGGCGAAACTGCAAGCGGCGTCGTCGTCGACCGCGATGCGATCGTGCGTGGAGGCAATGGAGAGACCATCGTCTGGCGCCATGTGGAGCCGGAGTTCTTCGAGCCGCGCCCCATTCGCACCGAGCCTTTCGACGCCATGCGCGTCCTCATTGTGGCCGGGGTCGCCGACGGCGAGCGCATCGTCGTTCGCGGCGCCGAGCTGATCAACCAGATCCGCTAGGAGGCCGCCATGTTCAACGTTCTCGTCTCGGCGAGCCTGCGCCATCGCCTTTTCGTTCTGGCCGCGGCGTTCATCCTGGTGGTCTACGGCTCGCTCGTCCTGCCGCGCATTCCCATCGATGTCTTTCCAGATCTCAACCGACCGATCGTTACCCTGATCACGGAAGCCGAGGGGCTCGCACCGCAGGAAGTCGAGCAACTCGTCACCTACCCGATCGAAAGCATCATGAACGGAATGGCCGGCGTCACGCGTGTGCGTTCGGTATCGGGCATCGGCCTGTCGATTGTCTACGTTGAGTTCGATTGGGGGACCGACATCTTCCGCAATCGCCAACTCGTCTCCGAGCGCCTTGCACTGGTGCGAGAGCAGCTTCCCCGTGGGACGACGCCGCAGATGGGACCCATTACCTCGATCATGGGCGAAATCATGCTGATTGCGGTCACCAGCGAGACGGCGTCTCCCATGGAGTTGAGGGAGATCGCAGACTTCGTGATGCGCCCTCAGCTTCTGACGATTCCGGGTGTTGCCCAGGTGATCCCGATCGGCGGCGAAGTGCGGCAGTACCGTGTCGTGCCCAACCCGGCGCTCATGCGCGGCCTTGAGGTGACATACGACCAGATCGAAAGCGCCGTCACCCGTTTCGGAACTAATACCGCCGGCGGCTTTATCGACCAGCAGGGTCGCGAATATCTCATTCGCAATGTCGGCCTTACCCGACGTCTCGAAGACCTGCGCGACACCGCGGTTGCCTATCGTGATGGACAGCCTGTGTTGCTGCGCCAGGTCGCGACCGTTGAATTCGCCGCCCGCGTCAAGCGTGGGGATGCCGGGTATCGCGGGGGACCTGCCGTCATCCTCTCCATTCAGAAACAGCCCGGCGCCGATACCGTAACGCTGACCAACCAAATCGAGGCCTCGCTTCAAAGCGTTCAAAAGACCCTTCCGGCCGGAATCTCAGCGACCAACGTTCAGTTCCGCCAGGCAACTTTCATCGAAGCCTCCATCGGAAACTTGAAGGCGGCGCTGGTGGAAGCTGCCGTTGTGGTAATGCTGGTGCTCGTCGTGTTCCTGATGAACGTGCGGGCGACCCTCATCTCGCTTACTGCGATTCCGCTCTCGATCCTCGTCTCTCTCATCGTGTTTCACATCTTCGGACTGACAATAAATACGATGACGTTGGGCGGCCTCGCGATCGCGATTGGCGAACTCGTCGACGATGCGGTAGTCGACGTCGAGAACATTCTTCGACGCCTGAGCGAAAACCGCGCGCGGCCCAATCGACGGCCTGCCCTGGAGGTGATCGCGCGTGCCAGTCAGGAAGTGCGGTCAGGCATTCTCTATGCGACCGTGATCATTGTCCTTGTCTTCCTGCCGCTATTTGCCATGTCCGGACTTGAAGGTCGGCTCTTTACGCCTCTGGGTGTTGCCTACATCGCGTCAATTTTGGGCAGCCTGTTGGTGTCGATCACCCTGACGCCCGTGCTGTCGTACTATCTGTTTGCCAGGGAGACGCGCCGGGAGCATGACGGTTTTCTGCTTTGGCATCTCAAGCGCGCCAACGCAGCGCTCCTGACATGGGCCCTGCGCAAGCACGCGTTGGTTCTTGCGTCAGTAGCCCTCGCCGTCATTGCGGCAGCCGGTGCTGCGGTCCTGCTGCCTCGCACCTTCCTGCCGTCGTTCGCTGAGGGCACGCTTGATGTCAGCTTGGCCTACAATCCGGGCATCTCGCTGCGGGAATCCAATCGTCTCGGATTGATCACCGAGCGTCTGCTGATGGGCGTCCCGGAGGTCGCCTCGGTCGGCCGCCGCACCGGACGCGCGGAACTCGACGAGCATGCCGAGGGCGTGCATTTCAGCGAGATCGATGTCGATCTCAAACCGTCTTCCCGCCTGCGCGAAGACGTCCTGGCCGATATTCGGTCGCGCCTTGCGATCCTGCCGGCATCCATCAGCGTGGGGCAGCCGATCGCGCACCGGATGGATCACATGCTGTCCGGTATCCGCGCCGAGATTGCTGTGAAGATCTACGGCGATGATCTCGACACTTTGCGCAATCTGGCCGAGTCGCTACAGGACCGCTTGGTCCCGATTGCAGGCCTTGCCGACCTCCAGGTGGAGAAGCAGAACCGGATTCCGCAGCTTCGCGTCGAGGCCGACCATGAGCGGGCGCGATTGTACGGCGTCTCGCCGGCTGTGCTCACCCGCGCGCTTGAAGGAATGTCCAACGGCCGCACCGTGTCTCAGGTCGTCACCGAAGGTAACCGCCGGTTCGACGTCGTCATCCGGCTGTCCGATATGGATCGTTCGACGACGGGGCTTGGCGATCTCCTGGTCGAAACTCCCTCCGGGCACGTGCCGCTGCACCTCGTTGCGCGAATCGACGAGACCGACGGCCCCAATCAGATCCTTCGCGAGAACGGTCAACGGCGGATTGCCGTGTACGCCAACACCGACGGCATGCGGGATCGGGCCCAGATCGTTGCCGATATCAGGGATGTACTCGCCGCGACGGCGTGGCCGCAGGGCTATCGCACAACGCTTGAGGGCGCCTACCAGGCTTATGAAGACGCCGCGCTTCGCATTGCAGTTCTTTCCATCGCATCCCTGGCGCTGATCTTCCTGGTATTGCAGAGCCGCTATCGGTCCTCAGTGCTCGCGCTGATCATCATGGCTAACGTTCCGCTGGCGTTGATTGGCAGCGTCGCGGCACTCTGGATCGCCGGTTTGCCCCTTTCGATCGCCAGCATCATGGGGTTCGTTACCCTTGCCGGCATCAGCACCCGCAACGGCATCCTCAAGATCAGCCGCTACATCAATCTCGCACTTCACGAAGGGGCAAGATTCGGGCCGGACCTTGTCATGCGCGGCAGCCTCGAGCGCCTTGCGCCGGTGCTGCTGACAGCGTTGTCTGCAGGGCTCGCGCTGATGCCACTCCTTCGTGGCGCCGGCCAGCCGGGGCGAGAGATTCTCCATCCTGTGGCCGTGACCATTTTCGGCGGTCTGCTCACCTCCACACTGCTGGACGCGATCCTGACTCCGACTTTGTTTCTTATTTTTGGCCGAAAGCCTCTCGAAAGGCTTTCGGCCCAACGCCCGGACGCGTTGACGCGGGCCGAAATCTACTGATCGCAAACCAGCGGAAAAGCCTGATGTTCAAGAGTATATCCGCTGCTTTGCTTTCCGCCCTGATTGCTTCAGGCGCGATGGCTCAGAGTCAGCAGAAAGGCGTGAACGGCGGCGACGTCGTCGTCATGGAAGGACATCCGATCGAATTCGTCAGCAAGGGCCAGGAGATCGCGTTCTACATCCTGGAAGACGATGGCAAGAGCCCAACGCCAACGCAAGGTTTTGCCGGCCGTGCCGTGATTCAGGACAGCGGTAAGACGTTTGCCGTGAACCTGTCCCCCGCCGAACCCAACATGTTTGTCGGACAGCTTCCGATGCCCCTCGGCTCGAAGGCCCGCGTCGTGTTCTCGGCGAAGGTGGCGGGGCACAACCTTCAAGCACGTTTCACAACAAACTAGGGAACTCCATTGTGAATTTGCAAGCAACAAACCGCGTGGCGGCAGCAGTCGCCGCGGCGACGCGGCACCTTCTTCCGCTTGCGTTGGCATTAGCGGCGACGCCTGCATTTGCGCACTCTGAGAATGGCGTCGCTATCGATTTCTGGGGCGGTTTCACGCACCCAATTTTCGGCCCCGACCACGTCATCGCCATGGTCGCGGTAGGCTTGTGGGGTGCTTTTCTGGGCGCACCGGCGATCTGGCTGCTTCCAGTTGTGTTTCCGCTGGTAATGGCGGTCGGAGGCGCCGTCGGCGTGGCTGGCGTGCCGCTGCCTGGCGTAGAGACCGGTATCGCGATCTCGGCAATCGCGCTGGGCGCAATGGTCGCGTTTGCCGCAAAGCCGCCGCTGTGGATTGCAGCAGTGCTGGTGGGCGCCTTCGCCATCTTTCACGGCCATGCGCACGGCGCTGAGCTACCGATTGGAGCGGACGCCGTCGCCTTTTCGATGGGCTTCGTTATCGCGACCGGCATGCTGCACCTTACCGGTATCGCGTTCGGCGGTCTTTCCCATTGGCCCGCCGGCAGGATCGCTGTGCGCGCAATGGGCGGCGTTATTTGCCTGCTTGGCTTTGCCTATTTGGGTAAGTTCCTATGAACCGGTCGTTTCCCCTCGCGCTCCTGATCTGCCTGATTGTCACGACGACACCGGCACTGGCCCATTCGCCCATCATGGGCGTCGGCGGTGTGTTCGGTGGCGTCATTCATGCCCTGCTGATTCCGGAACATGGGCTGAGCCTGCTGGCGCTCGGCCTCGTCCTCGGCCGGCAACGACAGGCGACCCGCCGTGCGGGCTTGTTGATCTTCGCAGCCGGTTTGATCTGTGGTCTTGTCGGCGCGGCACTGACGAGCGAAGAGATGCTCGCGGCTGATGTTCTGCTGGTCGCAACCGGCATCCTTGGCCTGTTCGTTGCTGCACTGTGGATGCCGCCGTTCCTGGCATTGCCCCTCGCGGCCGTTGCGGGGATGACATTTGGCCTGGATTCAAGGCCAGATGGAATCTCGGGCGTCGAGGCCATTCGCATGTTGGCAGGGAGTGGTCTCGGCGCGGTGCTTGCGCTTGTGATTGCAGGTGAGGGTTCAGTTTATCTGCGGGGAAATACCCCGCTCATCGCCGCCCGTGTGGCGGGATCTTGGATCGCGGCCATTGGCATCATGGTGCTTTCGCTTCGGATCGTCACGCGAATAACCGTCGGGTAGAGAGTGCTTTGATCCGAATGCCCGAAAGGCGTGGCGTCTGCCTGCTGTCGTACATGCGCG
>Ga0126369_10004310_pt1 | contig 10416 bp, 8 predicted proteins | sample PanSoiMetaPlot_1_FD_109646 | JGI IMG/M metagenome (GOLD analysis project Ga0126369, IMG submission 109646) | Tropical forest soil microbial communities from Panama - MetaG Plot_1 | ecosystem: Environmental > Terrestrial > Soil > Tropical forest > Bulk soil | place: Panama | collected 2016-02-17
CATTTTTTATTTGAGAGAGTTTGTGTCCTGTCCAATTTGCAAGAAACGAAGAGCCGAGCGCTTTTGTCCGGCCAAGGCGGAGAAAATCTGCGCTGTTTGCTGCGGTACCGAACGCGAAGTTACGATCGACTGCCCGCCCGACTGTGTCTATCTCCTTGCCGCGCACCGCTACGAAGATCGCCATCCCCGCGAGCTATCACCAGACACCCCGCTCTTTGACGTCCGCCTCACGCCGGATCTGGTTCGCATCCAGGCGCCCTTTCTCTCTGCCATCGCCTTCACCATCGCCAAATACTGCGCCGGCCAACCCTCCGTCACCGATCCCGATGTCCTTGCCGCCTTACAGTCGCTCGCGGAAAGCTACAGAACCCTTGCCGCCGGCCTGGTTTATGAGCATCCTCCCGTTGCCCCGATCCAACGCGGCCTCTATGACGCCCTTTCCACCTTCTTAAGCGAAACCAAACAATCACCGCAGCAAAGCCCGCTTGGCCATCCCAAAAATTCCGAAATCTTCCAGTTACTGGTTTTCCTCTACCGCATGGGCCTGCTTCGGGCCAACCGGCGTCCCCGCTCTCGGCGCCTCATCGAATTCCTCCGCGGCCAGTTCCCCGGCGCACAGGAACTTAAGCGCGAAGAATCCCGCATCATCCTTCCCTAGCGAGGTACTGCGGTCAGACCCATCGTTCAATCGGATGGCTCTAACCCGCTTCGCAAGAGCGCATGCCTGGTAAGTCGAACGAAAGTTGTGTTTGGCCAATACTGGGCCGATCGCCTTCCCAGGGCCGTGATGAAAAACCGAATTTCTGCCGGATGCGCAGCACTCGTTCCGACGCTTTCTTTCGATAGAGCTCCGGGGCATAGCCGTTCTTTCCGTACCATTCGCGGTATTGCTTCGCCAGCTTCGGAAACTTTTGTTCAATAAACGGCAAAAACTGCCGCGCGGACGCCGGCATCAAAAACAGCACACCGGAGAAGAACCATTCCGCTCCGGCTTGCTTTGCCGCGGCGGCAACGTCTTCCAGTTCTCCGTCCGCATCGGTAATTCCCGGCAGTAGAGGCGACGCGGAAACTCCCACATGCAGTCCGGCTTCGCGCAGCTGTTTCACCGCAGCCAGACGCAAATCCGGCCGCGGCGCCCGGGGCTCGAGCAAGCGGGCCAGTCGAGGTTTCAGCGTCGTTACGGTGATGTTCACCGAGAGCGCCGATTTCCCGGCGATCACCTTCAACAGGTCCAGGTCCCGCACGATCTGGTTCGATTTCGTAATGATCGAAACACTCAAACCTTCCCGCTTCGCTAGTTCTTCGAGGCAAGCGCGCGTGACGCCGTATTCCCGCTCCGCTGGTTGATAGGGATCGGTAGCGGTTCCAATCGCGATGTGTTCCGCCTTCGTGTAGCCCGAGGCCTTCGACGTGTAGGAATATTTCTGCGAAACGTCCCTCGCCAGCAAGACTGCCGCATCTTGCTTCACGAAGATCTTGCGTTCGAACTCTCCGCCGTCAATCTCCATATATTCGTGGGTATACCGCGCGTAGCAGTATTTACACGCAAACTCGCACCCGCGATACGGGTTGATGGTCCACTCAAACGGCACGCGCTGCGAGTCACAGCGGTTCAGGATGGACTTGACCGGCAAAAAGTAATACTCCGGCTTCTCTGTCGAGCCCCGTTTTGTTTCGGCCTCAGGAGCCTTCGCTGCGAGGCGAGCGATGCCCACCAGTGGCGCAGGGGGAGTCTGCAATCGAGGCGGGGGGCAATCCGCCGTCCGGCTTTCTAGACTTCCCTTGCGCCAGCCGGCTTCACCCTGGGCAAGGGTGCCGGCTTCTGGCTTTAGTTCAGCAGGGCTAAAAGGAAGGAGTTGTGTTGCGTAGCGTCGAACGGGGTACCGCCGCATCGGACGATGCGGAAGCGATGGGGAGAGAACTGGGGACATGGCTCACCTCAAGCGAGCTCAGTATTTCGCTTTTTCTTCGCCATGTCAAGGGAATTCGCTTCCTCTTCGCTCGATCGGTGGCCGTAGCGACTTTCTTCGGTTGCTCTTCACCCCTGCCATCTGGTCTAATGCTCGGCGCAGACGGTCCGGCTGACCGCTGGCTTCCCGCCTGAGCCCTCCGCGATCTTCCCTCGGAGAGAACGTCATGAAGGCTCTTGCCGGTTTTGTTCTGATTTCTCTGTACTCGGGTGTTTCTCTGTTTGCCGTTTTTTCTTCGACACATACACGCGGCGCGCTACCGGTAGCGCAAATGGCGCAACCAATTTACTGTGCTTCCGACGACTGGAAGCGGCACTACTGCTCGATGAACACCAACTCTGGTGTCCAGCTCTACAGGCAACGCAGTGACTCCGCTTGTCTGTTCGACTCGACCTGGGGTTATGACCGGCGTGGAGTTTGGGTAGACAAAGGCTGCCGCGCCGATTTCGTTCCCGGCTACGCGGGTGGCGGTGGAGGCAGCTGGCCCGGCTGGGGCAACAACTACAACGTTTATTGCGCTTCCGACGACGGCCGCCGCAATCGTTGCCCGGTCGACACCGGCCGAGGTGTGCGCTTGGTACGTCAGCGCAGCGGTTCTCCCTGCAACTACGGGGCAACCTGGGGTTATGATCGCAGCGGCATCTGGGTCGATCGCGGTTGCCGCGCGGATTTTGAAATTGGACAGGTTGGGTGGCAACCGCCTTCTTCACAGACGATCTATTGCCCGTCGAACGATATGAAGCGCAACTACTGCCGCATCTCGACCGGACGCGGCGTGCGCATCATCCGGCAGCGCAGTGATGCCGACTGCATCTACAATCGCACTTGGGCTTACGACCGCAACGGCATCTGGGTCGACCGCGGTTGCCGCGCCGACTTCGAGATCATGCGTTAACCGGCCCACCGAATCTTCACTCGGGGTGTGTTCAAGCGGCAGCGCAAGCTGGGTGTCCTTCGGGTGATCGCGGCTCGAAAGTTTTGAGCGCCAACGACGCCGAGTGCCGTGCCGAAACTCGACGGCATTCTTTTCACTCGGGTACGCCAGGCTCTTGTTAGAGTATTTTCCTGAGGGCATCCGCATGGGCGCATTACGTTCGATGATTGCTTGCATTTATTGCGTTTGCGTTGTCGACGCGGGTCTCCTAGCCGCGCAAACGGCGCCGCAAAAGCCGGCGCCCAAGCCTCCCGGCAAAACTGTTCCGGCTCCCCCAGCGACAGACACGGTTGCCTCGCCTGTTTCACGTCATTATCCGATCTTGATCCTAGCGCACGGCAACGAACCTTTCTGGGCCTTGCGGCTTGGAATGAAGGGACCGGAACGTCTCGACCGCGTCGGCTATCCCCCGATCATCCTCGACCCGGCCGAAGTCAGCGCCGAGGAAGCTGGCACTGTCTGGACCTATCACGCCAAGGACGACGCCACCAGTGCACAGATCGCGGTCAAACTTTCCCGCGAATCTTGCTCGGATGGGATGTCTGACACTAAGTACACCTTTAAAGTCGTCGTCGAGCATGCGCAGATTGGCACCCTGACAGGTTGCGGGCAAAGCGCACCCGACAAGTTTCCGGAGTTCCGCAAGAAGAACCAGTTGGACATGCCGGACGACGCTGACGACAAGGACAAGACAAAGGATAAGGATAAGGATAAGGATAAAGACAAGGACAAGAGGGCGGTCCTCGACCCCATTACGAATTTCCATCCGCCGGTTGCTGCGGCGTATCTGGATACCGCGGGGCGCGTCATCCTCAGCCGGGGTGAACTGAAGAAGACAATCGCTCCGGCGGGCAGCGAGCTTGCCGTCTCCCACGACGGCAAGAAGCTCCTGTACACGCGATCGGACTCCAAAACCGGGCCGGAACGCAGCATTGTTCTCTATGACGCCGAAACTGGCCGCTCGCGGGACATCGTCGGCAATAATGTGCGCAGCGCCTTCTGGTCACCCGACGATTCGCGCGTCGCTTTCTTGAAATACGATGGCACGCAATGGCAGGTCTGGACGTTGCCGGTTGCTGAACCCGAAAAAGCCGCGCAATTCTCTACGCAAGTCGTGGGCTCCCTACATGGCTGGATTTCTGCCAACACCGTCCTTGCTACCGACATGCAAAATGCATATTGGCTAAGCGAAGACCGTCCCCCGCAGAGCGTTCCTCTGAAAGACATTTACGGCGAAACGTTTCAAGTCATGTCGAGCGACACGCTGCGGCCCAATCCCATCAATTCCGATTTGTTGCTGGTCTCCGCGTATTACCTGAATACGCCGGCGGGCGCGCCAGTCGATTCGGCGGGGCTCAATTCCACATTCTTCCTCTACGAAGTGAAATCGAAGCGCCGCACCGTTCTCGGTGCGGCCGATAGTTTCGCACGCGCGGCCGAATGGTCCCGTGATGGACTGCAAGTCTTCTTCACTCGTGGCGTCCCTGGTAAGAATACCCTTGCGACCTCACGCCTTTTCTGGGATTCCACCGGCTTGCGACCCTACTCTCCGGGATCGTATTTCGTGATTGGGAAATAGTCACTGGGCTTTGCCGGCGCTGTTGGTCTGATAGGCCTTTTGCAGGATGTAGAAGCCTTTCTTTTTTTCGCCCTTTTCGGAAAGCAATCCTTTGCGGTTGAAATCGTCCTGAATGCCGGGTAACAAACGCCGCGGCGATCGGAAATCCATCAGGATCCACGGAGTCATCCCGCGCAATTGGGCAATCTGGCTGAGCATCACCAACTGGTGTTCGTAGATATTGGCTTGGAACTCTTCTGTCCAGCGTTCGCCGGCGTCGCCGTGCAGGCCAAATTTCGCGTCGCCTCCGAATTCGCTCATGATCAGTGGCTTCTGAAAGCGGATGTCCCACACGGTGTGATCTGCATCCGCCGCGGTCTGCTCGTACCAGCCGATGTATTCATTCGCTCCGAGCACGTCGAGAATATTTCCCAGCGCGTCATCCACAACCTTGGTATGACCCTCGGTCCGCACCAGAAGAGCCGCCGTCACCAGGCGGCTCGGATCGAGTTTGTGCGCGTCCTTGGCGAGCGTCGCCAGAAACGAGGTGCGCGCGGAGGTGGCCGGCGTTTCGTTGGCTACCGACCAAAGAATCACCGAAGCTTTATCGCGATCACGGCGGATCATCTCGGAAAGTTGCGCCCGCGCTTTGCCTAAAACCGCAGGATCCTCGAAGTGACATGCCCAATAAACAGGAATCTCCGACCAGACGAGAATGCCCATGCGATCCGCTAGTCGCGTCATGCGTTGGTTGTGCGGATAGTGCGCCAAGCGCACATAGTTCGCGCCGAGTTCATGCGCCCAGCCAAGCAACGTTTCGGCGTCCTGCTCGCTGTAGGCGCGTCCAGTGCGAAATGGCGCCTCCGCGTGAATATTGATGCCCTTGAGAAAAATGGGTTCGCCATTCAAAAGGATCTGCGTGCCGCGAGTTTCGATCGAGCGGAAGCCCATCAGGTCTTCCAGTCGATCCTCACCGGCACTTAGTGCCACCTTGTAAAGCACCGGATGCTCTGGCGACCACAACCGCAGGTTAGCGCAAGTCAAATGCAGCGGCGCGTGTCCCTGCGCGTCCGTCTTGCCGGTCGCGCGGATCGTATGATCTGTCTCCGGCAATTCCAACGTGACCTCGGTACCAGGCGCCGCGCCCGAGACATGCGCCCAGCCCTCGATTTCGTTGCGTCCGCCTTTCTTTAGGTGCAGGTCAAATTCGTCAATGAAACGCTCGGGCACTTCCACCAGTGCAACCTCGCCCGTAATACCTCCGTAATTCCACCAGTCGGTCTTTAACGTTGGGATGCCATCGGACAGTCGCGTGCTGTCGACGGCCATGACTACGAAGTTGTGTCCTTCGCGCAGCTGTGCCGTCGTTTCGCAATCGAAACTCGTGAAACCCCCTTCGTGTTCGCACGCCGCCTGGCCGTTCACCCAGGCGTAGGAACGATAGTTCGCTGCACCAACATGCAGAAACACGCGCTTCCCCGGCTTGGGGCGATACTCGAAGTCCTTTTCGTACCAGACAAGTCCCTCGTAGTAGAAAAGGGACTCTCTTTGCGTGTTCCAGTCCCCGGGCACGCGCAGCGTCGGAGAATTGGCAAAACTATATTCAATTAATTCGCCCGGATCCTTCTGCTCGCGGCGGTGCTCGAAGCCGTCGGCTCGCGCCTTTCCATGAAAATCGGTGAGTCCTGTGGCGTACGGGTCCACAATCACATGCCAGTCGCCTTCCAGACTCATGCTCGTGCGCCGGTCCGCCGCCGACAGAACCGTGGAGGCAGGCATCTTTTCCCGCTCGTTAGCCTGATTGTTGCTGGAAACCACTACGAGCAAATCTGCCACTGCAAACAACAGAATTCCGATGATCCGGTGCCTTCGCCAGGCCTTCTCCATTATCAGCGACATGGTGGGGTTGAGCTTATCACTTCCGGCGAAGTCAACGAGAGGCCGCAGCGGCCCTGCTCGGCAGTCGCAATTGGCGCCGTTTCGGCGAAGTACGGAAAGCAGTAGACTCGAGTGGTCTCGAGACTGCCCGCCCTGGAATGCGAGGTCTAAGAGCGAGGAACCAATGACGATACCGATACAGAGAAAGTTGCTCTGGACCGCTGTGGTTATTTTCCTGTGCGTTGATTTGGGCCGGGGGGAGACGGCAGAACAACCAGCAGCTGCGCCGGACCGAGCACAGGAGCATAACAATGTCCGGCCGGCGATCCGCTGGAAACAGTTCCACTATACGTGCGAGAACGGCGCCGAGGTGATTGTGTACCTGCATGACACGACGGCGAAAGTGCGCTTTCAGGATAAGGAATACCTGATGAAGCAGACCGTTTCGGCAGACGGCAATCGCTACTCGGACGGAACACTGGTGTGGTGGGGCAAAGGCGACGACGGATTCCTGCAGGAGGATACGCCGGACGGCGACGGGAAGATGCTGGTGAAAGACTGCGTCCAGGATAAGGCGGCTTCGGCGGCTGAAGTGAGCGGCACGGTCACCTACCTGGTGCGCATGGCGCTACCACCGCAGGCGGTGGTAGAGGTGCAGTTGCAGGATGTGTCGCCTGCCGATGCGCCTGCCAGGGTGATCGCGGAGCAGAAGTTCACATTGGGAAACAAGCAGGTCCCGGTGCCGTTCGCGTTGAAATATGACCCGCGGAAGATCGATGCAAAGCACAGCTATACATTGCGGGCGCAGATTTCGGCGGCGGGCGAGCTCAAGTTCACCACAGACCAGATCTACAAGGTGATTACGCAAGGCAACCCTTCCAAGGTGGATTTGATTTTGAAGCCTGCCAAACCCTAGCCCGGCCATCGACGCAAATCAGGTGGCCTCGGCGGTTTGACGTCCTCTGAACCAACCCGGCCGGAAGGACAGGTGCTTGATTCGCAGCGCCGGCGAGGTGCCCGGTGACCTTGACTCCGCAGCCGCCTATACTTCGGAAATGGCGTCCCCTGGAACCCCCCTCGCGCCGCAAGTCGGCATACTTGTCTTTGAAGACGACGCGCGTAGCAGTGCCGCGCTGCGGCAGATGCTCGATTCGGAGGGCTGGCGCGTGCGCGCCGTGCCCGATGTGCCTCTGCTGCAGGCGGAGCTGAAGACCGCGGAGTATTCCCTGCTGATCGCCAATGTAGCGCTGGTAACCGGCAATCCGGCGTTATTTCACGTGGTCAAGGAATTGGCTACGGTGAGCGTCGAAGATGGGGCACGGTTGCGAGTGCTTTTCGTGGTGCCGGAGTTGGGTGGCAGCCAGTTTGTGCCGCAACTGGAAGATGCCAAACTGCCTTACGTGGTCAGGCCCTTCCACCTGCACGATTTCCTGGAAAAAGTGAGCGACTTGCTGGTCGAAGTAAAGGCCATCGAAGGGCCTTTGCGCATGACGCGATATGAGTTTGGCGCGGCACGAAAGAAAAAGAAGGCCGGTACTCGCACGACTTCCATGTTCGCGGCACGGGATTCGTATTCGTATACCGAGGAAGAACTGGCCGAGTACGAAAAGCAGGAAACCGAGGCCTCGCGAACCAAGAAAACCCGCGTAAAGACAAATTTGGGCAATCCCTAGGGCTAGGATCGAAACACCGAAGATAGGCTTAGGGCGGCCTTTCGCCGGTTTCTTGCCCTGTTTTCCTTTCCTTTCCTGAATTCACGAAAACTCCCTGCAAGAAAGTTGGTTTGCGGCCGTTCTAACTCCGAAACGTGCACTCACGCACGTCCAGGAGGACGCAATGGACCGCACGCTGATGAGTATTTTCGGGCATGGGCTGGTGGGGATTTCGACATTGGGGCTCGCCGCGATAGGCTTTCTGTGGTGGTCCCCTGCGGGGGCAACTCCGCCGGGCAAGCCGGAGGGGCAATGGCGGCTGCTCGAGCCAGTAAGTTACGAGAATCTGACGGTATTCCCGGTGGTGGCCTCCTCGGGATATGACACCAGTGCGTTTCTGACACTGGAGGACGGGCTTTCGTCCGGACAAGTGACAGTTCGCGAGCAGGGCAGCGAGACGATGTACCGCAACCGCGATGGGTCGCATCCTTCGGCACAAAATTACGGCGGGCCGTCGGTAAATCAACTGGTGCTAGTGAATCACAGTAAGCGTCCGCTACTTTTGCTTGCCGGAGAACTGGTGAGCGGCGGTAAACAGGATCGCGTAATTGCGAAGGACCGTATCGTGGCGCCGTTTGCAGAGCCGTTGCCGCTGGATGTTTTCTGCGTAGAGCATGGGCGGTGGTCTCAGGGGGCCCAGTTCAGTTCGGCCAAAACAATTGTGCATCCGAGCGTGCGCGAGCAGGCCGCGGTGAAACAAAGGCAAAGCGACGTTTGGGCCGCCGTAAGCGGGGGAACGACAGCAGCGAAACCGTCAGCGGCTCCAGCTCCACGCGTGCCTAGCGCAGAGCTTTCCGCGACGATTGAGAACGAGGCGCCGACACAGTCCTACGAGAAGATTTATGGATCGCGGCGCGTGGGGATGTCGGTTGAGACCATCGTCAGCGAGATCGAGCGGAAGTTTCTCAAGGGGACTTCGGGACTAAAGGGCGAGCGCGTGGTGGGCGTGGTCGTGGCCTACGGCGGCGAGGTGGCTTGGAGCGACATTTTCGCGTCGGATGCGCTGTTTGCAAGCTACTGGAACAAGCTGCTGCGAAGCTACGCTGTCGAAGCCGTCGCCCGACCGACATTACGGGAGAAGGCCTCGAGTGAGGATGCGCGGGAGTTCTTACAGCGGTTGAATGGCAGGGAGAAGACCGAGTCGGAGCCGGGTGTGTATCGTTGGCGGGAAATTATCGAGAACGGGCTTTCGCAAATTGAACTGGATGCGCTCGAGCCGAAGGTGATGACGCTCCACCGGCTGGTGGTGCGAAAGACCAGCTGAGCTCCATGGAGAACAGGCCGGGCGAACCGGGCCCCCTGCGAAAGCGTCCTTTTGGACGCCGGGTCAAACCATGGAGGGAGTCCAAATCGAAGAAGGATCAAGGAATTTCTTGACCGTGCTGTGATCACGCGTGGTGGCGAGGAGTTGCGTAACGCCAGATTTCCAGGCGGGGTGACGCAGGGTTGGTGCGATCTCGGCCAGCGGGACGAGCACAAATTTGCGCTCGAGCATACGTGGGTGCGGCACCTGAAGCTCGGGAGTGTCTATTGTTTCGTTGCCATAGAGAAGAATATCGAGGTCCATGAGCCGCGGACCTTTCGGGAAGGCTTTGCGGCTGCCCATTTGCGATTCGATGAGGCGGAGGGCACGGAGCAGGTCGAGGCCATCCAGTTCGGTTTGGGCTTCGAGAACCGCGTTGAGGAACCAGTCCTGCTCCAAAAAATCCACGGGCTCGGTTTCGTAGACGCTCGAGACGCGCTTGATACGGATGCCGACATCGGGAAAATAGAGAAGCGCAGTGCGGAGGTTTTCTTCGCGTTCGCCGAGGTTACTGCCGAGGGCGATGTAGACGGTGATCATGGGAGCATGCCGAGTCGGGAGCCCCTGCTTGCGAAAGATTAGCGCATTCCGGCGCTCCGGCGAAGCATGCCGAGCATGGCGTGGGCTTCGGGCAATTTAAGTGCTGTGGCCACCCCGAAGAAAACGATGCCGTAGACCGAGAGAACCACGACGGCGAGGGGAATTGGGCTGCGATGGCCAGTGGCCATGAGTACGCCTCGAGAGATTGCCGCCGCAGCGAGCGCGGCCATCCAGACTTGCAGCAGGAATCGGGGGGGTACGCCGACTTGACCGATGCGGCGGCGGAGTCCCCGCTGAAGTAGAGTGAACTCAACCCAAGAAGCAATGCCGGCGGAGATGGTGAGGCCGGCGACGCCCCAGCGCTGCTCGATGCCAAGCAGCCGTGGAAGAGGAAGTGCGGCAAGATAGCCAAGCAGCGTGGTCAGCAGGACACGAACGATGGCGAAGCGGAGCGGCGTGCGCGTGTCACGCAAGGCGTAGTAACCTGAAGAGTAGAGACGGCCGAGGGTTGAGGCGAGCAG
>Ga0126369_10004311_pt1 | contig 10415 bp, 9 predicted proteins | sample PanSoiMetaPlot_1_FD_109646 | JGI IMG/M metagenome (GOLD analysis project Ga0126369, IMG submission 109646) | Tropical forest soil microbial communities from Panama - MetaG Plot_1 | ecosystem: Environmental > Terrestrial > Soil > Tropical forest > Bulk soil | place: Panama | collected 2016-02-17
TATGCGCGAGTTCGTCGTGGAACGTCGCGGCGTCTTCGGCCGTCTTGAAGTATCCTTAGAAGTGGCCCCAGTCCCGGATCGTTTCGGCTACACGGGATACAAGCTGACGAACTCCGGTTTCGCGCTCCGGCGTGCCGATTTTGCCATGAAGGTATTTCGAGGCGACGATATTCGTCGCAGTCATCGACCAGTCCTTGGGGACTTCGACGTCCTTCTGCTCGAAGATTACGTTCCCTTGGGCATCGGTGATCTGAGCGGTGCGGAGGTCCCACTCGACCTCGTCGTAGGGAGAGATACCCGGTTTTGTGAATAGACGACGGAAGGAGAGGCCGGGGGCCTTTTTCTTCAGCGTGGTGGGAGACGCGGCGGACGACGGGGCAGCGGCTTTGGTTTCGTTGATAGTCTTAACTTCAGGCATCGGGGCTCTCCTAATTAGATTCTATGCGGCTTGCATCGATTCGGGCGTCCGGGTTGGGACGGGAATCGGGGTGGCGCGGAAGTTCGGTTGTAAGGAACGTTGCTTTTGCCCCTTCGGGGCGTTTTTTTGCTCGGACGGACCAGCATGGGCTTGCGCTACCGGCTCTATTCTGGCGCCGCTTTGCGGCTGGTCCCTCAATCAGAAGCCGGACGGGAACGAAGAGGAACAGTGAATCGTAGTGGCGATCGCGGAATTCAGCCGTGGGGCCGTTGTCGGTCGTGCGCCATCGAACGGTTTTGAGCTCTTGAGGGAACTGCCTGGTCCGCTCGCTTCGCTCCGCGGGACAGCCGAGTCGGCTGTGGCCACACAAGACTGTTCGGTACCGGGCATAAGTTCCAGGGACGTGGCGAAGTGGGAGCCGATTCCGGTCGCCCTCTCGGCGGAAGAGGCGATCCATTGGTTTAAGGCGCTGCAGATGCTGCGGCGTTGCGATGGATCTTCAATCACCACAAAGCGGACGAAATAACGACCGGAAGTGAGGCGTTCACGCATGGGATTCTGGTGCGAGAGCATGCGGTCGAGCACAAAGGCCATGTCGTCGTCTTCGAAGAATTTCGTGACGGCCAGCATGCGACGGGGTGAATCGGCTTCCGTCATTGGGCTTTCGGCTTCCGGAACGGGGCCGATCTCCTTCTCGTTTCCTTTCCCCTTCGCTTCGGTCAGGGGCTGGTTCGCCGGACGGACCAATGGGTCCGTCGCTACACGATCTGGAATGCTCATTACCTCTTCTGCGAGGGCGAAGACGCCAGGCTTGCTGGGGACAATCAAAAGGCTGTGATGTGACTCGCAACGGAACCAGTGCGACCATTGCAGACGGCGATAGTCGACAGGACGATCGAAGCCATGACGGGCTAGCGATTCGGTAACCAGACGAGTTAGCGTTTCCATTGCGGGCTCCTGGGTTCAGACTTCAAAGAACTACTGCATTCACAGCGGCGCCGCTCCTTTTCCCCTTCGCTTCGCTCAGGGTCAGGGTTCGCGGGACAGCCGAGGCGGCTGTCTCTACGTAAGCCTTGCCGCGCCGCTGGTCGTGCTCCGGGGGAGGGGTCGGGCACGGCCACCGCTTAATTCGGCTTCCGGCTTCGGCCATTCGGCTTCCGGAAGGCTACAAGTACGTGATTATGAAAGGTTTGGCGCTCGACCTACGGACCTGAAGCCAAGCGCCTGATCCTCTCTCGCTTATCCCGGCGCCCCAAGTCACCTCTGGCTCGGACAATCCGCCGGTTGCCTTTACTCTTCCAATTCCAGCCTCATTCCCGTGAGGAGGAATTTGCTTGCTTGGGATTGCAAAGTTACTCCTGCTTATAGTGCATGTCAAGAGGGAAACACTATAGGTTGTATCCCTAGCAATGACGGGCTTGATGCGGGATTGGGGCCGGGATTTCCACAAAAGCAAAGTTTCAAGGTTTTCAGTTCTCAGCTGAACAAATGAGTCGGGTTGCCTCAGCCGAGATCTCTTTTCTGAACGTTAAGACTTGTTCTCGAAACATCGTTCTCGAAACATCGAACCTCGAAACTTTGAAACCTTGGATTTTGCAACCTTGAAACTTTCTTCTTCACATCAGACCCAGTCTTGGAGATGAGACTCGCACGGGCTGGGGCGACTTTCGGTTAGTGCGCGGACTCTTTTCCAAGGCAATGCTTGCGTAATGCATGTTTCGGTAACTGGATTTGATCTTCTCGATCCGCAGAGGTTCGATGCGGAGGCTGGCTAAGCGCAGATTCTCGCGGCTGGACGTGGCGGGCTGGTCCGTCTCACCGGAATCTGATTGCGCGATGGGCTCGTCTTGAGTCAGGCCCATGGGCACGTAGATGTCTTCGAAGATGCGACGCGGCGCGATGCTGAGGACTCCGTCACAAGATTCCACCAGGTAGTCGCCCTTACGGCCGCAGTGTTGACGGCCTAGATGGTCGGTGAAGCTAAGACTGGCGTCGAGCTGTTTGGCTTTGACCAGGAATCGAGTGCGGTACTTTTTCCATTCGATTGATTTCATGACGTGCCAGTCCGAGTAATTCTGTTGGGAGTTCGTCCTCAAGCGTTCTTGCTCTGGACTCACTGCTTCTTTTTACTGTGAGGGCGAAGCTGAATGTACGAGCGAAATGGCTACGGGTCAATTCAATATTTTTGGTGCAATTGAGGAATTTGTGGCCACGGATTCACACGGATTTTCACCGATCAAGAAACGCGTTTGAGAGTGATTGCGAATGCGCATGATCGTGAGGGTTTCTACACTAACGCAGTTTGCGAAGGAGAATCTGGTACAGTGAGCAGCCGGGATGTCCACAGGACTTGCACAGGAAATGCAAAATCAGGTGTCAGGCGTCAGGCGTAAGGCGTCAGGCGTCAGGCGTCAGGCGTCAGGCGTCAGGCGTCAGGCGTCAGGCGTCAGGCTTGGAGGGTGTGTGCATAGAAAGGTTGCTTTCTTTGGATTGAGTCTCTTCTGGGGAAGTCTTTTTGTTTTCGGACAGACAGCGACACCCGCGAAGACTATCGCGTTGCGTTGCGGGAATTTGTTTGACGCACGATCGGAATCGACGCGCAAGAATGTTGTTGTCGTGATTGACGGCGACAAGATTAGTAGCGTTGGGACAGCAGCGCCTAACGGCGCGGAGCTAATCGATCTCTCGCGGGAGACTTGTCTTCCGGGGTTGATCGATACGCATACGCACATCCTGTTGCAGGGAGACATTACTGCTGCGGATTACGATCAGCAGCTGCTGAAGCAGTCGCCGGAGTATCGGACCATTCTTGCTACTGTCAACGCTCGCCGGGCGCTGGAGTATGGGTTCACTTCGATTCGTGATCTGGAGACTGAGGGCGCCGGCTATGCCGATGCGGATGTGAAGAAGGCGATTAATGACGGTGTGATTCCGGGACCTCGCATGCAAGTAGCGACGCGGGCTCTCGATGTGACGGGAGCTTATCCGCTGCAGGGCTATGCACCGAACGTTTCCGTCCCGCATGGCGTGCAACTCGTGGATGGAGCGGACAACGCGCGGCAAGCGGTGCGCGAGCAGATCAGCTATGGGGCGGACTGGATCAAGGTGTACAGCGACCGGGCTTATCGTGTGCGGGACGACGGTGTGCTCGATGACATTCCGACGTTCACGATGGAGGAACTGCGGGCGATCGTGGATGAAGCGCATCGTGAGCGGCATAAAGTGGCATCGCACGCGATGGCCTTGAACGGAGTTCATAATTCCGTTGAGGCTGGCGTGGATTCGATCGAGCACGGGAACTACATTGCGGAGGACGATCTGAAAACAATGGCCGCGCGCGGCATTTATTACGTGCCCACGATTTTTGTGGGCGAGTACGTGGCACAGGGACGGGCGGCGGAGGGGGCTCCGGTTTGGGTAAAGATGATTCAGATTCATGAGGACACGTTCCGGCGGGCGATGAGAGCCGGAGTGAAGATCGCGTTCGGGACGGATGCAGGAGGGTTTGACTGGAAGGTGAATCCGGCAAAGGAATTTTCTTCGATGGTGAAGTTTGGAATGAGTCCAGCGCAGGCCATACGCTCGGCGACTGCGACTGCGGCGGAGTTGTTGGGGGTGAAGGATTCGGTTGGGGCTCTTGAGGCGGGGAAGTTCGCCGACATTGTGGCCGTGCCGGGGGATCCGTTGAGCGATGTGTCTTTGTTGGAGAAGGTGGATTTTGTGATTAAGGGTGGGGTGGTGTATAGGAAGCCTTAATACGGGGAAAAGAACTCATCCCAGGGTCGGTCATGAGCCTAGCTCACAACCCAACATCACATCGTCTGGCAGTTCCCATAACGTCATCGGAAGACACAAGGTCCCTCGACTGCGTGCGTCGGTTCGCTTCGCTCTCTGACGCACTCCGCTCGGGATGACAGTATGGTGTAAATTCTCGTTTCCCTTCGAGAGAGTTCACAGCGTGGCGCGGCCCCTGGGCCAAGTTTTACAGGAATTACCCGAGCGGAAGAGGAGCGCATTCCGTCGACAATCGTTCGAGGTTCATATCTCTCGGGAGTACTCTATGACGACGGATCCGGTTTGTGGCATGAAAGTTGACGACCCGAACCCGCAACATCAGGCGCGGTACGGCGGCCAAAGGTATTCGTTCTGCTCCCAGCAGTGCAAGAATGAGTTCGAACAGAATCCGGAAGAGTACGCGGCGGCGGCCGCTGCTTAGGAATTCACTTCTTTGCCGAAACCTTGTTCATCCCACGAGTTTGTCGGCTTTCAGCACAAAATATCTACATTCCGGCAGCAGTGGCGCGGGTAGGGATCCTTCGACTTCGCAAGTGTTTCACTTCGTTTCGCACTTGCTTCGCTCAGGATGACATTGTGAATGCCCTCGAGCGCTACGAAGAATACTTGCAGTATGCGCGCCCTCCCCTTCACTTTGCTCAGGGTTGCGGTGCGGGGCGGACGAATGCGTCCGCCCCTACACAAACATTAGCGGTGGGCCATTGCTGGCTCGTGGGCGGATTTGAAGGCAGCGTAACGCTTGTTGACTTCGTCCCAGTTCACTACGTTCCACCAGGCGGCTAGATATTCGGGGCGGCGATTGTTGTACTTCAAGTAATACGCGTGCTCCCAGACGTCGTTGCCGAAGATGGGATAGAGTCCTTGCGAAATGGGATTGTCCTGGTTCGGTGTCGTGATGATTTGCACTTCGCCGTTGGACTTGCCTGCGAGCCAGACCCATCCCGAACCGAATTGTTTTGTTCCGGCGTCGTTGAATTTTGTCTTGAAATCGTTGAAGTTGCCGAACGTCTGCTTGATTACATCGCCGATGGGGCCAGAGGGATCGCCTCCGCCTTGCGGCTTCATGATCTTCCAGAACATGGTGTGATTCACGTGGCCTCCGCCGTTGTTGCGGACTGCGCCGCGGATGTCTTCGGGAATCGCGTTGATGTCGCGGATGAGATCTTCGGCGGACTTGCCGGCCAGGTTCGGATGTTTCTCCAGGGCGGCATTCAGATTCTTCACGTAGGCGCCGTGATGCATGTCGTGGTGCAGAGTCATGGTCTGCTTGTCGATCGTGGCTTCCAGGGCGTCATAGGCATACGGCAAAGGGGGTAGTTCGTGAGCCATTGTTATCGTCCTCCAGGCTTTTGAGATGACGGGGAATTGGGTTTCGATGCAAGGAACGTTTGGCCATTATAGCTTGGTGGGTCGCTCGGCGGCGCGATTGGAAGGATTCGCCACACGGGTTACAGCAGGGCACACGGGTGTCATGTGGCCTTGGTCAACGTTCCTGGTGATTCCACGCCTCCCCTCGCCTTCGCTCGGGTTTGGCGGGGCGGACGAATGCGTCCGCCCCTACACAAACTATTTTTGACCTAGGAGGCGGATTCTTGACGTGAAGGCGCGGCCTTGGCACGCGGTAAAAGTTGGTTCGGGGTGGGATGCATCGATCACGTTGTTCACTACATAGGCGTTGCATCGGCCGGTGATGTTATCGAGGCCTCCGCGCAACGCCCAATATTTGTTGAACAGGTGGAACTTCTTTTCTAGTTGGATGTTGAGGGAGAAGTATGTGGGGAAGCGCTCGGAGCCTGGTTTGCCGATCAGTTCTTGCTGATCCGTTAGAAGATTGAAGGGGAATCCGTTGCGGGCTTCCATGGAGTAGGCCAGTTCGAACTTGTGCACGATGGGGAAGCTGAAGAAGGGAAGATATCCCCAGGAGAGAAAGCGATTGGGTGTGTCCCAGGGATAGGGGCCGGGCTGCTGCGAACTCAACACTGTGCTATCGACATTGAAGTCGAGAGCTTGATTTGTGCGGGCCCGCGAGCGAGTGTAGGAGCCCATGATCGTGTAGGTCTCGCGGAAGTTGTGGCGGAAAGAAACATGAAAGGCGTCGTAGTGATCTTCGCGCGTGTTGAGAAGGACGAAGTCGCCGGTTGCGGTGGAGTTGCGGGTGTCGTAGACGAATCCGTTGGTGCCGTGGCGGCGGAGGAATTCGGCTTTCAGGTAAATGGCGCGAGGCAGCTTCTTTTCGATGCCTATGCTCCAGTTCAGGAAGCGGGGAGGCTCGAGCGAATTATCCCTGATGGAAAAAACGGTCGTGAGCGGGCCTGTGCTGGTGACGCAATCTGCCGTGGTGCAGTTGGGATCGGTGGCAAAGAAAAGATCCTGACGGCTACCAGCATAGGGGCGCGCCACCAGGAAAATCGGCGTTGCGTCATAGACGATACCGATTCCTGCGGACAATTTCGTTGATCCGGAGTTGTCGAGAACATACGTTCCGGCCAGGCGCGGAGAGAATGCTCCTTCGTGCACGATGGTGTCCCAGTCGAAGCGAATGCCGGGTTCGATGAGGAGGCGGTCGGTGACGGCCCACTGATCCTGGATGTAGGCGCTGAGTTCCGTGTTGTTCTGTTCGTGTGGGTGCGCCGGCGTGAAGGTCGAATAGCGCGTACAAGGGAAGGACTTGTCATGGGGCGCGGTGAAACAGATGTCCGCGGGTTGCGCCGCTAAGACGCCGGAATTTAGAAATGCGATGGGACTGCGATTGAATTCGGCGTCGTAGGAGATGCGGTCGACATCGGTGCCGAGTTTGAAATCGTGGCGGCCGTGCCAGTGGTGCTGTGGGAGGTTCAGATTCGCGACGCCCTGCCATCGAGTGGCGGTCGTGTGCTGGTCCAAGTAGTAGTTTCCGAACGCGGTGGATGGCGTGATCTGATATGGCTCGGACCCGTACGGTGTGAGGCGCAGATTGTATTGAGCAAAGGCGAATCCGGTTTCGAGGAGTTCGCCTCCGTTGAAGTAATGCTGGTCTTTGATGCTTGCGATGTAGGCGCTCTCGACGTCTTGAGGATTCGTCAGTTGGGGGCTTTGCGGAGAAAGAAAGGCGTACTGGTTGTGAAGGTAGTTGAGGAGGAAGTTGGTCGTGAGAATGTTGCGATTTGTCAGGTTGGCCTGGATCTTGGACAAGTTTCCGATGCGCCAGATGTAGTCACTGTCCTGCTCGGGTGGGAGAGCGGTGTAGACCAGTTGGGTGTATTCGCCTTCGAAGGCGTTGTAATACCAGATCCGGTGCTTCAGGATTGGGCCTGATGTGGTAAAGCGTGGGAGAAATTGGTTGAAGCGCCAGCCATGCTTATCCTGCAATGAGGGAATGAAGTTGGTGGCGAAGAAGCGATACTTATCGTCGCCGATGCCGGTGTTCAGGTTCAGGACGCCGCCGGATCCTTTGCCGAATTCGGCGGGCTGACGAGAGGGCTCGACTTGGATGGAACGGAAGGCGTCGGGACTGACGCGGACTAAAAGCTGTCCGTTGGCGGGTTGTGTGATGTTGAAGCCGTCGAGCAGAGTCAGGGTCTGGTAGGTTTGGGCGCCGGCGATGTGGGGTTGACCGAAATTATCTTGGACGACTCCGGGAATGAAGTTCAGAACGTTCCGGAAATCGTGAGTGCCGGGGTAGACGATGTCGATGACATCGAGACCGCTGATGGTTTCGCGGGAGGTGATTTGCGCAGGATCGATGGCGGGAGGGGATTCCTTGACGTCGACTACTTCGTGAACTTCCTGCTCGTGCGAGATTGCGACTTCTACGGTTCCGCCGGGGGCGAGTTGAAGACTCGGCTGATCGAGCGCGTAGAAGCCTTCTTTTTCGACGCGAAGGTGGTATTCGCCGGCGGGCAGGCTGGGGAAATGGCAGCGCCCACTGTGGTCCGTTTCGCATTTGGCGGCGGGTTGCGGAGGAGCTTGCAAGGACACGCGAGCGGACGAGATGGCGACTCCATTCTCGTCAACCACAACGATCGTCGGTGGGGCTGGGGAAATCTGGGCGGCAGCGGTGCAAACGGCGACGATCAGAAGAAGAACACGCATGCGTTCGATTCATTGTATGTGGGCGGGATACAAGGAGGATAGAAATGCTTTCCTGAAGAGGAACATGCGCGGGGAAATGTAGGATACAGCACAATCCCGAAACTTCACTGTTACACCAGTATTCCTCCAAGGCGGAAAGTGGAGTATCATCAATGGACCTTGGGTCTGCAGAAAAGGAATACCTTCCGTCCTATGTTCTCAGAGTTGACCACGCAGGAAGCCCTCAGATTGACCGCCACCTTCGCCTTTATTGCTGATCGGATGCGCACCACCAATGAAACGTTGGCGCTTCGCACGAAGATTTGCGAAACGGCCAGCCGGGTTGCATTTCTGCAAGCGCATCGCATCGCGCAGCGTGAAGAGATCCTGCCGCGGTTTGGCGAGACCTTCCGACGCTCCATCTTTGCCGAGGCTTGAAAAGAGTCCAACCTTTCCATGCAACCGCCACACAAAGAGATCATGGCGGTGCAGTCCTTTAATCCAAAGCCAGCACCCCAAACGCCTTTGCGGGATCGTGAGTCTGCGAACTCGAGGCCTCGACGTAGAGATACCGCCTTGCTAAGAGCGATTGCCGTATTCAAATTCCTCAAGGCTGCATCTCTTATCGCCGTGTCGGTCGGCATCTTCCGGATCATGCATCAGGACGTCGGGATGAGGTTCGAGCAGTTCATACGGGCGATGCGCCTTGATCCGGGGAACCGCAACGTTGGAATGTTGCTCGCTCGTGTTTCGAACCTGAGTCCGGAACAGGTCAAGAAACTCGGTGTGGTTGGACTGATCTATGCCGGTCTGTTCCTGGTCGAAGGCACAGGGCTCTGGCTGCAGCGGCGATGGGGAGAGTGGGCGACAGTGGTGATCACCGGGTTGCTCATTCCGGTCGAGGTATATGAGATCGATCGACATCCGAGCATTGTGAAGGTTCTGGTTTTACTGGTGAATGTGGCAGTTGTCTGGTACTTGATTCATCGGATACGAACCTGTGACAAACCCTCTGCGGAGCCGAAGGAGTAGGCCGCGGGCTGCGAGGGACTGGTTTAGTTCTTAGCGGGAGCTAAGGTTAAGTCTACACTTCCGAGGCGCTGCCCTTGGCAGGGTCCCACCGCATTCTCTTGCCGCTGCGATACGACAGGTTCACCATGTGCCCGGCTGCAGCAGCATGGTGTCCTACCTCGGCGGTCTCGTAGCTCGGCTGTCGGGTGCGAACCGAATCGAGGAAGTTTGCCAGGTGCAAAACGGTTGCGTCTGGCTTATTGGTGAACTCCAGATTTTCAGGCACAGGTTTGATCGCTGGTCCTTGTGATTCAGCTCGGTGGTTGCCCTCATTCAGGAATGCTTCCTGCATTGCTTTCGGCCAGCTGTCGATCGAGTACTCGTAGCCTTCCCGTTTGTATTCCGGCTGTTCGACCATGCCCGCACCGAGAAGAATCGACAGCGATCCCTCGGTTCCCAGGAATTGGATTCCCTGACCTGCGGTGCTTGCACTGTTAAACGTGCCTGCCATGTTGACGCAGAAGCTGTCGTACTCGAACAGGGCATCGAGGGTGTCCGGGACTTCGCGCCCGTCGTGCCGGTAAAGAATTCCCCCAGTGGCGACTACGCTTTTCGGCATTTCTGCGTCCATGATGAAGTGAATGGAGGTAATGAGGTGAACGAAGAGGTCAGTCGAAATCCCGCCGGAGTACTCCCAATACTTGCGATAGCGAAATACGCGCTCAGGATTGTAGGCGACCTTGGGTGCTGGACCCAGCCATTCGTTCCAATTGAAGTTGACTCCGTCTTGCAGGTCCGCAGGAATGGGATAGTTCCAGGAGCCCGTGGAGCTGTTGCGATTATAGGATGCCGTTACCTTGGTGACTTTGCCGAGCTTGCCCGAGGTCACGATTTCACGGGCCTTCTTGTGTTGCTCGGACGAAACCCACTGGCTGCCGACCTGAACAATGCGCTTGTTTTCCCGCGCTGCCTGAATCATCGCGGGGCCGTCTTCAATTCTGTGGGTCATTGGCTTTTCGATATAGATGTCCTTGCCCGCGCTCAGCGCATCGAGCACGATTCGCTTGTGCCAGTGATCTAGTGTCGCCACCACAACCGCGTCGATATCTTTGCGCTCCAGCAGTTTCTTGTATTGTGCGAA
>Ga0126369_10004312_pt1 | contig 10413 bp, 10 predicted proteins | sample PanSoiMetaPlot_1_FD_109646 | JGI IMG/M metagenome (GOLD analysis project Ga0126369, IMG submission 109646) | Tropical forest soil microbial communities from Panama - MetaG Plot_1 | ecosystem: Environmental > Terrestrial > Soil > Tropical forest > Bulk soil | place: Panama | collected 2016-02-17
TCAACGCAATCGTGGTTGACTCCGAGAAATCACTCAGGTGAGAGGTCGCTGGAGACCAAACACGGCGGCATCTGCACAGATCTCGCACGCTAGGCGTCAGGAAATCCGCCCCAATTGGATTTCTTTCACCGTGCCGGACCTCGAGAGATCGAAGAATAACGCTATGCGCCAAGAGGAATCCGCTGAAGAATGAAATCGGCTCTAGATGCCGGGTTCGTTCTTGGGAGTTCCGAAATGGTATAACCGCACTCCCGATAGACCTGAACCATCTGTTCGAAAGTACTTTCGGCTTCGGCGAAGTCCTGTTTTCGTTCGCTGTCTGTTTCGTATATTTCTTTCCAGGGCGGCGCTAGAAATACGACTGGGGCGTAACGGTACTGACGACATGCGTCTAGAATCAACCCCTGGTTGGCTAAACCGATTAGCCGAGCGTAGCAGAGGGTGTCTGGAATCCCGCGATCGGAGAACGTGGGGCGCGGAGCCGCGGTGTGTGACAGATATGACTTGATGGACCGTTCCAGCATCAGGAGAGTGTAGGCTTCCCGATCTTTCCAAGGTAGAGCGGTTCCGCTCGACTGCACTTCTTCTTGAATGATCTGACGTGCAATCTCAGGAACGAAGCGACAGCCACGGCTCGCCAATTCCTTGAGAACGGTCGTCTTTCCGGCGCCTGGTCCTCCGGAAACCACAAAAAGGTTTGGGTTGATGAGATGCATATTGCAATTTCTAATTCGATTCTCCGAGCTTAGGGTCCAACGAGTGTTTAGCGGCCGCCCCATACCGGTGCTGCGACACTGGCCGTAATCCTTGAAACTGCGTCAAAGGTGGCACAGCCTCCTTACTTATACCCAAGAGCCGCGATCTCTCGGTGTTTAGGCTATTCCCACGAAGTAAGCAGTGTTGACTGGCGGCCGGGGAGCGGCCATATCAAGGACCCGGCGTTTTCTTCCTACACAGCTCCCGAAACTGCCAGCCAGAGGCAGGGGGCGATGGAGTGTTTACCGCTGGAGTCCGTCCCATGACCAGTGTGGGATGCTGAGACCATTCGGCACATCATCGGCGGACTGGTGATAGCGGGACATCGTTGTCGTGGTCGCCCAGGCGAAATAGTCGTGCAACACTTGCCGTAAAACATCGTCGTTAGCCAGTCCGACATCGGCCAGAGCCAGGTCGAAGCAGGCGATCGCACGGCGATCCATTTCAGCGTGCTCGCCATTCCCGCTGTGCATCTTGACGACGCTGGTCTCGTCACCAAAAGAATCGGAATACGTGGCCGGGCCACCGAGTGCCTCGGCCCAGTAAGCGGCGAGTCGCTCGACGTGCTGGGGGTGGAAGCCGTGGCTGAAGGCATGGGCGACAACCTCGTCGGCCATCACCCGGCGATGCCAGGCATCGGCAAGGCGGCGCAGGCCGTCGTTACCGCCCGCTGCCTCGAACAAGGTTTGCATTGATCCATGTTAACAAGCGGCGGCTTCTTGCGTCTCAGAGGTCTAGGGCAGAACGCGCTCGACAAAACCCAGTGCGTCTGCGACCTGGCCGCTGCCAGATCGGTTCAGTAGCTGACGATGCACGTGGTCGCTCGTCGAGAACGCGAGCCTCAATTGCAGCATGTCGTGCCGCAACAAGGCCTTGCGGCACTCGGCTTCACGGCTCGGACAAATGCGCTCATGAATTTCCCGTCCACTTTTGGAGCGACTGCCTCAATATCAATGCCTTCATTGAGCAGAGTCTCCCGTGCGTCCTCGGCACGATAGATGCGGGTCGGCTCCAATTCAATCCGCTCAAATCCTGCCGCCTGCAGCTTTGCGCGATATTCGTTCTCTTCCAGAGCGCCGGCCATGCACCCCACCCATGCCAGCACGCTCTGTCGAATCTCCGGCACCATCTCGCCGCGAGTCACGACATCTGAGACAGCAAAGCGTCCACCGGGCTTCAGGACTCGGAATGCCTCCCGCAGCACTCGATCTTTGTCAGGGGAGAGGTTGATGACGCAATTGGAGATGATGACATCGACAGAGTTGTCGGGCAGCGGAATATTCTCTATTTCGCCCTTCAAGAATTCGACATTTTCAATTCCAGACTTGCGCTTGTTCTCGTTTGCCAGCGCCAGCATTTCGTCGGTCATGTCCAGACCGTAGGCTTTCCCTGTTGCGCCAACGCGCTTGGCAGACAGCAGCACATCGATGCCACCACCGGAGCCGAGATCGAGAACCACTTCGCCAGCATTCAGGTTTGCCAAGGCTGTCGGGTTCCCGCAGCCGAGAGATGCGAGCACAGCTTCCTCCGGAATTTGTTGGGTCTGGAATCTGTCGTAGAGGTTGGCAGTGATTGGGTCGACGCCCGCACTGCTCGAAGTTGAGCCACAGCAAGAACCGCTACCGTTCTTCACTCGAAGGGCGGCCTCTCCGTATTTCTCTTTTACCGCGGTCTTAATCTCGGTGCTCATCGGAATCTCCTTTACCTGTGAATCTGGACGATCTGTTCAGGCTTTAGCGCCTGATTACGCGTGCAACATTCGGCGTACAAAAACTGCAGCAATTGCTGAAGCGCACCGGTATCGGCGGTGTAGTGCAAGAATGTGCTTTCCCGGCGCACCTGAACGAGCCCTTCATTCCTGAGCTTGTCAAGATGGTGAGAGAGGGTTGAATTGGGGATGTCCAGCTCCTCCTGGATCTCGGAAACGACCAGCCCTTCCGGGTGAGCCGCAAGTAACAACTGCATGATGCGCAATCGAGTCTCAGTTCCCATGGCTGAAAACATGTCAGCAAACTTCGCCACTTGTTCCACGGATTTCCTGCCGTTCATATTTCGATGATTGCAGAAATATAGACAAATGTCAATGGCCAACCTGGCTTTCAGCGGTGACCCCCGTCTGTGTCCTCTTTTCTCCCGCTCTCGTCCTTCAAATAGGAACAGGAATTCGTTTCAGTCGAGGAGGTAACGCTGTGTTTTCCGGTGTGGTTGATGTCGTTTTCGTAAAAAGCCAACGTACAGGCGGGAGCATGCAAGATACAGACCTCGCGGCCCCCCTAGCTTCGGATCGTTGACGCACAGATGACGCACTTTTTACAAGAAACGGCCATCTCGAGTCATCCAACTCGCATGAGACGACAAGATCTCGGCAACTGCCGGTCTCTGCCTTAGTTCGCTGGCACAAGGCAAGATCAACAAATCCCAAATTCAGCCGGGGTTTTCGTTTTCAAACGACCGGGTGCTTGACCGGCCCGAAAAGCAACAGATGCCCAAGACACCTAATCTGACACGATATTCGTCATTGTCCCTGACAGACCTGATCTGTTTGTGCGCCGGGCCTTGCGATAACGAGGCCTGGCAGGAATTCGTGTTCCGCGTGGGTAAACCGATCGGCCTGGTCGTTATGCGCACCGCCTCAATGTGGGGAAACACTTCCCGATCGCTGGTGGAAGACCTGATTCAAGCAATCTACCTCAAGCTGTGGGAAGGAGGCAGGAGCCTGCTGCGAGAGTTCGCTGTCCACCGTCCCGATGCGATCCTGGGATACCTGAAGAAGACCGCCGCCAATACCACTCACGACTATTTCAAGCACCTTCATAGTCAGGCATCGGGCGGCAACAACGCGCACGTTTCGACCCTCGATGTGGAACCGGAGGCAGGGCAAGAGGTTCCTGGGAGCCAAGAGCGAGTTCTGTTTGGGATCTTCTTGAACGAGATCGACGAGCACTTGAAGCATGGCCTGACGGGACCCGACCGGGAGCGGGATCGCACGATCTTCTGGCTTTACTTTCGGCAGGGAATGAGCACTAAAGAAATCTCGACCTTGCCGGGTATCAACTTGAGTATGAAGGGAGTTGGAAGCGTAATAGAACGGCTCAAATACGCTATCCGGGAACAGATCCTGGGGAAGCAGTCGGGTGCGGAACAGGACACCGAACAAGACCTAAAAGCAATTCCCGCGCCGATCTCGTATTGACTAAGGTGGGGATTTCATTACGTGAGCCGTCCACTCAGCAAACACATCGACAACGCGGAACTCGATGCCTTGATGCCGACGGTTCCGGAGATGGCGCCTACACTGGATGGGTCTTCTTTGGACGTCACTCGTGAAATCCGGCAGCATGTCACTGCCTGCCAGGAATGCAGGGAAAAGGTCCAGCAATACTTGTTTCTCGTCAGCCCACAGCCAACGGAGGTGCGACCAGCCGCGGCGCGAGGACCGGATTGTCCCGAAGACATTGATTGGTACGATGTCGTGCTTGGGCTGTGGCCCGAGTTCAAGGCAACGCAGTTGCTGGCGCATGCCGCGGTGTGCGATCACTGTGGGCCCAGGCTCCGCGCCGCGACCCGGCTGGAAGGCGATCCTACTCCCTGGGAGGAGAGTTTTCTGGCGGAATTGAGAGCGCCGTCCAATCCTGTTCCCGGCGCAAACGCCTTTTGGCGCCTCCCGCGTCTGCAATCACTCAAGGGGTTGACTGCTGCGCTGGCACTGGTCCTGATTGCCGGAGCGCTGACGGTTAGATCGTCGTTGTTGCCCCCGCATCTCTCTGGGCAGGAGTTTGTCGAGTTCGCGGTCGCCAGCCATCGCCAGCACGCGCAAGGCAGACTTGCGCTCGACGTTCGCTCGGATTCGCAGCAGGCACTCAACGAGTGGTTCAAGGCAAAGTCACCGTTTTCTCTCGCTCTGCCCGCCCGGTCGCCGCTCGCCGCCGAGCAAAGGCCCTATCGCTTGGAAGGTGCGCGGTTGGTCCCGGTAAAAGCCAAGACAGCCGTGTTTATTGCCTACCAGCTACAGACATCGACTTTGCAGACCACCGCCGCCTCCCTGACGGTGATACCTGATTCGGTGGCGGTCGCCTCCGGAGGCACGGAGGCGGGCTTTAAGAAAGTGACGTTCCACTATTCGACGGCCGAGGGCTACAAGGTGGTTACCTGGTCGCTGCATGGTCTCACGTATGCCCTGGTCTCGAGTGAGGGGAACAAGACGCAGCGGTCATGCATGGTGTGTCACTCCGCCCTGGGAGATCGCGACCTGAGCGGGACGGCAACGCCTTTGCCGATTACACCGAATCCTCTGGATCCCTTCCTGCAGTAGAGATCCTCATCACGATTCCGTTGTGACCTTAAATTGCGTTTTACATTTTGAGGAAAGAAATGTAAGTCGCTCTCCAGCAGCTCGGAGCCCATCCACAAAAACAACTTTGAGCGGCGCACCAGAGCTGATCTCGCGAAAAGCAAATCTCTCGCAGATATCGTCCTAGTCAAAGAAGGCGCGTGTGCATCTCCTGAGCAGCAATGTGCGCGAGCCATAACTCACACTACTTGGAGAATAAATGACACACGCAGTTGATCAAGGTACGAAGATCTCACAAGTTCGCACCCTTTTGCTAGCCGTCGTTGCTCTTGGTTGCGCGTTGGGTACAGTTACCAACTCGGCAGCCCAAAGCGTCACCCCCCCAGCCACGCCAGCTGACATTACTCCGCCTGCAGGACAGTCCGCGTTCCTGGTCGGTCACGCGGTCGGGAGCCAAGGCTATACGTGCCTGCCTACGAACAATGGTGGCACCGCATGGAGCACGTCGGCACGGCCGGAGGCCACGCTGTTCACCGATGTGTTCGGAACACCCTTCCAAATCATTACGCACTTCGCCAGCATTGACGAAAATCCCAACAAGAAAGCACCCAACCCGGTGCCGTTGAGCGGAAACGCGACCTGGCAGAGCTCACTCGATACCAGCAGGGTCTGGGCGGTGGCGACTGGAAAGATCGACGCCGGCACCGATTCGAGCTGCCCCAATGCGGGCTCGATTCCGTGCCTGTTACTGCAGTCGATTGGCAATCAGGCGGGTCCGAGCGGCGGCAAGCTACTGGCAAAGGCCACCTTCGTGCAGCGCTTGAACACCAACGGAGGAGCTGCTCCCACTACCGCATGCTCTGTAGGTCAGACACAGCTCGTGCCCTACACTGCCGACTACTTTTTCTTCCACAAACGCGAGTAACGATGTTCTGTTCTTGCTGTGGTTAACCGAACTAGACACAAGTGCTACCCGCGAGTGGTTGTGAGCTTGTACGTCTGCACTTGCTGTAAGAAGAGCTCGCACGGTAACGGGTAGCTAACAACAGGCAAAAACAAGGAGATGATCATGAAGAAAGCATTAGCAATGGTAGTTATGACTGTGGCCACCGGGATGATGGGTGTTGTCCCTCGGGCGGCTGCGGCTGCAAATGACAGCAATCATTTCAGGTTGGTTGTCTCGGCAGGAGCGGCGGCGTGTCTCCCAACTGCACGAGGTGACGTGACCGTAAGTGATTTGGGGCCGGTGCAGAACATGCATGTCGAAGTGTCCGGTCTTCCCGCCAATAAGGAGTTTGCGGCCTTTCTGCTTCAGGTCCCACACTCTCCATTCGGGCTGGTGTGGTACCAGGGGGACGTCGTCACCGACGCACGTGGCCGTGGCGTGGGAGACTTCACCGGCATTTTCAGCCGGGAGACCTTCATCAATGGTCCAGGGGTTGCACCGGCGCCAACAGTGTTTCCTGACGATGCCTCTGCAAATCCTGCGACGGCTCCGATTCAGGTGTACCACATGGGATTGTGGTTCGCCGATTCAAACGATGCCGCCAATGCCAATTGCCCGGCCAACGTGACACCGTTCGATGGTGATCACCAGGCCGGCATTCAAGTCTTGAACACCACGAACTTTCCGGACGATAAGGGACCCTTGGGCAAGCTGAAATAGTTGCGCGCGATGGGCCAGTCATGGCGTTGATCGTGAACGCACAACTGGCCCGTCTTCATCGTAGTCCCACTAACTAAGGATACCAATGAGTCTGTGACCGTGCGGATATCAAAGCACGTAGATAGAGTCGATGAAGTTGAAAATAACTGAGGAGATTATGCGGAAGCCAACTGTGATCGCAATTGTTATGCTTGCATGGGTGGCCACTTTATCCCCGGTGCGAGCCCAAACTTTCACGGTCCTGCACCAGTTCGATGGTCAGCTGGACGACGGGGCATTTCCTGAAGGATCCGTGATCCGGGACACGGCCGGCAATCTTTACGGAACAACCACAAACCCTGGGACCGTCTTCAAGATCAACAAAGAGAGGCAAGAATCTGTCCTCGTGTTTCTTAACGGCGGGTCTTCGGGGATCTTTCCGACCGGATCACTAACTCAGGACGCCGCGGGAAACCTGTATGGCGTGGCGGAAGGTGGATCCGGCGGCGCCGGAGTGGTTTACAAGCTGACGCCGAAGGGTGAGGAAACTGTGCTGTTCGCCTTCCAGGGCGGTCTGGATAACACCAATCCCAAATTGCCTGCCGGAGGAGTGTTGCTGGGAAAGAATGGAAGCATCGTCGGCGCAGCTCAATTTGGCAACAAATTGAAGTGCGAGATTGGTTGCGGCAGCGTATTCCGTTTGGACGCAACGGGCACGATGCATTTCCTGCACAAGTTCACTGGGGGTGCTGATGGTGGCAATCCGATCGGACCGCTGGTCCAGGATGCTAGCGGGAATCTGTATGGCGTCGCCCAGTCCGGCGGAGAGCGCTCGTGCCCGGACGCTTTTTTGGACCAGTTAACGGGGTGCGGTGTTGTGTTCAAGATCGATCGGCGCCACCTGCTTACCGTCTTGCACACCTTCACTGGCGCGATGGATGGTGCAATCCCGCAGGGAGGCCTTGTTCTGGACGCGGCCGGCAATCTTTTCGGCACAACCCTCAAGGGCGGCGGTTCTGACATGGGCACGATCTATAAGATTGCTAATGACGATACCTATACCGTTCTCCATCGGTTCACACAAGCGGAGGGACAAAATCCGAATGGAGGTCTTGTCTCCGATCCGGATGGCAACCTCTATGGAACCGCGCAACTCGGTGGAGACCAGGTCCTGGGAACAGTATTTAAGTTGAATCCAAACGGAAGTCTGAGCGTCTTGCACAGCTTTCAAGGCCTCGAAGACGGAGCCGTTCCATTTGCGGGTCTATCTCGCGACCAGGACGGCCATCTTTACGGAACCACAGCAAAGAACTTCTTGATTCAGATCGTACAGGGAGGATGCGTGTTCGAGATCACCCCGTAAGCTGTGGGTAATATTGGCAGCGATCGAGGCTGGTAGCTCTGGCTAAGAGCCCGGACATTTTTGGCATATCCGCATCTTCGATGAACCTGGCAGGAACATGCGGGCGTGGTAGAAAGCGCACCCGGGGGTCGATTGAACCGCTGCCTCGAGCCGTGGGCCAAGCGCGAAAATCAAAACGGCCGCCGTTCTCGTTAATAAAAGCGGGGCCGAAATGACGCCAGAAGTCGTTTGGCGAAATCCATATCCACCGCACAGTGCCGAGATGAAGGTGGAACCGTCCTCGCGAGCCGATCGGGAATCTTGTACACAGTGAACGGAATGGACCGAAGAACGTTCTCGAGTTGATCTCGGGGACGCCTCCACCGGTTCTCTCGCCAACGACGGCCAGGCTTCTGGCTATTAGAAGACTCAGGAAGGAGCCAAGTTCGTGACAAAGGGTTTAGCTTCGCAACTGGACAACCGTTTACTGTCGGCAACGGAAGTTGTCCGGGACGCGTTTCAGGGAGCACAACAGAAGCTGGACCAATTTCGCCAGGCAACACGGGTCTCGACTTGGCTGATCCGCCACCTATTGCATGAATCTCTGGTCCAAATTAGAAGGCACCACCTGGCCAGAGCGGTTAGGCACAACGACAAGCCGGGTTTTTGACAATCAATTGACAGCTTTGTCTGCAGTCCTCGCCCCGGCCCGGGAATCCAATGAAGAGAAGCTCGATTGACAGGCGGTGATCATTTGATCAATCGATAGCAGTGGAGAAATGGTATGTGGATGCGGTTATGTGTTCTTTGTCAATCGCTGTTGCGAAAGCGTAGTTTGCATGAGTTGATACGCTGCTCGTGCGGGTGGCAGTGGTAGCGGCGCCGGTTCCGCGCTAGGCTGAAACAATTCTGAACGTCATTGTGGCGTACCCACTTGTTTCAGGAGCGCCTGAAATCGTGGATCGTCGTGCAACGCCGTCAGATGTGGGTCCTGGCCAACGATGATGATGTCGCCCACTTGTTTCTCACTGGCCTTTTCCAGCCAGTCCAGAGCCTGCTGTTTCTGGCCTAGCCCGGAGTAAACGACTGCCAAATCCAACGCTGCGCGCGGTTGTTGAGGCCAGAGCAGCTTGAGCTCATCAGTCATCTTTCTTGCGTTGTCGCGATCTCCCGTAACGGCGTAAACATATCCTAAGAGTCCGCGGATCTCGGCGGTTAATCCACCGAGTTGCAGCGCCGTCTTGTATTCCGCGATCGCATTGGGGTACATTTTTTCATCCTCGTACACAATTCCGAGCACGGCATGCGTAACCGCAGAGTTGGGTTCGAGGTCCAGAGTCTTCTTTCCCTGCGCGATCGCTTTGTCGTATTCCTTGTTCTCCTCCAGGATTTTCGCCAGGTTGGCGCCGACCACGGGCGATAATGGGTCGAGCTCGCAGGCCTCCTGTGCTTCGGTGAGTGCCTGCTGTTTGCGTCCCATAAAAGCAAGAAACATGGAATACCAATCTCGTGCAGGCGCGTAATTCGGATTGAGTTCCAGCGCTCGTTTGAATTCCTTCTCCGCGCCGCTCCAGTCACGATCGAAGCGGTACATCACCTCCGCGAGAGAATTGTGTGCCTCTGCGAGTTCACCATCCAGTTCCAGCGCCTTCTTGAGTGATTGCCGTGCCTTGCGCGGATTGTCCGCCAGTTGGTAGATATCAGCGAGGCCGGTGTAGGGGGGAGCATAGTTTGGATCCCGGGCAATGGCCTGCTGGAAGTACGACCGTGCTTTGTCGCCGCTATTTCTCTTGCTAAAGAAAAAACGGCCCTTGAGATAGTCTTCGTATGCCTCCGGATCCACAACCTTTGCGCTTTTCAGGACAGCTTCTTCGCGGGGGGTCAGTTCAATCCGGATCTCATTGGCGATAGCACTCGCAACTTGTTTTTGCAGCAAAAGCGTGTTGCGCAAATCCCCTTCGTAGCTCTTTGCCCAAAGATGTTTGTCGGCCACGGCTTGGATCAGTTGCGCTGTGATTCGAACTTGATTGCCGGAGCGCAGCACCGTGCCCTCTACAACAGCATCCACATTCAATTCGTGAGCGACAGCGGGCAAAGGCCTGCGAGCGCCTTTGTAGGGCATCACGGAAGTGCGCGAGATCACTCGCAACGCGCCGATCTGCGCCAAATTCGTGATCAACTCATCGGTCATGCCGTCGGCAAAGTAATCCTGGGCGTCCCCAGAGAGATTCTCCAACGGAAGAACGGCTCTGGCCAGAAGAGGGCTTGCGGAAGAAACATTGGGATAGGAGGAGTGCCCCCAACTAATCCCCGATGTTCTGATCCCGGCCGGAACCCCCGAAAATATCCCAAGACCTTCCCACGAACGCGGTGAGGACA
>Ga0126369_10004313_pt1 | contig 10413 bp, 8 predicted proteins | sample PanSoiMetaPlot_1_FD_109646 | JGI IMG/M metagenome (GOLD analysis project Ga0126369, IMG submission 109646) | Tropical forest soil microbial communities from Panama - MetaG Plot_1 | ecosystem: Environmental > Terrestrial > Soil > Tropical forest > Bulk soil | place: Panama | collected 2016-02-17
ACTTTGACAGGAGAAAGCCAATTCACGTTAATATGTGCAATCAACCGTTCTGGGAAATGCACCGTAATGAATGCGACATCCTCATGGCCATTCAGGTGCCGTTGCCCAGTCGCGCTAATCGCCTCCGGTCTGGCCTTGATTACGAAATCCATGATCGACAGATCGTGCGGAGCCAAATCCCAAATTACATTTATGTCATGCTGGAAGAGGCCGAGATTTACTCGGGTTGAGTCGTAGTAATAAAGACTGCCAAGCATTCCTTCGTCTATCAATTCCCGGATCTTTCTCACCGCGCCGGTGAACAAAAATGTATGGTCGACCATTATCTTCAGACGGCACTTCTCGGCAAGTTCAATGAGCTCCTCCGCCTGAGCCACAGTCGATGTAAATGGCTTCTCCACGAAAACGTGTTTACCATTTTTGAGAGCGGCTTTTGCCAGCTCATAATGGGTCCAGACAGGGGTAACTATGGCGACCGCATCGACCTGCGGCGAAGTGATAAGCTCCGAAGGGTCGGCCGACAATTTGAGTCCGGGGTAAGCTTCAGAAGCCCGCCGTAAAGCGTGCAAGCTCTTGTCACACAAAGATGCAACCCGAGCCCCGGGAAGTGAGCCCAGGTTCCGGACGACATTTGGGCCCCAGTACCCGTAACCGACAACCCCAAACCGAATGACATTAGTTGGATCTGATTGGGCGTGCGTATAAGTTGTCTCAATCGCGGTAGCCATGCAAAACCTCAGTATGCCCCCTCTCCCATTAGCACCGCTTTCGGCGTTTGAAGGAGAATTTTTATATCAAGCCAGATCGACCACTGTTTCGCGTACTTCAAGTCCAATCGAACCATATCATCGAAGTTAAGGCGGCTGCGTCCCCTTACCTGCCACAAACCCGTAATGCCAGGCTTGGCCTCCAGGACTCTGCGAAGATGCCAAAGGGTATAACACTCGCATTCGTACGGTATCGGCGGCCGTGGACCTACGAGTGACATGTCACCGCACAGTACGTTCCAGAGTTGAGGTAATTCATCCAAGCTTGTTCTTCGTAAAAAGCGTCCTACGGTGGTCACCCGGGGATCATTGGTGATCTTGTACACTCCGTCGGTACCGATGGGTGTCGCGCGCCGAGAGATAAAAGTCGTTACGTACTCCTTGTGAATGCCTGCGTCATTTCCTATGTACATGGACCGAAACTTGAAGAAGTTGAACGGTTGTCCACGTTGCCCGATACGCACTTGCCTAAAAATTACTGGGCCCTTGGAGTTAACTTTTATGACGGCAGCGACTAAGGCAAACAGTGGTCCCAACAAGCAAAGAAGGACAGCGCTGCCTCCAATGTCAATAAGCCTTTTCAGAGCCTGGGCTGCTCTTCGCGAACCACCTTGAGAAAGCAATTCTGGATAAAAGGACAAATCGCCTGCTCCGCGGTCAGCGCCATTATTCTTCGGAAACAGATAGACAGACACTCCAATCTGATTGGCTGTCTCAGCGGGAAGCGCAAGGCAAACCGCACTGTTCACTTTAGCCTCAAGCGCACTTACGATGGCTGTGTCTGCCGAGCTGAGGTCTGAGAACACGATCCCCAAGATGGCGTTCTGGTTGTACCAACCAATGATGTCGGTCTCGCGAATTGAACCTTGGAGTTGGTGAAAGATCTGTCGAAGAGTGTTACCTGGGGCAGCAAAGCCACAAGTGCGGGACTGTTCCACAAGGGCGAGACAGAGTGGACGACTAAAGCGCTCACTTCGACGGCGCTCTCGGTACAGCATGTGCAAGAAATCATGTTCCTCGTACGGCTCTCGATTAGGGGTAATGGACGCTCGCTTCGGCGATCGAACATCCCCGTCGTGGCGACGGCGCTCTCGCTTTTCGCCTCGACGAATGAAGCTAAACAGACCCATTGATCAAGATTGACAAGCGCAGAAGAGGCGGGACACTCGAGTGAGTTAAAAACTTACGGCAGTTCGAATTAGTTGCGAAAGGTGCTTTGCCGTGATTGGCAAAATTTCAGAGCGGTTCGCTTGCTGGCTAGCTCGAGACCTCTCCGCACCCTTCCCCACAGTGTACGACTCGCATATTGGATGCTAGCTGGGAATTCATTTCGTAGAAGGTGGATTATTCTGGAATTAGGGATTCTTGCCAACGCTCGCTTCAGCTCCGTTCTTGAACTCTTGAACCGGATTCGCATGCTGGCCAGATCGAGACCTGTTCGCACTTTTTCCCGCAGTGTACGACCCGCATGATGGACACTGGCCGGGAATTCATTTCGCAGAAGGCCGATCATTCTGGAACCAGTAACACTGGCCAACGCTTGCTTTAGCTCCGTTTTTAAACTTTGGAACCGGCTCGCTTGCTGGCCAGATCGAAAGACGTCCGTACGCTTCCCCACACTGTACGAATCGGCATAATCACCACTGGAGGGGAAGTCATTTAGTATAAGTCCAATCATCTTGGAAGGAGCAACCCTCACCAACGCTTGCTTCAGCTCTGTTTTGGAACTCTTGTCTCGGCGGACGACCACCATGGTTCCGTCCGCAATCCGGGATACGACCTCGGCGTCGGCAACTGGCAACAATGGAGCAGAGTCGATCAATAGCCAGTCAAATGCGGCACTCATCCCGGTTAGAAGCTTTGACATTCGCGGCGATTTCAATATTTCCAATGGGTCCAATGCCTCCTGTCCCGCGGGCAGTACCCAAACGTTAAGCCCCGCGAGCCGGCATATGAAATCGGTTACTGGGCGATTCGAGTGGTACCAATCGCGTAGGCCTGTTCGATCCTCCATTCTGAGAGTTCGGCATACCCCTGAAGTTCGTAGGTCAGCGTCCACGACTAAGATCCTCTGTCGCGCACCTTGAGCGAGAGCGATTGCCAAGTTCACGGTCATGAGACTCTTACCCTCTTGCGCCACGCTGCTGGTTAGCAGGATCGACTTTAGAGTTCCCTTCTGTTGCATCTGTTGAAGGCGGGTCGCGAGTAAACGAAACTGTTCGGAAGCAAAGCCGTAGGCCGAAAACAGAGAAGGAAACCTTTCATCAATGGAGAGGCTTGTCTGTGAGATGGGCGCGCTCTCATGGTCCCACACCGAATCAGGAATAGGCTCGACGAACAGGGAATGGCCATTATCCCCCTGCACCGGGCTGATATGAACCTGTTCGGGACAGCATTGTTGTAATGCATCGTACACGCGGCTCATAGATTTTTCCTGCCTGCTCCTGTTAGGAGTTCACAGTGAAAGTGCTAGTTGGGTTGACAGTCTCTGGGCTGGTGAACAATTCGCTTCTACTCTCGGTATTTACCGGAATACCTTTTGACCTTTTCAGATGAAAGTCCGCGGCCACTTCCTCAATGATGCTGGGGATAATCACACGAAGGCGTTGAGCGCACCCTATTACGAGTGCATTCTCACAAATCGTGTTAATAACGCGTGGGATGCCATTCGAATAAAGATAGATCAGTTCTACGGTTCGATCAGGGAAGGAAATCCTATCAGGCTTGGCGCCAGTGGCCAATAGTCTGCGCTCGATGTATGGGCGTATTTCAGCATCCCGTAGCGGTTCAAGCTTGCAGCGAAGCATAATCCTTTGTTTCAACTGTCGAAGCGCCGGGGAGTCCAGTTTTGTATCAAGCTCCGGCTGTCCGACAAGCACGATTTGCAGTAGCTTTTCCCGAGCGGTTTCAAGGTTTCCTAGAAAACGAATCTCTTCAAGAACGTCCAATTCCAACGCATGTGCCTCGTCGACGACAAGGGCTGTGGTCGAACCACGTCGGTGGCGCTCGATCACATACTTATTGAAGTCCGACAAAAGCTCAGATTTATCTCTCGCCTGCGTCGGAACCTGCAGGTCGCTAACCATGTAGCGCAGGAATTCTCCAGACGTGAGTCGAGGGTTTACAATGTAACCGAACGCTACCTGTACGCTTCTGAGAAGATCCAAAAGGCAAGATAGCAAGAGGGTTTTTCCCGTGCCAACTTCTCCGGTGAGGACGGTAAAGCCTTTTCGCCAGATAACACCGTAGGAAAGATTGGCCAACGCCTCGTTGTGTCCTGGCGAGGGGAAGAACGAAGAGGGATCGGGAGTGATGTCAAATGGCGTCCGCGTCAATTCGTAAAAGTCTTTGTACATTCTAGGGTGCGTCGTGCCTAGGCACACGCCTCTCTAACTATAAACAAAGGCAACCAATGCGGACGCCGCTACCAAGACTAATACGACTGCCGCACATGTCAGCTCTCCAATGGTCCGGCGTCGCGCTTTACTTACTTCACCCGCTGTGTTCAAAGGAGGGATCGAAACCAAGATCGGAGCCTTTGAAACCTTGCTGACCTCGACGTCCGCATGAATGTGATCGTCACCAGATTCACGGATGAATGCGAAGGCCAGAGCGGCCATTAATCCCCCGCCCAAACCGCCCAGTGTGGTTAACAATCGATTGGGAAAGTAAGGGCTGTTTGGCCAGCCTGGCGGATCCAACAGAGTAAACTGTTCACCTTGCTGAGCCCGCTCCATGTCCGTCGCGAGTGCTGAATCGTTCCCTTTTTCTAGCAGCTCCTCATAAGTCTGGCGCGACTGATTGTATTCCTGGGTTAACTCCGCCAGTTGCTGCTCTCGTAGAGGCGTCTGTTTCAACTGCCTTTCGTACGCCTGCATCCCGGATTGTATCGAGGCGATTTCCTTCTCGCGATTCTTAATGTCCAGTTCAGTCCCCTTCAACTGGCTCTTAATCTCGGCGATCCCACGTGAGACAGGTAATCCAGTATCGTCGGACGCTTCGTCCGCCTGAAGCTTCGCCTTAAGCTTTTCCGCCTTGGCAATCTGATCGCGAATCTGCATTACCGCGGGATGTTTGTCCGTATATCGCGACCTCAAATCAGCGAGCTCAGCTTGGAGACGCGTCAGTTGGGTGTTTACATCTAACGGGGTTCCTACCGCTCCAGTTGCAGCCAAGGCAGGGTTATCGCGATATGCGCTCAGCATGGAACTTAAGTAAAGCTTTTGCTGTGCGGATCGATTTAACGCATCGCTGGCTTGCTGCAATCGTATCTGTAGTCCGTTCAGAAGTTGAAGGTTGGACTGTAGCTCTCCTGGCAGCTGCCCAACAAATTGAGCTTTGAACTGGTTGATCCGCTTGCTTTGCTCTTCTAAGTCAGACTTCGCCTCCTGCAATTGGCGGTCGATGAACGCAGTTGTGGTCTCCGACTGCTTTTCTCTGGCTCGCAGGTTTTCTTCAATGAAGAGCGACGCAAGACGCGCGGTAACGTTCTGAACCAGCGCCTGATCGTAGCCAGAGTAGGAAATCGTGAATCCAGCAAGCTCTGGAGGCTTAGACGCGGTTAAAACCTGGTCGATATGGATGTCCTTGCGCATTTTTTCAACGGGTCCGCCCATGGCCATGGCTGCTAAACCGCCAGAATAAAGATGGAAGTCGTCGATGATACGCTGCAGGCGTGTCCGACTTAGGATCTCTTGTGTCAGCTTTTCCAATTGCGCCTGCGGATCGGATTCCACATTGGGAACCACATATTGCTTTGGAACGGTCGGCTTTTCAATCAGGATGGTAGCATCGGACTTAAACCGTGCTGGCAGTAACCAGGCAAGGGCGCAAGCAGTGCCCCATACTGAGAGAAACGCAAAAAACATACCCAGGCGTTGGCGTCGCATAGCCTGCCAATATTGGCTGAAACTTATGGAGTTGTCGGGTCCTTCTTGCATTGCTATCTCCCTAGGGGTAGGGTGAAATTGCGTTCGATAGTTAGTGTCAGTCGGTTATGGTTTCCCGCCAGGAACGCGCGTGCGGCATCGCCAACAATCTGCTTGCGCTGGTACAGCGCACGAACCCACAAATGGTCCCGCAATGCGTAGCTGAGGCCCGCGCCCAGATCCAACACTTGGGGGGTGCCGACTCCCGGTTCGTTTAGCAGGGTGTGCCGCGTTGTTTCTCCGTCAAAATTCGCTACCCAGCGGCGCCACAACTTCGTCCTCAGACGCAGAAGTGCATCATTCATCTCGACAGCACCTTGAAGACCACCGCCGTCGCTAACGCGGCGCACAAAAATCGCCTGAAGGGCTGAGCGTTCTCCGCGCCATTCGAAGGTGCCTCCCGCAGACGGCGACCAAAGGGTGCTGGAAACAGGGAGTTTCACGACAACGCCCAGTACATTCAACAGCACTTGGTTGTGAATCTGAGAGTACTCGGGCCCAGCAAAGACCGAGAAATTCAGGTGGGGACTTATTGCCATCTGGTCGAAGAGAAGCACGCCATGGCTCCTCGTCCGGACGTCTTGGCCTGGGAACAGGATGTCGAGGAACTGGTATTGCACTCCGACCGACTGCCGCGGGGAGATTTGATGCGACAAGAAAGCTGACCCTAGACTATCGTGTGTGGCGATGAGGCTCGTGTGTGGACCGCCAACTTGGCTGCCCTGGATTTGCTCGAAAGCACCAGCTAGGCCCAGAGAGGTGTGCTTTGTTAGACGATAATCAATCCCGGCTTGGGAAAGCAGTTCCGTGCGCCTAAAATCTGGAAGGAAAACCGCCCCGGGTCGATTTCCCAATCCAACCCCGGGTAGAAGTGGAGTATCCCCCAATTGCTGGAAAGGATCGAAGGTTCGAAGGTAGTCTTGGCGCAATGAAATGTCCAGACGTTTTGTAACGTCATAGTGCAAGATTCCACCAGCGGTCTGGTTGAACACGTCAGGGCGTGACGAACTAGGGACAAAGATTCTCAGGGTTGGGCTGTATGATAAGTCCCACGCCAAGTGTTTGCGCGTTTCCTGAATGACGACGCTTGGTTCCGCAAAATACTGCTCCCCCGCAATGGGATGATCAAACGAGTTGTTGTTATTGTTGTCGAGTGCCGCCCCCGCGGCAAGGGTTGCGAATATGACGTTTGTCTCCGGGGCTCCTCTCGATTGAACCGACATCGTTCGTATGTCCCCGGTGACGGGACTGTCGGTCCGCGTGCCCTGCGCAAACAAGAGCGATGGCACCAGAACGACCAACAGCAATCGAATTGCCCGGCCCGTGATCATTTCACGATCCTTGACTAGGGAACCACCACCGTATCGTGGGAACGCAGGACAATGTTTTGGGCGGCAGGCTTATCCTTTAGAAGATTGTCGTAGTTGACAGGAATCTTTTCGCGCGCTCCGTTCGCCTCGATGCGAATGACGTACATTTTCTTAGATTTTGCAAAATCACGGAGGCCGCCGGCGAGCGCAACGGCGTCAAGGATGGTTACAGGATGGCCAAACTCAAAGGAGCCTGGGTGCTGCACTTCACCGACTACATTGAACCTTTGGCTCTTTGTTTCCTGAACTATCACGGTGACCTGCGGATGCTCCAGATACTCTTTCAGGTGCTGCGCGATGGCGTCTTGCAATTGCCAAGGAGTCAGTCCGGCAACGTGCAGTTCGCCCACTAACGGCAGTGAGATTTTTCCGTCCGGTCTGACGGGAACGACCCGGGAAAGGTCGTGCTCGTGCCATACATCGACTGCGAGTACGTCATCGGAGCCGATGACGTAGTCTTTGTCCGGAGAGGATACAAGACGCGATTCGGTGGTCCCAGCTGTTGACGGCTGCGAATTCGAGATGTTTCCGGTAAGTGTTTGTGCAGGCGTTTGGGCGTAGGCGGCGATTGCAAAGCATAAGAGAGGGGCGCTTAGAAGTCTGCCACCCAGAAAGTCCACGCAAAGACGAAAACGAATCGTCACATTACCTCCTAATCATTGCTTGCTTGTGCGTCGGCGTGCGGGCCGAGTGCTCCGTCAAATTGTCTCAGCCGGTACATGAGAGAGCGATAGCTGATCTTTAATGCGCGCGCGGTCTGCCGACGGTTCCAGTGGTGTTTTTCGAGGGCACGCAGGATTAAGCGATTTTCTAGAGCGCGGACCGCTGCCTTCAGGGACGTAGGATCGTCAGTCGTTCCGTTGCCATTCGTGGGATTAGGGCTATGCGCCAGCTCGACCCGAATGGCGTCCTCCGAATCGAGAATGACGTAACTCTTGACCAGATTTTCCAATTCGCGAATGTTGCCGGGCCAATCGTAGCGCTGCAGAGTCGCCATCGTTTTTGCTGAAAGAGGACGTGGGTTTCGTCCAAACTGCTGACTGTAGCTGCTCAGGAAGTATCCGACGAGTGTCGGAATATCGCACTGCCGCTCCCGTAGGGCTGGCAGCTTTACGTTGACCACCTTGATCCGATAAAACAAGTCCTGACGAAACTTTCCTGCCTCGATCTCTCGTTCCAGATCCCGATTGGTTGCGCAGATGAAACGGACCTCCACCTGTCGCTCCTTTTGGCCGCCAATCGGGTAAAACTGGCCGTCCTGCAGCAGTTGCAACAACTTGGATTGCAATCCAAAATCTAGCTCCGCGATTTCATCGAGAAACAGTGTGCCCCCGTGGGCGAGTTCTACCAATCCCAGCTTTCTTCCATCCGCTCCGGTAAACGCTCCTCTCTCGTAGCCAAACAGCTCGCTCTCCACCAGGGTTCCAGGAATTGCAGGACAATTGATCTTCACAAAGGGTCCGTGCTTACGCCCGGAACGTTGATGCAACAATTTAGCGATAACTTCCTTTCCGGTTCCGCTTTCGCCTCTGATTAAAACGGGTACGACGGTATTCGCAATTCGATCGATCTTCAGCTGAACGTCATGCATGTATTCGGATCCGCCAAAGATGATCGAATCGGGCGGCAACTCAGAGTTGAGCAGTTTCACTTGTGCCATTGCGGACACTCTCGTTCAGTTGATGCACAGCTTCGCGGCTAGCGGCCTACCGTTTCGGGGAATCTCATGTTGTATTCGACGATCTTGTTCAGCATCGTGCGATAGCTAACCTTCAGCAATTGGGCAGCGGCTTTACGGTTCCACCCCGTCTTTTCAAGAGCAGCCGCGATGGCATTTCGTTCTGCTTCGCATTTGACGTTCTTGACAAGAGACTTGAGAGACATGGGCGCCGCGCTAGATGCCTCGGCCGCGTCCTTCTGCCTGGTATCCATCCCGGTACCGATCTGACTGAATGATCTCGAATTGGTGGAACGGGCTCCATGGGACCAGCCCATGGTGACGTCAACGTCGCCGATGATCAGGTAGCGCTTCACAAAGTTCTCGAGCTCCCGAAGATTACCGGGCCACGAATAGCGTTGGCTCGCCGCAAGGACGGCGGCAGAGAGGTCTCGCGGAAGCAGATTGTAGTGTCGCGCTAGCTTGTGCATGAAATGCTGCAGGAGAAGCGGAATTTCATCTTTGCGCTGTCGCAAGGGGGGGACATGAACTGTGAAGGCGCTGAGGTGGTAATAGAGGTCCTCGCGGAAAGTATTGTTACATAAGGCCTTTTCGACATTCCCAGTGGTCGCTGCCAGAACCCGGACATCAATCTGACCTTGATCACCCGATTTGAGGGGCGACTTTGTCTGCAGCGCCTGAAGCAACTTCTCCTGCAGATGCAGTGGCAAATCGGTGATTTCATTGAAAAAGATCGTGCCATTGTCACAGGATTCAAAGGCGTCAGCACGGACTTGGTCATGCTCGCCAGTTTGGTTTCCGCGATCCCCGAAAATTTCCCGGTCGAGCAGCCCCCCGGGCAATGCGCCGCAATTCACTTTCAGGAATCTGAATTCAGATCGGACCGACAGCTTGTGAAGGAGGCGGGCAATTGTTTCCCTGCCGCTCCCCGCTTCACCATAGATGAAGACGGGAACATCGGTTTGCGACAGCAGTTCCACCTGTGCCCGAAGCTGGTGCATGACCGTGCTGGTTCCGACGAAGAAGGCGTCATCGCTGAGTTGTTCTATATTCTCGCTCGCGAAGTGCGGTTGCGCACAGTGGTGCGCGAGGCCAAGATGCCGTCGAATCGCTTGCTCCAATTGCTGTTCCGTAACCGGGCGGACCAGAAAATCTCTGGCGCCAAGGCGAATGGATTCGTCCTTCTTGGCCAAATCCTCAGTGTGCGAAACCAGAATAATAGGAAGTTCAGGACGAAGCCTTCGCAACCACCGCAAGATGTGGAAGCTGTCATCGTCTCCTCTGGGCAAGTCGAGCACCAGCACTTGTGGCGCGAACCCCAGTTGAACTCGTTCGATGGCGTCCCACGCGCTGCCTGCGACTTCGAGCTGCCAGCCATTCGATTCGACGGCAGACCAGAGAACCTTGAGCGCCAAGGGCTCTCTGCTTACCACCAGCAGCCGGACTTTTTCGATTACGTTGCCGTTCACGGAGCTGTTCACGGAGCTAAAGAGGTGAAAGTTTATAAGGGCAACCGACGTGTCCCAATTCCGTAGCGGTCACAATCCTCGGAAATCACGCGGGTTCAACGTCATACCCTTCGATACGGATGGCCAACGATCGCTCGATACCATCAATGGAAACGACCAGCGTGCTTTCTCCGTTTCGCGACACCAAGATGCCTTCGACGC
>Ga0126369_10004314_pt1 | contig 10413 bp, 7 predicted proteins | sample PanSoiMetaPlot_1_FD_109646 | JGI IMG/M metagenome (GOLD analysis project Ga0126369, IMG submission 109646) | Tropical forest soil microbial communities from Panama - MetaG Plot_1 | ecosystem: Environmental > Terrestrial > Soil > Tropical forest > Bulk soil | place: Panama | collected 2016-02-17
CGACGAGCCGTCGCGGCACTTCGCGTCCGCAAAGGGAACCCAGGTCCAATGATTCGCCTGCAGGCCAGTGATGGCGGCCGGGTTGGTGTTGTTCGGGTCCCGGCCACAGGCGACCGCGATCGGGACCAACACAATCGTGAGTATCGTTTTCTTCGACATAAAGGCGAAAGCTCCGACGCCGTATGGGATGACGACCATGGCCGGGGAGGCGCGCGCCCACGGCAACGACGCTGCTTCTCGGGAAACGGAGTCACGTGGCCCCAACTTTGGGGCATCGTGAGCTCCTCATTTCAGTGCGAGGGAACACCGCCGATCGGCGAACGTGTCACCGCGATCGTGAAGGAAGCGCGCTTTGCCTTGGTGCTACCGCGGCTTGGTGGAGCCGTATTCGCCTGCTCCGAGCAAGTGGATGGACACGTAGGGCTCGTCGCCGATGACCCAGCTGTCGTGTCCGGGCGGCACATAGAACAAGTCACCCGGTTTCAATTCGAAGACCGTTCCATCCTGCATCGCCGCAGTGGCTCGCCCTGAAACAACCAGGCCGACGTGCTCGATCTGGCACAGCAAGCTCCCGGTGAGCGGGCCGACGTGCTGAGACCAACGCCAGCCTGGCTCATAGGTCGCTCGCCCGATCGTCATGCCCCCAAGGTGAATAATCTCGAACTTGCCCTTCTCGAAGACTCGCTTTTCGTCCGGGTTATCGAATCGCTTCAGGATCGTCGCAGTTTCCATGCGGGTAGTACTCGCTCCTTCTCCCTTTCGCCCAGGCGTCGTCAAGGGCAGGTCCAATCGGCTGGAATCGGCCAAAGAAAGACACCTGTCCCGATGAATTCGGAGAACTGCTGGCGAATCGAATCGTTGTAGTTCAGCCGGTCATCGAAGTCTGACCGGCCCCTCACACAGCCCGAGCAGCAAACTCCCGTCGAATTTTGAATCATCACGCCTGCTACAAGATAGAGGTTGGCGATCCCAAGGCCGTCCAACTCTCTGATGTTGTGGTCAAGGCGAACAAAGTAGGGCGTTGCGGGCGTGAAGTACCACATCGGAATTACCGCATCGAAAATCGGTAGGGCGTTGAGAACGGTGAAATATTGGAAAGCTCCGTCAAAGAGTCCTGGGGTGACGTCGAACGTGATGTTCTCGCGCTGCATCAATTGATCGCGGTCGTCCGCCGAATCCATTTGAGAGATGAGGAAGTCGGGACCCTGAATCCACGAAAGCAAGTGAATTCCCCCGCCGCCCGAGACAATTTCGTCGCGCATGTTGACGTGAAACTGCCTCCACAAATCGTAAACCACCGTGGTGCGGAACCCAGCCGTCATTTCAAGGTCCGTGGCGACGCAGTTGAAGCCCGTGTCGTTCGGTCCCAGGGAGGCATTAAAGGCGAGTAGGTTGTCGACCAAAACGTACCTCGCCATCTGACCGGGGGATCCTGTGAAATCGTCGCTGAGAATGGAGGCGCAGGCGCGCACCTCGTTTGCGGTCAGAAGATTGAGCACGTCCTGAACGTCCGCAGTGAGCTGATCAGTACGGTCGGAAAGCCGCTGTAAATGGGGCTGCGAGACTGAAGAAGAGATCGACAGGAGCACCACTTCCACGCCGCTCTGGGCGATGGAGGCCACTTCTTGGCCAGCAAGGATTGGGTCGCTCCACAAAGTGTCGTAGTCGCGACTGAATGACACCCAAGCAGCAAGGCCTCGATGTGTCGAAGGGTCTGGCCACCAGTCCGTCAGCCCTTGAGCCCAGGTAACGTCCGGGAGGGCCGCGGAAGCGCCGAGCAGAAGTGCAACTCCCCTAGCCAAAATCTCCATTTGGACCCCTGGATAGAATCCATTCCATAACAGGGTCTCTGCCTGCCTCAAACTCAGACCACGTGGGAATGATGGTCCGATCGGGGCGAATGACGTTTTCGCCATCGTGGACAAACGCGTAGTACTGAGTGGATGTTCGCAGGATCAGCCCCGAGTTTGGGAGCTTCACCTCGCGCGGCTCTTGGTAGCTGTTCGGGCGCTCGCCGATCGGCTCGCCCACCAGGATTGCGGCGGTCCTTTCGCGAAAATGGGCGGCGTTGTTCATCGCGGCGGAAAACGTGGCCACTCCGATCAGGACGTAGAAATGCCCCATCCTGTTGATGCGGTCCACGCGGCGCAACGGCTCGACGAGATACTGAAGGCCTTGGGTGTTGTCACCACCGCCATTATGACGAAGGTCGATCACAAGCTTCTCAGGGCGATCGTGCTCGAGGGACGCGAAGAGCGACCGCGCGTTCCCCTCGAGGCCATTGTAACCGCGAAAGCTCACGTACGTTGTCTTCGCCTCTGGAAGATACGTGAACCAGAAGGGGACACTGGGTCGCTGATCTGAAAGGGGCGGCGATTTGGGAATGCGCGCCCAGGTCGAATGATCGCTCGGCGGACCAGCTTGCAGGATCTGCGTGAAAGAATTGCCCCGTTCATCAATGAAACCGAAGCCTGCGACGTTGCGGTCCGCGATAACGTGGATGCCGTGGAGGAGGAGACCATTCGACAGGTACGCGTCGATGCGGAGCTCACGCAGCTCCGGAGTTTCTTCCGCTGGTGTGAGCGACCATAGGAGTTCTCGGACTTCTGCGATCGGCCGACCATCAATCGCCACGAGCCTTGCGCCGAGCTCGCGCTCCATGCCAGGTCGGGCGGCGACGACGCGATAGTCTGCCCCGAAGCGCCGTAGCTCCAGCGGAAATACCGGTCGGTCCTTTGGGAAGACGAAGCCCGTGTGTCCATCGCCCACCAAATTGGCCACGCGCATCAGACGAACGAAGACGCCCTCGCCGTCGAGACCCGGGAGGTCGCGCTGGATGGCGCTGATTTCGGAGTTGAAGCGCTCCCTGGACAGAGTATGGAACGCATTCCCATGGCGTCGGGGCAACTCTTGCGAGAAGAAGTCGACGTCCTCGCGCCACTCTTCCGTGCTCAGATTCAGGTGTGGCGGTGGTCGCGAAGGCCCTACCCGGCGGACATCAAAGGTGCCGGTTTCCTCGCCGTAACGAAACCGCCCCGCAATGCGCGTTCCGTCGAAGGTGCCCGATAGCGTGCCGAGGGGTTGATCTTCTCCGATGTTGATTTCGACTTCCCGATCCTGCCATTTCGCGGCGAGCACCTGGAAACGTCCAACTGCTGTGAATGCGTCACCTTCGTGCGCGGTCCCGTGGCAAACGAGGTTGAGTCCCAACGTATCGGTTGGCGAACTCTCGCTCGTGGCGGTTCCCTCGAAGTAGCCCGAGACGCAAGTCACGTCCGGCGCTTGTGGGGGCGACACGGTTTTGGGCTCGTGCGCGCACGCCGCGGTTAGTAGAACCGCGACGATCGATGTGGGTTGCTGGATTCCCATTCACCAATCCGAGCCCGACCGTCTTCACCTGGGTCGCAAGTTCCCCACAGCTACACCTTGCGGCAGCTCAGCGTCACTACGATCGAGCTCACGCCCTAGCGGCGATGAACAAACTTTGCAGCCCGCGGCCGATCGGTCCCTGCAGATCGGAAATCGTGGAGACGGCGAGCCCGACCCCGCGACGCGTAGCCGTGGTTTGCGCATCAAGGCAGACCCACTCGCCGACCGGGTATCGGTACAGGTACACGGTGAGGTCCGGGTTGATGAAAATGAAGCGACGGTAGTCGAGCGAGCCACTCACGCCGTTTCCCGAGTCGGCGGCGACAAGGACGCGCGAAAGCGGAGTGATGGGTTCGCCTGCGATGAGCGGATATCGCATGCGCATCCACGCGATCGCGGGGCCAAGCTCGTCGAAGTTTCCCTGAACAAACGAAACCTCCATCGCGGTGCTGTACCCGGTTTCGTAGGGGGGGCGGAAATATCTGGGAGCGTTCCCCGCCTCAGGTCCGGCCAATGGGGCGGACGGCAGTTCTGGCACGTCGAGCTCAGTGGCCCGGATTCGGATCGCTTGCGCTCGCAATATCTCTTCACTGCCAGCGGAGAGCGCTCCGGCAACGACGTGGACACTGCGGCCGCCGCGCAGCAGCTTCACCGTCGCCGTTAGCGGCACGAGTGGAATCGGCTTGAGGATTTCGAACGTGATCCGCACCATCATCATGTCCTCGCGGCGTTCGCACCCCTCGAGGATGCTGGCAAGCAGCGCCGCCGGTGGCCCGCCGTGCTGCGCCTTCGGGTCCCAGGGACCGCGGGTCAGTTCGGTGGGCACGAACCTATTGCCATCGCGAACGAAGAACGCCTCGGCGGCCATCACGGTTAAGATGCAGGGGACCGCCCGACGTTTCCCCTTCCGTAAGAGCACGCGCTGTGCGACCGAAGCGCGCTCTCCTACACGCCCATCGATAGCGTTCCCTTCTAAGGTCGACTCAGGGCACAACCGAGAGGAACAGGAACACCGCGAAGAGCACCAGGTGGACCGCGCCTTGCAGGACCGTTGCCCTGCCGGTCGCGAGCGTGACCACGCTGATCAGCAGCGTCACCGCAAGGAGCGTTGCCTCCTTCGCAGGCAGGCCGAGCGCAAGCGGCAGTCCTGTGAAGATGGCCGCCGCGGCCACCGCGGGAATGGTGAGGCCGATGGTCGCGAGCGCGGAGCCCAGCGCAAGATTGAGGCTCGTCTGCATCCGATTGCGTGCTGCGGCCCTTACGGCAGCAGTGGTCTCGGGAAGCAGGACGAGAAGTGCGATTGCAATGCCCACCACGGATGCGGGAGCCGCGGCCGCGGCAACAGCGGCCTCGATGCTCGGCGACAGGGTCTTTGCCAGGGCGATCACGGCAACGAGCGCCACTGGGAGCACGACCAGGCTCACCAGCGCCTTGCGCGTCGAGGGAGGCTGCGCATGCTCACGCTCATCCGCCCCCACCGGGATGAAGTAATCGCGGTGCCGTACCGTTTGAACGAAGAGGAAGACGCCGTAGAGCGCAAGAGACGTCACTCCGGCGAAGGCGAGCTGGGAAGTCGAAAAGCTCGGACCTGGCGTGGTCCTCGTCATCGCGGGCAGTACCAGGGTAAGCGTGGTGAGCGCGATGAGCACCGAGAGCGCGGCGCCTGTGCCCTCGACGCGGAACGTGAGGACGCGATGCCGGATCGACCCCACCAGGAGGCACAGCCCAACGACACCATTGCAAATGATCATCACGGTGGCGAAAACGGTATCGCGAGCAAGCTCGCTGTTTGCTCCCTTGGCCGACAGCATCATCGACACAATGAGCGCCACCTCGATCACTGTCACAGACACGCTGAGGATCAATGTGCCGAACGGCTCGCCCACCCAGTGGGCCACGATTTCCGCTTGGTGAACGGCCACGAACACCGACGCGATCAGGGCAGCCGATGCAAGCGAGATCAGCAGCCATCCCATCTCAATGGCCAGGGGTCGTGTGCCACGGCGTGAGCACAATCTTTCCGCCGACAGCTCCTTTTTCTTGGAGCTCGTGTGCATGCACCGCCTCCCCGAGTGGAAGGATGTGCGCGATGCGATGCCTCATCCCATCGGGGAGAAACGAGTTGATGTCACGCGCTGCGGCTTCGAGCGCGTGCGAGCCCATCGTGTAGACGAGGATGACCACCAGGACGATGTTCTTGCTCATCAGCGTGCGAAAGGGGAGCTTCGGCGTCGGATCGTGATCGGACGCGTATGACACCAAAACCCCGCCCGTCGCGAGCACGCGTAGGTCCTCTTCAAGATTGGCCGCGAAATTTACCTCGATCACTCGATCGAAGGGTCCGAGCGCGTCCAGCTCGCCTGGCGTCGTCGCTTTCCCTGAAACGACCACCGAGGTCGCCCCGAGCAAGCTCGCGAGGTCTGCTTCTTCCGCGCGTCGTACCGTTGTGACGACCCGGGAAGCCCCGAGTCGCCGCGCCCATTGCACGGCGTACATGCCGACCGCACCCACGCTTCGCACCAGGACGCGGCTATTTTGGACTCCGCCCTGACAGGTCACGGCGCGATGCGCGGTCATCGCCGGAACCCCGAGCGCCGCGCCCTCGGCAAACCCGATCCCGGCGGGGAGGGCAACAGCACGTTCGCCCGGAAGCGCCACCCACTGTGCAGCGGTTCCAAACGCGCGGCCAAACTGCGCCATGTACACCCAAACGCGTTCTCCGACCCGATCCCGAGAGACTCCCTCCCCGACCGCACCGATCACACCCGCGCCGTCCTGATGGGGAACGATGCGAGCGAAGGACATCGCTCCTCCAGTAGAAGCGGAGCGAGCCTTGATATCGGAAGGGTTCAGGCCCGAAGCCTCGACGCGCACAAGTACCTCGCCGGCCGCAGGAATAGGCTTCGACATCCGTCCGAAACGAAGAACGTCGCGCGCGGTGCCTTTCGCTTCATACCAGACGGCTTCCATTTCTTCGGCCACGGCTCCCTCCTCGTTGTTCGGCGCGCAGTGAGGGCTTCCCCATCACAAACGCCGCTGAGTTCTCATAGAAGCGGTACTCGAGCAGATCAATGCCCAGTCGCCTGTTTTCCATAGCACCTTGCAAAAAGGGACCTTCAGCGAGTCGCACGAAGAGCAGCTGGATTGACCACGTTGATCGGACTGCCACGGGCGTAGGCGACAACCTGGTCGAAGATGTCCGAGAACTGCACCTCGTACTCGTCACGGGTGACGTAACCGATGTGCGGCGTACAGATGACATTTTCCATCGCAAGAAGCGGATGAGCCGCGTTGAGCACTGGCTCTTGTTCATAAACATCAACCGCTGCCATTCCCGGCCGGCCCGCTTCGAGTGCTCGTACGAGGGCGCCGGCTTCAATCAGCCCCGCCCGACTGGAGTTGACCAGAATTGCAGTCGTTTTCATTCGCGCGAGATCCTCGCTGGTGACAATGCCGCGCGTTGCATCCACCAAACGAAGATGGAGGGAGACCACGTCGCACTGTTCGAAAAAGGCGTCCTTGCTCGAGGAGACGAGATAGCCGTCTGCCTGAGCACGGCTTCGCGACGCCTCGCGTGCCCAGACGACGACACTCATGCCGAAGGCTCTGCCATAACCGGCGACCGTGGACCCGATGCCCCCGTAGCCGAAAATGCCAAGCGTCTTCCCGCGCAGGGTGAGCCCCATCCCGGTTTGCCACTGGCCAGCCTTCAACGCCGCAACCTGCTGGGGCAATCGGCGTGCCGCGGCGAGGACGAGTGCCCAGGTCAGCTCGGCAGCCGCGTAGGAAGGTGTGCCTTCGTGCTGGCTGGACGACACGATAACGCCGAGACGAGTGCAGGCCTCAACATCGATGTGAGGGTAGACGCTTCGCTGGCTGATGAGCCGCAGCCGCGGCAGGCGCGAGAGCAGTGAGGCGCGGATTTTTGTTCGCTCCCGGATGAGAACGAGCACTTCAGCGTCCTTCAGTCGCTCTGCCAGGACTTCCTCATCCTCGGTGTGGTCGTTGAATACGATGACATCAAAAGGCGCCAGCTTCGCGAAGCATCGAAGAGTTCGGAGTGTGTCGAAATAGTCGTCGAGGATCACCACCTTCATGGGGCCCGACTTATCGCACCCGAGCATCGCGTCCTAGCGCGTGGTCGAGGCTCACGCGGGCTACTCGCGCATCGGCTCGCGCGTTGATCAGGTCAAGCCGCGCCCGCGTCAGCTCCGTCTCGGCGATGACGTGTTGCTGCCGGGCGGCCGGAATCAAGCCGCCGCTCCTTTCGGGGGCTGCTCGCCGACCGGCCCGTGTTCGGCCACAGCCGCGACGCCCTCTGGGCGTACTTGTTCCCAGCGTACGATCTTCAGATCGAGCACGAATGCGGCATAGAGAGTCGGGACCAATACCAGGGTGACGACGGTCGCGAAGGTCAAGCCGCCTATCTGGACGTAACAGAGCGGCTCCCAGAGCGGCCCGCCGTGGGTGGCGAGCGGAAACAGCCCCAGCACCGTCGCGCCAACCGTCACCAGTACTGGCCGCAGGCGGACGATGCCTGCGTCGATCAGCGCTTCGCGCAGCGGCTCGCCCTGCGCGTGCCGCTCCTCGATGAAGTCGAAGAGCACAATAACGTGACTCACGATGACGCCGACGAGGCTGATGAGCCCCATGAACGCCATGAACCCGAAGGGCTGCCCGCCGACGCGCAGTGCCGCGAGGCCGGCGATCATGCCGAACGGGATGGCCGCGAAGACTACCAGCGGCTTGACCGCGCTCTTGAATTGCACCACCAGCGCCAAGAACAGCGCGGCGACCACCGCACCCAGCACTATGGCGAGGTTCTTGAAGCTTTTTGACGACTCCTCCCGCTCTCCGGCGGTTTCGATCACGTAGCCGGGCGGCAGCTGCGCAATCAGCTTATCCATCTCCGGCTTGGCGAGTGCCACCACTTGGGAGGGCACCGCACCGTCCGCCGGGAAGCAGGAAACGGTGATGGTCCGGTAGTGGTTGCGGCGAATGATCTTCTCGGTGGTCATGTCGTAGACGACGCGGGAGACCTGGCGTAACGGCACGCGCGTGCCGCCGTTGTTGGAGACGATGTAGAGGTTCTCCACATCGGTCAGCTGGGCGCGCTCGGCGGGCCGCAGGCGGGTGAGCACGCTGATGTTGCGGTCGCCCTCGTGCAGGGTTCCTACGGGGTTGCCGCTGAGCGCCGAGGACGAAGACTGCGCGACGTCCAGGTTCGTCACTCCGGCCAGGTTGGCGCGGTCGGGGTCTACCTCGAGACGGACCTCAAACGCGTCCGCGCCCCAGTCGTCGCGCACGTTTTGGGTATGCGGCGTGGCACGGTAGATGCCCTTTGCCCGCTCGGCCAGCTTGCGCAGCGTGTCGATGTCCTCACCGCGGATGCGGATGGCCACCGGGATTCCCACCGCTTGCCCTGTTTCCAGCTGCCGGACATCGGCGCGAGTGCCGGGGACGCTGCGCGCCAGCGCCTGCTGGAGCGGGTCGATGATCTCCTGCGTGTCGTGCTTGTCTTTGACCTCGATCAGCACCTGCGCGTAGTTCTTCTGCCGCTGCTCTGGCGCTACTGAGAACCAGAACCGAGGCCCTCCGGCGCCAACGAAGGAAGTGATCGACCGGAGGACCTGGCGAGGCCCGTGTTTGTCCGCATGCTTCTTTCCCCATTCGTCCAACGTACTGATGATCACCTCCTCGACCGCGTTGACAGACTCACGAGTGGTCTCGATGGGCGCATCCTCTGGAAGCCAGACGTCCACGTAAGACAAGTAGGAGAGGTCCTTTGGGAAGAAAGCGGTTTTGACGCCCCGGACCGCGAAGCCACCCAAGACAAGGAGGACGGCGGCCGCAGCAAGCGCCTTACCACGGTGGTCGAGCACCCAGCCCACCACGCGAGCGTATTGCCTGGCGAACCCAATGTTGCGCCGCTCCTCCGCGGACGGCTCGGCCCTCTTCGGCGGGCGCAAGAGGTAGTAGCCGAGCATCGGGATAAAGGTCATGGAGACCACGCGCGAAGCGACCAGCGAGCAGGCCAACACGATGGGCAGCGAGAAGATGAAGCGTCCGGAATCGTCCGGGAGCCCGAGGAAAGGCAGGTAGGCGACGATGTTGGTGATGGTGGCGAAGAGGATCGCGGTAGCCAGCTTGGTCGGCCCGAGCCAGCCCGCGACGATTCCCTTCCATCCATCCGCCAGCGATCTCTTGATCGCGTCGCTCGCCACGACCGGATCGTCGACGAGCAAGCCGAGGGCGATGATCAGCGAGGCGATCGACACTTGTTGGATGTCGATTCCCAAGATCCGCATCATGCCGAACGTCATCAGCAGCGTGATCGGGATGGACAGCGCCATCACCAGCGCCGCCCGCCACTCCCAGAAACCAATCAGCGCGACCAGCACCACCAGCGCGATCGCTTCCAGCAGCGCATCGATGAACAGGCCGACTGACTCCTCCACCTGCAGCGGCTGATCGGAGGTGCGAGCATAGATGAGGTCCTCGGGGAGCGTCTGGCGCACTTCCGCCAGGGCACGGTCGACCCGCTCGCCAAAGGAGGCGATTTGCTCCCCACTGCGCATCGACACCGCGAGCGTCACCGCACGGGAACGCTGCCAGCCACGCTTCGCGTCGCGCCAGGTGTAGTAGTTGAGGAAGCCGGGCGGACTCTGGTACCCGCGGCTGACCTGAACCACGTCGCGCAGGTACAAGGGCGATCCGGTGGTGGACTGGCCCAGGATCACCTCCCCGATCTCGCGCTCGCTCTTGAACTCTCCCGACGGGTTGACAGCGATGCTCTTGCCCGAGAGCTCGAGCACCCCACCCGGCGCGGTGACGTTGCGCGACCGCAGCGCGTCGGAGAGGCGTTGCGGCGACTGGTTGTAGGCCGCAAGCTTCTCCTGCGAATACTCCAACGTCACCGTCTCGGGCAGGACGCCCGCGCGGTCGACGGTGGAAACGATGTCGAGAAACTGCAGGCGCTTCTGAATCGCGTCGGTAAACTGGTCCAGATCGCGGTAGCTGTACTTGTCCCCGGCGACGGTGGCG
>Ga0126369_10004315_pt1 | contig 10412 bp, 9 predicted proteins | sample PanSoiMetaPlot_1_FD_109646 | JGI IMG/M metagenome (GOLD analysis project Ga0126369, IMG submission 109646) | Tropical forest soil microbial communities from Panama - MetaG Plot_1 | ecosystem: Environmental > Terrestrial > Soil > Tropical forest > Bulk soil | place: Panama | collected 2016-02-17
GAACGGCAATATCGCGTGTCCATCCCGCAGCTGACCGCCATCGAGGATACGGTCTCGTTGCTCGTTCAAGAACAATACGAGCAGAATCCCTATCCGCGCTGGGTCAAGCCGGCCGCGGCGCCCAATCCCATAACATTCGACGACTATCTGCGACGCCTGTTTCCCGTGACTGAATTCCATCGGCTGAGGAAGCGTCGCGATGTCGAGGTACTCGTCGCGGGCTGCGGCACTGGCCAACATTCAGTCGAAATTGCGCAGCGATGGACGGGCACGCGGGTGCTTGCGGTCGATCTCAGCTTGACCAGCTTGTGTTATGCGAAGCGGCAGACTCAGCGGCTGGGTCTCGATAACATCGACTATGCGCAGGCCGATATACTCAAATTGGAGGGGCTCGGCCGAACTTTCGACGTGATCGAGGCAGCCGGCGTGCTGCACCATCTGGCGGATCCGCAGGGGGGATGGCGGGTCCTGTCCTCGTTGTTGCGACCGGGTGGCTTCCTCTTTATCGGCCTCTACAGCAGCGTCGCCCGACGCGATATCGTTGATGCCCGCCACTTCATTGCTGGGCGAGGCTATCGCCCGACAATTGACGATATTCGTCGCTGCCGTCAGGAACTCATGGATGCAGGCGAGGGCACCGCGCTGAGGAACGTGACCAAGTCCGCGGATTTTGGCAGTACCAGTGAATGTCGGGACCTGCTGTTCCACGTTCAGGAGCACCGCACGTCCCTGCCCGAGATCAAAGCGGCGCTGGCCGAGAACCAGCTGACTTTTCTCGGCTTTGAGATCGGTCCTTTCGTCCGACGACAATATGGTGCGCGCTTCCCGGACGATCGAGCAATGACCGACCTTGACCGTTGGCATGACTTCGAACGGGAGAACCCGCTCACTTTCGCGCGCATGTATCAGTTCTGGGCGCAGAAAACCTGAGTGGGCGAGTCGATTTCAGTCGCTTGCCTGCCGGCTGTTGGGCGATTTTGGGTCCGGCGCGAGGCGTGCATGCGGATACCACATCCTTGATTTGCCCGACTTATTTCCTGCAACCGTCGCCTGAGCGCCGGATGCCGGTCACGCTTCTGCCGCAGACGGACGCTTGAAATTCAGTCAATCGTTTGAAATTGGTCGGAGATTCGGCATGCAGGCGGTGCGGCGTTTCCTGTCGAAATTTGCGATGGATGTGGTTCGTACCGCGCTTGCAAGCGGGGTCTGTGCGGTGCTGTTCGCGCATCAATGGACGCAGACCATCGCGCCCGCCTCTCAGCCGGAAGCGACCGTTGCTCCCACCTCAGAGCAATCTTCGCAGATCGTCCGCGACGAGCATGGAACGATGGCCGAGTTCCTCAAGGCCGAATACGCCAAGGAGCGTGCGGCCATTGAAAAGGAAGTGCGCGAGGCCGAGGCTGCGAAGATGCAGCAGGCGGCTGTGAAGCAAGCGGAGCTTGACGCGCGCAGAGCCGCGCCGATACCGCGATCGAGTACTTCGATGCGAAAGGCGTCGGTTGACAATGCGCCGACATCGGATTCGGCTGCGCGCATTGATGTCCCTGCCGCGACTGCTTCCGTAAACCCGGTGCCGCCCGGCCCGGCGCCCACAGGCGCCTCGGCCCCGGCCTTGCCTCCGCCCACGGTTATTTTGGCGCCCCCGGATCTCGCCGCGTCAAACAAGGCCGATCCTCCCCGTGAGACCAGAGAGAATATCGGTCAGAAAGTCGCTGCGATCACCCACGTCAATGACGTCATGTCTTTCGTGCGCGATGTCTCCAGCTGGTTCAAGCACGAGGATGCACCGGTGCCGCCCGCGGAGGTTCGGAGCCCGTTTGCGAACGCGGACATGTGAAGCACCCGTTGCTTCACTCCGCCTTGATCCCGGCCGCGCTGGTCACTTGTCCGGCGATCGAGTTCGTGCTTGATCACGTCGCGGGCTCGCTGGCGACCGGCTCCACGCCCTGAGCGGCCAATTGCGTGACGATCTCGGGCGCCGTTACCGCTTTCGCGACTTCGTCGTGTGCCACCAGGATCAGCGGACCGCGCGCTACCTCAGTCACCGGTGTCATCTCCCCGATGTCGACGGCATAGTCCGGATGTAGCGGCTGGGTGACCAGGACGCTGGTCGGTATCATGAACCAGCGTCCGGACGCCGGTATGAAGAGCGCTCCTGGACTGTTGTCGACATAAGCAGGCGTGTGCAGGCCGGCGCCGAGTTTTTCTGCGATCAGGCGGGCCATCACATCGGTCGCTCCTCCCGCTGTCGTCCAGAGTACCGGCCCCGGATCTACCCATCCGCCGCCACGAAGCTGACGACGCTGGCATTGTTTTGATCCGATCTCATGCGCAAATAGAGGTAGGGTGCCTCTTGATGCAGATCGATCTAAGTCAGCTGAGACGATGGCTGGGCCTTCAAGGCCGACATTCGCAGGCAGAGGGCTATTCAATGCGGCCGAACGCGTTCATGCGCCTCGCTCTCATGGTCGTGGCGACGATTGTGCCGGCGGCGCTCGTCGTCGCCGCATTACCCACGCCCACAGAAACGCCGGAAGGGAGCTTTCTGGTCGGGCAGCTTCTGATTGCTTCGCCGGCCATGGGCGATCCGCGTTTCGACCATACCGTCGTCTTCATGGTACGGCACAACAAGGACGGAGCATTCGGTATCGTGATCAACCGGCCGATCGGCAGCCGTTCAATCGCCTCGTTGCTGAAGGCGCTGGGTGATACGGAAAGCACGGCAACCGAAAGCGTGCCGGTCTATCGCGGCGGCCCGGTACAGCCGGAGCTCGGCTTCATCCTCCACAGTGCTGAATATCATCGGGCCGAAACAGTCGATGTCGACGGACACGTCGCCATGACCTCGAGCCCCGATGTCCTGCGTGACATCGCCAACAAAAGCGGACCCAAGAAAGTCCTGGTGGCGTTCGGATATGCGGGGTGGGCCCCTGGTCAATTGGAGGGCGAGCTTGCGCGTAACGCCTGGTTCACGGCACCGGAGGACTCAGCCATTGTTTTCGACGACGACCGGGATGACGTTTGGGATCACGCGATGAAACGGCGTACGCAGGATCTCTGAGACCGCAAGTCGATTCTTGCAGGATTGCGCGGCGAATGAAGCGATGAATGATGACTTCAGTCCGACAACCACCCCGCGAAGCGTGGCCACCGGCCGTCTCGCCACCCCTCGCGTCGTGATCATCGGCGCGGGTTTCGGTGGGCTGAGCGCAGCCAAGGCTCTCGCTCGCGCTCCCGCGGATATCGTCGTCATCGATGAACGAAACTATCATTTGTTCCAGCCGCTGCTCTACCAGGTGGCGACCGCGGGCCTTTCGCCTGCCGATATTGCCGGTCCCATCCGAAGCATTCTCGCGCATCAAAAGAACGCGCGCGTCGTTCTCGGCCGTGTCACGGGGGTCGACGCCGCGCGTCGCCTTGTCAAACTGCAGGATCGGGATATTCCGTACGACACCTTGATCGTGGCGACTGGCGCGCGGCACGCGTATTTCGGACATGACGAATGGGCCGCGGTAGCGCCTGGCTTGAAGAAAATCGACGACGCCACGAGGGTGCGGCGCAAGATCCTGCTGGCCTTTGAGCGAGCGGAAAACGAAAGCGATGAGGCTGAGCGCCGCCGACTGATGACGTTCGTCGTGGTGGGCGGCGGGCCGACCGGTGTGGAGATGGCCGGCGCTATTGCCGAGCTCGCAAAGGTGGCGTTGGCCTCCGACTTTCACTTCATCGACCCCGCGATGTCGCAAATCATCCTGGTCGAAGCGGGGCCGCGTGTGTTGCCGGCGTTTCCGGAGACGCTGTCCGATGTCGCCAAGCGATCGCTGGTACGGTTGGGCGTCGAGGTCCGAGTGAACTCTCCGGTCACCGATTGCACCGCCGATGGTGTGACGATCGGCGATCAGCGCATCGAAAGCCGCACGATCATTTGGGCTGCAGGTGTCGCGGCGTCACCGGCTGCGGAGTGGCTCAACGCCGAGCACGACCGACTGGGGCGCGCCATGGTCGGGAGCGATCTCACGCTTCCAGGTCACCCCGAGATCTTCGTCATCGGTGACACCGCGAATGTGCGTGACGAGGCCGGGAATACGCTGCCGGGAGTTGCCCCGGTCGCCAAGCAGCAGGGTGCCTACGCGGCCCGCGTCATCCGCGCGCGACTTGCCGCGCAGCCCGCGGTGCCACCGTTTCACTACCGAAACTTCGGCAATCTAGCGACCATCGGTCGGACGGCGGCGGTGGCCGACTTCGGATTCCTGCGGTTAAGCGGATTTGTAGCTTGGGTGGTCTGGTGCGTGGTGCACATTTACTTTCTCATCGGCTTTCGCAATCGCGTCGCGGTCGCCTTCGACTGGCTGTGGGCTTACCTCACCTTCCAACGCGGCGCGCGGCTCATAACCGACGTCGAGATGGAAGACTGAGCATCCGCTTCAACGGTCGGCTTTCAGCGTCTCAGACGGCGATCGCGGGCGAAATATCAGGCGCGAAGGCGGTGCTTCGCGCCTTTAAGCGGCGACAGAGTTGACCGGTAGGCCTGGCGTCTATTTCAGCTGATCGGCCACCTTGTCGATCGCGGCCTTGGAGCAGACTTCGTCCTTTTCACCACCCGGCGCGCCAGATACGCCGATTGCGCCGATCACCTCATCGCCGACCTTGATCGGCAGTGCGCCCCGGGCGGCGATGACGCCGGTGAGGAATTGTGCTCCGCGGTTGGGATCTTTGCTGAGATTTTCCGCCCACTCGCCGGACGGCAAGCGGAAGGTGCGTGCGGTGTAAGCTTTGCGCTGACTGTTTTCTACCGTGTGGGGCGGAGCGTTGTCGCCACGCACCTGCAGGATGACCTCGCCGGTCCGGCCGACCACCGTGACGGATACGCGGTAATTGCTCGCTTTGCATGTCTCGAGCGCCGTTTGCGCCATCGTGATGGCGATGCCCGAGGACAAGCTCTTTTGATCGAGCAATTGAGCGCTTGCGGGATGCGCAAATGCCGGCGCCAGGATGCAACCCAGCGCGAGCGCGCCGGTACGCAGCATTGGAACAGAAGACATGACAACTCTCCCTTATTTGCGGCCTTGGCTTCGTCGCCGCGCGAAAGGTTATAGGGGTTTTGATGCGGCCCGGCGCGCGTGCCTGCGGGGTTTGTCGCCACAAAATTTTGACTTGGCGTTGGAATAAACTGCATCGCCGCAAACAAAAACCCCGCCTCGCGGCGGGGTTTGGCTTGGAGGAGCGCGCTGAGATTGCGTCGCACTAGGCGGAGATCTTGGCCTCGTCGTCGGACGGCTCTCGCAGCACATAGCCGCGACCCCACACCGTTTCGATGTAGTTCTTGCCGCTCGAGGCATTGGCGAGCTTCTTGCGCAGCTTGCAGATGAACACGTCGATGATCTTCAGTTCCGGCTCATCCATGCCGCCGTAGAGATGATTGAGGAACATCTCCTTGGTCAGGGTCGTGCCCTTACGGAGGGAGAGGAGTTCCAGCATCTGGTATTCTTTTCCAGTCAGGTGCACGCGCGCGCCGTTCACCTCGACGGTCTTGGTGTCGAGGTTCACAACGAGGTCGCCGGTCTGGATGACCGATTGGGCGTGTCCCTTGGAGCGGCGCACGATCGCGTGGATGCGCGCAACCAATTCGTCTTTGTGGAATGGCTTGGTCATATAGTCGTCGGCGCCAAAGCCGAGACCTCTGACTTTGTCCTCGATGCCGGCAAGGCCGGAGAGGATCAGGATCGGCGTCTTTACCTTTGAGACACGCAGGGAACGCAGTACCTCAAAACCCGACATGTCCGGCAGATTCAGGTCCAGCAGGATAATGTCGTAGTCGTATAGCTTGCCGAGATCGACACCTTCTTCGCCGAGATCGGTGGTGTAGACGTTGAAGCTCTCGGACTTCAACATCAAATCGATCGATTGCGCGGTCGCGCTATCGTCTTCAATCAGCAGAACGCGCATGCCAATCCCCTTCCTGGGCCCATGTTGGGCTGGCGAACCCCCTGGGCGGCTTGGAATACGCCTTGGGACAAAGCGATTCGGAACGCTAACGAGCCTTGGTTAACAAAACCTGATTCCTCGGCGCAAGTACGCTCTGGGCACGCCAGCCCGAATCGTCTTAAGATGTTGCCGGAGAGTGGTTTTTTTGACACGTCGTCGTTCATGTTTCACTTTAAGGAGTCGGCGCTAACCGACTCCCGCCGCTCGCCCTCTCCGTCCTGGTCGGGCGAACTCGCGGTGTGATCCCAAGGACGGCGACGCAATGATTAATGACGCGGGTAAATACCGAGTTAAAAGGTGCTTGCGTATTTGCCCCATTTTTCGAGGAATGCAGTAACCCCCAGACGGGGATCGTCGTTCATGGTGGGTCAGCGCCCTCTGGGCGCACCTGCGGCACGGGAACGGAGAAGGGCCGTGAAGGCACTGGCCGAGCAGATTGCCGACCTCGACGGCGTTGAGGTCTACGGCCGGGTTGTCGGCGTGCGCGGCCTCATGGTGGAAGTTGCCGGACCCCTTCACGCCATGTCAGTGGGCGCGCGCATCACGATCGAAACCGGCGACCGTCTGATCCCCTGCGAGGTCGTCGGGTTTTCCGGCGTCAACGCTTTGCTGATGCCGTTTGCCGCGCTGGAAGGCGTGCGGCGTGGCTGCCGCGCGGTTGTCAGCGCCGTTGCCGGCTCCGTGCGACCTTCGCTTGGCTGGCTCGGCCGCGTGGTCGATGCCATGGGGCGGCCGATCGACGGCAAGGGGCCGTTACCGCCCGGGCCGTCGCCGGTCCCGTTTCGCAACGTGCCACCTCCCGCCCATTCGCGTCGGCGCGTGGGCGCTCCGCTCGATCTCGGCGTGCGCGCGCTCAATACTTTTCTCACCTGCTGCCGCGGCCAGCGCATGGGCATCTTCTCCGGCTCTGGCGTCGGCAAATCCGTGCTTCTGTCCATGCTGGCGCGCAACGTCGCCGCCGACGTTTCGGTGATTGGCCTCGTCGGCGAACGCGGACGCGAAGTGCAGGAATTCCTGCAGGACGATCTCGGTGAGGTCGGGCTGGCGCGTTCGGTGGTCGTGGTTTCGACCTCCGACGAGCCGGCGCTCATGCGCCGACAAGCCGCCTATCTCACCCTCGCGGTCGCCGAATATTTTCGCGACGAAGCGAAGGAAGTGCTCGTGCTCATGGATTCGGTTACGCGCTTCGCCATGGCGCAGCGCGAGATCGGCCTTTCCGCTGGAGAGCCGCCGACCGCCAAGGGCTATACGCCGACGGTGTTCACTGAATTGCCGCGGCTCTTGGAACGCGCTGGTCCCGGTGCCGCAGACCAGGGAACGATCACGGGGATCTTCACCGTGCTGGTCGACGGCGACGATCACAACGAGCCGGTTGCGGATGCGGTGCGCGGCATTCTCGACGGCCATATCGTGATGGAGCGCGCGATCGCCGAGCGCGGACGCTATCCTGCCATCAATGTTCTCAAATCGATATCGCGGACGATGCCGCGCTCCGCCGACCAGGCCTATCTCGCCTGCATCAATCAGGCACGGCAAGTGATGGCGACCTACAACGACATGGAAGAGCTGATCAGGCTCGGCGCCTATCGCGCGGGCTCGAGTGCGGAAGTCGACGAGGCGATCCGACTGCACCCGCCGCTGGAGGCTTTTCTCGCGCAAGCCAAGGACGAGGCCACGGGTCTTAGTGAAGGTTACCAAAGACTTGCTCAAATTTTACGGCCGATCGAAACACAAAACTAACGTTATGCTCTCACAATCACCAAAGGTGCAGGGGGGTGCGCCCAATGCGGAGCATGGCCGCGGCTGTTTTTGCCCGCGGCCCTTGGGCTTCTGGGGAGTACAGAGTCGATGAAGTCGCGAGAGACGCTCATTCGCCTGAAGAAGTTTCAGGTCGACGAGAAACGGCGGAAGGTCGCCCAGATCGAGGGCATGATCGCCGAGTTCGAGCGCATGGCCACCGATCTCGATCGCGAGATCAAGGTGGAACAGGAGCGCGCGGGCATTACCGATCCCGGGCACTTCGCCTATCCCACCTATGCCAAGGCCGCGACCCAGCGGCGTGAGAACCTCAAGCGTTCGGCGGACGAGCTCAAGGCTCAGCTCGACGACGCGCAAGCCGCGTTGCAGGACGCGTTCGAGGAGCTCAAGAAAGTCGAGCTGCTCGACGAGCGCGATCAGATGCGGGAGCGCGCCAGTGAAAACGCGCGCGAGCAGAGCGAGCTCGACACCATCGGCGCGCTACGCTCCCGCGGCGCAATTATCGCCTGAACGAGACAACGCCTTCTCCTGCAAGTCCGCGCTTGGCGCAGAGGTCGGGTTCTCCCGACCGCTGCCGTCACGCCACTTTGCGCTTTCTGAATTGCGCGCGGGCCGAGGCGCGTCCGCGGATGACACAGGCTACTTTATGTTGATTGCGCCTGCTGGCTGGTTGCTCCACCAAGGGTTGTGATCGTAAGCTCGTGCCTGCGAGCCGGTTTGGGGTGCAGCGGATACACATTGGCTACGCGGCCAAGTGTGTCGTGAAACTCTGTCTTCAAGTGAGTGATGTGATGCGGCATTGTGTGGCGCTGCTTATGCTCTTTGCTTGCTCGACCGCCAGCGCAGAGACGCCTTGGCCCCTGAAGACGCCGACAGAACTAAGGGCTTTGCATGGTGCGGGATTCGCCGGCTTTCAGATCCTGACTTATCGCGTTTCCGAACAATCGAAGCAGCCAGATAAATCCATCGTTATCGGAATTGGTCGGGATGTCATTATTCGTGACGACGGCCGTACGCGCCGCGTCGTCGATTTTCGTCTCGGAAGGCTGTACGATGTCGACGAACACCGTCGTTACGTCAATTCTCCAATCGCAACGGAAGTTGTTTTCCGCGACACCGAGCTTGGCAATCGATTGGGGCTCGGCAAGGTTTTGTCTGCAGCAGGGGTCGGGGACAAAGCGGCGGACTTCGTAGAGCCCTTTTGGCGTGCGACAGAGTTGAAAGTGACGCCGCCAAATGATCCGCCTCCGGGGGTGCAGTGGCAGACCGAGCGTGAAGAAACCATCGCCCTGTACAACGGAGAGGAGGTCATTCGCTGGCGGCCAAAGCACGAGTCATTGCCCGAATCTGTCGCAGTCAATCTTCATCGCGCTCTGTTCTGGTTTTTCAATGGTCATCCAACGCTTAACTCCAAGCTCGCTGCTGACGGCAAGGCACCGGAGCATCTCAAGGTGCATTGGAGAGGTGGAGGTGTGGAGCATATCGAAGACTACAATTTGGTCGATGCGCGCTGGTGCGAAACCTGCGAGGCGCTTGAAGCAGACATGCGGCCCGGTCTTTTGGGGGGCGGCGTCTTCGAACGCGATCTTGCACCGGTGATGATCGCGGCAAGCGAGGGAAAATTCAGGGAATTGTCGTCCGATGAATACCTAGCACGCATCGAGGCCGCACTTGCCCGCACGGACACGCTGCAGGCCCTTCTGTGGTTTCTTGAGAGATCGTTGCAGGACGGTAGTCAAAAGTGCCAGCCCTCCGATGTTGATATCCGCTGTCGCGTACAGTTGCAGCTGTTTGCGCAAATACAGACTGACGCTGAAGCGCAGACATACGTGCGTAGCATCGGTGCACCATCGCCTGAGCATGCGAATGCGATCGCCGCGCTGCGGGACAAGGCTGGGCCTAACGCGTACTACATCGACTTGTCTTCTGTGAACGCAATGCCTCCGTCGGCATTTGCGTTCAAGCAGGACACTCAAGAACCGCTTAAGTCAGCAGAGCAGCGCATGGCCTCCGCGCTCACTGCCATGCCAATGGTTCCCGCGGTCTATCGTGATATCGGCAATATGTATTTTGCTTCTGTGCTTGGCGGTCGGCGCGCGTGGATGGCCTGGGAGATGGGGAGAGCACTTGCGGGGCGTTCGGCAGAGACGAACATCTGGCGCCCAGTTGATACCGTCGAGGCGCAGACGCGACGGCGCCACCCAGAATTTTATTGAGCTAGGGCGAAGCCCGTAACTATCGGGGCTGCGACGTGTACAGTGTTGGGTTGCGCGCTGACGCGCTAGCCCAGAACCTTCGGGCCGGTCGCGCGCCTGCCGACATTCGCAATTCGCTCGGGCACGCCGAATTCCTTGTGACAGACTTCGGCAAGCGCTGCGATGCCCGCGCGGATCTGTTCACGCGAGGGGCTCGCGAAACAAAGCCGCATGCGGCTGCGGCTGTGCGTGGGGTCCGTCGACCATTCGGGACCTGGGTTGATCGCGACGCCGGCGGCGAGCGCCGACTGGTAAAGCTTGAGCGTGTCGACGCCATCCGGCAGCTTGACCCAGAGGAATATGCCGCCCTTGGGATCCTCGAACTCGGCGGCGGTGCCGAAGTGCTCGTTGAGCGCGTCCATCAGGGCGTCGAGTTTCGCCCGCAGGCCGCGCGCGAGTTTCGGCACATGCTCGACA
>Ga0126369_10004316_pt1 | contig 10411 bp, 9 predicted proteins | sample PanSoiMetaPlot_1_FD_109646 | JGI IMG/M metagenome (GOLD analysis project Ga0126369, IMG submission 109646) | Tropical forest soil microbial communities from Panama - MetaG Plot_1 | ecosystem: Environmental > Terrestrial > Soil > Tropical forest > Bulk soil | place: Panama | collected 2016-02-17
AGAAGGCGCCCGAAAAGCCGATCTCGCTTACCAGATCCAGCGTTGCAGCAAAGTCTTGCTCCGTCTCGCCAGGGAAACCGACAATGAAGTCGGAGGTCAGTGCAAGCGCGGGGCAGGCACGGCGCAGGCGCTCGACGAGGCTAAGATAATCGGCTCGCGTATGCCGGCGGTTCATTGCGGCGAGGATTCGGTCCGAACCGGATTGCACCGGCAAATGCAGTTGCGGCATCAGTTTCGGCAAATCGCGATGCGCTGCTATTAGATCATCGTCCATGTCATGCGGATGACTGGTCGTGTAGCGCAGGCGCTCGACGCCGGGCACGCGGCCGACGCGTTGCAGCAGGCCTGCCAGCGACCAGGCGCGGCCATCCGGACCCATGCCGTGATAGGCGTTGACGTTTTGCCCGATCAGCGTCACCTCGCGCACGCCAGCTTCGGCGAGCGATTCGATTTCGGCAATAATGCCATCGACCGGACGCGATAGCTCGGCGCCGCGCGTATAGGGTACGACACAAAACGTGCAAAACTTGTCGCAACCTTCTTGCACCGTGACGAAGGCGCAAGCGCCGCGCGCGCGGGTTGCCGCTGCCGCCGGCGCGGCCAGAGCCGCGAATTTGTCGTCGGTGGAAAATTCGGTGTCGATCGCGCGCCGGCCTTGCGCCGCTCGCGCCAACAGGTCGGGAAGCCGGTGATAGCTCTGCGGCCCGAATACCAAGTCGACCGCAGGCGCCCGGCGGATGATTTCTTCGCCTTCGGCTTGCGCCACACAGCCGGCAACTGCGATCAGCACACGGCGATTTTCGGCAGCGGCGGCTTCTTTCAAACGGCGCACGCGGCCGAGTTCGGAATAGACCTTTTCGGCGGCTTTTTCGCGGATGTGACAGGTGTTGAGAATGACCAGATCGGCATCCTCGGCCGTGCCGGTCTCGACATAGCCGTGGGGCGCCAGGGTGTCCGCCATCCGACGTGAGTCGTAGACGTTCATCTGGCAGCCGAATGATTTGACGTAGAGCTTGCGGGCTTTCGTCATGCCGCGACCGCTAACCTAACCATCTGCTGCAGATCACGAAATCAGCTCCAGGCGGCAATCCGCGGCCGCCCACAAGCGGCTTAGCCGGTTTCGATATTCGCCCAATATACACGCCCAATCCAATGCCCGGGGCTACTGACGACGCCGATGTCATATAGGCATCGGCTCCGTGCGGCTACTGTTGCGAACCGAGCGCGACGGTCATCAGCCGAAGTCGCGGCGGAGCACCAGTGCGGTCGCGCCGTCTTCATAATAACCGTGCCGGCGGCCGACTTCGTTAAATCCGGCTCGTCGATAAAGCCGGCAAGCCGGCGTATTGCGCTCACCGACTTCCAGATAGACCGCGCGGATGCCGAGGCCGGCGAGACGCCGCAGGTGCAGGTTGAGCAATTGTCGGGACAGGCCGCGGCCTCGCCATGCCGACGCAATCGCGACGGAGAGGATTTCCGCTTCGCCGGCGGCGAGACGCGACATGATGAACCCGATCAATTTGCCGCCCGCTGTCATGCGTTGGGTGACCACATTGCGTTCGAGCAAAAGCCGCAGAATTTCGTCCTCACCCCAGCCGCGCCGAAACGACACCGCGTGCAAGGCCGCGATAGCCGTCGCGTCGGCCGCGCGTGCTTCGGCAATGGTTGGTCGTTTGCGGCTAAAGAGGCGTGATACGAAGTTCATCATCGGCGCGGCAGCTGCGCCGCATTTTGCGGCTGCGCGTCCGGCGCGCGCAAATATTGCGGATTCGGCGCCGATTGTGCTGGCGGCGTAACGGCGCCGATCTGCGCCACCCACACGATATCAGGCGCGTCGCGCGGATCGATGGCGCGGGGCGGTGCTGCGTTTTTCGCCAACCCGTCAGCGATCACGCGCGCCGCCGAGCCAACGAGACAAGCCGGTGCGCCGGATGCTGCTCCTATCGCCTCGCTCAAATGCGCCAATCGCGGGCTAACGACGGTCTGCCCGCCAGGCCCGAACACCTGCAGAAACACATGATCGTGGCGTGCATCGATCGCGGCGACCACCGGCGACTTGCCGTTGCCGGCGAGATAAGGCGCGGCATAGACGGCCAGCGTTGAAACGCCGACGACCGGCACGCCGGTAGCAACGCCGAATCCGCGGGCGGCGGCCAGACCGACGCGCACACCGGTGAAGCTTCCCGGTCCGGTCGTCACCGCAATACGGCCGACGTTGCGGAAAGTCGTGTCCGATTGCTTCATGACCCGGGCGATCAGCGGGATCAGCGCCTCAGCATGGCCGCGGACCATCGGCAGGCTCTCGCTTGCAACGATCCCATGGTCAGTGTCCAGAACGGCAGCCGCGCAAGCCGCGAGCGCCGTATCAATGGCAAGCACACGCATGAAGCGACACAAAAATCTGGAGCGTCACAAAGACTGAGTTGAACGTCGGCGCCAACTGCGCCGGATCACATCGGGCGGACTTCGGTAACGTCAGGAATGAAATGGCGCAGCAAGTTTTGGATGCCATGCCGCAGCGTCGCAGTCGAGGACGGACAGCCGGAACAGGCCCCTTTCATGTTGAGATAGACGACGCCGTCCTTGAAACCGCGGAACGTGATGTCGCCGCCATCATTGGCGACCGCGGGGCGAACCCGGGTCTCGATCAGTTCCTTGATGGTGGCGACGGTCGCGGCGTCCGCCTCGTCGAAGAATTCTTCGCCGTCCTTGACCTCGGCGCCGCCGGCAGTGAGTAGCGGCGCGCCTGACATGAAGTGTTCCATGATCGCGCCAAGGATCATCGGCTTGAGCTGCTGCCATTCGCCGGCGCTCTTTGTCACGGTAATGAAATCGGAGCCGAAAAAGACCCCGCTCACTCCGGCGATGCCGAACAGCCGTTCGGCGAGCGGCGATTGTTCGGCTTGGGCCGCATCACGCAAATCCAGCGTGCCGTTTTCCAAAACCGGGCGCCCGGGCAGGAATTTCAGCGTCGCCGGATTCGGCGTGGCTTCGGTCTGAATGAACATCGTGCCCTCCATCACGGCCGCTTCAAAACCAGCGCCGTGACTTGCGTCAAACTACCTCATTAGTTGGCGAATTTGCCCGAAAATTCAAGGCCGGGCCAATCGGTGGTCACCGGCTTTGTGCCGTTGCCGGCATCATCGTGCCCGCACGAAACCGACCACATCCTTGACTGCGTCCATGGTTTGACGCGCCAACTTTTGCGCACGCCCGGCGCCGTCGACCAACACCGCGTCGATCGCCGACGGATCGGCCAGAAGCCGTTTCATTTCCGCGCCGATCGGCCCGAGCTTGGCGACCGCAAGGTCGGTCAGCGCCGATTTGAACGTCGAGAATTGGGCATTGCCGAATTGCTTGAGCACACCGGCGCGGGCGGTGTCGGCAAGCGCCGCATAGAGGCCGACGAGGTTGTCGGCCTCGGGCCGTGCTGCCAGGCCTTTTTCCTCGCTCGGCAGCGGCTCGGGATCGGTCTTGGCGCGCCGGATTTTCTGCGCGATTGCGTCGGCGTCATCGGTCAGGTTGATACGCGAGAAATCGGAAGCGTCCGATTTCGACATTTTTTTTGAGCCATCGCGCAGCGACATGACCCGCGTTGCCTCGCCGGTGATCAGCGGCTCGGGCAATGGGAAAAAAGCATCGCCATAGCCTTTTTCGCTGATCGATTGGGCGAAGTCGTTGTTGAATTTTTGAGCGATGTCGCGTGACAGTTCCAGATGCTGCTTCTGGTCTTCGCCGACCGGAACATGGGTGGCGCGATAAACCAGAATGTCGGCGGCCATCAATGTCGGATAGGCATAGAGGCCGACCGAAGCATTCTCACGGTCCTTGCCGGCTTTCTCCTTGAACTGGGTCATGCGGTTGAGCCAGCCGAGCCGCGCCACGCAATTGAATATCCAGGCGAGTTCGGCGTGCTCGGCGACCTGGCTCTGGTTGAATACGATATTTCTTTTCGGATCGATCCCGCAGGCCAGAAAGGCGGCGGTGACCTCGCGGATCGCCCGCGGCAATTCGCTGGGGTCCTGCCATACCGTAATGGCGTGCAGATCGACGACGCAATAAATGCAGTCGAAACGGTTCTGCAGCTCGACGAAGCGCTTAATCGCGCCGAGATAATTGCCGAGATGAAGGTTGCCGGTCGGCTGCACGCCGGAGAAAATCAGCTCTTTGAACTTCATCTGCAAAGACCTCGCCCAAGCGAATCCAACTTTACGGTCGATCTGGCTTGGTCGCGCCAGTACCGGTCGATGGCGTCCCCATGCCATCCGTCAGCTTGCCGTGCAAGAGGCGCCCGCTATAGTGCGCGACCCGCGACAGCCGCCTGAAGCTCAATGCCAACTATGACCTCTGCTCGCTTCGACGTTCTCGGCATCGGCAACGCCATCGTCGATGTCCTCGCCCGGGCCGATGACGACTTTCTGACGGCGCACGGCATGCGCAGGGGCGGCATGGCGCTCATTGACGAGGCGCGCGCGCAAGCGATCTACGACGCCATGGGCCCGGCGATCGAGATATCCGGGGGATCGGCGGCGAATACGATGGTCGGCATCGCCGGGTTCGGTGCCCGGGCGGCGTTCATCGGCAAGCTCAAAGCCGACGAGCTCGGCGGCGCGTTCAGTCACGATATCCGCGCGGCTGGTGTAAGTTTTAGCACGCCGCCAGCATCGGACGGCCCATCGACGGGCCGGTGCTATGTGCTGGTGACGCCGGACGGCGAGCGCACCATGAATACCTATCTGGGCGCGGCGCAAGACCTCCATCCGCGGGACGTCGACGAGGAGATGGTGGCGGCGAGCGCCATCATTTATCTCGAAGGCTATCTGTGGGATCCCAAACACGCCAAGGAAGCCTTTCTCAAAGCGGCCAAGATCGCTCACGGCAGCGGCCGTAAAGTTGCGCTGTCGCTGTCCGATGCTTTCTGCGTCGACCGCTGGCGCGACGAATTCCTGCAGCTGATGCGATCGGGCACGCTCGATCTCGTCTTCGCCAATGAGGCGGAGTTGCATAGCCTGTATCAGACTTCGGATTTCGACCGCGCGGTCGCCGCACTGCGCGCCGATATCGGGGCCGCGGTCGTGACGCGAAGCGAGAAGGGCTGCCTCGTTATCGGTCCGGACGGTATCGAGGCGGTGCCGGCATTCCCAGTCGAGCGCGTCGTCGATACGACGGGGGCGGGCGATCTGTTTGCCGCCGGTTTTTTGTGCGGGCTGGCGCGCGGCGCTGACGACCGCAGCTGCGGCCGGCTTGGCGCGCTCGCGGCGGCGGAAGTCATCCAACATCTCGGCGCCCGCCCCGAGACATCGCTGCGGCAACTGGCCGAAGAGAACGGTCTGGCGGACTAAGGATCCGATCGGCCTCGTTTCGGAAAACGCGAGCGGTAACCAAACGATAACCAAAAGCTGGTTAACGATTGATCAACCGTAAATGCCGGAGATCCGAAATGGCCGAGACGTCCGATCATGCTGCTGCGGGCGGCGACGCAGCCGCAACCGACGCCGGCGCGGTGCGCGTCAATCTGCCCGCGGTCGCAGCGCCAAAATCGAGCGACGCCGCAGATCAAGCCGAAACCAGCGCGGCAGCCGAACCGCAGCAAATTAAAACCGCTGGGGCGCCGGCGCGCTCCCGGCGTTTCCTCGCACTGGCGGCGAGCGTGGCCTTCGCCGCAGGCTTTGGTTCATTCGTCGGCTCGCTGTCGGGCTCGGGATTGGCGCGGTTCATTTATCCGCCGCCCCAAACTCCGACAGCCGCGAGCGGCGTCGAGAGCACAATCGCGGCCATACGAGAGATCAAGCTTCAGCTCGCCGCGCTAAAATCCAACCTCGACATTGCCGGCCTCAAAACCAGTCTCGACAATGCGGCCCGCAACACCACAACCCTTGCCAAGATCGTCGATCGGTTGGACCGGATCGACCAACGCAGCGCTGCCGCCGAGATGACCGGTTCGTTGCCGGCCGCAGCGCAGCCCGTTTCGGCGCCAGCTCAAACCGCTGCACTGACGGCTGTGGCGGCCCCCACGGAATCCCCAAAACTCAGCGATCGCATTTTGCCGGATTGGGTTGTTCACGATGTGCAGAACGGCCATGCCTTGGTCGAGGGCCGTTACGCCGGACTGTTCGCAGTCAGTGCCGGCAGTGTGCTGCCCGGTATCGGACGGGTCGATATGATCAAGCGCCAGGACGGCCACTGGGTCGTGCTGACGGCGCGCGGCACCATCACCTCGGCGCGCTGAGGCGATTTTCAATCCATCGCGAACGTTCCTCGCGCGGCGCCGCGGCGCACTAGAGCACGCGCGTAGGATGCGCTGTGGCGGCACCCGCGCGCACCGGGTCATCCGATTTGCTATCGTCCGCCGCTTGAAAGCAGGACCTCCGAGGATGAACATCTCGCGATGGATCGTCCGGTTTGGGGTGGCGGCGATCGCGCATTCGATTTTCTCTTCGCTTGCGATTGCGCAGCCGGCGGTGCCGCCAAACTCGGAAATGACGCAAACCTGTCCCGGCCTTGTCGCCGGCGATGGCGCCGGCGTCATTCCCGCGGCGTTGCGCGTGACTGCCCCGAAACCTGGCGCGTCAAATTCGAGCGCCTTTGAGTTGGCGGCGTTGAATCCGGATCAGGTCCGTCTCACTTTTCTCGGCCATGCGACTTTCCTGATCGAGAGCCCGCAACTCGTGCGCATTGCCACCGATTACAACGATTACATCAAAACGCCGCTGGTGCCGGATATCGCCACGATGAACCATACGCACGACACGCATTACACCGACCATCCCGACCCGGCGATCAAATACGTGTTGCGCGGCTGGGGGACGAGCCCCGAGCAACCTGCGATCTGGGACTTGAAATATCGCGACGTGCGGGTGCGCAACGTGCCGACCAATATTCGCAGCTTCTACGGCAGCACCACGACCGAACGTTACGGCAATTCAATCTTCATATTCGAGATCGCCAATCTTTGCATCGCGCATCTTGGGCATCTGCATCATACGCTCACCCAGCAACAACTTAACGAAATCGGCCGTGTCGATGTGGTCATGGCGCCGGTCGACGGCAGTTACACGCTTGATCTCGACGGCATGATGGAAGTGCTCACCGCGCTCAAGGCGCCGCTGATCATCCCGATGCACTATTACGGCCAGTACATCCTCGACCGGTTTCTCGACCGGGCGCGCAAGCTCTGGGATGTCGAAATGGCGGAGGTTCCTTCGGTCGTCGTCTCGAAGGGGACGCTGCCGACCCCATCCAAAGTCCTGGTGCTACCGGGGCGGTTTTGATTGTTTAGAGCGCATTTGCTTCAGATTGCAGCAATAAGCGTTCTAGCAAAGCCAGTTTCCACCCTCGGACCACGCCCGAGGGCAAGCTTTTCCGGATTATGTTCTAGACGTCGACGCTTGCGGCCAGCGCGTGCTGTTCGATGAATTCGCGGCGCGGCTCGACTTTGTCGCCCATCAGTTCGTCGAAAATCGTATTGGCTTCGTCGATTTCCTTCACGCTGACGCAGAGCAACGAGCGCGCATTGGTGTCGAGCGTGGTTTCCCAGAGCTGCTCCGGATTCATCTCGCCCAATCCTTTGTAGCGCTGCAGCGCTGCGCCCTTACGGCCGGTGGAGGTTACCGCCTCGAACAAGCCAACCGGACCATGGATCGGCACCTCTTCGTCCTTGCGCCGCAGCATCGCCGGCGGCGTCGGCCGCGGATAAGTCTGCTGCAGCGACGGCGCGTATTCGTCGAGCTTGCGGGCGTCGGCGGAGCCAAGCAGGGCTTGATCGATGACCGCGACCTCTTTGACGCCGCGCAGCGTGCGCTCGAACTGGAAGCCGGTCTCGCTGAACTGGCCCTTCCATCCGCGCTCCGCCGCCTCGGTGAGAGCGTCGAGCCGCCTTGCGATATATTCCGCCGCCGCGGCCGCGCTGACCGAATCGCCGGTGACCTGCGAGCGCAGCACGCCGGCAATGGCAGCTTGCTCGATCACCTGGCGATTGTACCGGCTGTGCAACCCGCGCAGCAGATTACGGATGCTGCGCGCCTCTTCGACCAATCTTCGCAGATCGTTGCCGGCGCGCACCTCGCCCGACGACAGCCGCAGCACGGTGTCTTCGAGACCGGCGTCGATCAGGTAGTCTTCGAGTGCGTGCTCGTCCTTGAGATATTGTTCGGACTTGCCGCGGGTCACCTTATAGAGCGGCGGTTGCGCAATATAGAGATGTCCGCGATCGATGATCTCGCGCATCTGCCGGTAAAAGAACGTCAACAACAGCGTGCGAATATGAGCGCCGTCGACGTCGGCGTCGGTCATGATGATGATTTTGTGGTAACGCAGCTTGTCGATTGAAAATTCATCGGTGCCGATGCCGGTGCCGAGCGCGGTGATCAAGGTGCCGATCTGCTCCGAGGACAGCATCTTGTCCATGCGCGCGCGCTCGACATTGAGAATCTTGCCACGCAGCGGCAGCACCGCCTGAAATTCGCGGTTGCGGCCCTGCTTGGCGCTGCCGCCGGCGGAATCGCCCTCGACGATGAACAGTTCGGATTTGGCCGGATCGCGTTCCTGGCAATCGGCCAGCTTGCCCGGGAGCGAAGTGACTCCCAGCGCGCTTTTGCGCGTCATTTCGCGCGCTTTGCGCGCCGCTTCGCGCGCGGCGGCAGCCTGGATCACTTTGCCGACGATGACTTTGGCCTCGGACGGATGCTCCTCGAACCAGGCGTTGAGCATGTCGTTGACGATGCCTTCGACCGCCGGCCGCACCTCGGACGAGACGAGCTTGTCCTTGGTCTGGGATGAGAATTTCGGGTCGGCCACCTTGATCGACAGAACCGCGGTCAAGCCTTCGCGGCAGTCGTCGCCGGTCAGCGCGACTTTTTCCTTGCGCGCGCCGCCCGCTGAATCAGCGTAGCCGGTGACCTGACGCGTCAGCGCACCGCGGAAGCCGGCGAGGTGAGTGCCGCCGTCGCGCTGCGGGATATTGTTGGTGAAACAGAGCACGGTCTCGTGATAGCCGTCGTTCCACCACAGCGCGCAATCGATCATGACGCCGTCGCGCTCGGATTTGATGACGATAGGTTGCGGTACCAGCGGCGTTTTGTTGCGGTCGAGATATTTGACGAACGCTTCGACGCCACCTTCGTAGCGCATTTGCTCGCGCTTCTCGACCGCATGGCGCATGTCCGACAGCACGATCGTTACGCCGGAATTGAGGAACGCCAGTTCGCGCAGCCGATGCTCCAGCGTGGAAAAATCGAATTCCGTCATGCTGAAGGTTTTTTTCGAAGGCAGAAAGGTTACTTCGGTGCCGCGCTTATCGCGCGCGGCGCCGACGACGGCGAGCGGCGCGACCGCTTCGCCATCGCGAAATTCCATGAAATGTTCCTGACCGTCGCGCCGGATCGTCAGCCGCAGCCACGTCGATAACGCGTTGACGACGGAGACCCCGACGCCGTGCAGACCGCCTGAAACTTTGTACGAATTCTGGTCGAATTTCCCGCCGGCATGGAGCTGCGTCATAATGACTTCGGCGGCCGAAACACCTTCGCCCTTATGGATGTCGGTTGGAATGCCACGGCCGTCGTCGCGGACCGTGCAGGAACCGTCCGGATTGAGGATGACAATCACTTCCTTGGCGAAACCGGCGAGCGCCTCGTCGATGGCGTTGTCCACCACCTCGTAGACCATGTGATGCAGGCCCGAGCCGTCATCGGTGTCGCCGATATACATGCCCGGCCGCTTGCGGACGGCATCAAGCCCCTTGAGGACCTTGATCGATTCAGCGTCGTAATCGGACGGTTTGCGAATTTGTTTGCGGACAGGTTCGGCCATGTTGGGGCTTTCGAATCACTTCAAAAAATATGTGTGAATCGGTGAATCTTGTACACCAAAAGGGCGATGCGTACAGGACAAAAGGAGTGAAACTAACATATTGTCAGATCGCTGTTTTTCAAGCTTTTGACGAGACGCAAAAGCAACCGTCTTTTGGCCTGGAATCGGCCTTCCCCGCGTCGCTGTTCGGCGCCGCTCGCAAATCACACGCAGTCGCTGTGCAGAAAGTTGAAATGGGCGATTACGTTGGCGGAGGCCGCCCCCGTATCGGGTCCGAACTCAGCAAATGCTGGTCACTCGGGCGATAATCCGGAATGGGACGATGAAAGCGTTCGAGCGCCGCCGTCCAGAGTTCCATGCGATCCAAATCCTCGCGCAAACGCTCCAGCGCTTCGATCAAGTTTCGCACGATCTCATCTGCGGCCGGTTCCGGCATTGCCGCGCCTTTAGTCCCGTACCCGACCCTGGGGCTTCTTTCGATTAAGAAGCGGCCCGCGGTCTTGTTCCCGAAGACCGCGAGTGCGGAAGGTTTACAAGCTTGGTTCACGTACCTTTAGCCCGCGCTTGCGGACGCAATCAGGGTTCCGGATTTCACTTCGAT